>ENA-ORTY01000588-ORTY01000588.1-human-gut-metagenome-genome-assembly--contig:-NODE-588-length-47240-cov-8.339557_pt1 | contig 47240 bp, 48 predicted proteins | sample MGYA00241917_ERZ509198 | MGnify/ENA primary metagenome ERZ509198 (study PRJEB26280, sample SAMEA2338857) | human gut metagenome | biome: human gut; feature: human-associated habitat; material: faeces...
ACGAGGTGGCGGAGATGTTGGACAAGACCGGAGCCGACAACGAGCGGAAGAAGCTACTGGCGCAAATTGAAAGCAGGCTGTCCACCATCGCGCGGCAGGGGCGGGCGTTTGGTATCCACCTTATTCTTGCCACGCAGAGACCGGATGCAACGATCATCCCCGGCCAGATACGCAACAACATGGATTTCCGTGTTTGCGGCAGGGCGGACAGCGTACTTTCGCAAATCATACTCGACAACACCAGCGCCGCCGAACAGATACCCAAGGATGCGCGTGGCCGTTTCATCACCGGAGATGGCACGGTATTTCAAGGCTATCTGTTCGACGAGGAGCAGCTGTGAGGTGATCCTCGTGGCGGTCAATAGTGTCCCTGTATGGGAAAAAGCAAATCTTAACCTTGAGGAAGCTGCTGCCTACTTTGGAATCGGCATCAACAAACTGCGAGATATGACAAACGAGAATAACTGCCCGTTTGTACTGTGGAACGGAAACAAACGCCTTATTAAGCGTAGAGCATTTGAAAGGTTTTTGGATTCGTCCTATTCGATATAAAAATATGTGGAAAGCGCGTGTGGGGTATGGTATACTAATACAAACCCTACATGCGCTTTTCGCTGGAAAGGAGTAATTGAGATTGTCTGAAAAGCGCAAGGATAGCAAGGGCCGCGTTTTGAAGGACGGCGAAAGCCAGAGAGCAAACGGTACCTATGACTATCGTTATACCGATATACACAAGAAACGGCGTTGTATTTACGCCAAATCCCTGACAGAGCTGCGGAAGAAAGAGGACGAGCTGCGGCGCGACATGGCGGACGGCATCGACTATGCAGCGGGTGATATGACCGTGGCTGAACTGGTTGACCGCTATATGAACCTGAAACGGGGCTTGAAGCAAAACTCCCTGCGGTCTTATGGTTCTGCGGTCAAGCGGATTCATGCTGACCCGTTTGGGCAGAAACCGATCAAGACCGTAAAGCTATCGGACGCAAAGGGCTGGTTTGTGTTCCTGCACGACAGCGGCATCAAGCAAAACACCATCGGGGTACTGCAAAGTGTTGTCAGACCGGCGTTTGAAATGGCGGTGGATGATGACATCATCCGCAAGAACCCGTTCAAGTTCAAGCTGTCTGACGTGGTGCCAAAAGACGCCTATGTACGCGATGCGCTGACCAAGGAGCAGCAGGAGAAGTATCTGCAATTCGTGCAGGACTGCGGCGGGAACTACTATGATGACATTGTGATCCTGCTGGGAACCGGTTTGCGTGTGAGTGAGCTGTACGGTCTGACGCGGGCAGATATTGACTTCGACCGGCGCTGTATTCACGTTCGGCGGCAGCTATGCCGGACAGCGGAGAAGCCCTATTTCGTCACGCCGCCCAAAACCAAAAGCGGCATCCGAAACGTTCCTATGACGGACGCGGTTTACATGGCGCTGATGCGGGTGGTGAAAGCCAGAACCGCCCCGAAGGTGGAATTGCTGGTGGACGGTCACAGCGGGTTCCTCTTTCTGGACAAGTCCGGGATGCCGAAGGTTGCGATGCACTTGGAGAACTATATGCGAGGGCTGCAAGCGCGATTTGAAAAGGCATACGGCAAGCCTGTCCCTCGGATCACGCCTCATGTGCTGCGGCATACCTTCTGCACCAACGTCCAACAGGCGGGACTTGACGTGAAAAGCCTACAATATCTGATGGGACATTCCAACGCCAGCGTGACGCTGGACGTCTACACGCACAGTAGCTTTGATTCCGTCGAGAGAGCCTTCGAACAGATCGCCAGCAGCCTGTAATTTTCATTGTACGAAGTTGGTTGGCTTACGCCACAACTTACGCCAATTCCCTGTCAAGTGGCGTAGATTTGCGTAGAAATGTGTGAATTTCATCAAAATCAAGGAAGCGTCAAAAACGGGTTCAAAGCCTTGATAACTCTATGAAAATCTGCGTTTTCCGTTATATTTGTTTTGCTTCAAAAAGTTGCGGTTTTGAAGGGCGGCATGTACTAATCAATCGCCGCAAAGCCTTGAAAACAAAGGATTTTTCGCTGACAATCTGATAAACTTACCACAAATTTACAACAATTGCCAACGAAAAAGCGCCGAGATATGTATGAAGCTACCGTCTGCATTTTGCAGGCGGTAGCTTTTTTTGCAATTTCTCTATACCAAAGATTAGCCGATTTTTTGCTTGCGGGGGAAGCATCCGGTTTTGGCAGAGATATTCCCCTCAGTCCGTCAGCTTGGCGCAGTCGGCGGGGCGGCCGGAGAGCATTTCCAGACCGTGACCAATGGCGGGCAGCACCGCCTCCAGATTCTCCTTAGCCGCCTTGGGGGAGCCGGGGAGGTTTAGGATCAAGGTCCCCTTCCGGATGCCCGCCTGCGCCCGGGACAGCATGGCACGGCTGGTGATCTGCATGGAGGCATAGCGCATGGCCTCCGGGATGCCGGGAGTCAGCCGGTCGCACACGGCAAGGGTGGCCTCCGGGGTCACGTCCCGGGGAGCGAAGCCGGTGCCGCCGGTGGTCACAAGCAGTTGAATGTCACCATCGTCGGCCATCTGCCGCAGCGCCGCTTCGATCTGCGCCTGTTCGTCCGGCACCACATCGGTCCGAACCACCTCATAGCCTGCGTTTTTCAGCAGCTCTGCCACCAGCGGACCACCCTCGTCGGGGCGCTCGCCCCGGGAAACACGGTCGCTGACCGTCAATACAGCAGCACGATACATACGATCATCTCCTCATTTCAACAGTAGAATATCCCTTGGCTGGATGGCGATCCAAAGCCCCTCCGGGCGGTTCAGCCGCCGCCAATCATCCCGTTCCAGTTCCATCCGCAGGAGGGGGGCACCGGACGCGGCTCCCTCCGGCCGCAGCAGGACGATGGTGGTGAACACATCCTGAATGACCCGCTCCACCGTGCAGTAGAAGGCGTCCGGGGTGCCCTCCGGCACCGTCATCACGTGTCTTGCCCGGATGCCCGCCTGACAGATGTCCGCCGGGACCGGCTTGCCGCAACTCAGTGTCAGGCCCCACGCGGGCAGCGTCACGGCGCTGCCTGCCGGTACGGCCTCCACGATGTTCTTGCACCCGGAGAGTCGGGCGGCAGCCTCCGTTTCTGGCTCGTGAAACAGCTGCCGCAGGGTGAAGGTCCCTTGCGAGGCCCCCTGATCCAGTACGCACACCCGCTTGCAGTTGCGGAACACCTCGCCCCGGTCATGGGACACCCATAAAATCGGTCCGGAGAAATTCTCCAGAAAATCGGACAGCTTCAGCTCCAAGTCCCATTTCAGATAGCTGTCCAGCGCGGAAAACGGCTCGTCCAGCAAAATGACCTCCGGCTGGGAGCAGAGAATCCTCGCCAGCGCCACCCGCTGCTGCTGTCCGCCGGAAAGCTGGGCGGGATACCGCTTTTCCAGACCCTCCAGCCGAAAGCGGTGGAGGGTCGCCGACAGTGCGGCGGCTTTTTCCGCCTTGGAGCCGGAGCGGATGCCGCAGAGGATGTTTTTCTCCACCGTCATGGTGGGGAACAGGGCGTAATTCTGGAATAAGTATCCCACCCGCCGCTGCTGGGGCGGCAGGTCGATCCCGGCTTCACTGTCAAACAGCACCCGGCCGTTCAGCACGATCCGCCCCCGGTCCGGGGTCATGATCCCCGCGATGCATTTGAGGGTCATGCTCTTGCCGCAGCCGGAGGCCCCCAGCAGGGCCAGCGTTTCCGTCTCCGCCTGAAAGCGGACGTCCAGATGGAAATTCCCCAGCTGCTTTTCAATTTCCACAAGCAGGCTCAAGCCGTCCCCCTCCTTTTCCCGTCGGATACCAGAAAGTCCCGGCGTTCCAGCATATTCACCGTCAGCAGCACCACGGCGGAGATGCTTAGGTTGACCATTACCCATTTCATAGCCAGCGCGTCATTGCTGGTCTGCCAAAGCTGGTAGACCGTGGTGGAGATGGTAGCGGTCTTACCGGGGGTGTACCCGGCGATCATGCTGGTAGCGCCGTATTCGCCCAAGGCCCGGGCGAAGGCCAGCACCGTTCCCGCTAAGATCCCCTGTCGGCAGCAGGGCATCCGGATGTGCCAGAAGATATAGGCGTTGGAAAGGCCCAGTGTCTGCCCGGAGTAGTCCAGCGTCTCGTCAAAGGATTCGAAGGCTCCGCGGGCGGTGCGGTACATCAACGGGAAGATCACCACGGCGGTGGCAAGGATGGCGGACCACCAGGTCATCACCACCTTTACACCGAAATGACGCAGCAGCCACGCGCCGAGGATCCGCTTTGGTCCCAGCAGGCGCAGCAGCAGGTAGCCGATGACGGTGGGGGGCAGTACTAGCGGCAGCGTCAGCACCACGTCCAGAACGCCCTTCACCAGCCGGGGCAGGCGGGCGATATAGTACGCCGCGAAAACCCCGGCGAAAAAGACGATCACCGTGGAAATAGCCGCAACACGCAGCGAGTTCCATAGGGGAAACAGGTCCATAAGTTACCTCCTGAGGGGGAAGGGATGGAGGACCGACGGCCCGCCGCCGTATCAGCGGCGGGCAAGCGATTTATCGTCGGCCTTTTCAGAAATAGTTCTCGGTCAAGCGGCGGAGAAGCCCACGGACTCAAACACGGTCATGGCCGCGTCGGTCTGGAGATAGGCCAGGAAGTCCTGGGCGGCATCCTCCTTGTCTCCCTTGAGCACGGCGGCGGGGTAGATGACCTGACCGCACATCTCGGCAGTGGCGCTGTCCACCACCGTCAGACCGGCGGAGTGGGCATCGGTGGCATAGATGATGCCGCAGTCCACAGCGCCCTCACTGACCTGAGAGGCAACCTCCTTCACGTTGTTGCCGTAGGTTAGTTTGTTTGCGACGGCGGTCTCGTCGATGCCGTAGTAGTTGAAGATCTTCAGGGTGTACTGACCCACGGGCACGTCGCTGTTGCCGATGGCCAGCAGCACCTCGCCACCTTTCAGCAGCTCGGCCAACTGGTCAAAGCGCTCGATGCCCTTGGGGTTGCCCTCTGGAACGGTGAGCGTCACCTTGTTTTCCAGCAGGTTTACACGGCTGTCGGTGACGATGAGGTCAAGCCCGTCGGGGTTCTTCTCGGCATCACCGATCAGGCTGCCGTCCATGGCGTTCATCTGCTTGGGAGCGGCGGAGATAAACAGGTCACACTCCGCGCCCTCCTTGATCTGCTTGAGCAGGGTGCCGGAGGAATCGAAGTTATATGTAACGGTCACGTTGGGGTTGTTCTGCTCGTACATTTCCTTGAGCTGGTTCATAGTCTCCGTCATGGAGGCGGCAGCGAACACGATCAGCTCCACCGGCTCACCGGCGGGGGCTTCCGTGGGGGCGTTGTCCTGCGTCTGGGAACCGTCGGCGGCGTTGGTACTGGTGTCGGCCTTGGAGCCGCAGGCGGCGAGGGACAGGGTCAGGCACAGGGCCAGCAGCAGGGACAAATATTTTTTCATGTTGGTTCTTCCTTTCTGATTCGATGGAAAATCTATCTCGACTTTACAGAGTAAATCGTGATACTCAATCAAGATGAACGGTTTGGAAAAGCAGGAGCGCGCTTGGGCGCTCTCGCTTTTATTTTCCGAAGGGGCAGTTGGGCCAATGACAGGGCTTGCAGCCAAGGCACAGCCCGCCCTCGCCCATCACGGCGAAGTCTCTGCGGGTCAGTTCCACGCCTGCGGCGATCCGGGGGAGCGCCAGGTCGAAAATGGTGGCCCCGGCATACATCACACAGCCGGGCAGGCCGCAGATGGGGGTGCCGTCCTCAAAATAGCCCAGCAGGAACATGGCGCCGGGCAGCACGGGCGCGCCGTAAGTGACGATCCGTGCGCCGCTTGCCCGGATGCCGCCGGGGGTGTTGTCGTCGGGGTCCACGCTCATGCCCCCAGTGCAGAGGATCATGTCCGCACCGGTGTTCCGGGCTTCCAAAATGGCGCTCGCCACGTTGTCCACGCCGTCGCCGGAATAGGCGATGGAGATGGTTTCGATGCCGTAGGCCGCCAGCTTGTCACGCACCACCGGGGTGAAGGTGTCCTGAATCAGTCCCTTCTTCACCTCGCTGCCGGTGGCAACGATGGCGACGGTTTTCTTCACATAGGGCAGCAGCTCCAACAGAGGGCCAGCGTCCGCTGCCTGCTCAGCGGCTTGCAGCGTTTCCTCTTCAATGACGAGGGGGATCACCCGCATCCCTGCCAGTTTGTCGCCCTTTTTCACGGCGGTATTGCCATGGCGGGTGGCAATCATGATGTCCTCCAGAGTATTGACGTCGATGAGCCGCCGGGAATCCACCCGGAACAGGCCGTCGCAGGCGGCTTTCAGCTCGATTTTGCCCTCTTTTACCTCGCTGCGGGTCATGTTCTTCTGCCCGCAAAGAGTCAGCAGCCGCTCCGCCGCATCGTTCTCATGAACCATGTTCTCGTTCATTTCCCAGACGTAGAGATGCTCCTTGCCCATGGAGAGCAGCACGGGGATATCCTCCTCCGTGACGATGTGGCCCTTGCGGAACCGGGCGTCCTTATATTGATCCTTGATGATCTGGGTCATGTCATGGCACAGCACATGGCCCACGGCGTCCTCTGTTCGGATCAGCTTCACTTCAGCACCTCAATTTCGTCTCCGGGCCTGACAACGCCCTCTTTTACCACCACGGCGAAGATGCCCTCCGTGGGCATGACGCACTTGCCTACCGCCTTTTTGATGGCGCAGTCATTGTGGCACTCCTTGCCGATCTGGGTGACTTCCACTTCCGTCTCCCCGATCCGCAGGCGGGTCCCCACCGGCAGGTGCTTGAGGTCGATGCCCTCCGTGTTGATGTTCTCCGCGAATACGCCGGGGTCCAGAGCGATGGGGGAGCGGGGGCGCATGGTATCGATGCTTTCCTCCGCCAGCAGGCTGATCTGCCGGTGCCAGTCCCCGGCGTGGGCGTCCCCCACGATGCCGTGGCGCAGTTTCAATTCAATTTCCGGAACGGGCTTTTTCAGCGTTCCCTTTTTCTCGCTGATATTGACGGATACGACCCTTGCCATGGTTCTATCAGTCCTCTCGCTTATAGTCTCCGCTCTTGCCGCCGGATTTTTCCAGCAGGCGGATGTTGGTGATCTCCATATCCTTCTGCACCGCCTTGCACATATCGTAAACGGTGAGGGCCGCCACGGAAACGGCGGTCAGTGCCTCCATCTCCACGCCGGTGACGCCGGTGCAGGTGACCGCCGCCTGTATCTCCACCATGCAGGGCTGGTCCGACAGATGGAACGTGATGTCGATACCTGTCAGGGGCAGAGGGTGGCACATGGGGATCAGCTCCCAGTTGTGCTTGGCGGCCTGGATGCCCGCCACCTGCGCCACCGCCAGCACGTCTCCCTTTTTCAGGGTACCGTTTTTGATATGGACCATAGTTTCCGGTGATACGCGGATCTCCCCCGCCGCCACCGCCCGCCGGTGGGTCACAGCCTTTTCCGTTACATCCACCATCCGGGCGCGGCCCTGCTCGTTGAAATGGGTCAGTTCTCCCATGGTTCAGCCTCCGATCTCATTCATGGTCCGGGGCGTATCGCTGGCATGTTCCGTGAGGTGGTGCCCCTTGGGCTTTTGCAGGATGCCCCGGAGGATGGCGTCCTCCAATTCCCTGCCGTGAAGTCCCCGGAGGGAGATTTCCTCCCGGCTGTGGAGACAGCCCTTCAGCTTGCCGTCCGCCGTTACCCGGATGCGGCGGCACGCTCCACAGAACTCGTGGCTCATGGGGGTGATCAGCCCCACAGTCCCCATGGTTCCCGGCAGACGGTACCGCCGGGCCACGCCATTGGGTTCGATTTCTTCCAGCGCCGGGAATCGGTTCAGAATCTCAGTTACCGGCAGAAAGCGTTCCTTTGGCCATGCCGCACAGGGCCCCATAGGCATCAGTTCGATGAACCGCACCTCCCAGGGGTGCTCTTTCGTCAGGTTCAGAAAATCCTCGATCTCGTCATCGTTCACGCCGCCCATCAGCACGGTGTCCAGCTTCAGATTCTGAAATCCGGCGTCCTCCGCTGCCCGGATGCCCGCAAAGGCGTCCTCCAGATCTCCCCGGCGGGTGATTTCCCGGAATCGCTCCGTCCGCAGGGTATCCAGACTGATGTTCAGCCGGTCCACTCCGGCTTCCTGCAGGGGCTTTGCCAATTCCGGCAGCAGGCTGCCGTTGGTGGTGAGGCAAAGCTCCTTCAGTTCCGGGATGGCCCGCAGCGTTCGGCAGATGTCCAGAATCCCTCGCCGCACCAGCGGTTCTCCGCCGGTCAGACGGATCTTCCGGATTCCCAGCTTCACCGCCGCCCGGGCGATCTCACCGTATTCCTCTACGGAGAGGACGGCCCCGTGAGGGCCTTTTTCCACGCCGTCCGCCGGCATACAGTATTGGCACCGGTAATTGCAAAGGTCCGTTACCGACAGCCGCAGATAATCAATTGTCCGGCCATATTGATCGATCATCGCATTACTTCCTATCGTCCCAAGCTGCGGCCCGGAATTTCTCCGGGCGTGTTCGCCGGGGCACACGGCCCGCAGCAGCGTCCGGCCACCAAGTTTTCTAAGGTTGACCTTTATTATAGCAGATATTTCCTCAAAATACAAACCCCTTTTCCGCGGCTGGGGAAGGGCGGCGCGGCATGAAAAGCGGGCCCGGCTTGAAGGACTGTTTCACGAGAAGGAAATGCCCGCTGTGGTGTAAAAAATTCCGGCTGTTCGCAGCGATAAATTTTAACCGGATTGTAGCATCTTGTTCACAATTTGTTCATGATTATAAAGCAACTTTCCGCTATGGTAGGTTTATAGAAGTATACATGGATGTTAAACTGAATTTAGGAGGTTTTTTATGAGACGGTTTTTCAGAAAACGGCTTCCGGCCTTTCTGCTGACGCTGGTCATGGTCATGACGATGGCCCCGGCTGTGTCCGCAAAATCTTCGGCAGATATTGAGTATGAAGTGGACGCGGGAGATAACGTCACTCTGGAGTTCAGCGATTTCCAGAATTATTATGACAAATACGAAAGCGACAACCTCTACCGCATGGAGTTTACCGACCTGACAGGTGTGGATGCCAACGGCAAGATGTATGCCGTGGATTCCGATGGCGATGAGGTACGCGTAAACGAGGATGATCTGTACAATTCCTGGTTTTATGCTTCCAAAAGCGATGTTGAGGATTCCAGCGAATACCGCATCAAGGAGATGAACTATTCTGCCGGTAGCAAGGCAGACGGTGAGACCGCCGAGCTAGCCTTCACCCTGTACGGCGATAAGAAGGGAAAGCTGGAAGGCATCCTCCGTATCTATATCGGCAGTTCCGGCTCCTCCAAGGGTGACATCACCTATACGGTGAAGCCCGGCGAGGAAGTTGCCTTTGACGATGAAGATTTTGTTAATGCCTATGACAATGCTGGCGGCTCCGGCACGATGAAGTATGTGGTATTTGAAAAGCCTTCCTCTGATTACAGCAATGCCGGTACCGTTTATTCCCGGTACGGCAAGCGGAATGCAACCTCTTTTACCCGCTCTGAACTGGACGATTACAAGTTCTACTACGGTGACAGCGACTATGGTGACTATGATCTGGACGAACTGAGCTTTGTGGCGGATAAGTCTTTTTCCGATAGTATTGAGATTGCATTTACAGCTTACGGCGGGAGAGGCAGCAAGGAGAATGATTCTGTCAGCGGAACCCTGAAAATCACATCTTCTAAATCTGCATCCTCCAGCAAGGGTGACATTACTTACACGGTGAAAGCCGGTGAGGAAGTTACCTTTGACGATGACGATTTTGAGAAGATCTATGAGAACAGCAGCTGCACCGGCAGCTTCAAGTATGTGGAATTCAGCCGGCCCGACAGCGCGTTCAACAATGCCGGTACCCTCTACTCCCGGTATGGCAAGCGGAATGAGACTGCCTTCACCCGTTCCAGCCTCAGCAGCAACAAGTTCTACTACGGTGACAGCGACTATGGTGACTACGATCTGGACGAGCTGAGCTTTGTGGCGGATCGGACCTTCTCCGGCAGCATTACACTGAACTTCACTGTTTATGGCGGCACCGGCACCCGAACCAACCAGAATGTCACCGGTACGTTGGTCATCACCACCGATAAGACCGGTTCCTCCACGGCCAAGGGCGATGTCACCTACACGGTGAAGGCCGGTGACGAAGTTGCCTTTGACGAGGATGACTTTAAAAAGGTCTACGATAGCAGCAACTGCACCGGCAGCTTCAAGTATGTGGAATTCAGCCGGCCTGACAGTGCGTTCAACAACGCCGGTACCCTCTATTCCCGGTACGGCAAGCGGAATGAGACAGCCTTTACCCGTTCCAGCCTGTCCGGAACCACATTTGGTTATGACAGCTACGAAGATGCGGATTACAGCCTGGACGATTTGAGCTTTGTGGCGGATCGGACCTTCTCCGGCAGTATTACGCTGAGCTTCACCCTTTACGGCGGAAAAAACAGCAAATGCGATCAGTCGACCACCGGTACACTGGTCATCACCACCGGTACATCTGCGGTAACATCCCGATATGTGGGCAACATCCGCTACAATACCACGCCCAACACCGCCCTGCAGATCAATGCCAATGACATTGCCCGCCTTTTCCGTAAGTACACCTCCGGCGGGTCCTTGCAATATCTGACGCTGACCAGTGTACCCGCTACCGGCAGTCTATACTACAACTATTACAATGCCAGCAAGTACGGCGCGACGCGGACGCAGCTCACCGCTTCTATGGCGGGCAGTATGATTTTCTCCTACAGTCCCGCCTCTGCATCGGAATATGATCTCTCCGAGCTGACCTATATCCCCAGCGGCAGCAATTACTGCACGGCCCTCACCTTTACCGGATACAGCAGCAGCGGAACGGCTGTTTCTGCAACCATTCTGATCAGTGTGACGGCTTCTCCGGTGTCTGAGGTTTACAGCGTGACCACCAAGGGTACCTCCGTGAACTTCCCGGCAAACTCTGTGTATTCCGCGGTGGCATCCGCCACTGGCTTCGGCCTTAGCAGCATCCAGCTGCTGGAGCTGCCTGCCTCCACTGCCGGTGTTCTGTACGTTGGCTCCTATGCGGCGGATACCACCAGCGCTTACAGCTATGGCAGCGACACTGATTCCATGAGCCAGCTGCGCTTCATTCCCAACAGTGGGTTCACCGGTTCTGTCTCCATTCCCTATGTGGCATTGAGCAGCAGCGGCACCGCTTTGGGGGCCGGTGTGGTCTCCATCGGCGTGGTGGACAGCGTGAAGAAGTTTACGGATATCTCTACCTCCACCTGGTGCTATAAGTATGTTACGGAACTTGCCAGCGCCAATGTTATCTCCGGCTACAGCAACGGAACGTTTCAAGAGAAGAATACCATTACTTACGGCGCGGCCCTGAAGCTCATCATGCTGGCGGCGGGCTACGGCGAGCAGGCCCCCACGGTGAAGGGCAGCCCCTTCAGCGGCTATCTGGCGAAGGCCAAGGCTGCCGGACTGGTGTCCGGCAATCCCAAGCTGAACGGGCCCATCACCCGCTTGCAGATCGCGCAGATCGCCGCCAAGGCGTTGAAGCTTTCTACCACCGGCCTGCCCAGCAAGAAGCCCTTTACCGACACCAATGACGTCTATGTTCAGGCGCTGAATGCCGCCGGTATCATTGAGGGGTACTTCTCCAACGGCACCAGCACTTATAAGCCCAACAACACCCTGACCCGCGGTCAGGTCTCTGCCATCGTGTGGAGAATGAAAAATTCCGTACAGTAAAAACAGAATACTTGTGGAACCACGCGGTCAGCCGAGAGACTGACCGCGTGGTTTTTTAGGTCGATAGAGCGCATGACTGCAAGCGGCGGGGGAGCCGTGATTCTGAATTTCCTGTGCTTCCTTTGCCGCCTTGAAGCGGGGATCTGTGGGGCCCGCTTGAATTTCCGCATGGTATTGATATAATAAGCATATACAGATGTGCTTGCTTATGGCATTGAGGTTTCCTTTGAAAGCCTGCTCCAATGTATCCATGTGCAGCGTTCGGCTTCGGCCATGGCCGGAACCAGTGGAGGTCTTGTATTTTGCGTGTGTTGGCATGGCCGCGGGATCAAAAATCGAGAGGTGAATGGGATGAAACGCAGAATCTTGACGGTATGTTTGCTGCTGGCGCTGCTGCTGACCGCCTGCGGCGGGCAGAACAGGGAGCCGGAGAATCCGCCGGATGCGAAGCCATCGGCACCGAGGGAGGAGGCAGCGGAACCTCCCGATGAAACACCGGAACCTGAACCTGCAAAGCCGGAGGAAAAAGAACCGCTGAGTCTGGAAGATGTGCTGACAGACATCTACACCGTGGCGCCCGGCACGGCGGGCAGCTCTCTGCGGGCCACCTATGCCGCCGGAGAGCTGCTGGGCTGGATCGATGTGAACTCAGTGGAGCAGGAGGACGTATTCAGGTGGATAGATGAAAACGTGCCCATGGAAAACGCTGCGGAGCTGGCCCGGGCATGGGCGGCGGTGCTGACGGAGGCGGAGGCCCTCATGCGGGGCGATGAGACGGCCTATGACGCACTGGATGACGCGGGCTATACCCTGGAACAGTCGTACCGCAGCACGGGCCGGGTGAAGTGGGCGGCGTGGAAGCTGCTCCCCCTGTTTACGCAGATTTTAGACCGTACGGAACGCGCGGAGTACCGCTACGAAGCGCCGGGGGATTACAGCGCTGTGACGGAAGAAGCCCTTGCGGGTATCTGGGTGGACGATGCGGGTACCACCGTTCTGCTGTTTTCCGAGGACGGCTGCCGCATCGTGTATCCGGCACTGGAGTTGCTTGGCGAAACCGCCTATGCCTTCCGCGTCCGGGACCGCAGCAGCGTGGGATACTGTCCGGCGTTGGACATCGACTATCTGTAAAATGACTTTTCCACTCCGCTTGTTTACTACGTGTCCGGCATCGACGATACCCACTTCTGGAGCAACACCCAGAATAAATGCTTCCGCAGACTGGCGTAAAAGGGGCGCGGAAAATCGGCCCTATCAAATGTGTCCTTGCGGGCGTGGATGCTGTTTCTGCGTGATTTTTCACACATATAAGTTGACGCAGCCGTCTCTGGGATGCTCTCCCGGAGACGGCTGCGTTGTTATCAGTCTGAAATGGATTTATCTTCTTCTGCGGCCGCCCTGCTTGCCGGAGATGTTCCGGTTCAGGTCTGCCATTTTCCGCTCCGAGGCGGAGAGAAACTGCTTGAGCTTGTCCTCAAAGGCCAGATCGCCGGAGGGGGTGGTGTCCGCTGCCTGAACGGCGGGCCGCCGGGGAGCCGCCGCGGGACGGGGGACTGCTGCCGGACGGGGCTGGAAGTTCCGCTGGGCGGGGCGCTCCGGTGCGGGCAGCGCCTTTTTGATGGAAAGATCCAGCTTTCCGTCCTTGATAGCAAGGAGCTTTACTTTAACGTCCTGCCCCTCCTGCAAAAAGTCATGTACATCGTTGACATAGCTGTTGGCGATCTCCGAAATATGTACCAGGCCGGACTTGCCGCCCTCCAAGGCCACGAAAGCGCCGAATTTTGTAATACTGGTGACCTTGCCCTCTAAGACTGTTCCGACCTCGTACTCCATAAGTGCTGTGTTACTCCTATTCTTATTCTTGTTAAAATAATAGTGACCGGCTGTGCCGGTAATGCTCAGTTGGGTTTATCGCTCTCTGTCATAAAAAACATAAGAGTCCGAAGGAACCCAGCCGAGTTCATTTCGAGCTTGTTCCAGTAATTTTTCTTTAGTGGGACCTTCTGCGATGTCGCTCCGCAGCGTCTCGTTTTCCTGCTGGACATTCTCCACCTGCCGGGCATACTGATCCCGTTCCGCCTGTGCGGCCCGGACCTGCCCCTGAAGGGCATAAAGCCGCCAGCCCACTGTGGCCAGAAGCAGCAGGATCACCACATGGACCAGCAGATTACCTGATTTTTTCTTTTTTGCGGGTTTGACGGGCTTTGCCATGGGACATCCCTCCTTTGCGAAGGGGCTTCCATACTCCTTCAATATGTATTGTAGCGTATTTCCTGAGAAAATAAAAGAGGGTTTTTGCCTGAAATGCAAATTTTTTACAAACTGCGGCGCAAAACCGTCCCGGTAGACTCAGAAATTGGAACAATTCCATCCACCGGTCCATCCAGAAGTCCCAAACCGGCCGCAGGGGCCGTGAGAGCAGGGAAAAAAACAGAACGCCGCCGCCCAGACCTCCCAGCAGGATGAACCCCCGGAGCTGGCCATCCGACTGCCGCAGGACGAACAGAAAGACCGCCAGACCTACGGCCTGACAGTAGAGCAGGTCCAGCGGCGCCGTCAGTCGGGGGTGCCGCAGCCGCACCGCCCGCAGCAGGTCGTACAGGACCCCGGCGCCCAGACCCAGCAGAATCGACAGGAGGAACGTGCGGAGCTGCTCCGTGACATGGATGGCCATGGCCTATCCGAACAGACGGCTGAAAAAGCCGCCCTGACGGTTCGGAGTGTCCTCATAGGAGATGGAGGTGACGCGGCCATCCACATACAACTCGCCCCCCTCTAAGGACAGCTTGCCGATGTGCAGGTCCTCCCCGGTGACGATCAGGGTCCCGGCGGAGGTGGTCATGATGACGCCGCTCTCGTCGAAGCGCTCCACATCCTCCACGCCGGAAACGGTAAGATGCGCCCGGTCCATCAGCTCCAGCCGATGAGGGGTGACGGGCATATTGAAGTCATTGGTCATAAGATCCCTCCCTGCCCTCAGTGTATGCGGACAGGGAGGGAGATAGAAGAACTTATTGGATCTGCCGGTACAGGGCGGCGGCATCGCTCTGCCGCACGGTCTCCTGAACGGACAGCACCTCCACGGTGACGGTCCGTACGCCGAAGCGAAGGGTGATCTGATCTCCCTCCTTCACCTCGTAGGAGGCCCGGGCGGGCTTACCGTTGACGGTGACCAATCCATTGTCGCAGGCTTCATTGGCCACGGTCCGCCGCTTGATGAGCCGGGAGACCTTGAGATATTTGTCTAAGCGCATGATGCTTCCTTTCTTGAAAAATGAAAAAGGGGGCGTAACGCCCCCTTTACGGTGTGAATTTATTCAGCCACAGCGTCCTTCAGAGCCTTGCCGGCCTTGAACACGGGCACCTTGGAAGCGGGGATCTCGACAACTTCCTTGGTACGGGGGTTACGGCCGGTGCGGGCAGCGCGGGACTTGACCTCGAAAGAACCGAAGCCAACCAGCTGGACCTTGTCGCCTTCCTTCAGAGCGGCGGTAATGGCGTCCAGGGTAGCGGAGACAGCAGTCTCAGCGTCCTTCTTGGAAATTTCAGCGGCAGCGGCCACGGCGGCGATCAGTTCAGCTTTGTTCATGAGTATATCCTCCTGTAAAATAATTAAAATTCCATTTATCTTTTATCGCGTTTCCGCAATGAAGATCTTAGTTTTCTTTGGCTTGCTCCCAAAGAGCGATTTTTTCCGCTTCCGTATAAGCGTTCAGCGGGCGGTCGGCGGCATCCGCCACCCGGCGGAACCGACCTTGGTATTTGTCGCAGGCCCGGTGCAGAGCGTCCTCCGGGTCCACACCGGACATCTGGGCGATCTTGCAGAGAATGAACAGAGCGTCGCCCAGCTCCTCCCGGATGCCGTGAGGACTGTCCACAGGCTGTCCGGCCTCCACGGCCTGCCGCAGCTCGGCGGTTTCCTCATCCAGCTTGTCCAGCGCACCGGCAGCGGAGTCCCAGTTGAACCCGGCCTTTACGGAGCGGGAGACGATCTTTTCCGCCCGCCACAGCGCCGGCAGCGTATGGGGTACGGCTTCCACAGCGTCCGCCGGGGAGGTGAACCCCTTTTCCTTCTTTTTCTGAGCCTCCCAGCCCTCCAGCGCCTGTGCGCTGTCGGCGGCCTCGGCAGCACCGAATACATGGGTGTGGCGGAACACCAGCTTCTGAGCCACGCCGTCTACCACGTCATCTGCGGTGAAACGGCCCTGCTCCTCTTCCATCACGGAATGGAACACCACCTGAAGCAGAACATCCCCCAATTCCTCGCACATACCGGGGGTGTCATTCCGGTCAATGGCGTCCAGCGCCTCGTAGGTCTCCTCCAGAAAATTCCGGCGGATGGACTGGTGGGTCTGCTCGCGGTCCCAAGGACAGCCCTCGGGGGCACGCAGCAGGTGCATGATGGTGAGAAGATCCTCCCACCCATAGCGTTGTTTCCTTTGAAAATTTACCATATCTCCACTGCCTTTGCAAGCTATTTTATCCTGAAAACGTTGATATAACAGGATTTTTTATAAATCGTTCACTTCAAGCGCAAAAGTTTGGCTATTTTTTCGCCTTTAGGCAGAGCTTTTACGTCCTCTGCCTGTAAGATTCGCAGGGCAATGACCAGAACGCCGTATACCACCACACCGGCCAGAATGCCGCAGAAGGTAGCGAGGGCATTGGCACCGTAAGCACTGTGGCCGCTGAGGACTCTGGCAACAAGGCCGCACACTGCCCAGGCGGCGGCGCCCATCACGGCGGAGGCTACGATGGGCTTTCCGAACAGCCGCGTGTACCGGGGTTTCTCCGGGGAATATTTCCACACGAAGAAGAGGTTCAGTCCGCAGATGGTCAGATAGCAGCACAGGGTAGAAATGGGCGCGCCGTGGATGCTGATGTCCGGGTTGCCCACCAGAATGTAGTTCATGACCACCTTCACCACGCCGCCGGCGATGACGGTGAAAATAGGAAGCTTCTCCTTACCATAGGTCTGCAAAATGGCATTGGTCAAAATCATCAGGCAGATGAAGATCAGGGCAATGCCTAAAATCTGCAAATGGGGACCCGCCGCCAGCGCGTCCTCCGGCTGCATGGGCAGCATGAGCCGCTCAATGGGGGTGGACAGCACGGAGAGCCCCACGCCCGCAGGCAGCGCCAGAATGGCGATGAGCCGGAAGGCGGAGGAAATGATGCGGTCCGCCTCAGCGTGGTCCTTCCGGGCCAGCGCCGCCGCCGCGAAGGGGATCAGGCTCATGGTGACGGGATAGACGAAGGAGGCCACCATGTTGGGCATATTCATGGCAATGCGGTACTGGCCGTTCAGCACAGCCGCCGCCGTTTCCGAAAGGCCCAGCCCGTTTTGCAGGCGGCCCATGACGATCTTGGTATCAATGATGTTGATGATGCTCATGGCGGAGTTGCTCAGGGTGATGGGAACGCCGATGAGCAGGATCTGCTTGATGATCTGCCCGCTGGAGGAGGGAACGTCCAAGGATTCCTTCCGGTTCCGGTGGGTGACGAGGTAGGCACACAGGAACAGCATGGATACCGCTGTGCCCGCCGTGACGCCCACAATGGCCCCCGCCGCGCTGAGCTCGGCGGTCTTGCCGATGTGGAGCACGTACCACGCTAAAGGCAGGCCGATGCCCAGCTTCAAAAGGGCCTCCAACACCTGACTGACGGCAGTGGGGGTCATGTTGCCCTGACCCTGCGTGTAGCCCCGCATACAGGCCAGCAGGCACACGCAGAACACCGCTGGGGCCAGCGCCTGTACGGCAGTGGCGGCCAGAGAGTTGTTCAGGAACCGGGCCAGCGCGTCCGCACGGAAGAACATCAGCACGGAGCAGACCAGACCCAGACCGAAGAACAGCCAGATGGCAGTGGAGAAGATCCGCCGCTTCTCGTTTTCCAGCCCCTTGGCGTGGGCCTGACTGGTCATCCGGGAGATGGCCAGGGGCAGGCCCGCCGTGGAAAAGGTCAGCAAAAAGTTGTAGATCTGGTAGGCGGTGTCAAAATAAGTTTGTCCCGCGCTGCCCAGGATGTTGCTCAGGGGAATCTTATAGGCCGCGCCGATGAGCTTGACGATGACCACAGCCGCCGCCAGAATGGCGGCGCCGCCTAAGAAGGATTGCTTTTTCGCAGGAGTTGCCATGGATGTTACCTCGAATTTTCAGATTGAGAGGGCGGGGCGTATCCCCGCTCAGCAGGCGAAAAAATCTTTTCGCCCCGCTGAGCAGGTTTTCAGAACTTTATAAAAGTTCTGAAAACTTAGGATTTCAATGGCGCAGGAAACCCCTCTTAGGTTTCCCGCACACACCCTTTACCCGCAAGGGGTATGCGGCATCCGTAGAGCGGCGGAGCCGCTAACGGCTGCCCTACCTTACCGCTGCGGAGAATTTATCGCTTTATCGACAGTCTTTCGGCGGCGTACCGCCGCTATTGGTTAGGTATGCGCCGCAGGAGCGGAACATACCCGTCATTACAGCTTTTCGCCGCAGTCCCGGCAGTATACGTCCTCCGGCTGGACCTCATGTCCGCAGCAGGGGCAGATCAGATGGATGATGGGTTCTCCCTCCAACTCCCGGAGCCGGGCCTTGAGCTCATCGATCTCCCGCATTTTTTCCAGCAGCAGCTCAGAATCCGTAGGAGTGCCGGTGTGGGTGGCATACAGCAGCTCGCCCAGTTCCCGGAGACCGACGTTGACGCCGGCGCGGAGATCCGCGATCTCTAACTGCCGCTTGGCGGCGTCCGTCAACCGTTTGGCGCCCAACCCCATGGTACAGATGGCGTCCCGCGCCAGTCCTTCCACCTTGGTCCAATACGCTTCACAGCTATGTTCCATGAATGACCCTCCTTACGGCCGTGGCCGCCCGTTTAAGTTTCGGGAACGTATTTTTGATAAAACTCCGCGAAAGCAGCCTGGTTTTGCTGGATTTTCTCCGGCCGCTCCGTGTATTCCTTGGGATACTTCAGGTTAAAAACCCGCTCGATGTGGTTGGTGCCGGGCTCCACCATTTTAGTGGAACCGCCCGCACCGAAGGACAGGATGGAACACAGCTCCGACATGATGTCCACGTTGTACCAGCACTCCCCGCCGGGGCGGCTCCAACCCACGTTCTCAAAGCTGCCGGACATATATTTCTGCCGGTAGAGGTAGTAGGGGACGAAGCCTGCGGCCCGCAGGGTAGGGGCGGCATAGTCCAGCATGGCCTGCACGGCGGCGCCATCGGGAATGGAGAGACCCTCCATGAGAATGCGGCTGCCCTTTTTCAGCGCCAGCGTGTGGATGGTGATGTCATCGGCCCCCAGTTCCAGACATTTGTCCAGAGAACGGCGGAAGCCCTCCGGCGTATCCTCCGGCAGTCCCGCGATGAGGTCCATGTTGACGTGGGGAAACCGGTAGGCCCGCACCAGCTCCATGGCCCGCACCGTATCCGCAGAGGCGTGGCGGCGGCCGATGGCGGCGAGGACGTGATCCTCCATGGCCTGAGGATTCACGCAGACCCGTGTGACGCCGTGACTTTTCAGAACGGCCAGTTTTTCGGCGGTGATGGTATCCGGACGGCCGATCTCCACCGTGATCTCCGGACAGGCGGAGAGGTCGAAGGATTCTTCCAGAGCCGTCAGGATGGCATCCATCTGATCCGGCATCAGGATGCCGGGGGTGCCGCCGCCCATGTAAAAGGCGCGGGGGCGCAGACGATTGCTGCGCACCATATCTCCGCCGGAGCGGATCTCCGCGATGAGGGCCTTGACGTAAGGCTCCACCAGGGAGAAGCTCCGCTCCACGCTCTGGCTCACAAAGGAGCAGTAGGCGCAACGGGTGGGACAGAAGGGAATACCCACATACAGGTCGATATCCCGCTTTTCCAGCCGCTTCAACGCCTGATAGCCCACGGCACCAGTCTCCAAAGCCAGCGCCGCCCGCTCCTCAGGGACGAAATAGCGCGTCTTCAGCTCCCACTTGGCCTCCTCCGGGGTCTTGCCCTCCATCAGCGCCCGTGTGATGGGCTTGTCGGGCCGGACGCCGGTGAGCATCCCCCAGGGGGGCAGCGTCAGCTTTTCCGCGGCGCGGAGCGCTTCCGGCAGCTTGGGATACAGATCCAGAAATGCCAGATAGAAGCAGGCCGCCACGGCGTAGCGCCGCTGGCCTTCTTTTTTAAAGTCCGTGCCGGTGAGGGGGGATGCAAAGGTCCCGGCGGCGGTGTATCCGTGATAGTGCAGCTCCGCTGTGACCTGACAGTCCGCCGCCGTTTCCGCGGCGGCAAGGCGGCACCACGCCTCGTCTCCCGGCTGCACCGCGTCATAGGTCGGTTTTTCCAGCGGAAAGAGGGTCATCAGGCTCTGTTCGACGATATAGCGCTCGTCATGACCTAAAAATTCCAGCTTCATATCAGCCTTGCTCCCGCAGTGCCATCTGCATATAGGGGTTGAAGCGCCGCTCCCGGTCCAGAGTGCCGGGCTCCATGTGTCCCGGCAGGACCCGGTAGTCCCCGGGAAGGGCGGCCAGCCGGGCCAGAGAGGCCATCATCTGCTTCATGCTGCCACCGGGAAAATCCGTCCGGCCGCAGGAACCGGCAAACAGGGTGTCCCCGCAGAACAGGGTATCTCCGCACAGCAGCGTGACGCTGCCCTCGGAGTGGCCGGGGGTGTGAAGCACCTGAAGCTCCAGCGTGCCCACCGTGATGCGGTCTCCCTCGCCGTAGAAATTCACGCCGCCGAAGGGGATCCGGGCCAGTTCGCTTTTCAGCGGGAACAGCTGGGTCTGCGGACTGTCAAAATCCGCCTGATGGATATAGACCGCCGTCGGCGGCAGCGTCTCCATCAAAGCTGCCACCGCACCGGTGTGGTCATAGTGGCCGTGGGTCAGCAGGATCTTATCCACGGTGCAGTCCAGCTTTTCGGCGGCGGAGAGGATCAGCTCCGGCTCCGCACCGGGATCGATCACGGCGCAGACCTTAGCCGCTTCATCGCAGAGAATGTAGCAGTTGGTACCGATGGACCCCACCTGCAAGGCTTGGATCTTCATAAGACACACCTCGTTGAAATCAGTTTACTCTTCCGTGTCGAACAGAATGGTGACCGGACCGTCGTTCTGGGAATAGACCTGCATATCAGCGCCGAATTCGCCGTGCTGCACGTCAAACCCACGCTCCCGGCAGTGGGCCATGAACCGCTCATAGAGGGGGATGGCCAGATCGGGCTTGGCCGCACCGGAGAAGCCGGGGCGGCGGGAGGAGGTATCGGCGTACAGGGTGAACTGGGACACCACCAGCAGGCTGCCGCCCACCTGCTCTAGATTCAGGTTCATCTTTTCGTTTTCATCCTCAAAGACCCGCAGATTGCAGATCTTGTCCGCCAGCTTGTCGGCGGTGACCTCCGTATCGTTGGGGCCTACGCCCAGCAGCACCAGAAAACCGGTGCCGATCTGACCGTTGACCTGTTCATTGATGACAACAGAGGCGTTTTTGACTCGTGTAACAACAGCGCGCATGGTTGCAACTCCTTATTTAATACCCGAAAGGGTATGCTTCGTAATGGGCCTTGCCCGCAAATCGGGCAGATCCGTGTGTTTTGCATTTTATCAAGAGCGGTTCTTTGCGGCAGCGGAGAAAACCCGTTTCCAATGCCGCGAAAGATCAGCCCACAGGCCGGTTGACCTGCAGAACGCCGGAGATCTGATGGAGCTTGTTCATGAGGGTGGACAACTGCGTGCCATCCTTGATCTGGATCTCGATGCGGATGATGGCGAAGCCGTCCTCCGTGCTGCGGGTGTTCAGACCCAGCACAAAGGTTTTGGTGGTGGAGAGGGCGGAGGAGATGTCCAGCAGCAGGTTCAGCCGGTCCTTGCAGACCGCCTCGATGGTGGTGGGATAGCTGTCATTGGTATCGGTGCCCCAGGAGACATGGATCCAGCGGTCGGGCTGCTCCTTCCGCTTTTCCTCCGAGGCGTTGGGACAGTCCGCCCGGTGGACGGACACGCCGTAGCCACGGGTGATGAAGCCCACGATGTCGTCTCCGGGGACGGGGGTGCAGCATTTGGAGAACTTCACCAAACAGTTGTCCAGACCTTCCACGATAATGCCCTGCTCGCTCTTGACGGCCTTGGGCTGCTTGGGAGTGTCCGCAGGCTTGGGGTCCTCCTTGGGCTCCGCCACAGCCTCTGCCAGCATCTGCTCCTGCTGCCGCTGCTGCTGGCGGCGCTGCAGCTCGCCCTGGATCCGGCTCACCGCCTTCTGAGCGGTGAAGCCGCCATAGCCGATGGCAGCGTAGAGATCGTCCAGCGTGGGATAAGCTACCTTTTTCAGCAGCACCGGCAGGAATTCCGGGTCGAGTACGTCTTTCATGGCGATGCCGCAGTGACGCAGCTCCGCGTCGAAGGCGGAGCGGCCGTTGGCGATGTTCTCGTCCCGCTTTTCCTTTTTGAACCACTGGCGGATCTTGGAGCGGGCCTCGTTGCTCTTGGCAATCTTCATCCAGTCCCGGCTGGGGCCCTTGGCGTTTTTGGAGGTCAAAATCTCCACGATGTCACCGTTTTTCAGCACATGGTCCAGCGTGACGATGCGGTTATTCACCTTGGCTCCGATCATGCGGTTGCCCACGGCGGAATGGATGGCGTAGGCGAAGTCGATGGGGGTGGCTCCGGCGGGGAGGTTCTGTACGTCGCCGTTGGGGGTGAACACGAACACCTCGTCGGCGAACATATCCACCTTCAAAGAGTGGATGAACTCCTCTGCGTCGGCACCCTCCTGGTTTTCCAGCAGGCGGCGCACCCACTCGTACTTGCCCTCGGTGCCGGCACCCTGACCGTTCTGCTTATACTTCCAGTGGGCGGCCACGCCGTACTCGGCGATCTCGTGCATCTCCGTGGTGCGGATCTGCACCTCAAAGGGGATGCCCTCATTGCCCATGACGGTGGTGTGAAGGCTCTGGTAGCCGTTGGGCTTGGGGGTGCCGATATAGTCCTTGAAGCGCCCCAGAATGGGCTTGTAGAGGTCATGGATCACGCCCAGCACGTTGTAGCAGTCGCTGACGGTGTCCACCACCACCCGGAACGCGAAGAGGTCGAAAATCTCATCCAGAGATTTGTTCTGGCTGAACATTTTCCGGTAGATGGAATAAGGGTGCTTCATGCGGCCGTAGACAATGTGCTTGATGCCCATTTCATTGAGCCGCTGATCGATCTGAGCCTGGGTGCGGCTCATGAGAGCGTCATACTCCGGGCGCTTGGCGTCCAGCTTGGAGACGATCTCATCGTAGCCGATGGGGTCCAGATATTTTAAGGAGAGATCCTCCAGCTCCCACTTCATCCGCTGCATACCCAGCCGGTGTGCGATGGGAGCGTAGATCTCCATGGTCTCCAGAGATTTCTGCTTCTGCTTGGCGGGAGTCTGATACTCCATGGTCCGCATATTGTGGAGCCGGTCGGAGATCTTGATGAGGATGACCCGGATGTCCTTACTCATGGCGATGAGCATTTTCCGGAGGTTCTCCATCTGCTCATCTTCCTTGGTGGCGTACTGGATCCGGGTCAGCTTGCTGACGCCCTCCACCAGATCCGCCACCGTGGGGGAGGTGAGCTTGGCCACGTCATCATACGTGGCGTCCGTATCCTCAATGACATCGTGAAGCAGGGCCGCCTCGATGGACTCGGAGTCCAGATGCAGTTCCTCCGCCACGATCTGCGCCACGGCTAAGGGGTGGGTGATATAAAGCTCACCGCTTTTGCGGCGCTGCTCGCCGTGATGCTGCTTGGCGAATTCATAGGATTCCCGGATGCGCTTGAAATCCGCGCCGGGATTGTATTCCCGGACGGTGTTCTCCAATTTCTCAAACTGTTCGTCAATCGTCACTGCGAATCACCTCGTTTAACCTCCGCACCGCCCCGGAGACGGCGCAGGCAGGGAGAGGCGTAAAGATCCACCTTTCCCTGAATGGGATTGAGACATAGCGTAACCCGGTCCTCCTGCCGGGACAGGGAGATGAGTCCCCGCTCCTGAAAGACCGTCAGGGCCAGCGCGGCCCGGAGAAAACTGTCGCAGCCGCCTACCTGCGCCGCCAGAGAACGGAGATAGGGCAGCAGATCTGTTTCCAGCTTGCCCTGCTTCAGGTGCCGGTCCAGAATCCGCCAGAAGGCGGCAAACTGGTCCCGGGAGATCATGAGCCGGGCGGTCTCCTGGGCCGTGAGGGGCTGCTCCCCTGTCAGACGGTGCAGCAGGTCCATGGATTCCGCCTCATGGCGGCTGGGAGTCAGAGAGGGACGCAGGTCCACCAGCTGCAATTGCAGAGTGGTGGTGCCCCGGAAGGTGTTGGCCTGCAAATAGAAGGCCGCATCCACCCGGCAGCCGGGCTCCAACTGAGCGGCGGCCTCCGGCATGGAGAAGAAAATGGCGTCAAACCGGCTGGGACCCTTGCTGAGCCGCAGCTTCAGGTGCTTGCCCTGGCCCACGGCCTGAACACTGTCCACTGTGGCGCCCAGCAGGGCGAACACCGGGCGGGGATTCCCGGAGCCGTAAGGCTCCAACTGGGCCAGATGGTCCACCTGCTCCAGCGTCATATCCGCCGGGTTGGAAATGGCGGCGTCTACCTCCAGACAGCTCACCGCCCGCTCACCGCCGGAGGCGGCCTTTACGAAGCGGTTCATCCGCTGGCGGAAGGTATCAATGTTTTCCTCCGGGATGGTAAAACCGGCTGCCAGCTCGTGACCGCCGAAGCCGTCCAGCAGGTCAGAGCAGGATTCCAGCGCGGAAAACAGGTTGAACCCGCCGTAGGAGCGGCAGGAGCCCTTGCCGGAGCCGTCCTTCAGATGGATCATGAAGCTGGGGGCGGCGTATTTTTCACTGAGGCGGGAGGCTACGATGCCCACCACGCCCTGATGCCATTCCTCGCTGGAAAGCACCAGCGCGTTCCGTTCCTCCGGCCGCAGCCGCTCGATCTGGGCAATGGCATCGGCGCAGATGGACTGCTCCACCGCCTGCCGCTCCCGGTTCAGGTCGCATAGCTGCTTGGCCAGCTCCTCCGCTTTGGCGGGATCGGTCTCCTGCAAAAGGTCCGCGGCCAGATCCGCAGCCCCCATGCGCCCGGCGGCGTTGATCCGGGGGGAGAGAACGAAGCCGATCTGGATGGAGGTGATGGGCTTGCCCAGCAGCCCTGCCTCTTTCAAAAGGGCATGGATGCCCACAAAATCCGTGTGGTTCAGGGCGGCAAGGCCGCAGGAGACAATGGTGCGGTTTTCCCCCTCCATCCGCATGACGTCGGCAATGGTGCCGATGGCGGCCAGAGTGCAGTACCGGGCGAACAGGGCGTTTTCCCGGTCCGGCCCGCCCAGAGCCAGCACCAGCTTCAGCGCCACGCCCACGCCAGCCAGATATTTGAAGGGATAGGCGTCATCCGGACGGTGGGGGTCCACTACCGCCACGGCCCGGGGGAGGTTTTCCTTACATTCATGGTGATCTGTCACCACCACGTCCATGCCGATGGATGCGGCAAAGTCGATCTCCTCATTGCCGGTGATCCCGCAGTCCACGGTGATCATCAGGGTGGCGCCCTTGTCCCGCAGGCCCTGGATGGCGTCTTTGGAAAGGCCGTAGCCGTCCTCGATCCGCCGGGGGATATAGCGCAGGCACTTGGCACCGCAGTTTTTCAGATAGTCCAGAAGCAGCACCGTGGAGGTGATGCCGTCCACATCGTAATCGCCGAAAACAGCGATGGTCTCATCGTTGGCCAGTGCCTTCTGGATCCGGGCCACAGCCTTATCCATATCCCGCATCAGCATGGGGGAGATGGTCAGGGAGCTTTCGCGCTCCAACGCCTCGGCAGCAGCTTCGGCAGTGGTGATGCCCCGGGCGGCCAGCACGGTGGCCAGCAGACTGGGGTAGCCGGCTTCCTTCAAAAGGGCAGTGTCCTGTTCTGATGCCGTACCGATATGCCATTTCTGATACTTCATTCGGACACCCCCATTCTCAAATCAGGCGGAACAAACAATGTTCCACATTAACAAACATACAGTATAGCAGAAAAACACCGGAAGGTAAAGCACATATTTATACAGAAAGGGACTGTTTCGGCGGCTGAGACTGCTGATTTTTCGATTTCCCGGACAGAACGGGCCATCCTCAACCGAATATGCGGCCGGAAACGCAAAAAGCCAGCGCTCCCGTAAGGGAACGCTGGCAAGGTTTCTTATTCGGCAGGCTGGTCCTCTGCGGTTTCCGCAGGCAGGACGTACCGGCTCAGATTCTGCTGAAGCTGGAAGGAGAACTCGTCATTCTTCTTCAGACTGTGGAGATAGGCGTGGGAGGCGGCCTGTTTTTCCTGCTCCTCAATGACGCTGACAGCGATGTTGGAGCAATGATCGCCCACACGCTCGGCATTGTTCAGCAGATCGTTGAGGATGAAACCGAGTTGGATGGTGCACTGGCCGCTTTGGAGCCGCCGGATGTGACGGCTGCGGATCTCCTCCGTGAGAAGGTCCATAGTCTCCTCCAGAGGTTCCACCTGCCGGGCCATCTGGGGATCGTCCGACTGGAAGCTGCGCAGGGCGCTGTTCAGCAGATCCTCCAGCAGGGAGGTCAGCACATCCACCTCTTCCCGGGCAATGGTGGAGAAGGTCAACTGCTTTTCATGAAGCTCCTTGGCGGATTCCTGCAGGTTCAGAGCATGGTCGCCGATGCGCTCAAAGTCCCCGATGGCGTGAAGCAGGCGGGAGACGGTGCGCATATCGGCGGAGGAGGTGCCGTGCTGAGAGATCTGGACCAGATAGCCGCCCAGACGGTCCTCATAGGTGTCCAGCTTGTCCTCGTTGGCCAGAATCTGCTCCTCCCGGCTGCCGTCATACTGGATGAACTGGGCCAGAGCCAGCTGCATGCTTTCCAGCGCCAGAGCGCCCATGCGGTTGGTCATGACGGCGCATTCGCTGACAGCCACGCCGGGGGTCCGCATCAGCCGGGGGTCCAGGAAGGCAAAGTCAGAGGGCTTGTCCTCCGTGGAGATCACCTTGTTGGCAAGGCGCTCCAGCTGCCGGCTGAAGGGCAGCAGTACAAGGGTGGTGCAGACGTTGAAGATCGTGTGGCAGAATGCGATGCCAACAGCGCCGATGGGTTCTGTCAGGAAGGGCAGATTCAGGAACATCTCACCGCCAAACAGGGCCAGCAGACCCAGAGCGGTGCCGATGAGGTTGAAGGAGATGTGGATGACGGACACCCGCTTGGCATTGCGGCTGACGCCGATAGAGGAGATCAGAGCCGTAACGCAGGTGCCGATGTTCTGGCCCATGATGATGGGGATAGCGATGCCGTAGGTGACGGAGCCGGTCATGGCCAGTGCCTGCAAAATGCCAACGGAGGCGGCGGAGGACTGGATGATGCCGGTGAAGGCGGCGCCTACCAGCACACCCAGGAAGGGATTGGTGAAGGCGGTCATGAAGTGGGTAAAGCCCGGCATATCTGCCAGAGGAGACACCGCACCGCTCATCAGCTCCATGCCATACATTAAAATAGAGAAGCCCATCATCACCCGGCCCACGTCCCGGCGGCGCTGCCGCTTGGAGCCCATAATGAGCAGAATACCGATCAAAGCCAGCAGGGGGGAGAAATTCTTGGGCTTGAGGAAGTTGACAAAGAAGTTCTCGCTTTCGATGCCGGTGAGGGACAGCAGCCACGCTGTCAGGGTGGTGCCGATATTGGAACCCATGATGATGCCGATGGTCTGTCCGATCTCCATGACACCGGAGTTCACCAGACCTACCAGCATGACCGTCATAGCGGAGGAGGACTGGATGGCGATGGTGATGCCGGCGCCCAGCAGCAGACTTTTGATGGGGTTGGAAGTCATGCGCTTGAGCAGCCGCTCCAGCTTGCCACCGGCCATTTTTTCCAGACTTTTGGACATGACCGTCATGCCGTATAAGAAGAAGGCCAGCCCTCCGCACAGGGTAAAGAGAGAGAAAATGTTCATATCAGATCCCTTTCTGCCCGAAGTATCCATCGGACCAGGTATGCATCTCATTTATAGTATGACACTCTATTCCTGATTATAAGTGGTAAAGCGGGGATGTGCCTATTGACAAAGCGGACAAAAAAACGGAGAAAACCAACGGCAAGACATACTGTGTGCGCAAACTGACCAAAGAATGTCCGCGGCAGACATACGATGCGCTGCAGCCTGAAACCAGCCATAAATCGTGATGGTATATTCATAAGTACGGTTAATGCCTGCGGCGGCTGACTCCCCGAATGGACTGTGAAAAGTGCCAAACGAAAACGATTTTCCATGTGCACGATAACAGTTTTACACTTTGAGCAAAGTTTAAGATTGAATGTTTGCCATGTTTGTGCTAAATTAATACTGTCAGGAATTCGGCTTTTTGCCGGAAACATCCTGAAAAAAATGAAAAGGAGCAAATGAAGAATGAAGAAGTTGTTTGCACTGTCTCTCGCACTGGTAATGACTTTGTCTCTGGCTGCCTGCGGCGGCAAGAAGACCGAGGCCCCTGCCGACACCGAGAACAAGACCGGGACCGAGACCGAGACCCCCACTACCGGCGATGTCAAGGTCGCTGTTGTCCTGAAGACCCTGGCCTCTGAGTACTGGGGCTATGTGGAGGCCGGCTGCAAGGCCGCCGGTGATGATCTGGGTGTTGACGTGGTCGTGGTTGGCCCCGGCGCTGAGAGCGATATCGAGGGTCAGGTTTCCATGATCGAGCAGCAGATCGGCGCTGGCTGCGACGCCATCGTCTGCGCTCCCAACGATGCTGGTGCCGCTCAGGGCGCTCTGCAGGCTGCCATCGACGCTGGCATCCCCGTGCTGGCTGTTGACACCAACGTTGGCATCGCTGGCCAGACCTCTTTCGTGGGCACCTCCAACGTGGACGCTGCTTATGAGGGCGGCAAGTGGGCCATCGAGCAGGCCGGTACCGACGCCAAGGCCGTTATCATCTACGGTCAGGAAGGCGATAACACCTCCAACATGCGTATGGAAGGCTATGAGAAGGCCTGCACCGAGGCTGGCGTGGAAGTTCTGGCCAAGCTGTCCGGCAACAACCTGACCGACGGCGCTACCAAGGCCATGGAAGACCTGCTGAGCGCTTATCCCGATCAGATCGACATCGTGCTCTGCCACAATGACGATACCGCTATCGGCGCTATGAACGCCTGCAAGTCCGCCGGCGTGTCTGACATCACCATCGTTGGTTTCGACGGCAACGCTTCCGCCGTGAAGCTGATCCTGGACGGCGAGCTGGTGAAGGCTACCGTCGCTCAGCAGCCCTATGAGATGGGCTATCAGGTGGTCGAGGCTGCCGTGAAGGCTGTCAAGGGCGAGCCCGTTGACGAAGTCATCAACGCTCCCGTTCAGGTTGTTACCGCTGAGAACGGCCAGGCTTACCTGGACAACCTGGAGGCCATGAAGGGCTAATTCAGCCTGACTGCTATCCATAGCTGAAAAGCAAAAAGCCGGAATACAGCGGCAGGTTTTCTGCCGCTGTATTCCAAAAAGCCGATCATGCGCGTGCCTGCAAGCGGAAACCTGATGGGTTCCCACGGCGGAACGGAGGATTTTCGGCGCGCCGGGATCTGGCAGGAACCATTCTCTGTCTGATCCCGGTTACAATACGCACAGAAGAAAACGATTAAACAGCAAGCACATTTCAACGAAAATAACCCCGGGAATCGGGATCGAGAGAGCGCTTCCGCTGCGGCGGGAGCGGTTCGGAAATCAGGAAAAACAGAAACGAGGTAATTCCATGAGCGAGTATGTCGTCGAACTGAAACATATTACCAAACGTTTTCCTGGTGTTGTCGCGTTAAAAGACATGTCTATCGGCATCAGACCCGGTGAGATCCACGGTCTGATCGGAGAAAACGGCGCAGGTAAATCCACCTTGATCAAGGTGCTCACCGGCGTTCACACTCCGGAAGAAGGGGAAATCTTTGTGGACGGCCAGAAGGTCGTTTTCAAAAACCCTGTTCAGTCCCGCGAGGCAGGCATCGCCTGTGTGTATCAGGAGCTGAACATCGTCAAGCAGCTGCCTGTCACGGATAACGTTTTTATGGGGCGTGCCGTTAAGAAGGGATTGCTGCTGGATTATCCCCGGATGCACGCCGAGGCGGAAGAAGCGCTGAAAACACTGGGACATCCGGAGATCAACGTCCACCTGGAGTGCGGTAAGCTGGGCGTGGGTCAGCAGCAGATGGTGGAGATCGCCAAGGCTGTGTCTCTGGATGCCAAGCTCATTATTATGGATGAGCCCACTTCTTCTTTGGGTAAGGAAGAGATCGAGCAGTTGATGGAGACCGTCCGGGGCCTGAAGGCCAAGGGCGTGGCCATCCTGTTCGTGTCACATAAACTGGAAGAGCTCTTTGAGCTCTGCGACCGTGTGACCGTCATGCGTGACGGCGAGCACATCATCACCGAGGATACCGTGAACCTCACGGAGGACTCCCTCATCAACGCCATGGTAGGCCGTACTCTGGATAACCTGTATCCCAAGGAATTCGGCACCAAGGGCGAGGTGTGGCTGGAGGCCAAGGGCCTCAACGAGGCCGGCGTCCTGCACGATGTCAGCTTTAAGGCCCATGCGGGCCAGATCACCGGCTTTGCGGGCCTCGTCGGCGCAGGCCGCACGGAGACCATGCGGGCGGTGTTCGGCGCTGACAAGCTGGACAGCGGCGAGATCTACGTCAAGGGCGAGAAGGTACATATCAGAACGCCGAAGGACGCTATCAAGAGAAAAATCGCCTTCCTGACAGAGGACCGTAAGGGTCAGGGCCTGGTGCTCAACCTGGATGTGCGGACCAATCTGGTCCTGGCCAATATGAAGGGGTTCTCCAACGGTCCCTTCCTGAATAAGGACCGCATTGAGCAGGCGGGCAATGACAATGTCAGCGCCCTGAAGATCAAGACCCCCTCCCTGAATGAGGTCGTCGGTCAGCTGTCCGGCGGCAACCAGCAGAAGGTGGTTATCGGCAAGTGGGTCAATACCGACGCCGACATCTTTATTTTCGATGAGCCCACCCGTGGTATCGACGTGGGCGCCAAGATCGAGGTTTACCGGGTCATGAACGATCTGGTGAAGGCCGGCAAGTGCGTCATCATGGTCTCCTCCGAGTTGCCGGAGATCCTGGCTATGAGCGACCATGTGGTAGTTATGCGCGGCGGCCGAGTGATGGCTGATATTGACCGGGACACGCCGCACTTCAATTCCGAAGACATCATGAAAGCGGCCTGGGGAGGAGAGTTAGACTGATATGAAAAACACGAAAATGAAAGAGCTTCTGCAAAAGCTCGGTACACTGATGGCCCTTGCCATCCTGGTTTTGATTTTCTGCATCACCATGCCGGACAAGTTCATGAAGGTCGGTAACTTCATGAATATCCTGAAGCAGGCATCCATCAACTGCCTGATCGCTTCCGGTATGCTGTGCGCCCTGATTACCGCCGGTATCGACCTGTCCGTTGGTTCCAACTGCGTGCTGTGCACCTGCACCATCGGCGTTATGGTCCAGTCCGGCATCACGAACCCCTTCCTGCTGGCGCTCTGCGGCCTGGCCGTCAGCACCCTGGCCGGCTTCATCAACGGCACGCTGCTGACCCGACTGGATCTGCCCCATCCCTTCGTGTCCACCATGGGCATGAAGAACGTGCTGTGGGGCCTGGCGCTGGTCATTACCGGCTCCAAGTCCATCGCCTTCACCAATACCGGCATTGACGGACTCATGTGGATCGGCGGCGGCTCTCTGTTCACCACCTATTATGAGGGCACCACCAAGGTGAAGTTCCCCGGTATCCCCTTCAGCTTCATTCTGGTTATCATTGTGTTCATCATCTTTGATATCTTCCTGCGCAAGACCGCTCTGGGTCGCCAGATCTACTGCGTGGGCGGCAACCCCGAGGCAGCCCGTCTGTCCGGTATCCCCTCCAAAAACGTGCTGACCTTCGTTTACACCCTGTCCGGCTTCATGGCCGGTATGGCTGGTATCGTGTCTGTTGGCCGTCTGGCTTCCGCTAACGGCAACGCCGGTTCCACCTATGATAATGACGCCATCGCAGCCTGCATCGTGGGCGGCGCTTCCTTCACCGGCGGCAAGGGCACCATCTGGGGCACCCTGATCGGCGCTCTGCTGATGGCTGTTATCCGCAACGGCCTGAACCTGGCCGGTGCCAAGAACGATGTTCAGTACATCGTCATCGGCTCTGTTATCATCCTGGCCGTTACCATCGACGTCTTCCGTAATAAGATGGAGGCCAAGGCCCGTAAGATGGCTGCACAGTAAACCGTCCCCCGGACGCACTGTTGAGTTGAATTACGCCGCCGCGAAAGCGGCGGCGTAATTTTATTGTATAAAGAAAACCACCGGCAATGCCGGTGGTTCCAAAAAGCTTTAGCTATGCATAGAAAAAATATCCTCCTTTGATAAAATGAAGATGGTCTGCCAACCAAGAACATAAAATCAAAGGAGGAATCAAGTCCAAATGAAACTTGATGTCAGTAGTTTAGCACACACGAAGTGGGAATGTAAATATCATATCGTATTCGCACCGAAATACAGGAGACAGATCATATACGGAAAGATCAAACAGGATATCGGACAGATGATCAGAAAGCTGTGCCAATATAAGGGTATCGAGATTCATGAAGCGGAAGCGTGCAAGGATCATATCCATATGCTCGTATCCATACCACCGAAATACAGCGTATCGCAGATTATGGGATATCTCAAGGGAAAGAGCAGTTTAATGATCTACGAAAAGTATGCAAATCTCAAGCATAAGTATGGAAACCGGCATTTCTGGTGCCGGGGATATTACGTCAGCACAGTGGGACGAAATAGGCGCGCAATAGAGGAGTATATCAAAAATCAACTTCAGGAAGATTACACAGACGACCAGCTTAGTATCAAGGAGTTCGTAGACCCGTTTACGGATGAGCCGGTAAGAGGAGGCAAATAAACAAAAGCCCCTTTAGGGGCAGCCCGGGAGAACTGCGCGGTTGGCAGACTTTTCGACGAGCCTATAGGCTCAGCCCGGGTCATGCCCCAAGGGGGCTAGTGCAAACCACCGGCACGGCCGGTGGTTATGATTTTGAACCGATCAAGTTGAATGGAAGGAGACTGCTTATGACGGAACTGCGTGTTGGCATTGCCGGTCTGGGACGGCTGGGCCGGGTCCATGCTGCCAACCTTGCACACAAGATCCCCGGCGCGGTCCTGACGGCGGCCTGCGTGCCCGGCGCGGACAGTCAGGCGTATGCCCGTCAGGAATTGGGACTTGAAAAGGTGTACGGCGATTTCAGGGAGATGGTCGCCGATCCGGAACTGGACGCGGTGGCCATCGTGTCCCCCTCCGGGGAGCACTGCTGGCAGATCGAGGCGGCGCTGGACGCGGGGAAGCACGTGTTTTCCGAAAAGCCTCTGGGCGTTACGATGGAACAGTGCCTTCAGGCGGAGGCCGCCGTGGCCCGGCACCCGGAATTGGTGTGTATGCTGGGCTTTATGCGGCGCTATGACAAGTCCTACGCCTATGCCAAGGAAAAAATCGCCGCCGGGGCCATCGGCACGCCGTATCTGGTGAAATCCACCGGGATCGATCCGGAAGCCGTGGTGGAGGGGGCCATCCGGTACAGCGGGACCTCCGGCGGGATCTTTCTGGATTCTGCCATTCACGACATCGACCTGATGCGCTGGTTCCTGGGGAGCGAGGCTGCGGAGGTCTACGCTATGGGCTGCACCTTTAAGCACCCAGCCTTTCAGGACGCCGGGGACGATGAGACCGGCGTCGCCGTCTACAAATTCAAAAACGGCGCTATGGGCATGGTCCATGTGGGCCGCACCGCCCCCTACGGCTACCATATCGAAACGGAGATCGTAGGCACGGAGGGCACGATCCGCATTTCTGCCGTGCCGGAGAAGAACCGGGCTATGGTCTACGATGTGAACGGCGCCCGGACTGAGTGCGTGGAGTCTTTCCCGGAGCGGTTTGCGGAAGCATACCTCACGGAAATGGAGGAATTTGTCCGCTGCGTCCGAGAAGGGCGGAAGCCGGATACCGGCGTGGCGGACGGCATCTATGCCACACGGGTGGGCTACGCCACCACGGAGGCGTGGAAAACCGGGAAGATCGTCAAAATCTGATCCTTTTGTGGAGCAGGAATTCAAATTGTAAACAAGTTAGCAAAGAGAAGAACAGGCGCGTGGGATGCCCCACGCGCCTGTTCTCTTTGGGAGTGTTTATCGCCCGCAGTGACAGTCGCCGGAACAACCGGCGCAGCCGCCGCTGCATCCGCAGGTGTGCTTACCCTGCTTTTTCTGCCGGATGAGATACCGGACAATGGAAATGACAACGGCAAATAAGACTAGAGAAATGAGGAGGGTAGAAAGATTGGCACTCAACCAGGTCAGCATGGAAAATCACTCCTTTGAAAGAAATAGAAGATGGAAGATATAGAATGGAGGGTGAGGGAAAAATCAGACCTTAGTGGAAAGCTTGGTAGCTTCCTTGTAAGGACGAACCAGCATGTAGATGATAAAGGCCAGAGCGGCGATGGCAGCCACCAGACCGATGACGTTCAGGCTACCGGTGAAGGCCTTGCCGAACTGGTTGACCATCAGGGCACACAGATAAGCGAAGCCGCACTGATAGCCAATGGCGAACCAGGTCCACTTGGCGTTGTTCATCTCCCGCTTGATGGCGCCGATGGCGGCAAAGCAGGGGGCGCACAGCAGGTTAAACACCAGGAAGGAGTAGCCGCTGATCTGGGTAAAGACAGCTCCCAGAGCCTGATAGACAGTCTCATCACCGCCGCCGTAGAGAATACCCAGCGTACCAACGATGTTTTCCTTGGCCACCAGACCGGTGATGGAGGCCACGGCGGCCTTCCAGTTGCCCCAGCCGAGAGGCGCGAAGATCCAGGCGATCAGGCTGCCGATGTGGGCGAGGATGGAGCAGTCGATCTCTTCCTCGGAGAGCATCCGGAAGCCGTCCTCAGCCCAGCCAAAGTAGGTGGTGAACCACACAGCGATGGTGGACAGCAGGATGATGGTGCCGGCCTTCTTGATGAAGGACCAGCCCCGCTCCCACATGCTGCGGAGCACATTGCCCAGAGTGGGCCAGTGGTAGGCGGGCAGCTCCATGACGAAGGGTGCGGGATCGCCGGCAAACATCTTGGTTTTCTTCAGCATGATGCCGGAGATGATGATGGCAGCCATGCCCACGAAGTAGGCGGAGGTAGCCACCCAAGCAGCGCCGCCGAAGATAGCGCCTGCCACCATGGCGATAAAGGGCACCTTAGCGCCGCAGGGGATGAAGGTGGTGGTCATGATCGTCATACGGCGGTCACGCTCGTTTTCAATGGTACGGGAAGCCATGATACCGGGGATGCCGCAGCCGGTGCCGATGAGCATGGGGATGAAGGACTTGCCGGACAGGCCGAACTTGCGGAAGATACGGTCCAGAACGAAGGCGATACGGGCCATGTAACCGCAGGCCTCCAGGAACGCCAGCATCAGGAACAGCACCAGCATCTGGGGCACGAAGCCAAGCACCGCACCGACGCCGGCCACGATACCGTCCAGGATCAAGCCATTGAGCCACTCGGCAGCACCGGCGGCCTCCAGAGCATTGCCGATCAGCACAGGCACGCCGGGGACCCACACGCCGTAGTCGGCGGGATCGGGCTCGTCAAAGCCGTTCTCCTCGAAGTAGGTGACAGCGTCCAGATAGCTCATGCCGACGGTGGTTTCCTCGTCAGCGTCAGCGGGGATGGCGTCATAGTAAACGGTCATGTCATTCATGGCCAGGGTCTCTTCGTCCTCCACTTCGATGGTGGCGGATGCGGAGTCGGGCTGAACAGCCTTCATATCGGCCAGAGCGGCGTCGGGATCGAAGTCATCGGCCTCGGTATCCAGATCATAGTAGGCGCTGATGGCCTCGGAGGCGGCGGTATAATTGTCGGCGACCTCGGTATATTCGCTGGTGCCGATGCCGAACAGATGCCAGCCGTCACCGAACAGGCCGTCATTGGCCCAGTCGGTAGCGGCGGAGCCCACGGTCACCATGGCGATGTAGTACACCAGATACATGACCACGGCGAAAATAGGCAGGCCCAGCCAGCGGTTGGTGACGATCCGGTCGATCTTATCGGAGGCGGAAAGCTGCCCCTGATTGTGCTTCTTGTAGCAGCTCTTGATAAGCTCTGCAATGTAGACGTACCGCTCGTTGGTGATGATGCTCTCGGCGTCATCGTCCAGCTCCTTCTCGGCGGCCTGGATGTCGGCGTCGATATGGGTCATGACATCGGCGGGGATGCTGAGCTTTTCCAGCACCTTGTCATCCCGCTCGAAGATCTTGATGGCGTACCAGCGCTGCTGCTCCTCCGGCAGGTTGTGCACCGCGGCCTCCTCAATATGGGCGATGGCGTGCTCCACAGGGCCGGAGAAGGTGTGCATAGGAACGGTTTTGGTGCCCTCGGCGGCCTTCACGGCGGCTTCAGCGGCTTCCATAACGCCGTCGCCCTTCAGTGCGGAGATCTCGATGATCCGTACACCCAGCTCCCGGGACAGCTCTGCTACATTGATCTGGTCGCCGTTCTTGCGGACTACGTCCATCATGTTGATGGCGATGACCACCGGGATACCCAGCTCGGTAAGCTGGGTGGTGAGGTAGAGGTTGCGCTCCAGGTTGGTGCCGTCGATGATGTTCAGAATGGCATCGGGCCGTTCTCCCACCAGATAGTTACGGGCCACTACCTCTTCCAGAGTGTAGGGGGACAGGGAATAGATGCCGGGAAGGTCCATGATGACTACATTGTCATGCTTTTTCAGCTTGCCTTCCTTTTTCTCCACGGTGACGCCGGGCCAGTTGCCCACGAACTGGTTGGAACCGGTCAGGGCGTTGAACAGGGTCGTCTTACCGCAGTTCGGGTTGCCTGCCAAGGCAATTTTGATCTGCTTTTCCATACATGCTCCTTTTGGTTTGGGTACTCAAACCATATTTGAAAAATTTTTGTGTTTACTCGACCTCGATCATTTCGGTGTCGGCCTTCCGCAGGCTCAGCTCATAGCCCCGGACGGTGACCTCCATGGGATCGCCCAGAGGGGCAACCTTACGGACATAGATCTCCACGCCCTTGGTGATACCCATGTCCATAATGCGGCGCTTGATGGGCCCCTCTCCGTGGAGCTTGACGACCTTTACGGTCTCACCGATTTTGACGTCACGCAGCGTTTTCATACTTGTTTCCTCCTACTGTTTCTATCAGATTTCAAATTCAAATGGATCAGATCATGATCTTGCGGGCCATCTCCTCGCTGATGGCCACCCGGGACTCCTTCACCTTGACGATGATGTTGCCTCCCAGAGCGGACACCACCGTGATGGACCCGCCGGCGGTGAACCCCAGGTCCTCCAGGTGCTTTTTTACCTCGGGATTTCCGCTGACCCTGCGGATCATGTATTCTTCACCGATATTTGCCAGTGCAAGCGGCATCATAACGATCCCTCCGAATCTGTTAGTTAAATTGAACTAACTATTATGGAAAAAGAATAGTCGGAGTGTAGCCGTCACGCTTTGTAAGGCGTTAGCCTCCTCTAACTACAGCTTAGTTTAACATCTCTAATCTCTTCTGTCAACCGGGATTTTTAAAAATATTGTCAAAATCTCAGGGGAGAAGACACCTTGCATTTGTGAAGAAAATATGGTAAAATGCCCAAAACAGCTTCATGCGGGCTGTCGCTTTCGCCAAGGCTTTTGGGCGGACGGCGATGCCCTGAATCGTGATAGGAAGAAAGGACCGGTGATGGCCGTGCAGATCCTGAAAGCATCTGAGGATTATCTGGAAACCATGCTGATGATGCAGACCAAGCATGGATATGTGCGCTCTGTGGACGTAGCGGAGCACTTGGGGGTGACGAAGCCCAGCGTGACTTACGCTACCAAGCGTCTGCGGGAAAACGGATATATTGAGATGGATAAGGACGGCCTCATCACATTGACGGATGCCGGTATGCAGATCGCGTCCAAAATGCTCCAGCGGCACCGGACCCTGACCCGTTTTCTGGTGAGTTTGGGCGTGGAGCCGGAGACCGCGGAGGAGGATGCCTGCAAAATGGAGCATGACATCAGCGACCAGACCTTCAAGGCCATCTGTGACCATGCCCGGAAGCGTATGGCCTCCGCCGATGAAACAGCGGAAACCTGATAGAAACTGAAAAACCAGCGGAAAGGCTTGTCCTTTCCGCTGGTTTTTTGTGCTGCGGCCATGGGCTATAAAATCGTACCGCCGCCCAGAACGGTGTCTCCGTCATAGAGTACCACCGCCTGTCCCGGAGTGATGGCCCGCTGGGGACGGTCGAACAGCACCTGCACGGAGCCGTCCTCCTCCACCGTCACCTCACAGGGCTGCTCCGTCTGGCGGTAGCGGATCTTGGCACTGCACCGGAACTGGCGGGGCGGCGCTTCCCAGGCGATCCAGTTGAAATTCTCACCGGTGAGCTGCTGGGAGAATAGAGCGTCATTTCCGCTGAGGATCACCTGATTGCTCTTTAGATCAATGGCTTTTACATACAGTGGTTGATTGAAAGGGATACCCAATCCTTTCCGCTGGCCGATGGTATAATGGGCGATGCCCTTGTGACGTCCCAGTATCCGGCCGGATTCGTCTACGAAATCACCGGGGGTGTCCGCTTTTCCGGTGTGCCGACGGATGAAAGCGGCATAGTCTCCATCCGGGACGAAACAGATATCCTGACTGTCCGGTTTCCGGGCGTTGAAAAAGCCCAGCCTGTCCGCCAGCTCCCGGGCCTCCGTTTTATGGAGCGTTCCCAGCGGGAACCGGGTGTGGGCCAACTGCTCCTGAGTCAGCATATAGAGTACATAGCTTTGGTCCTTGCTTGCGTCAAGTGCCTTTTTCAGCAGATACCGACCGTTTTCCCGCTCAATCCGGCCATAATGGCCAGTGGCGATGGTGTCACAGCCCAGGAGGGCTGCCCGGTCATAAAGCCGCCGGAATTTCAGGTAGCGGTTGCAGTCGATACAGGGATTGGGCGTCCGCCCCTGTCCGTAGGCATCCGCAAAGCGGTCCATCACCTGACGGCGAAACTCATCGGAGAAGTTAAAAACGTAGTAGGGAATCCGCAGACGAAACGCCACGCTGCGGGCATCCTCCACATCCTCCAAAGAGCAGCAGGTGCGGCTATGGGAAATACCGATGTCCTCGTTGCGGTAAAGGGTCATGGTAGCGCCGACGCAGTCCCAGCCGCTGTGCTTCAAAAGGTAAGCGGCGACGCTGGAATCAACGCCGCCGCTCATTGCGATCAGTACCTTACCCATCAAACCATGGGACAGCCGCCCTCGCAGTGCTCGCAGTCGGGGAACTTGCTGTGGTCATAAGGGATGTTGTTGCGGTCGTAATAGTTTTTGACAGCCGCCTTGATGGATTCCTCCGCCAGTACGGAGCAGTGCAGCTTGTAGGCAGGCAGGCCGCCCAGAGCGTCCACTACCTGCTTGTTGGTGACGGCCAGGGCCTCGTCCACGGTCTTGCCCTTGATGAGCTCCGTGGCCATGGAAGAAGAAGCGATGGCGCTGCCGCAGCCGAAGGTCTCGAACTTCGCATCCTCGATGCGGTCATCCTTGATCTTGAGGTACATTTTCATAATGTCGCCGCACTTGGCGTTGCCTACCTCGCCTACGCCGTCGGCATCGGGGATCTCTCCCACATTCCGGGGATGGGTGAAATGATCCATGACAGTTTCTGTATAGAGTGCCATATTGAAAGCCTCCTTGGGTTATAAAAAGTAAATATTCGCGTTGTTGAGAAGAACGGAAACATTACAGCATGAACTGCTTCTTGCCGCTGGCAAGATCCTTCCACACGGGAGAAATGCTCCGCAGGTACGCCACGATCCGGGGGACCTCCTTGAGAATGTGATCCACATCCTCCTGAGTGTTCCATTCGCACAGGCTCAGCCGCAGGGAGCCGTGGGCAACCTCGTGGGGGCGGCCGATGGCCAGCAGCACATGGCTGGGGTCCAGAGAACCGGAGGTGCAGGCGCTGCCGGAGGACGCACAGATCCCGGCCTGATCCAACAGCAACAGCAGGCTTTCGCCCTCAATGCCCTCAAAGCAGAAGTTCACGTTGCCGGGGAGCCGGTGGACAGGATCGCCATTCAGGGCGCTGTGGGGAATCTGAGAGAGACCGGCGATGAGCTGGTCCCGCAGCGCGGAGACCTTGGCGGCGTTTTCGTCGATGTGATCGCAGGCCTCCTTCAGCGCAGCGGCCAAGCCCATAATGCCGGGGACGTTTTCCGTACCGGCCCGCTTGCCCCGCTCCTGGGCGCCGCCCTCGATGATGTTGGTCAGGGGGATGCCCTGCCGGGCATACAGCACGCCGGTGCCCTTGGGACCGTGGAACTTATGGCCGGAGAGGGACAGCATATCGATGTTCTGCTCGTTGACATTGATGCGGAGATGACCGGCGGCCTGCACGGCGTCGGTATGGAACAGGACACCTTTTTCCCGGCAGACCGCGCCGATCTCCGCAATGGGCAGGATGGAGCCGATCTCGTTGTTGGCGTACATGGTGGTGACCAGACAGGTGTCGGGGCGGATGGCGTCCGCTACCTGCTGGGCAGTGACGGTGCCGATGGGGCCCACCGGCAGCAGCTCGACCTCAAAGCCTTCCTTTTCCAGCTTTTTCAGGGTGTGGAGAATGGCGTGATGCTCAAAGGCGGTGGAGATGATGTGCTTCTTGCCCTTGCGCTCACCGATGCGGGCGGCGGAGATCAAAGCCTGATTGTCGGCCTCGCTGCCGCCGGAGGTAAAGGTGATCTCTCGGGGCGTGCAGCCCAGACAGGCGGCCACGGTCTCCCGGGCGCTCTGTAAGGCTTCGGCGGCCTCCTGCCCCAGCCGGTACAGGCTGGAGGGGTTGCCGTAGTGGGTCTCCATATAGGGCAGCATGGCGTCGATGGCCGTGCGGCTCATTTTTGTTGTTGCAGCATTATCTGCGTATACCATAGCGGGTTCCTCCTTTGTGGTGCTGTGTATAATATGTAAAAATTATCAGATATCTGTGGTCACAAATTCCGTCTGCTCCCGGGCGGTAAGGACCCGTTTGCCGGGTTCCACGGAGTGGGTCAGCCACACATTGCCGCCGATGACGCAGTTATCACCAATATAGGTGTCGCCGCCTAAGATCGTGGCCCCGGCGTAGATGACCACGTTGCTGCCGATGTTGGGATGACGCTTGTTGCCCTTTACCAGCGTGCCGTCAGACTGGACGGCAAAGCTCTTGGCACCCAGGGTCACGCCTTGGTACAGCTTGACGTGCTCGCCGATGACGGTAGTCTCGCCGATGACCACGCCGGTGCCGTGGTCGATGAAGAAGTACGGCCCAATGGCGGCGCCGGGGTGAATGTCGATACCAGTGAGGGAGTGGGCATATTCCGTCATCATCCGGGGCAGCATGGGGACTTTCATGAGATACAGCTCATGGGCGATGCGGAAAATGCTGATGGCTTCAAAGGCTGGGTAGGCCAGCATGACTTCCTCCCGGCAGGTGGCGGCGGGATCGCCCTCGTAGGCAGCCTGCACGTCGGTGTCCAGCGTGTCCCGGATGGCGGGGAGTTTGGAAAACAGAGTGTCGATCACATCGTCATATTGAGGAGGTTCCCGATAGATCCGCTCCAGGATCTCCCGAAGCTGACGCCGGGCGGCCGCTTCCAGTTCTTCTTTGGAGTGGGCTTCCTCCATGGCGTCGAACACATTGGGGTAGAGAATGGACCGCAGAAGATCCAAAAGCTGGATCATCTGGGATTTCAGATGGGCGTAGTTAATCATGGGCCGGTACCTCCTGTTTCGCAAATGACGGCGAAGAGGAGGCAATACCGGATATGGCAGGATAGATCATAAAAAAGCACTCCTTGAACATGATTTTGTTTGATGGGTCGGCGGGGAAGGGGACCATCAACATCGGATATCAGGAGTGTGAGTGAACGCAGTCATGTAATCACCTACAAACTTAGTGTGTTTTAACCATATACCAACAAACCTACTTTGTCAATGGGTTTTTACACGAAAAATAAAAAACCGCTCGTTGAACCTTTGCGCAGTTCCGTTTTGTTTTGCGCGCATAGGGAAACGGACCTCCAAAAAAGCAGCGGTCCGCAGCAATGCGGACCGCCGGAGCTTCAGCAGATATTTTATTCAGCCGGACGGATATCCCGGACGGTGAGCTGGTTCCCGTCCACGGTGAAACGGACTTCAAAACCGGCAAAGGAGAAGCCGTAGACCCGCTCCGGGTCCTTCTGGTAGTGGGGCCGGGGGTCCTGAGCCAGAACGCCCCGCAAAGCCTCCTGCCGCTCTGCGGGCACCTGCGCTAACAGGGCTGGGGGGATGGAAACAGACAGGGTTTCCCCTGCCGGTACGGCGGCGAAGCCTCCCAATGCGTCGGGATGGCTGTCGGCGTAAGGGATGTAAGGCTTGATGTCCAGAATGGGAGTGCCGTTTACCAGATCCGCACCCCGGACCCGGAGCACGGGGCCGTCTGCCGTCTGGCGGATGCCCGCAAGTTTCACGCAGGACAGAGCAATGGGGTTTGGCCGGAAGGGGGAGCGGGTGGCAAAGACACCCATCCGGGTGTTGCCCCCCAGCCGGGGCGGGCGGACCGTAGGGGACCAGGTATCCCGGATGGCCCGGTCAAAGACCCAGATGAGCCAGATGTGGGAGAAGTCCTCCAAGCCCCGGAGGGCGTCCGGGTTCTGATAGGCCGGTTCGAAAACAATGTCAGCCTCCAGCTCCTCCACCAGCCCGCTTTGCCGGGGCACGCCGAATTTTTCGGCGAAATCACTGTGGATATGAGCAATGGGCGTCATGGAAAATTTCTGGGACATGGCGGGACCTCCTGCGATCGCTCCTCTGGTCAGGGACAGAGCGAAACTTTTGCTCTATTATAGCAGAAATCCGCCTTGGTGAAAAGCCCTGTGCCACCGCCTAATGGACAGAACGATGAGATGAAAAGCGGCGTACCGACGGTTCGGGCGGTACGCCGCATACCCCTTGCGGGTAAAGGGTGTGTGCGGGACTGCGCCCGCAGGCGCGTTTCGGAGCGCAACCGCCGTAAGGCGGCTCTTAGCGCGGAGATAACCCCAAAAGGGATACACCGTCGGCTCAAGCCAATCAGCGGATACTTTATATCCGCTGATTGGGAGCCTTCCTCGAAACAGACTCGCTTGATCCGCCACCGGCGGCGCTTCGCCTGTTTCTCCGCACCATTGAAATCCTTAGTTTTCAGACCTGATAAAGGTTCTGAAAACTTGCTCAGCGGGACGAAAAGACTTTTTCGACACGCTGAGCTTCATCAACGGTCTGCGCCGGGGGTGACGGAATTTTCGCCGTCTAGCAGGTCGCCGTCCCGGTCATGGACACGGCCGTTGCGGAGCATCCGGTCCATAGACGCGCCGGGAAGGTCTCCGGCAGGATCATTGGCGGGGTTGGGGGCGGGATTGGTGTCCGGGGCGGTGACGGTGTTGTCATCCCGCCCAATGATGGCGTCATTGTTGGGAGCATTGTTCCGGTTTGGGTCCGAAACGGCGTCGTAGGCGCTGTTTTGACCGGACCCGGCGTCATTTCGATCGTTCTTGGCGGGCTCCTTGCCGCAGGCGGTGAGGGACAGTGCCAGCAGCAAGACCGTCAAAAACAGGGAAGCGCGAGATTTCATGTGCGTTCCTCCTTTGCTGGGAGTTTGCGATACCCATGGCGTAGTATGCCGCAAAGGTCTGGTTTTCACGCAAAATTCCGTTTGTTTTTTCTGGAAAAGCGCCTTGGCGGCGTCCGAACGTATGGAAGATGCTCCGCAGACCCGGCGCTTTGTGCACCCTGATCACGCTTTCCGCTCTGGCGGAATATGATGAAAAGAGCATACCACGCTTTTTCGGACGGAGGATCGCTTTTGGGAATCCTGCCTGTATTGTTGGGGGGCGTTCCACATTTCAATTCAAATGTTTGTGAAAAACGCCGTTGACGGAACGTGAAAAAACAGGTAAAATAACAATCAGAAAACTGGTGGAGCGCACCTCTTTGATTTAAGATGAGGAATTACTTGGTATAGAAAAGGAGAGCTGTATCATGTATACACAGGAAATCACCGTTAATAACGAGGTAGGTCTGCACGCCAGACCCGCAACCTTCTTTATTCAGAAGGCCAATGAGTTTAAGAGCGGTATCTGGGTGGAAAAGGATGATCGCCGCGTTAACGCCAAGAGCCTGCTGGGCGTTCTGTCTCTGGGCATCGTGAAGGGTACTACCATTACCCTGATCGCGGACGGCGCAGACGAGAAGGAAGCTGTCGGCGCACTGGTGGACCTGGTGAAGGACAACTTCGGCGAATAAGCGAACAATAAGATAATAAACAGCGTCCCTGCGGAAGCGGGGACGCTGTTTGCTATGTCTGCGGAGCAGACGAGGACGGCTCTGCTTCTGAAACGGGCACGTATGGCCCCACCGCTTCGTAGGGGACGGTAAAGACAGGGATACCCTCCGCCGCCGGGGCGATGGCGTACATGGGGTAGAAGAAGGCAAGGCCTTCCGGGGTGAGGTAAAACCGCATGGGGTTGAACTGCTGCCGCAGCCGCCTTAGCCAGCCGTCCAGATACCGGGCGTACCCGGCAGTCTCCTGACGCTGGATCTCCTGAGCGGCCAAAGTCAGCAGGCGCCGCTTCCAGCCCCGCCGGTGCGGAAAAAAGCTCGGAAGCGAAACCGGATAGCCCCGCCGCAGGTCCCAGGTATCGCCCCAGCGTCGCAGCAGAATGTGTCCATCGGCGGCTGGCTCCCGGATTTGGGTATACAGACTCCAGAAGCCGCCCTCGTTGTAGGTGACCCGAAAGGACAGCTCCGCTTGGAACTGGGGAAGGGGGCGGCTGTCCGCCAGCGCTTCCCGGCAGGCTCGCGCTGCCATGGGAAACAGCCAGCGGTCACAGTACCGGAGAAAGGCCCGGCACTGGGCGCGGTAGTACCGCCGGATCCGCCGGGTGGTCCGGTTTTCCGAGCCCACAGGCTCAGGGAGGGACACCTGCGCGGTAAGCACCGGAAGTCCCTCCACAGTCCATTCCCGTTCAGCGGAAAAAATTTCGGTGTTCAGTCCTGATGTGACTGCATCCACAGCGCTGCCCCCTTTCCTGACACTGACGCATCCTATGCGGCCCGGCCGGGAAGGGTTCGGCAGTGGAAATAAAATTTAATATTTGGGGGACTTCCTTTTCTTAAACTACTGTGTTAAAATGTAAATGCTGAAAGTGTGCTCCGCGATTTGTGCGGAATTTAGGAAATTATGGAAGGAAAGGTGCCTCCTTTATGATCAGAATTGGAAAAAAGGAAAAAAGTGATAAGCTGTATCAGGCGATTTTGCAGTTGAAGGATCCTCAGGAGTGCTATGATTTTTTTCAGGACCTCTGTACGGTTTCCGAACTGCGCTCCATGGAGCAGCGGTTTGAAGTGGCCTCTCTGCTGAATGACGGTATGATCTACAGCGACATTCTGGAGCAGACCGGCGCGTCCTCCGCTACCATCAGCCGGGTGAACCGGTCTTTGAGCTACGGTACCGGCGCGTATGAGCGGGTCTTTGCCCGTCTGAAGGCGGAAAAGGCCGGGGAAGAGGCGAAATGAGCAGCTATGACGCACTGGCCGCCAGCTATGACGGCCTGATGGCGGACGGCGTGTACCGCCGCCGTGCGGACTATCTGGAAAAGCTGTTTCGGAAAAGTAGGATCCCGGTGCATACCGTTTTGGACTTGGCCTGCGGCACCGGGACCATCGCCTGTCTGCTGGCGGCCAAGGGCTATGCGGTCACGGCTACGGACCTGTCGGAGGAAATGCTGACTCAGGCTATGAGCAAGGCGGCGGATTTGGAACAGCCGCCGCTGTTTGTGCAGCAGTCCATGCCCCGGCTTCGTCTGCCGGAGCCGGTGGATGCCGTGGTGTCCACGCTGGATTCCCTGAACTATCTGACCCGGGAAAAGGATATTCGGGAGACCTTCCGGCGGGTATTTCGCGCGCTGAAGCCCGGCGGCAGCTTTTTCTTTGATGTCAACACACCATACAAGCTGCGGCGGATGGACGGACAGCTCTATACGGATGAGACCGAGGAAAGCTACTGCGTCTGGCGAACATTTTTCTCGGAAAAGACAAGTATCTGCACCTATCAGGTGGACCTGTTCCAGCTGCGGGCAGACGGTACATGGGACCGGGACTGCGAGGAGCACAGGGAGCGGGCGTGGAGCGCGGCGGAACTGACGGCGTTTTTGACGGACGCGGGCTTTGAGGCCGTCAAGATCACCGGCGACCTGACGGCCCGGGCGCCTAAGGATACGGAGGACCGGTGGATCGTCCGCTGCCGGAAGCCAGTGAACTGACAAAGGAGTAATGGAAAATATGAGCGATCAACTGGTTCGTGCCATCTCCAAGGATGGCTTTGTAAAGGCGGCGGCGGTGTCCACCCGGGCACTGACGGAGCGTGCCCGGCAGATCCACCAGACCTCTCCGGTGGCAACGGCGGCCTTGGGCCGCCTGCTGGCGGCCGGTTCCATGATGGGCAATGAGCTAAAGGGAGACGGTTCCAGCGTGACCCTCCGCATCAAGGGCGATGGCCCTCTGGGGACGCTGCTGGTGGTGGCGGACAACGAGGGCAACGTCCGGGGCAGCGTTCAGAATCCCCAGATCGACCTGCCCATCCGGGAGGACGGCAAGCTGGATGTGGGCGGCGCTGTGGGCCACGGCGGGACGCTGACGGTCATCAAGGACCTGAATCTGAAGGAGCCCTATGTGGGCAGCGTGGAACTGCTGGGCGGCGAGATCGCGGAGGATCTGGCAAGCTACTTCGTGGAGTCCGAGCAGATCCCCACGGCCTGCGGCCTGGGCGTGCTGGTGGACCGGGACCGGAGCGTGCTCCGCGCCGGCGGCTATCTCATCCAGCTTTTGCCCGGTGCGCCGGAGGGCATCATCGACCGTCTGGAAAAGGGGATCATGGCGGCGGGACCTGTCACCAACCTGCTGATGGAGAACGATGACCCGGAGAGCCTGCTGCGGCGGGTCATGGCGGATTTTGAACTGGAGATCCTGGAAACGGTCCCCGTGGAGTACCGCTGCTATTGCAGCCGGGAGCGGATGACCGCGGCACTGGTGAGTCTGGGCCGCAAGCAGCTTACGGAGCTGGCGGAGGACCCCAACGGCATCGAGCTGACCTGTCAGTTCTGTGACAGCCGTCAGCGGTTCACCCCGGAGGAGATCCGGGAGCTGCTGGAAAAGGCCTCCGAAGCCTGACCAAACAGACCTTCTGCCCCCTGTGCAGCAGGGGACAGAAGGTCTGAAAAAAATAAAAATAAAAAATTTGAAAAATTGGGTTGACATTTGGCCTGCTTTCACATATAATAGCTTTTGCCGTCTGACGATGACGGATGACGGAAACCTGGGAGCATAGCTCAGCTGGTTAGAGCACCTGCCTTACAAGCAGGGGGTCACTGGT
>ENA-ORTY01000595-ORTY01000595.1-human-gut-metagenome-genome-assembly--contig:-NODE-595-length-46932-cov-5.192354_pt1 | contig 46932 bp, 74 predicted proteins | sample MGYA00241917_ERZ509198 | MGnify/ENA primary metagenome ERZ509198 (study PRJEB26280, sample SAMEA2338857) | human gut metagenome | biome: human gut; feature: human-associated habitat; material: faeces...
GCGATCAACATCAAAGAGCGCGGACGAAGCTCGTTAGCCTGTGGGGAGTCTGAGAAGAATGCTCAGGCTCAAGTGAATCCGGGGCGGTCTAAAAAGCCGGCGCCGAATCAGCAGCAGGAATCCACCGAAGTGATCAGCAACGCAAGTTGCTGACGCAGTAGAGAATCTCCGTCGTTCACGGCGGAGAGAACGTCAAAGCATCGCGCTTCTCAGCTTCAAGAGCTTCTGGCATCTCTTCGCGTATGGCTCACAGTCCTCGAGCCACTGGTCGACGATATCTTTGCGCCAGCGCATGAACCCGTCCGCCTGCCGCCAACCGGGCGGCAGTTTCTGCTGCACTACCCACCTTTCAACCGTTCGCGTCGACCTCTTGAGGTACTGCGCTAGTTCGACTTTGGTCATCCAGATCATCTCTCTCCTCCTCTCTGTTCCAAGTAGTCATTTCGTTCCTCTGGTTCGGGCAGTACGCCAGACTTCATAGCTTTCTCAAGCGAGTCGTCCTCAAGCCCCCACCTGCGCACCGTGTCGTAGTGCTTGCCGAGAATGAATCGCTCGTGCGCTTCACGCAAGCCAGGCGTCTCGTCCAACGTCTCATGCGTGTTGTGCTTGAGCACGTTGATGAGCGCTTGACGTTCATGCTCGTAGGCGTACTCCATGAGCTCCTGCGCGACGATGAGGCCGTGCTTGACCGGCTCAAGGTTGGCTGGCGGAATCTCCTTGCCGTGGTTGCGCAGTCGAGCGCAGACGACGGTCATGAAGGCGGCGTGTTGGATGTCTTCGAGCAGATCCTGCTCGGCAACGCCTAGGCACTTGTGACAGAGCGCGCCGAGCATGAGCGTGCTGCTGATCTGGTTGAAGTCCGAGTAATCGGTCGTCGTCGGCCAACGCTCGAGCGCGAAAAAGCTGAGCGTGAATGCCTCGAGCAGAGAGTCCTTCTCTTGAAAGCCGAGCAACCAACCGAGTTGTTCACATCGGCGGCGTTGACGCGTTTTCTGGCGTTCGAGGCTGGCGATGGTTCTACGTGCGTCGTCCGCGTCCTTGAACTTCCCGCGCACGAACTTCTTTCGAACGGCGAGGTCTCTCGCTCGCTGTCCTTTTTTGCGGGGTTTTTTGCTTACTGGCATGTGTGATCAGATAAAAAAAAGCCCTCGGCAATTGCCGAGGGCTGAACAAGAACCGCCCGTTTTGATGATTGGGGCGTAGAGAAATAAATTAGTTGTACTGGTGCTTGATGCTGGCGCAAATCGATTTAAGGTTGCTGATGAAGGCTTTTGTGTCCACAAAGTAGTTCGGGTATGCCGTACGTAGATCTTTCATATCGCCAGCGGCAGCCAAAACAACGTCGATATTTGGGTTGTTTTTTTCCTTTCCTTCCATGAGCATGTACATTTGTTCGGCGAGCTGTGATTGCGTATGCTCGAAAGGAATGAACGATGTCGCTTTTTTCTCGGTGTCGAGAATCAGCAAGTAGTATCCGTTTGACTTTTTGTTTTCAACGCCAGATGTAGCTTTGACGACAGAGGTAAAGGCCGCAAGCTTGTCGAATACGCCCAATTCGGCCTCAAGGAGTTCGAATTCTTGTACGATTTCTTGTGGAGATTTATCTCTAAGACAGGCAATTATTGGCTGTTTTTCTTGGATGGAAAACAGCGCACTACATACGCGGAAAAATTGTTTGAATTTTTCATCGCCCAATCCAGTTTTGAACGAGGATTTCTCGATCACGCCAAGGGTTTCAACGGCGGTTGCCCAATAATGCTGAAGTTTGGTTCGAATTTGAACCTCGACTTGCATCCCCTTCAGTTCTTTGTGTTGAGGCGTGTCGTATTTGAAGACCTGATGAATGCCACGATATCCATCGTCCTTAGGATTAGAAATGTAGTCCTTAGGAGGAAGCACAGGACAGTGCTGGTGGCGACCCTTGATAAGAGATTCGTGAACCCGTCGAACTTCGTCGACAGAGTTTACGACAGCACGGATGCCTCCGATGTCCTGCATTCGGTCAAGCTGCATGTCGGGAAAGCGCTTTAACTTTGCGATGATGGACGGGGTGCGCTTAAGGCGCTGCGCAACAATTGAACCTTTGATGCAAAGTGCCTTGATTTTTTTTCGAAGCAAGACTTGGATTGTATTGATCGGTCTGTAGTACAGAGATCGCCAGTCCGATAAAACTTGAAGCGCCGCTTCAAAGTCGGCGTTAGATACGCTCGGTGTCCGGAGCGCTTCACCTGCTCGACGAACTGCTTTTTTTGACGGGACTGTAAGTTGTTCTGTTGCCATATTGAACCCAAAAGATGGCGGAAGCCCATAAAAAACAACATTGTGGGTCTCCTTGATCCCCTATTGTAACGAATGCTACCTCGGTTTCTACCGTCGCAGATTGCAGAGATTATGCAATGGCAACTCGACCTATCCACGTCTGCGGCCAGTTGATCGTGTGCCACAAAGCGGAGAGGTAGAGTCGAACGCTCTCGAGTGTTGACATGGCTTTCATCGCGCCGCCTCCCAGTCGCGCAGTGCGTGCGTGAGCATGTACGCGGAGAGCTTCACGCGGTCAAGGGCGGCAGGGCTTGCGCTCTGCCTCGCGGCGGAGAGTACTGTCGTGTACTTCCTCACCGCGTCTGCGATGCTGGCTGTGTCCTTGTTGTCGATGAGTCGGCTTGCGAGTGCGCGGAGATTTGAGGTCGACTGATCGCGATACGACCATCGAAGCTCGCGGCGCAGGTCTTGCACGACAATTTCGGTTTCTGTCATTCGTCCTCCTCCTTCTGTTTGACGAAGTACTCAGTCGGAAAGAGCGTTGGCGCAATCTTGCCTAGACGGGGACGTGGAGGAGGTAGAAGCCTCCCAGCGTACCTTTGGCGTCTACTGGGTACAGGCACAACTCTCCGTCGCACTCCGCCTCTGCCTTGCACATCTCTTCTTGCGTCGGCATCTTCGCGTCCGGGTGCAGACGCTTGATCTTAACTCTCATTCTTTTCTTCCTTGTTCTGCCATTCCGAAGGCGATGTCCTCGATCATTGAGCGTTGGACCGGAGGAATTATCACGGCCTTGGCCTCGGTCTTCTTCTCGGCTTTCTTCTCGGAGTTGTACGCACGGTACTCGTCGCGGGCCGCGGCGGGCTCTGCGTACTTCTGGTCAGTCAGGCTCACGAGCGTGTCATGATCGTCCGTGACGGACAAAATCCCCGCGTCGACAAGCTTCCACACGGTGGTCTTGAATGACGAGCATTGCGGACGCAGGCCCAACGCGCAGAGCAGCGCCGACATGCGCATCGGGCCTTTCTCGCCGAGGAGTTCGAGGGCTTTGTCTGCCCTCACTCCGATGTATCCCCCATTTCTCATCTAATGCTCACGCTCTCGCGTGCCTCCAAGTGGCAACCGGAGACCTCGACGCCGTCGAGCAGTGCCTGCTTGATGGCGATCTTGTTGGGGCTGACGGTCGTCTTGACGGTCGTGTAGGCCTCGGGCAGGTTTGCGCCTTCGGAGACTTCGACGGCCTGCGTCGTGCGGATCGAGACGGTCACGCGGGCGGTCTTGACATTCCCGGTCGCGTGCAGGGCATCGAGGAGCATTGCCTTGAGGTAGTCGGAGCGCTTCTGCATCGACTTGACGCGGGCGATCATGCGGTCGGCTTCGTCCTTGGCGGCTTTGGCTTCGGCATCGAGCTCGCGGAGGTAGAGCGCGGTGGCTTCAATCTTCTCAGCGGCTTCTGCTTCGACGGCGTGGAGCGCGTCCGCATTGAGGATTTCCCCAGTCTCCTCGTCGACGACGATGTCATCCAGCGCAAAGCGTAGCGCCGGGGCGATTTCGTAGAGTTTCATTTTGGGTACCTATGAAAAAGCCCCGCCGGTTAGGGCAGGGCCGATTGAGAAAATTAGAACTCAGCAAGTAAGTAGTGGAATTTGAGAACCTTTTTTGGGGTAGGCTCGATCTAGCAATGCAATGAATTGAGTCCAGCTGTCCGACGCTCTCATTAATCCCATTACTGCGTGGATGTGGGCTGATAGAGCTGGATGCCCTATATCGTCAGTCATCCATTGGTGATGTTTTGTCTTACGCCGACCAGTGTCTGTTTTTGGATTTCGCTTTTCGAGTTCTTCAACAAGCCCAGGGGCAATTCTGTCGTACACGATATCGATGGTGTATTTCCCAACAACGCTGGGATGCTGATTTTTTGATACATTTGGGTATGTCCATCCTCGAAGTCGATAAATCTGTTGGTAAAACTCATCTGGGAATCTCTTTGCCCAAGCCGCATATTCTTTTAGCAGATACTTATCAAGCAAGGCATTGAGTGCATTCCTATTGCGGACATACTGGTATCCAGTTGCCTCGTCGATTAGAGCAGTTATCCCAACTTCCGCTAAAGCTAAAATAATAATTTCTGCCTGTGCGGCAAGGTGGAGTTGATTCGGAAGTAAAGCATTTGCGCGCCGGGCTGACAGATACATTCTGCAAAGTTGGACGATATCTTCTGCCTCGAAACCGTGACATTTTGTCCCATCTTTTTCGAAGACGATTGCCGTTTCTGCAACAAGCCCATTTTTGAATTTTTCAGGAACGAACGGTTGCAAATTTGTTGGTGCGAGGTATCGATCCAGGCCGCCCTTCTTGTTGCCAGTTAAAAGACCAACAACTTCTCGTTCCCAGACAACTCGTTTTTCGTTATCAAGGACAGCACACGGTATTTGTGCGCCCCCTAAAGAGAGCGTGCCGACGTATTCTGCACTTGGATACCCAGCCTTTTTAAGGGCCGCTTTAGCTGCGATTTTTGATCTTTGAGCTGGCGTTAGGGCCGCGCTCCTCGCTTTTGCAGCCGCTTGTTTTTTAATGTCTTTTGCTTGCATGTAACCTCCTGTAAGCAATGTGCTTGCAGAGGGATTATAGCAAGCAGGAACGAAACAGAGGCGCGTTGTCAAAAAGCCCCCAGCTCCGTGCCGAGGGCTTGGGTTTACATGTAGTCGTAGGCTTTCCTTCACCTGGGCAACGGAGGCCCGTCGTAGCACACTGAATAGGCAATGCGACGGGCAGTGCGACGAGTAAAGGTTCGTTTCCTACGATCAAAAGGGGTTGTCGTCAAGCGGAGCGTCGTCGTAGGGGTGCGCAACCGGAGCCGACGGCGTGACGGGCTTGGCTTCTTTGTCCTTGAGGTTCTTGAACTTAGCCTCGACTGCCTTGGCCTCGAGGTTGTTCAGGACTTCCTTTGCGTTCTGTCCAGTAACCTGATGGAACGGCGTGATGATGTTCATCTGGTAGGTCGTCTTGATCTGGCCTTCGTGCTCATACTCGCGATTCTCGCGCTGGAGGAGCAGGCCGATGGTCTGGCCCTCGAGCGCGCCGATGCGATAGCCCGGGCGCTTCGTGCCGTCGCGGGTAAAGACCTGCGCTTGCGTAGCCTCAACCTTATCGAGCTTGAGCACGGCAAGCAGCGCGTCCATGATGTCGGCCCCGAAGGTGCGATCGCCCGTGCGGCTGGAGACGTAGAGCTTGATGAAAGCCATCTTCTCGCCGCGCTCTTCGGCGGTCTCTCCGCACTCGGTCCAGCGAAGCGCCTTGAAGGCGAACTCGACGTAAGTCGCGCCCGCCTTGCTTTCGGCGACTTCGACCTGTGTGAGGGTGCCGACGTACTTGCCGGACTTGTCGATGCCGTTGAAGCCGGCAACCTTTTCCGCGGACTTGCGGTTCATGGTGAAGGTAGTGATCATTCTTCAGTTTCCTTGTTGTTAGTAATTCCGTAATACTCTTTGATAATTTCGTCGATAGCAGCTAGGTCGTTATCTATCTCAGCGGCCTCAAACATTCCGACAGGTGCTTTGACCGTATCGTGTCCGTCGTTTCTGGTACTGAAATAAAACCGTCCTGCGGCAGGATCGACTTGCGCTCGTAGCACTGTTGTGAAGAACCCCTCAAGCACCACGACGCTGTCCAGCATCTTTCCGATGGTCTTAAGGTGGACGCGTCCGAAGTCGTCGGTAGTCGTGTGGCCAAGGATGTAGACGCGTTTGTTGTTCGCCAGCTCAGACGCGGCACGTACCACGTCGTATCCAACTCCTGCGAGTTCTGAGAATTTCTCGTAGGACTTTTCAGAACGGCGGTTCATGTAAAGGCTGAGAAGGATATATTGAAAGTCATCAATCACAATCACGTCAAAAGGACTCGCGTGCATGCATTTGATGATCTGCTGAGGGTCAGCACTGACAAGGATGTTGTTTCCGTCGCCCTTGGCCTTGATCTCTTTCCACCCGGCTGAGCGAAAGGGTAGGGGCTTTCTGACCGGCTGGATCAAAAGTGTGTTTTTTGGGTCGAGGTTTCGAAGTGAACAGGTCTTGCCTGTTCCGCTCTCGCCCAAGATGAGGCATGCGTAGCTCATGGTGTCGTCCTCAGAAAGGTATTTCGTCGTCGTTGATCGCGTAGAAGTCTTCGAGAGTCTTGCTGTAGATCGGCTCGGGACGCTTTGCCCGATCGCCGAACCATTGCGCGCGCTCGAACTCGTCGCGGCTGCCGTACTCGGGGTACGGATCGGCGGGATCGTCTTCAGGCTCGGGCATCGGAAGCACGAGCGGCTCAAGCGTGGTGATCGTCATGCTTACTCCTCAATCTTGTGGCGCTCGTCGTACTCGAGTTCGAGCATCTCGCCGTAGAGCATTGAGGTCGCATGCTCAAGGGCTCGGTCGAGCTCCGAGCTGAGCGTGAGCGTCGCCTTGAGAGACGACTCGAAGTCGTCCACGTAGCGCGTCTCCATCAGCGCGTAGAGCGCTTTGATTCTAGCGTCGGGGTTTAGCCAGTAGGCAGGAAGCACGCGGTCGTAGTTGCCAAGGACGAACGTTCTGGCGTTGTCCATCGTTGCCTTGATGCCCTTTTCGTGCAGCTCAAGCGCGAAGTCTTTGAAGTCGTTCATTTATCTCTCCCAGTGTCCAGTAATGAGCACGCCGGCGATGATGGCCAGCGCTCCGATGAAAGTGATGAGCGTCCAGACGCGTCCAGGGCGCTCGCATGAAAAAGGCTCGACGTTCTGCCGAGCCTGCTTTGCTGTGCGCCGCTGCTCGAGCGGTCGCTTTCGAGTAATTCGTTTCATGTCGAAGTCCCTTGGAATGTGGTCAATGATGTGGGCCGGGTCGGAGAAGCTCATGCTGCTTCCTCCTCCTCGCGCTCCTGCCAGAGCACGCGAAGCTCCTCGAGGCAGTCCTCCATGATGTCCTTGTCGAGCCCCGCGTCGTTGGCTGCTTCGGTGAACTCTTCGATTGTGACGAGCTCGCCTCCGGCTGTAAGCGTGTCGAGATCGAGCACGTACCCGTCGACAAGGATCGGCTGTTCGTCCGGATACTCGTCGTACACTGACGGGACGCCGCCCATGCCGAAGTAAAAACCGTTGCTCATGCGAAGTACCTCAATGCGATGACCGTGAGACCGATTGCGACGACGCCACCGATCGTGAAAAGTCGAAGACCGAACGTGATCGTGTCTTCGGACGTCGGCTCGAACTGGACGAGCTCGTCGGCGCTGCGGCCGGTGAAGAAATCGAGAAGAGACATAGCTTTCTCTCCGGTTGGAAAAATGAAAAAAGGCATTCAGATGCCGCCGAAGGAGAACGCCACGTGATGTGGCCGGCGGCACGTGAATGCCTTCTGATGAAAGTGGGGTGAGGGAGCCGGGGTGAACGCAAAAGCCTCTCGTCTGCAGATGCCCCGGCTTTGGAATCTGGGACTAGTCGCCCAGACCGGCGCATATCTGCGTCACGCCGTTTGCCCTCGTAGCCTTTTACGGAAGTGCCTGGATGAAGCGCTCGATGTTTTTCGCGACCGCTTCGTATTTCTCAGGCGTTCGCAGTTTCGACAGCACGTAGGGGTCTGTGAACATGTAGAAGCTGAGCGCAGCGGCGAACGCTCTGCACTCAACGCTGAGCCTGCAGATGTCCTCTGCGGTCGGCTTCTTAATGCTGAGTCCGAGGAAGTACCCGGCGGCGAAGGTCTCGAAATCTTTGATCTTTTGCATTGTCTTGAGGCGAAAAAAGCCCCCGGCGGATGCCGAGGGCTTGGTAAAAGAAAACCCCGTGGCTGGTGCCGACGGGGCGGTTTAAACTTGGCGAAGTTGTCAAAACATGCTTTCTTCTTCCTTCGCGGGGATGAGTTCATGAACCTTGTCAATGTACCATTTCACGCTCGCCTTTTTGGCGTTGGTTTCCATCTTGATGTCTACACGAAGTTTGTCACCGTGTGCGAATTGGTATCGGCGTTCTTCGACCGCCTGTATGAATGCTTGATCGCGCATTGTGGCAACGAACTGTGTTCCATCCCAAGAAAATGACCATCCGCGAGCGTCGTCCAGCGAGACTCGCCGAATGGTTACGAGAACATTCTTATGAGTTGAACTTGATGGAGCGTTTTCCGTTGTGGGTATGGGGAGATACTGAGCCGCTTCCGTGTCAATCGTTTCGAGCTGTTCGCCTTTCTCATTCAATACGTCAACGTTGTGAACTTTCCCGGAAGAGACGGGGGAAAAAGTTTCGTGCAATGCTTCGCGAACCTGTGTATTGCCGTACATGCTGATGGCTCCTTGCGTGGAGTTGAAGGTGCAGTTGTTGTACTGAATTGTCACGTGACCATCCTGACTCTCGCTAAGAGCGCTTTCGGGTACATCTTGTCCTTTGAACAACTTCGCCAGCTTCACTATGTCAATGATCAGAGAGAGGAAATCCCGCGCGCTTGAGGGGGTAAAAGCTAACCCGGCGAACAGCGACGGCGAAAAATGAACCACGTTCAGAACAAGGTCGGCAATCGCGCTGCCCTGTCGAAACTTCGCGCTCACGAGCAACTCGGCCTTAGCCTCAGCCTTGAGGGATCCATGCGCGATGGTGCCAACCGCAGAAGATAAACCGAGCAAGGATCGTGCAAGCTCGCTGGCGTTGATTAGGTGGTTTTCGGTTTCTGGTCCCGCGTACCTTAGCGAGAACTGCACAGAGTCTTTAGTGGTCATGGGCTCTCCAGATGTACGTTCTTCAAGCGTTATTGCTAATTTTAGCGCCGAAGAAAAAATCTTCTCTGAGCGTAGAAAGCTGGTCAAAGCACCCTCCCCGAAGTGCGGTTTCTCTTTCATTCAGGTGAGAAGCGGAAAGACGCTTAGATCGGCTTTCTTGAGGCAATAAAAAAGCCCCCGGCGTGGTGCCGAGGGCAGGAAAAGCAAAGCCCCGTCAGTTTTCACCGACGGGGCTGAATGTCGCTACGGTCGATTGCAATCTCGGTTCCGTAGAGGCCAGCTCAGTTACGAGACTGGACTTAGAGCCAGTCAAGCCTTGTGGCTAGTTGCTGGAATAGCTTCACTTTATTAGAGGATTTTTAGCCACTTAAGAACAAGCGGTCCGAGGAACATGCAAACCCCGATGCCGCCCATCATGTAGGCTCTCCACTCTTTGAGTTTGCTGATTTCCTCTCCGAGTTGCCCGCATTTTTTCTTTAGCGCTTCAATCTCCTTGTCGTGGTTGTCGATGCGCGTTTCTGCTTTAGCTACGTCCTTCAGCAGTTCTTTCTCACTACTGAAGTATGGGCTGTAAACAGATGGGGCATTGGGCGGAGGTGTGGTGTTTTCCATATCAGCCTCCGATTCGGGTCTTTAGCCACTCCCAAAGTGCGGTTGGTGCGTAACCACCGTAGATGCCAACTTCGGTAATAACCGCAGGGCACGGGCGATTTTCTTTGCTTCGTTCACCAATCAAGTCAAGATGGGTTGCCAGTTCGGCGGTCGTGCCGTTGAACCTAACGAAACAAGCTTGCTTACCGGGGAGGATGTATCTGTCCTTTTCCTCAAAGGATGTCTCAACGACGCTTGCTAAGCGTTCTGCATCCTCCGTAGGTGTGAGTTGGAATACAGCCATGACGTTCTCCTAGATCATGTGTTTGGTGTTGAAATCTTACCTTTTTGGGGGCTTTCAGTAAACCTTTCGTGATTTTTTCTTTCGAAAACCCACCTAAGCCCTCTCTGCGGAAAGGCGCTTAGATCGGCTTTCGATCAGGGCGCGGCTGCGCATCGTCTGCGCTCAGGCCGCTCGGGACGTGCGTCCTCTGCTTCGTTTCAGCTGATCCTGATCTAGCTCGTGGGGCGTGTGGCGATCGTCCGTCGCCATCGAGCATCCGTCGCTTTCAGGTGGTCCCCATCCCAACCGCACTGGAAGATGCCCTCCAGCCGTCCTGCGTACTTTTCATACACGACCTTTGCGACTACCGTTCCGTCGCGTGATGCGCTCCCGACAGACCCTTCTGTCCAGAATCGCGTCCGTTTGGCGGGCGGTCCCCGACACAGCTAAGTGCCGAGATTCGGACATCGCTGCAGTCCCTTTCTCTCGCGCCGTGCCGCCGCCGAGGCTCCTTGCTCGGGAGGGCGGGGTTTCGTCCGCGGGAGGGGCGCTGTAGCGCACCGAGAGTTTGTAGAGCAAGTGAAGTAAAACTTGAAAATACATCCAAGTTTGCCCTTGTTGCGTACAGGTACAACCTTAAACCATTCATGAAGAAATTTCAAGTAAAACCTTAAGATGTTGAAGGTGTCTTAGGTGAAACTCTTGACTTACGTCAAAAGAGGTGGGCGTAACAAATAAAAAAAGCCCCAGCGCAAGGCTGAGGCTTTGAGGTTTTAGCGAACCTTTATAGGGTACGGTTGAGGTCTATCACCCTTCCGTAGATCCTGATCCGATTACATTCATCACCTGTGTAGGTTTCTGGCGGATACCGCTTCTCGTTATCGCTGATGACGGTGATTCCGTCTTTGCAGGTTTGAAGGCGCTTGATCTTCATGGCTCCGTCAATCGAGATGACATACACAGCGCCGTCGATGATGTGGACGCAGCCGACTTCTGGGCAAGGCTCCTCGATCCACGTGACGCGATCGTTGTCAAAGATGAACGGTTCCATGCTATCCCCGTACACGCGAGCACGCTTGCATCGGGATGGCGTCGTATGGTGCTTCTGGAAAAAGCTGTCAGGGTATAGACACGGGGTAACTTCTGTGAGCTCTTCCCACTCGGGCTCGGCACACGGGCCGCCGTGCGCACGGAGCTCAAGGCGATACTCCTTGATTGCGGAGAAGCCCGCCGGGATGTCCGAGCCAGGAGTGTATGCAGCGATCCGCTGTGAGGGCTGCATGCCCTCGCCGGTAGCCAGCCACGCGGCTGACACACCAAGAAACTCTGCGACCTTCTCAAGACGTTCCGCGCGCGGTCGCGTGGACTTCGTCTCCCATTCGGCGACGGATTGGTAACTGATGCCAAGGACGTCTGCGATCTCTTGTCTAGACGCGCCAGACGCGGTGCGGGCTTGATGAAAACGCTCTGCAAAAGTGGTCATGGTGAGACTCCTATTTCTTGTCCATGATTTCAGGAATTGCCTTAAAAGTCAATTAAGGATTCGCTTGAACTGCTCTAAGGTTTGTGGTAAGGTTTTACCTGAACTATTTTTAGGAGTTTCTTTATGCCTGACAAGACGAAAAGGAAGGTCGGCTATGAGCTTGCTCTTGACGCGGTCGGTGGAAATGCCTCTGAACTAGCTCGACGTGCAGGTGTCACTCCGCAGAGTGTGCTTCTGTGGAAAAAGTCCGGCGTCATCCCCCCGAAGCGGGCGAAGGTGCTGGAGTTGACGATCGGCATTCCTCGAAAGCTTTTGAATCCGGGGGTGTTTGGCTAGGGGCCTGCTATGGGATACAAGAGTGCTTTTCGTGTTCGCATGAGCGACATAGATGACGGAACGCTCGTTGACGTCCTTGAGGCAATTGCTTGCTTTGTCAACGAGAAAGAACCGAGTGTCGGCTGCTATCCGTCACTTGAGACGATCATGCGTGTGTCGCGCAAATCAAAACCCACGGTTCGAGCTGCGATCAAGGCTCTTCGCGAGAAAGGGTTTCTGTCCTTTGAACAGGAGGCGGGCGAGAAGCGCATCTACTACCTGAACCTAGATCTTTTGCCCGAGGCTGAACAAAAAGTTAACCGGGTCAACAATCGAACCGATGAAAAAAGTTCACCGGGTAAAGAAGTTAACCCGGTCAAGAACCTCACCGAGGAGGGGCAAAAAGTTTACCCGGAAGGGGGTAAAGAACTTACCCCGGAGGGGGACAAAAACTTTACCCCGAAAAGGGAAGAGAAAAGGGAAATAGAACAGGGAAGTAGAACAAGGAATAGCTTGCCCGCGCAAGCGCCGTGGGAAACCGATCATTTTGACAACACCGTCAAAAAGATCGAAAAGCCGAAGGCAACAAGAGCCAAGCCAAAGACAAGCTGCCCTTTCTCTCCTGACGATCCCATCCCGCCTGAATACCTCGAGTACGCACAGGCAAAGCATCCGAGCATCAACGCTCAGACGGAGTTCACCAAGTTCGTCAACTTCCACCTTTCCAAAGACAACCGGTTCAGCAACTGGCTGGCCGCCTGGAGAACGTGGGCGACGAAAGCAGAAGAGTTCGCCAAGAGCAGACCGCAGAGCCAGTCATACACACCACGCAACAACAAGCCGCTCATCTTTGATGAAGCCTACTACGGAGACGGGAGTTTTTAATGAACGATGTAGTAAAGATTTTTAGGGAGACGGGGGTCCGAAGGGTGACGCTGACCTGTCCGAAGCACGGTCAGTACACGGTCGAGCAGGCGATCGTCAACGGAAAGGTTGCTCATACGCCTGAATGTCCGATGTGCGCTGAGGAGCGTTGGAACTCTCCTGAAGAAAAGGCTGAGCGTGACCGCTTCAAGGCAGAAGCTGAGGCACTCGAGAAAAAGCGTGCAGAGGAGGCCGCGAAGGCTGCTCACGACACCGCTGTGCGACGTGCCTGCATCCCTGATGAGTTCGTAGGCAAGACGCTCAAAGGCTTCCGTGAGACGAATGCGCAGCTCTGTGAGGCGCTTCGTCAGGCCCGGCTCTACGTCGACCACTTCGAGAAGATCGCTCCAAAGGGCGTCGGCTTCTGCCTCTACGGGCAGTGCGGCACCGGCAAGACGATGATGGCATGCGCGATTCTGCAGGAGCTTCTCGGCAAGGTGCAGGGGCTCTACGTGCCGATGTGGGACGTGCTCCGCGCCATTCGCAAGGCAGATGCCTTCAAGGCCGACACGGCAGACTATGACGCCCTCGTAAAGGCACCGCTCCTCGTCATCGATGAGATCGGCGTGCAGAACGGATCGTCCTATGAGGAGTCGCAGCTCATGTCGCTACTGGACGTGCGCTACTCACGGCGCCTACCGACCATCTACGTCACGAACCTTCTGCCTGACGTAAAGCCCGACACAAAGGAAAGCAATCCCAACACGCTCAAGGCGAAGTTGGGCGAACGAATTTTTAACCGCATTTATGGTTCGAGCGTCTTCCTGTACTTCAAGGGTGAAAGTCAACGAAAGCGAATCATGAGCATTGAGGAGTTGATCTGATGTCACTTCCGGTTGTTGTGCATTTCAATCAGCGACTTTGTTTGCTCCTCGAGTCCAATTGTTTGATCGACGATCAGATTCAGAAGACGAGACATTTGATTGACGATTTCAAACGTAGCTTCTTTGTCGTAATAGATAAAGCCTTCGTGAACGCCGTCATTACCAAGGTGACGGCAGGCGTGAGCGGCTTCAGCAAGTTGCTTCGGAAGACCAAGAGCATCAATTCGGGAAGCCAGATTGCCACCTTTGATGTTTCGGTATTCACAGAATCGTTCAAGCGCAAGGCGCAACAAGCCCGCTGCGGCGGAAGGCGAGCGGCTAGCAATGCTTTGGGCTTCGTTATATGGCTCAAGCATCGTCATAGGCATGTATTCCGATGGCTTAACTGTTGCGGGATCCGGCCATACCAGCTTCTTGTTAACAAAAAAGGTAAAGCCATTACAGCACATGCACTTTTTAATCATAAGTTTGCTGTAGTCATACCGCTCTACAAAAGTATCTGCTCCAACAAACTCAGTGCATTTGTGCGAGTGATACAGCTCGCTCCTCGTTTGGTTTGGGTGAATTGACTCGATTACGGGGACGGTGGTGTGTTGAGAGTGAATCCCGCAGTGAGGGCAAACAAATGAATCCACGTTGATTGAAGGAGCTACGAATGAATCAGACATTTTTAACAGTTGAATTTATGAACGAAAGAAACAAGGCCTTGACTAAGGCCGGTGAGGGTATTGTCGCCGCTCGCAAGAGCCTCGATCAACTCGAGGAAGCCCTGAGAGGAACCGTCTCGGGCAAGTTCCCTGACATCGGGCAAGTGGCAGACACGACGCACAGGCTTCGTGAAGAGATCGACCAGATTCTGATCGGCCTGGTGGAGTCGTGCGTCGTGCCGCCTGAAGAGGAAAGGATCATAACCTCACGCCGGAGCTGATCACTCTCGGGCCTTTGGGCTTGGGCTGATGGAACGTTTTGATGTACGCGCACCTTGGGCGAAGCATTAGCCGGCATACGGCGTCCCACGTTGTGGGGAGCGGGAGCAGGATGACGACATCCGGGTGCGAAGAGAAGTTCAGCACTAGCGTCTGCTTCAGTCGGCCTTCGCTGTTGATGCCGATGTCGACTACGGCGCACCTGAACTGTGGCGCGATGGTCGGAGCAACGGAGAAGGGCGTAGGGGACAGGCATAGGGCTGAGAAGTCCGCTTCGCGAAGCGCGCTGGCTTCTGCGATGGTGAGCGCGGCTTGGCTACCGCCGGTATCGGGTACGGCAACGACCATTTTGGGCCATTGCTTTCCTGACCAAAGCCACCAGAGAAGCAGAAGGATTGGAATGTAGATCTGATCGGGCATAACAGAAACGGCGAATTGAACAATTTCTAGCAAGCTTTCCTCCGTGAGGTGGTTGGTGGGCTGTCTGGGGAGACACCTTCAATCATCTCACGGGGAATCTCAAAACAAAACAGGAGGAAACAATGAGTGAACTCAAAGATGAAGATTTTCAGCCGGTTGAGCTGGAGGGAAAAGAAAACATGCCCGCTATTGGCCAACGATGCTTGTTCATCCTCCGATCTTGGAAGGACAAGCCCGTCCACAACTTCCGCGTCTACGGCTACCGAGACGACAAGAGCACGATTTACATCCCGCTCTACAAAACCAAGCTCAACGTCATTTGCGTCAAGAGCTGGCGCATCGAGCCGGGTGACACCTTTCATGACGGGCATATCTGAGGACGCGACATGAATCTTTTCACACCTGCTGAAGAAAACAAGATCAAGCACCTTCTCTCGTCGATTGACTATGCAGAAACGCAAATCTGCATCGAAGCCAATCAACAAAAGGGACGACACAACTGGGAACGCACAGATGCTCGCAAGCGTGTGCGTGAGGTCCTCAAATCCGTCCGCAAGCAAGCCGATTCGATGCTTCGCCTTATGGACCGCTCAGACGCAGAGAGGATGAAGGTATGAATCGCAGAGTCCTCGCACTTGGACGCCTCAAGTCGGGTCAAATGAACAAAAGCGAAGCGGCTTATGCGACCGCGCTAGAAGCCGCCAGAAACGCGCAGGAGATCGTCTGGTATGCCTTTGAAGGCGTCACTCTTAAGCTCGCAGATGGATGCCGCTACACGCCAGATTTCGCTGTTCTACGAGCTGACGGCGTCATGGAGATGCACGAGGTCAAAGGCTACTGGACCGACGATGCACGTGTGAAGGTCAAGGTAGCAGCTGAGAAGTTTCCGTTCGTTTTCAAAGCCGTATACAAGCAAGCAAAGAAGGACGGCGGCGGCTGGAAGATTGAGGAGTTCTAATGATCACGAAAGAGCAAGAACAGCGACTTCGCAACTGGGCGCGAGCAAACCGCGAATGCCCTCGAGCGAAGAAAGGTGCGACCCAAGTTTTCTGCGAGTCACTTCGGTACTACTACGATCGCCAGCCGGAAGAGGATGAGCAACCCCCAATCAAACGATCCATCCCTGCCGCAAAAGGCATAGACCTGGCAGATGCCGATCTACTGGATGAGGCTTACCGAGACAAACGTCTAACCAATGTCTCCCGAAATCTCCTAAGGCTCTACTACTGTTGCTTCACCTCTCCAAGCGTGATCGAGCAGAAGTTATCGCTGGGACAGAAAACCTTCCTTATGCACAAAGAAAGAGCGGTAGCAAAGTTGTTCGAGATCGTTGAAACAATTGAGAAAAAGGTGGTAAAATAAAAGGGTATTGATAGAGCAGTTGGCTCTCGGTTTGACTCCGCAGCTCCCGAAATGGGAGCTTTGGCGTGCCCGAAGACAATAAGCCCCAGCAAATAATTGTTTGGAGCTCTTGCTTTATGCATTCTCCAAAGCTTAAGATTCGCTATAGATGGAATTAACCACTCTTTTGTGTATCGGAGTTTCCCATGGAGAGAGAAAGCATTCGAGCATATGGTGCGCGGGAGCACTTGAAATTTAATGGCCGTCGGATGCGGCAAAAGTCCTTGAGGAGCCTTTCTGGCTTGCTTCGTGGCGTTTGCTTCGATGGTCAGGTAAATGAGGCCGAGCAAGGTGAAATCCGTGCTTGGGTCGAGGAAAATGCTGAGCTAGCCGAGTACCATCCTTGGGATCTGGTGATTGAACATCTTGAAGATTATTTGTCGGATGGAAAGATCGATCAGGACGAACTCGAGGATATGGTTTGGCTTGCTGATCGGCTGTCAGAGTGGACTGATCGTGATGACATGATCAAAGCCGGACTTCAGGAGCTTCACGGAATATTTCATGGCATTCTTGTCGATGAAAAGTGTTCGGATGAAGAGTTGGATGCTCTCAGGGACTGGGTTTTCGAGCACGAATATTTGGCAGGAAGCTATCCGTATGATGAGATTGCCTCTTTGCTTGTTGGCGCAACGCACGACGGAGAGGTTTCTCCTCAAGAGCGCGAGCAAATAATGGCTTTCATTGGGGATTTCGTTGATTCAAGCAATTCAACATCAATCTCCAAAGAAAAACTGTTAGAGCTGAAAAGCAAATATCAAATCTCTGGTATTTGCGCCGTCTCGCCAGACATAAAGGTTGAAGGAAAAACCTTTTGCGTGACTGGCGAGTTTAAGCGCTGCTGTCGTGAGGAAGTTTGCGAGGCAATCATAAACGCCGGCGGCTTTGTCAAATCAAACGTCTCTAAAAAGGTCGACTATCTTGTCGTCGGTGATGCCGGGAATAGGAGTTGGGCTTTTTCGTGTTATGGCAGGAAGGTCGAGCATGCTGTTGAGCTTCGGAAAAATGGAGCGAAGCTTGCAATCGTGAGCGAAAGGGATTTCTGGGACGCTTTGTAGTTTCCTGTTTGTTTTGTTGAAAGGCGGCTTATCCGATACCCTCTGGATAGGCCGCTTTTTCTTTGCTTGTGCTAGCCGATCTATTTGACTTCATAGAAAGTTCAGCCCAGGCGAGTATTGAGCCGCCAGCAGTGCCGATCATGGTGCTTAGCCAAAGGTAATTCTTAACTACGTTGAGCTGGGTGTTGTGAAGATCAACGGCGAACATCTTGTACTCGTCAAGCATCTTGGCGAGTATGAAGTCCGTAAAGCTGTTGAATTGATTCATTTGAGGAGAGCTGTTCGGTGTCGTGGATATTTCTTGCATTACTAATCCTTTGGCCGTTGTATGACGATTGATGCTCCCCTTCCAATCCCTGGGATTGGGAGGGGAGCATCAAAGATGTAGCAAGGCATTTTATCTTGCAGTAGGTTCTCCCAGAGGGGAATTAAGGCCTGCGGGTGCTTGCGAGTCCCAAAGGTCATCTAGCTGTAGGGGCGCATGCGCAGAAAAATGCGCAGTGTGGTGGCATCTATTTAACATTCAATTCCGCTGTGGTACAGCCACGAAGGAGAATTTCAGGTATGCGCAAAAGTGCGCACTAAAACGAAAGGAAAGCTATGCCGAGTTCTACTTGTGTCAGCATGCGAGAGTTTGCTCGCCAGATCGGCAAAAGCCTAACGTGGGTGCGCAATAAGTGCCATTCTGGGGAGCTACCGTTAATAGACGGGAAAATTCCTTTACAAGACGGGCTGAAGAAATGTAAGGCGATAATCAAAGAATCTTTTCGGCCTAAGCAAGTGAAAAAGGCAGAAGAAATCTTTGACGGAAGCGATGATGGAGATGCTGAAATTCTTTCTGCGGTCAACCTTGATAAGGAGTTGAAGAAAGCCATCCTAGCGAAGGAGAAGGCAACCGCGAAGTTGAAAGCATTGGATGTCAAGGTTCGTACAGGTGAACTTTTATCTGTAGCCGAAGTCAAGGCGGATGCACGCCAGACTGCGGAACGCCTTCGGGCGTTTTGCTTGTCTGCGCCCACTCGTTTTTCTGGTCTTTTAGAGAACAAACCTCAGCGAGAGGTAGAGGTTGTTTTAGAGTCCATGTTCAATGAGCTTCTTGAGAAGATTCACGGCGGACAATTCTCTGCCGACGATGAGGTGAAGGATGGGAATTTGGAGTGACGAGTTTGCTCGGATCTGCCGACCTATCTCACGTCTGACGGGTAGCGAATGGGCGGATGAGTTCCGCGTCGTACCGCCGGGCACGTCGCCTGAACCGGGCAAGTGGCGCACCAGTAGAACTCCATACCTGAAAGAGCCGATGGATGCTGCGACTGATCGCGAGACCGAAAAGGTTGTTTTAATGTTCAGTTCTCAGCTCGGCAAGTCGGAAGCCCTTCTGGGCATCATGGGCTACTACGCCGACCAAGAACCTTCCCCGCAGCTGATGCTTCAACCAACGGTTGAAATGGCCGAAGCCTTCTCGAAAGAGCGCATCTCACCGATGTTCGCTTACTCGCCAGGACTCAAGGGAAAACTCGAGGAAGGCAAGGACGAGAAGGGGACCTCCCGCAAGTCGTCGACGACGATTCGCATGAAGCACTACCCGGGCGGCTATCTGGCACTAGTCGGTGCAAATTCTCCTGCGGGTTTGGCTTCGCGTCCGATTCGCGTTCTTCTGTGCGACGAAGTTGACCGCTACGGCGTGACGAAGGAAGGTGATCCGATCAAGCTTGCGGTACAGCGTACCGCGAACTTTGAAGCCAGTCGAAAGATTGTGCTTGTCTCGACGCCGACCACGACGGAAGAATCAAAGATCTATGAAGCCTTCAAGGAGTCGGATCAGCGGTACTTCTACGTCAAGTGCCCGCACTGCGGTCATGAACATCGCCTCGTGTGGGATTTGGTCAGGTGGGACAAGGACGAGAACGGGAATGCGCTTCCGATGACTGCGGCAATGTACTGTCCTGAGTGCGGCGCGAAGACACGCGGCCCGTACCGTCCTGACCTGAATATGCTGTCTACCGGTCGATGGATCGCGCATAACCCCGGCCATTCGGTCAAGGGGTATCAATGCAATGCGCTTTACTCGCCTTGGGTCACGCTTCACGGCTTGGTCGAGGAGTGGGTTTCGTGCACTGCTGAAAACAATCGCGAAAAGCTGAGGGAGTTCATCAACTTGAAGCTTGGAGAACCTTTCACAGCGATCAATCCCGATGAAGGGGACTTTGACCAGCTGTTAGACCGACGCGAGGAATATCCGACTGAGCATTTGCCGGAAGGAGTCCTCATGCTGACCGCCGGCGTAGACGTTCAGCGCAATCGCCTCGAGTGCTCCATCTACGGCTGGGGCCACGACCGCGAGTGCTGGGGGATTTGTCATCGCGTGCTTTACGGCTCGCCTGATGACCCACAGACGTGGAACATGCTCGACGGCGTGCTCGAGACTGAGTACAAACATTCGAGCGGCGTGAAGATGCCTATCTCTTGTGTCTTCATTGACTCAGGTGACGGCTTATACACGAACAATGTGTACGCCTACACGCGGGCGAGGGAGCGTCAGAGAGTTTTCTCGATCAAGGGCCGAGGTGGCGCGGACTTGCCTTTCGTAGGCAAGCCGAGTCGAGCCGGTACCGAGAAGGCCGTGCTTTTCCCGCTTGGCGTCGATGCAGGCAAGCGCAAGGTGATGGATCGCCTTGATGTGCCCGAAGCCGGTCCGAACTTCGTTCACTTTGATGCGAATGAGGACGCGGGCTTCACGGAAGACTTCTTCAAGCAGCTTACCGCTGAAAAGCAGGAAGTCGTCCGAGACAAGAACGGCTCGAGACTTGTTTGGGTGAAGCTTCGCCAGCGCAATGAGACTTTGGACTGCGCGGTCTATGCGACTGCGGCGATGGAGCTTCTGACGCCAAACTTCGACGTGCTCGAGCGCTACTACACGGGCCAGAAGGTCGCTGAGTCTCGATCGCCTCAAAGGCGCGTTCGTCGTCGAGGGACCGTCTCTCGAGGCATTCAACTTTAACTGCCGTCTGATCTTGTCAGGCGGCTTTCTTTTTAGGAGGCCGCATGGCTTGGATCACGCTTGAAGAAGCGAAGAAGAATCTCCAGCTCTGGATTGAGGCTTCTCAGGCTGTTGCCGCCGGTCAGTCGTACACGATCGGCACTCGGTCGCTGACTAGAGCAAGTCTTCGCCAGATCATGGACATGATCGCGTACTGGCGAAAGGAAGTTACGGCGCTTGAGGCCGCGGGCAGAAGCCGCGTCTATCGTGGCGTGCCTCGTGACCTGTAGGAGATGACGCGATGAATCTTTTAGATAGAGCCATTGGCGCAATTGCGCCCGGCTGGGCATTGAGCCGCGTCGCCTCTCGACAGAGGATGATGCTTCTGAACTCCGGCTACTCGCACGGCGGCGCAAGCTACGCCAAGAAGTCGATGATCGGCTGGCGTAGCGGAACGACCGACGCGGACGAAGACATCGTAGACAACATCGAGACTTTGCGCGAACGTTCCCGCATGCTCTTCATGACGGCTCCGATTGCAACGGGTGCTTTGAAGACGATTCGAACGAACGTCGTGGGGTCCGGCTTGAGCCTGAATGCTCAGGTAGATTCGCGTTTCCTCGGGCTTTCTGATGAAGAGGCTCGTGAGTGGGAAGCCAACACGGAGCGCGAGTGGCGATTGTGGGCTGAGTCTGTAGCGTGTGACGCGGAACGTCGTCAGAACTTCTACCAGCTTCAATCCCTTGTCGTTCTCTCGACGCTCATGAGCGGCGACTGCTTTGTCGTGATGCCGATGATTCGACGCGCAGGCTCGATCTACGACATGCGCGTAGGGATCATTGAGGCCGACCGAGTTTGCAATCCGCTCAGCCAAAACATTGTCGGTAAAAACGTTCTAGGCGGCGTTGAGGTCGGCAAGTATGGCGATGCCGTGGCGGTCTATGTGGCGAACAAGCATCCTCGGGCGATCCCGAGAGCGCTTGAAGCCGCAAGCGTCAAGTGGACGCGAGTACCGATTTTCGGCGAGCGTACTGGACGACGCAATGTTCTTCACGTGATGACTGATGTGGAACGACCGGCACAGCGTCGAGGCGTTCCGATTCTTGCACCTGTCATCGAAGAGCTGAAGCAATTGAAGCGCTACAGCGATGCCGAACTGATGGCTGCCGTGATTAGCGGCATGTTCACGGTTTTCGTGACGACGCCGAATCCGTCAGAAGATGAGCCTTTCGGTGGTGGCGGCCTTCCTGCTATGCAGAGGGTTGATCCTGACCCTCAGGCTTACGAGCTTGGGAATGGCGCAATCGTCCAGTTGGCCGAAGGCGAGAAGGTTGAGATCGCGGACCCGAAGCGTCCGTCCGTCGCTTTTGACGGTTACGTGCAGGCAGTTTGCCGCCACATTGGCGCGGCACTCGAGATTCCGTACGAACTTTTGCTCAAGCACTTCACTTCGAGCTACAGCGCAAGTCGCGCCGCTTTGCTCGAGGCTTGGAAGATGTTCCGCATGCGCCGCGACTGGCTTGTGTCTTCCTTCTGTCAGCCTGTCTACGAAGAGTGGCTGGCAGAGGCCGTCGCCAAGGGTCGCATCAAGGCTCCTGGCTTCTTCTCTGATCCTGCAGTTCGTGCCGCGTGGAGTGGTGCTGAGTGGCACGGCGACGCTCAGGGCCAGCTCGATCCGCTTAAGGAAGCGAATGCCGCAGTTGTCCGCGTGAAGAACGGCTTCAGCACGATCAGTCGTGAAGCCGCTGAGATGACGGGCATGCGCATGGAGTCCATCGTCAGAACGCGAACGCGAGAAGAAGCGCTGCTGAAAGCAGCGGGCTTGAGCACGTCAGGCGGGACGATCGAGGAGAAGGAGGAAAAAGAATGAACCGATTTTGGAACGTAAAAGCCAAGGAGGGCGAGGAAAACGCAAGGCTCGACCTCTTCGGCTACGTAGGCGGGTCGAAGGACGATCCGTGGGACAAGGGCTTTAACGAAGACGAGTTTTTGAAGGATTTTCGCAGCATCCCGACTGATGCGAAGTTGGAAATCTCGATCAACTCCTTCGGTGGTGCTGTCTACACGGGCCTGTCCATCTACTCGCTCTTGAAGGCGCATAAGGGTGAGATCACCTTCCGCGTCGATGGGGCCGCGATGAGTGCGGCAACGATCATCACGAGTGTGCCGGGTGCAAAGGTAATCATGCCCCGCGGTTCGATGATGATGATCCACAAGGTCAGCTCGGTCGCTGTCGGTACTACGGACGACATGCGAAAGACCGCCGACGACATCGAGAAGCTGGAGGAAAACCTCATCAGCATCTATGTCGAGAAGACGGGCCGCACGGCTGACGAGATCAAGGAAAAAGTGAATGCCACGACTTACTTCACGGCTGAAGAAGCTGTTGAGTTTGGTCTGGCTGATGAAGTCGACGATACGGCAACTGTCCAGAACTCTGCCGTCGATGGCTTTGTCAACTTGAACGGCCTGAAGGCTGAGGCGAAGTACTTCGTCGGCATGCCGAAGGCTTTTATCAAAGCGGAGCATAAGGCGTCCGCAGTTCAGAAGGAGGTCCGTATGGATCTTGATTCTTTGAAGGCGGACTATCCCGAACTCGTCGAGGCTATCCGCAATGAGGCTCGTGCTGAAGGCGCAAAGGCTGAGCGTGAACGCATGAAGGACATCGAAGATTGTGCCCTTCCCGGTTACGAACGGCTGGTTGCCGAAGCCAAGTACGGCGAAAAGACGATGACCGGCGCAGAACTTGCCGTCGCCATTGTCAAGGCCGAAAAGGCAAGCAACAAGCGCGCAGGCGAGGGCATGTTGGAAGACTCCAAGTGCCTTGAAGGCATTGCCGCAGTAGAAGGCAATGTCCACGGCATTGATCTTCCGGGCGAAGTCAATCAGGAGGCGCTTGATCGAATCATCGCCGCCGGTGCTCGCGGTTTCGAAAAGAAGTAAGGAGAGATTTTATGCTCGCACAGGAAAAGTACACGACGACGGCTGACAATCTTTTTGCCGCGTCTCAGATGATGCCGGTAGTCGCCGATGCGATGACGGTGACGGCTTCGCAGGGCGCTCTTAAGCGTGGTGCCCTTCTCGATGCGACGGGTACGCTCTGCACGGTTAACGCCGGCAAGACCACGGTTTCCGAGGTCTATGCAGTGCTCGCTGAGGACGTTGATACGACGAAGGGCGCTGTTGAGGCCGCCGTTTATCTCACCGGTGAATTCAACGAAAACGCTCTCAGCTTCAAGCCTGACAACGATGCCCTCGTGAGCGATTTCAAGGCTTCCGCTCGCAAGGTCTGCATCTTCTTCAAGCCGGCCATCTAAGGAGAAATACGCTATGGATATGTTCACTACCCGTACCATGATGGCCATGGTCGAAGCCGGCAAGAAGACGAACAACACGTGGCTTCGTGATCGCTACTTCGGCTATCGTCCGACGTTCAACACCCAGAAGATCGACTTCGATATCGTCGGCATGGGTGGTCGCAAGATCGCTCCTTTCGTCAATCCGAAGGTCGGCGGCGTGGTCCTTGAACGTGAAGGCTACTCCACGAACAGCTTCGAAGCACCGGAACTCTCTCCGATGCGTGTGACGACCGCCGAAGACATGCTCAAGCGTCTCCCGGGCGAAACGGTCTACGCTGGCAAGACGCCCGAAGAACGTGCAGCCGAAATTCTCGGTCGCGATCTTTCCGATCTTGATGACATCATCACTCGTCGTGAAGAAGCCATGTGTGCTGAAGCCCTTTTCAGCGGCAAGGTCACGGTCAAGGGCACCGGGTACGATGAAGTTATCAATTTCTGGGGCGGCCTTGGCGAAAACGAAAAGCCGAAGACGACGCTCACGAAGAAGTGGTCTGCTACGGACGTTACTGCCGCCGACATCCTCGCCGACATTCGTGCTATCAAGCGAGCTATGGTCAAGAACGGCGGCTTTGCTCCGCGTGACATGATCCTTGGCTCCAAGGTCTATGACCTTCTCATGAAGAAGTTCATCGAGGCCAAGTGCCTTGACAACCGCCGCGTTGATCTCGGCTTTATCAAGCCGCAGGAACTCCCGAGCGGCGTGACGTACATGGGCTACCTGAACGAAGTCGGCATCGACATCTACGCCTACGACGAGTGGTACATCAACGACGAAGGCAAGGAAGTTCCGATGGTTCCCGAAACCGCCTGCTTGCTCGCCTCTCCCGACACGAAGACGATGCTCGCTTACGGTGTCGTGGCTCTTGCCGGTGATGACGATGTGAAGTTCTATGAAGGTGCTCGCGTTCCCGATTCCTGGGTCCAGCGTGCGAATCCGTCTGGTCGCATCGTCCAGATCAAGTCCCGTCCCCTGCCGGTCATCCAGCAGGTCAACGGCTTCCACCTGGTCGACTGCATCTAAGGTACAGAGGGGACGGGTTTCGGCTTGTTCCCTGATTTTTTCAAGGGGTGTTCATGAAGATCGTCTTTTTGCAAAACGTTCTGCATGCAGGCTCTCGATATGCAGAGGGTGAAGAAGCGGATGTCGACATCGAGGTCGCCGAGCACTTGGCAGCCTGCGGCTTTGCCGTGAAGATTTCGCCTGCTGTTCGCTCTGATGAGCCGAAGGCCGCGAAGGCGGAGCCGACGGCCAAGCCTCGCGGCAAGGTGAAAGCCAAAGCCAAAGCCGTTGAAGCGCCGTCAGGCATCGAGGCCGCCTTTGCCGGCATTCCCGATATGGGAGTGAGTTCTGATGATTGACTACAAGTCGCAGTTCAAAGCGGACGTCGACAGCGTCTTCCTTGACCCGAACATCTTCGCCGAATGGCATGACATCGACGGACTACGGGTCAAAGCTTTGCTCGACAAGGTTATGACTCAGGACGACGGTCCGGGCCGCGTCGGTGTTTTCATCAACCAGTTGCGCGTCTATGTACGTACGGAGGACATTCAGCCCGTCCCTGTTGAGGATGAAATCATCTCGATCGACGGGTTTGAGTATTACGTCCGTTCCGTATCCGACGAAGACGGCGTGCTGGTGATCCTTTGTGAGAAGGCGAGTCAATGAGTGTTCTTGTTAGGCTTGACGGCGACGGCGATGCCGTTAAGAAGGCTCAAGCCGTTCTATCTGGTGTAGAGGGTGGCATTGAGAAGGCAGTTATGCGGTCTATGAATCGTGCGCTGTCCTCTGGAAAAACCGCTCTTGTTAAAGGCGTAAAAAGCACTTATGAGGTTAACGACGAGCCTGTACGCGACGCGGTGAAAGTTCGTCGCGCATCTGTAACTCGCCTTGCGGGAAGTATCGACGTTAAGGGCAAGGCGTTGTCCGCACGTCACTTCGCTCACGACCCTGCTGGCAAGGATACGACAGGCTCTAGCAGAAAGACGGTTCGTATCGCCATTAAGAAGGGCAAAACTTCGGCGCTTAAAACAGGCTTTATATGGGATGGCGGATGGGGGACCGAAAAGCATGCGATCTACCTTCGTTCTGGTGGAAAAGTCCGTGCTACGAAGGGGCGTCACGCTGGCAAGAAGTACATGGTTGACAAGCTCAAAAAGATGACTGGTCCATCTGTACCTCAGATGGCTGGTAACGAAGAGGTTAGTGAAGCCGTTGAAAAACGCGTTCAGGAGATTTTCGAACGGAGGCTAACCCATGAAACAAATCGCATTCTTAAGGGGAAATGATGGTTGAAAACAATCTTTGTCAGGCTTTACGAGGTTTGGTGAAGGAGGCAGTCAAAGATTTGCTTTTGCCCACCCAACCGAAAACCCCACGTGGCGAACCAGGATTACGTGAGCCACAGGTAGTCAATAACTATCTTCCACCCAAGCGCTCTGGTGATGCGGACGATTTCCCGTTTGTTCTGGTTCGCGCCGAGCGAGGCTCGAGCACTCAGGATCAGACGACGGTAACGGTTGTGCTGGTCATTGGCGCTTACTGTCCAAACGGGCTTGATGGCGCCCGTGAAGGTCACGAGCATTGCTTGAACGTTATGGAAAGGATCCGTCTCAAGTTGATGTCCTTGCCGGGGTTGATCCTTGACGGGCGCTATCAGCTTCGAGGCGAGGTGACTTGGACGCTTCCGACCGATCAGCCTTTCCCCTTCTATCAGCTTGACATGGAGACTGAATGGCTTTTTAGGTCACCAGTCACGGTCATGGAGGATTTCTGATGGCAAAAGCCAAAGTCAGTCCGACGATTTACGTCGGTCCCGATTTGCCGCAAGGCGTACTGAAGCGCTACACGGTTTTCACGGGCAAGTATCCGCCCAACGTCGAAGAACTTCGAAAAAAGAGTCCGTCATTGTGCGGACTTTTTGTTGCTCTGGACAAGCTTCATGACGCCCGTCGTCGAATCAAAGTCCAGGGCGATCTTCTGAACACTCTTTCTAAACAAATCTTTAAGGAGATTTAACGATGGCTTACCGACATGGCGTTATCGTTTCCGAAGTGCCGACCTCGGTGCTTCCTCCGGTCGAAGTCTCTGCGGCGATTCCGATCGTAATCGGCACGGCTCCGGTCAATATGACCGATCCGAAGTGCGTCAACAAGCCGATTCTTGCATACTCGTATGAAGAAGCTGTTGCCGCCTTGGGTTATGTGCCGCCTGCCGCTGTAGCCGGTCCCACGCTCAAGAAGCATGAGTTCACGCTCTGCGAAGCGATCAAGGCGCAGTTCTCCCTATTTGCCGTTTCGCCGATCATCCTTGTGAACGTCCTTGACCCGACGAAGCATAAGAAGACCGCTATGACTACGAGCGTGACGCTTGATGCGAAGACCGGGCAGGCCGTGATTGAAGAAACGGGCATTCTTCCTGAGTCCGTTACGCTGACCCCGTCCTCTGCTTCTGCTTACGTCAAGGATACGGACTATGTCTTGTCTTTCGACGGCGACGGCAACCTTGTCGTAGCTTCTCTTACCGAGCCCGGCGGCACCTTCAAGTGCACGACTGGCGAAAGCCTCACGTTCTCTGCCGACAAGGTAGACTCGTCTGCTGTCAATGCAGATGAAATCGTCGGCGGCGTCGACGTGTCTGGCGTGAAGTCCGGCCTCGAACTTGTTGATGAGTGCTTCCCGCGCTTCGGCCTTGTGCCGGGTACGATTACCGCTCCCGGCTTCTCGAGCAAGCCCGAGGTCGCTGCTGTGATGGCCGCCAAGGCGTCCAACATCAACGGCTACTTCCGTGCGATCGCTCTCATCGACATTCCGACGGATTCCGTCAAGAGCTACACGTCTGTTGCGCAGTGGAAGAACTCGAACAACATCACCGATCCGATGCAGGTTGCTTGTTGGCCGATGCTTTCTCTTGACGGTACGGCATACCACATGAGTTCTCAGCTTGCCGCTCTTCTCGGCAAGGTTGACGCCGACAACGATGACACGCCGTATGTTTCTCCTTCGAACAAAAACTTCAAGATGACCGCGGCTGTCCTTGAGGATGGTACGGAGATCTGGTTGGGTCCCGATAACGGCGAGTACCTGAATGGTCAGGGCGTCGTGACTGCGATCAACTTCATCGGCGGTTGGAAGTGCTGGGGCAATCGCACTGCTGTCTATCCTAGCGGCACTGATGTGAAGGATGCCTTTATTTGCATCCGTCGCATGTTCAACTGGCTCGGCAATACGCTGACGCAGAGTTTCTGGCAGAAGCTTGATGCGCCTGCTAATCGTCGTCATATCGATACCGTCATCACGTCCGCCAATATCTGGCTCAATGGCCTAACGGCTCGCCAGTACATTCTCGGTGGCCGCGTTGAGTTCCTCGAGTCTGAAAACTCGTTGACCGACATGATGGACGGTAAGTTCAGCTTCCACGTTTATGTCACGCCGCCGTCCCCGGCTCGCGAACTCGACTTCGTTCTCGAGTATGACGTGAACAACCTGACCACGCTTTACGCTTAAGGAGGTAAAAGATGGCTGGAACGAATAATGTGCCGGAACGCTTGATTGCCTTCCGCGTTTATGGCGAAGGCAATGACCTTCTTGGTACTGCCAACGTCACGCTCCCGACGATCGAGCCGATGACGGATACGGTTACGGGTGCTGGCATTGCTGGTGAGATCGAGACGCCGATCATGGGCCACTTTGGCTCCATGACGGTCTCGCTCCAGTGGCGCACGATCGAAGCCTGCGCTGTGAAGCTGGCGGCTTTCAAGGCTCACAACCTTGACATCCGCGGCTCTCAGCAGGTCTACGACGCCGCCAACGGCGTCTACAAGACTGTACCGGTTCGCCTTGCTTTGAAGGCCCTTCCGAAGTCCGTTAATCTTGGCTCTTTTGAGACGGGTTCGACGACCGACAGCGAGACCGAACTGGAAGTCTCCTACCTCAACCTTTATATCGATGGTAAGAGCGTGATGGAGGTCGATAAGTTCAACTACGTCTGCAAGTTCGGTGACGACGACATGCTCGAAACCGTCCGTCAGGACCTTGGTATCGCTTAAAAAAAAACGAATAGCCGGGAGGGTTCGCTCTTCCGGCTTTTTCTTGAAGGAAAAGCAAAAATGAAGATTCCGTTCTCGAAGCCTTACAACTTTGAAGGCAAGGAATATAAGGATCTTGAGATCGACTTTGATGCCATTACGGGGCGAGAGGTTTCTCAGGCAAAGCGCGACTTCTTCCGTGCTGGAAACTTTGCCAGCTCGAACGTTCTTCAAGCGGACGTTGATTTCTGCGTCTATCTTGCCGCGAAGGCAGCCAAGTTGCCGATCGTGTTCATGGAAGGCCTGCCGGCAAAGGATTACCTTGCTGTGTCTACGATGACTGCAAGTTTTTTGCTCATGTAGGCCTCGGCGGCAAGTTTGACGTTGAGGAGCGGTTGATGCTCGTCTGCCTGCGCCTGCGGTCACACGCGGGCGGGTCTGTTCTTGATTGGATGTCAATGCCGATCACGGAGCTTGGACATTGGAACCGCGTGGTACAGCAGGACTTGAAGGAACGCGAGAGTAGGCAAAAAGGGTAAACGGCGATACAATGAATTATTATCATTGCGTTTTCGCTGGGCCGCCATGGATAAATTTATCGATCGCCGTACTAAAGAACTGGATGAAATCATGCAACGCGAAGACAAAACCAATCTCGAAAGGGATATGGCGTTGCATTTCCTTGGCACAGCCGGTCTTGGCTATGTTAAGGGGTACCTTGGGGCCATGAAACTCATCATCCTGAGTGTTGTTTTGTCAGTTGTGTGTGGGGTGATTCTCGCGCTGTTCGAATGATTGCCTAACGCTGTCTGTGGACTGGAAGCTCGTCAAGAAATTGGCGGGCTTTTTTTATTGGGGAATAAAAAATGGCAGGGGTTGAACACAGTTTGACTTTCAAGTTGGCAAGCCAGCTATCTTCGACATTCCCTCAGGCTTTTCGCTTCGCTGGCGGAACGATTCAGGAGCTGTCCGCCACAATGGCTTCTCTCGAAGCTGAGGCGTCTAAGACTGGCGCTTTCCTCAAGCAACGAAAAGCTGTAAAGGGTGCTTTGTCGACTTATCAAGAGGCAAAGAAAAAACTGGATGCTCTTGAAAGTTCGATTTCGCAAGTTGGTGTTCCGACAAAGAAGATGGCAGCCGCGCATCTAAAGGCGAGCGAGGCTGTAAAGCAATGCGAAGTTAAGCTGGAGCACGAAAAGCGGGTGCTAAAGGGCCTGCCAGTTGATGCTAGAGCCGCGTCTAAGACAATCGAGGCTCTAGAGGAAAGCCAAAAGTCACTTGCAGGCCAAATAGACGAAACCAAAGAGAAGATCAAGCGCCAGCAAAACGCCTTTAAGAACTTTGATGCGGCCTCAGGGAAAATTACCATGGCCATAGGCTCGTTTAGGGCCGTTGGTGGTGCAGTTTCGTCCGTGAAATCCGCCATTGAAGGACCGGTTCAGGCGTCAATGAAGATGGAAGATGCAATGGCTGATTTGGCTAAAGTATCTGACTTCACGCCTGAAGGTTTGGCTGAGATGCAGAGAAAGCTCGAGAAAATGAGCTTGACCATTCCGATGAGCGCAGACGGTTTGGCACAGATTGCCGCCGCGGCCGCGGGGGCAGGCGTTGCTCAAGATGAGCTTCTCGGCTTTACTGAGCAGGCGGCAAAGATGGCTGTCGCCTTCGACATGACAGCAGAACAAGCGGGCACGATGATGGCGAAGTGGCAAAGCGGTATGAAGCTCACGATGTCGCAGACATACGCGCTCGCTGATGCGGTCAACGGGTTGAGCAACAACAATGCTGCACTTGCAAACCAGATCGGCGATACGGTTCAGCGATATGGCGCTTTGGGTAAGGTAGCTGGCCTTTCCGAAAAGCAGACTGCCGCATTGGCTGCGTCGCTGATTGCATCAGGCGCATCGAGCGAGACCGCTGCAACTGGCATGAAGGCGTTTATGGGAACCCTTGCCAAGGGTGCTCAGCTTTCAGAAAGGCAACAGGCCGCGCTTGCCAACATCGGTATTCCTGATGTAAAGCAGTTGCAAAAGGATCTTCAAAAAGATGCCGCCGGAACGATCGTAAAGGTTCTCGAGGGCTTGAACGGCCTGTCGGAAGAGAGGCGAACGATGTACCTCAATGTGCTGTTTGGCGAAACAGGCAGTGAGGCTCTTGGTCCTCTTCTTCAAAACCTTGATGCTGTGAAGAAGAACTTCGATTACGTGGCCGATGAGGCCAATACTGCGGGGTCAATGGAAAAGGAGTTTGAGGCTCGGTCCAAAACAACGTCTAATTCTCTGGTCCTTCTGAAGAACTCTGCGGACTACGTTGCTCGAGCGTTTGGCGATCAGTTCTTGGGGCCGATTCGAAGAACGGCGCTCTATATGGGCGACCTTGCGGAAGTGGCCGGTTCTTGGGTTCGAGAGAACTCAGCGTTGGTTAAGTCTGTTTTGAAGTGTGCGGCTGTTTTGGGCGGGTTGGTAACCGCTGGCATTGCATTGAAGGGCGTCATGTATGCCGCCTCGGCAGTGATGGATGTCTGGCGCGGGTTGTGTGTGTTCAGCTCTCTCGCCATGAAAACGACAATGGTCGTAGGAAACGCTCTTGCAATGACCGGGCGACTTATCGGCGGAGCTTTTTCGTTTGCTGGAAAAACGCTGAAGGGCATTGCATGGGGTGCCAGCAGGGTAGCGATGTTGGCTTGGCGTGCGGCCTGTGTTGCCACAAGCACGGCAATTGAGGCTTCGACGGTGCTTATCAAGCTGTTTGGTGGCGCTTTGTGGTTTGCGTTTACCAATCCGGTCGGCCTGGCTGTGACCGCGTTGGCTGGGCTTGTAGCGGGTGGCGTTGCGCTGTACAAAAACTTTGATGTTGTTAAAGAGAAGGTGGATGCCCTTCAAACGGCGTTTACTCAAAAGTTTCCTGGTATCTCGAAGGTTGTTCAGTTAGCTTTTTCTGGTATTCAAAAAAACTTTGTAATGGGGCAGGAAAAGTTTGAACAACTGGTCGGGTGGATCGACGGAATCTTTCTTACCAAGTGGGGTTCTGTATGGCAGCGCGTTCAAGATTCGTTCGCTCAAATCTTCGGCGGGCTGAGCGGGTTGATCAAGGCACCGATTAACAGCGTAATCGGGCTTGTAAACGATGCTCTGTCAAAGCTGAACGGACTGAGCATTGAGCTACCGACGATGCTTGGCGGTGGGACTGTTGGGTTCAACATCCCTGAGATTCCTCAACTCGCCGACGGTGGCGTTGTGTCATCTCCTACGCTTGCGATGATTGGTGAAGGCCGAGAGCCTGAGGCCGTGATGCCGCTCTCGAAGCTTGATGCCGCAACATCCAGTAGCTCTACCGTTGTCAACTTCTCGCCCGTGATTAACGTCACCGGCGGAAGTGCGGATACGTATGCCGACGTGAAGCGGGCGCTTGACGAAGGCCGCAGATCGTTTGAACGCGAGTTCGATCAGCTGATGCGGAATCGTTCCCGCTTGTCTTTCGCTTAAGGAGGAATGATGAAGTCATATACGACTGTCTCTATGGACACGTGGGACATCATCTCCAAGAAGGTCTACGGTGATGAGCACTACATCGACAAGCTAATCGCCGCAAACGTCCAGTACAGGAAAGTCGTCATCTTCTCTGCGGGCATTGTCCTCTCGGTTCCCGAGGTTGACGTATCGCCGACAAGTGATGAGGGCTTGCCTGCTTGGAAGAGGTTGAAGCATGACTGATCCTCGAGAGACAAAACTTACTTTGCTCTTCACTGAGTCAAAGACTGACGCGACGAGCGACATCATGCCTGATCTTCTCTCCTTTTCGTATGACGACAGGGAGGCGGATCAGGCGGATGAAATCTCGCTGACGGTCAAGGACGAGAAGGGCAAGTGGGCAGGTTCTTGGAAGCCAGACGGCGGTGAGACGATTCGGGCCTACATCAAAGGTTCGACCTGTCCGAAGCTTTTCTGTGGGAAGTTTTACGTCGACTCGATGCGGGTTAGCGGCTCTCCGAGAGTTTGCGAAATACGTGCCGTGTCGATCCCGTTGAAGGCTCCGATTCGCCGCCGACTGGTGACGAAGGCTTGGGAGAACTACACGCTCAAAGGCATTTTGAAGGAGATTGCGGCGAAGGCGGAGATCTATTTCTACTTCGAAGTTGAGGAGGATCCAGAGTATGACCGACTTGACCAGAAGGAAGAGAGCGATCTCGCTTTTCTGTCGCGTCTCTGTCAGGACGCGGGGTTGTCGATCAAGGTTACTGATGACACGATCGTGATCTTCGATCAGTCGCGCTACGAGAAGATGGAGCCTGCCTGCGAGGTAGAGCTTGGTGTGTCGGATGTCCTGTCTTGGGATTTCCAGACGACTCAATCGGACACGTATAAGAGCTGCGTTGTTTCTTGGCGAGACATCAAAAAGAAGAAGCGCAAGTCCGCGGGCGGCTACAACCTTGACTTGGAAAAGCCTTCGGATAAGCCGCCGGCGAAGTACAACATCGACCTTGAAAAGATCGACGACTCAAATGCGTCGAAGAACCCTGCGGTCAATACGTATGTCTATGTCGATCCGGATGCCGATGCCAACGGCCAGGAGTACAAGCTGAAAAAGCGCGTGACTTCAAGGGCTGAGGCCGAGCGTGTGGCGAAGGCTACGCTTCGACGCCTGAATCTGCGAAGCGTCACCGGCTCGATGACGCTCGTCGGAGATACGCGGCTTGTGGCCGGCATCGTGATCGAGGTGAGGGGCTTCGGAAGCTTCGATGGAAACTTCTTCATCGAGTCCGCCTCGCACAGCGTGAGCGAGTCCGGCTACGTGACGACGATTAACGTCCGCCGCGTGAATAACAAGTATTGAGGTGAGTGATGGAAACCGACACTATCAGAATCGGTGAAGTCGTCTCGATCGACCCGGTCGCCTGCACTTGCCGTGTTGTCTTTGATGACGACGACAGCTTGAACTCTTATGACCTGCCGGTCATGCAGAGGTGCACGTATGACAATCACGACTATCAGCTTCCGGACATTGGTGAAGATGTTGTGGTCGCATTTCGACGTGGAGGTGAAGAGGACGGTATTGTTCTCGGCTCTTTCTACGCGGGTGAGATTACGCCGCCTGAGTCCAGTCCTGAGAAGCGAACGGTTGTTTTCAAGGACGGGACGCGATTCAGCTACGACCGAGAAGCGCACGAGCTGGCGATGACGATTGAGGGAACGGAGATTGTTTACAACCGCAAAACGGGAACGATTACCGTGCCAGATACGATCACGGTCAACTGTACCGACGCGGTTGTGAACGCCTCCAGCTCGATCACCTTCAACTCTCCGAAGTCGACGTTTACTGGTGATGTGATCATCCAGAAGACGCTCACGGTTTCGGGCTTGATTTCCGGCTCGGGAGGCTTCACGGTGACGGGCGGTTCAGGCGTCAAGGCTACGGGCAACATCGAGCTGATCGGCTCCATGAATGCCTCGCAGGATGTCGTCGCGGGCGGCATCAGCGTGATGTCTCACACTCACACTGCTCCGCACGGTGAAACGAGCGGTCCGCACTGACAAGGCGAGCACAAAAAGACAAACCCCACGGGACGGGAGATCCTCGTGGGGCTTTTTTTGATCGAAAGGTATGAAAGATCAATAAAAGATATTTTACCGCAAAACTTCTTCCAGTTCATGGGGAAGCTGTTTCAAAAGGAAAGGCCGACGATGGAAATCAAGATTTTGCGATGGGCGTTCGCGTTGTCCATGAGTGTAGTGCTAGTGCTTGTCGCCACATGCTTTGCTTTTTGGACTCTGGCATATGCCTACGAGGTGTCGGAGGCGCTATGGCTGGTGTGACTGGGCTGTTTGGAAATATTCCGTTCGTGACCTCCTCGGCCGTCTGCCTGACCTTCAAGGACTTGAAAGTCGAACGCTCGACGCGGTGGGCTACGCACGAAGTGATAGGTAAGAAGCCGGTTGTCGAATATGTCGGACCAGGTCTAGCGTCGGTGAGCTTCACGATTCAACTCAACTCGCTTCTCGGTATGCCGCCGATTGCGGTTCTGAAGGGGTTGCAGATGCTGATGGAGAAGAAGGAAGCGCAGCGGCTTTTGATCGGCCCGGACTACTTGGGCAAGTTTGTCATTGAGTCCGTTTCGGAAGACCGCAAGGAACATACGAATCTCGGCATCCCCGTTAGCGGATCCGTGACGATCACGCTCAAGGAGGTCGGTGATGGCTAAGTATCGAGTAGGTCAGCAAAGCATTGACGTTGATTTCGCACCGGAAGGCGTGATGGAGATTCTGCAGAACGTTCGCACGATTCTGGCGACGCGCAAGGGCTCCGTTCCGCTTGACCGTGATTTCGGGATTTCGTGGGACAACATCGACCAGACGCTGCCGGCGGCCAAAATGTTGATGCGCTCGGAGGTGATTGACGCCGTTGAACGCTATGAGCCAAGGGCGAGAGTGACAAACGTTGATTTCGCTGAGGACGTGGATGGCGCGATGAACGGCGTGTTGAAGCCGATCGTGACGGTTCAAATAGGAGATGAGTGATGGCAGAAACATTGCCCAGATGGTGGCTAAAGGACATCAGCTTTCTGACGACGGATGCTACGGCGCTAGAGGCTGAAATCATCACCGCGTTCGAGAAGGTCAGCGGAAGAACATTGGCGGCGGGAGATCCTGTCCGCCTTTTTCTTTTGTCGCTCACGGCCATCATCGTGACGCAGCGAAGCGCGATTGATGCGGCAGCGAAGCAGAACCTCCTGTCGTACGCGCAGGGCGACTACCTCGATGCTCTCGGGCTTTTGCTGAACGTCGAGCGCCTGGCCGAGAGCAAGGCTGTGACGACGATGCGCTTCACACTGTCGAGAGCGCTAGGCGAAGTTGTGACGATTCCTGCGGGAACTGAGGTGACGAACGGTACGGTCACCTTTGCCACGACTCTGGATCTGGATATTCCTGCCGGCGAGCTGACGGGGGATGTGGCGGCCGTGTGCACGGACTCCGGTCCTGTCGGCAACGACTTCTTGGCGGGGCAGATCAATGTCATCGTGAAGCCGCAGACTTTCGTCGCATCGGCCGAGAACGTCACGATCACGTCTGGCGGCGCATTGGCTGAGAGTGACCTTGACTATGCGAACCGCATCCGCCTAGCACCAAGTTCGTTCAGCGTCGCCGGTCCGGAGAAGGCGTACGTCTTCCACGCGAAGAGCGTTAGCTCGGCCATCATCGACGTCTGCATCGACTCTCCGACGCCGGGGCAGGTGGATGTCTATGCGCTCCTAAAGGGTGGTGAACTTCCTTCGCGTGAGACGCTCGAACAGATCGAGACCCGGTTGCGCGATGGTGAGATTCGACCGTTGACGGACTATGTCCGCGTGCTCGCGCCGACGGCCGTGAACTATGAGATTCAAGTCGACTACTGGATTTCGAAAGAAGATCAGTACAAGGCCGCAGAGATCAAGGCCTTGGTCGAGAACGCGGCTGTTGCATACAAGTCATGGCAGCAGGCAAAGATCGGACGCGACATTACGCCTGAAAAGTTGACGCAGCTGATCGTAGCCGCAGGCGCTTGTCGCATTGATTCTGCGACTCAGAAGCCTGCAGCGTTCAAAGCGTTGACTCGCAGTCAGGTCGCGCAGTGCACGAAGCTGACGGTCAATTACAAGGGATTGAAGGATGAGTAAGGAGCTAGACAAGACAAGCTTGCTCGACCTGCTGCCGGACTCGATTTCGAAGGATTCGGACGTGTCGGCCGCCGCTAAGGCGCTAGACATTCCGCTTCGTGAGATGACTGGTGTTCTCGATCTTCCGTCGATTTACGTGAGTATCGACAGCCTGACATCCGAGCAGCTCGATCATTTGGCGTACTCGTGGGACGCAAGCGTGTGGCGTGATTCATGGCCACTTGAGCGTAAGCGAAGCGTCATCAAAAACGTGATTCGCGAAAAGAGAAAAAAGGGGACGTTGAACGCTGTAAAAGCGGCGGTTGCGTCTATTGGCTCGAGGACAGTTATCACTGAGTGGTGGCAAAAAGAGCCCAAAGGATCACCCCATACTTTTGAGATCGAGGTCGATATGCCAATCGGGGACTTTGATATCGAGGCTCAGGAAGATGTTTTTGGGTTGATCGACGATGCAAAACCCGTTCGGTCACACTATGAGCTTCTGCTCAATAACCGTTTAGATGGGAAAGTTGGCTTTATTGGTGCCGCTCAATATGCGAGCTACTTGTGTATCAGGGAGCCCCTTTTGATAGATGCGTCGGTATCTGGAGCAGTAGAGCTTGGCTGTGTCGCTAGACCGACGAACTATTCCAGACTTTAGGAGATTTTTTATGGCTAGTTCAATGTTGATAACCTCTGCGGGGCTAAGAGAGGTCGTGAATGCAGAGCATGACGGAACCGCTCCGATCAAGCTAACACAAATTGCTTTTGGTACTGGGAAATACGTCCCATCTGCTGAACGAACGTCTCTTGAGGCGGAGTTCAAAAGGTTTGATGCGATCTCAGGTGGGGCGGTCGGGGATAACGTTCTCCATGTAAGCGCCAGGGACGCATCGTCTGAGACCTATGTCGTATACGAGATCGGCCTTTTTACAGAGAGCGGAACACTATTTGCCGTGTGCTCGGACGAAATGCCGTTGATCCAAAAAAGTGCAAGGTCTCAAGCATTGCTGTCAATAGACATGGCCGTCGTGGGTTTTTCTGCGGAGTCTATTGTGCTTGGCGACACGAACTTTTTGAATCCGCCAGCCACAACAACGACGGCTGGTGTTGTCTATCTTGCATCAGATTCAGACATTGAAGAAGGGACATCAATCAGCAAAGTTGTTACTGCCAAGGCCTTAAAGAACGCGCTTGACTCGATTGAGTTTCAAGCGACTATTCAGGATGTTGATTTGAATTCGTGCAAAACGCCGGGGGTTTATCACTGCAAAGGACAGATACAAAACATCCCTCCAGGATACGAGCAGGGAACTTTGTTTGTGACAAGGAATGCCGATGGCATGGTGCTACAGCAATACTGGACCCAAACAAGAAAAATGTGGATGCGTCAGCTAGAAGGCTCTGGCGCTACCGAGTGGAAACGATACGGAAATAATTTTACGGCGTCAACCACTGATTTGACTGCGGGGTCGTCTCCACTCGAAAACGGCTGTTTTTATTTTGTGTATGAATGAGGTGTCTTATGACTTTTGAAATTGTGAAATATAACTTTGAGCGTGGTCTTTGGACTGCGCCGATGGTGGCTCTCGCGGTTCGCCGCGGGGTCATTACGCGTGAGCAGTATAAGACGATCACCAACCAAGAATTCAAGGAGTAAGAAAAATGACCGCAAAGCGTCTGGTTAAGCTTTATGACCATTCTGATCAAAAGACGTACGCTTTCCCGAATGGGAGCCTTGCTACACCAGAAATAATTTCTCGTGATTTTCCGTGCGCTTCGAGTGGCCTGAAGTGCGTCATCATCACCGATGCGTCTGGAGAGACGCTTTTTACGTTGCAGACTTTGAGCTCTCTGGCTGACGCAATGGGGCTTGATTCGACCCTTGATCCTGACGTACTCATCAAGTCGATTGAGACTCAAGTAAATACTCCGCCGGCCGCCTCCATTCCGTCTCCAGAAGAGCGTATTGCTGCGGCGTTGGAGTATCGTAATCTGCTCGATATGCCTGCGGTCTAAGAAGAAAGTACAGGAAACAGTAGCGCCCTTTGGGGCGCTTTTATTTTTTTGGGGGGGAGTTATGCCCAAAGGAGCTTATTTCGGTGTCGGCGGGAAGGCAAAGAAGGTCAAGAAACTCTTTGTCGGAATCAACGGCGTTGCTCGAGCAGTCAAGAAAGCATACGTAGGCGTGAACGGGAAGGCCAGGTTGTGGTGGAGCGGTGTGTGCACGTTGAAACATTATGAGTACCACAACCATTCTGAGTCGTTAACCGAGCAGCCGATACGGACCCTGGCGCAAACTGATCCTTCCGGAGCGTGTTGCTACTTTATGTTCGGAAATACCGTATTTTGTGATGAATTCGGGTACTTTTCGGACATTGGATCGCTGTCTGCATCAGCGGGAGGGATTGCGCAGTTTGCTGGTAGTTCATGGGTGAAAAAGGTCGCGGTTAACGCGGACGGGCTAGTAGAGTGCGGGATTATCCAAGGGTACAATATCCAGTCAAAAGTCAACCTGCTAAAAGGAGTCTCTTCAGCTGTCGCTACCACAATGCCAGACGGGGCTGTTGCGTTTCTTTTTGGATCAGGCACAGGTGAGCGCGATAGTCCGTCAATTTATCCGGACGGACGCACTGCGTTAGTACCACACCCCTCCGACGTCATAACTGGAAACCTAAACGCGACAGCGAGCGCCTTTTCTAGCCGATCAAAGAAAACATATATCGTCTGCAAAGGTAGCCCAAAACTATTCGTTGTTAGTGCTTCAGGAAGCTTTTCGACGATCGCGCTGACGGTTACACCAACAGACAAAACACAAGCAACCGGTGTTGAGCTAGCGACTTTTGGTTTTGGAACGACGCTCTTCACTGTAGGAGAGCAGGGTACAGTGAGCTACAAGACAGCTCCTTTCACGACGAGTTATCCAGACACACTGACGATGCAGACAGAGAGTGCTGTTTATCCAACGACTGCCTGCAGTCGCCCTTCTGTCACGCACATAAGCTTGACCACAGGGAAGTTTACAAAGTACGACGAAAGGACGGGGGGTTCTCAGTAATCCCTGTACCGAAAGGTTTGACAGTCACGGCGTCGTCGTACAGGCGCGCGATGCCTGGCTACGGTGGGCACATCATCGGCATGACCCACACCGTAGAGTCAGAGCGATTTGTCTACGAAAACTAAAAAATAAAAGGCTCGACTTCGGTCGGGCTTTTTTCATTTGAGGGATTTAGATGATAAACACGTTAGCGACGCTTTTGCCGCAAGGCGGTGAAAGAGCATTGCTTGCGATAGGTGCGACGGTTGGTGGGGCTTTTAGCTTCGCTTTCGGTGATGTAGGTCCTTTGCTCATGTGGCTCACGATCTTTACTGTCACTGATTTTCTGTTGGGTACGGCTGTCGCGATCAAGTTGGGGCAGTGGTCAAGTCATAAAAACTTTGTTGGCGTTTTAAAGAAAGCGCTGATGTTTTTCATCGTGGCCTTGTCACACGGTCTGGACGAAGTTTTTCAGCCGCTGATCCATTTCCAGATCTTCCAGTCGATCACCATCTGCGCCTACGCGGCGGGCGAGTTCGGCTCTCTTATCGAGACGCTTGAGCGCGGAGGTTTTGGGAGCGTGGTTCCGCCGGTCTTGCGTCGAATCGTTCAGACAGTCAATGAACGTCTGGAAGAAAAGGCTGATGCCGAGCTGTCCGCTAAAGGGCTTGTGTCGAATGAAAAGGAAAATTTGAAATGAAGAACTTTTCCGAGTATTCAGCTGAATGCGCAATGGACTTTATCGAAGCATGGGAAGGCTGCAAGCTAACCGCGTACAAGTGCCCCGCCGACATTTGGACAATCGGCGTCGGTCACACGAAGGACGTGACGGAGCATGACGAAATTACCTATGAGCAATCGAGGGAGCTGCTTCGGCAGGACCTCGAGGATGTCAAGCGAGGGCTTGCGCCTTTCGTCAACGTTCACGTGACGGAGGGGCAGTTCATTGCGCTGGTAAGCCTTGCGTTCAATGTGGGCGTTTCTTATGTCGTGCACAAGTGCCCGAAGCTGATGCGAGCACTGAATGCAGGGGATATTGAGGCTGCGGCTCACGAGTTCCTTGATGTCGACAAGGCGAACGGTCAGAGGCTCCCCGGCTTGACACGCAGGCGTCAGTCAGAAGCCAGGCTTTTCTTAGGCGAGGGTGTCCCGGCGATATAAGGTGTACTAGTAGAGAAAAAGGAAAAGCCGCTCAGTTGTGGGGCTGAGCGGCTTTGGGTGTCTTCTGTTGGCACAGATAGAGACTTGATGATTGTGTGTAGGAACCATCGATGTACAGTTTATCAGATCTAGTACAGGCGTTGAAGATGGCTGAAGAGTTATCGTTTTGGGCTGGGTTGCCTCTCTACGGAATTGGATACGGAGTAGCAATCTGGGTTTTGTCTTGGGGGCTTGGAAAGCTTCGAGAAGTTCTTGCCTCTTGGATTGAGTCGATCAAGGGATGGAGGGGCGATGAATAGCCTTGTCCTGAAATATGTGGCGGTACTTGTAGCGAGTGCCGCCATTTTTATCGCAGGCTACCAGTACGCGGCCGCGTTCTACGGCGAGGAGATCGCCAATGTCAAACTTCAGGCCGCGATTGTTCGCGCAAACGATGGGAGAAAGGCTTATGAAAAACTGGTCGCAGCGCAAAACGCGCTCGATGCTTCTCGGCGCGATGCTGTGCGCCTCTCTGACGACCTTGATCGGGTGCAGCGTGCCTACCAAAATCGAGAGAGAAGAGCCTCTGCCGATGCCTGCAGAGTGGAACGAGCCGCAATTGCCCGGTGCGAGGGACTTCTCAGAGAAAGCACAGAGCTTCTTGCAGAGGGTTCAGAACTACTTCAAGGAAACGCCGCAGTTCACGACGCCAGATCAACCATGAGTAAATAAATTGTTCAATCAGTTAGACGAGGAGACCTGTACTTTGGTAAACTAGTTACGCCAATGCAACAACTAGTTCCACTAAAGGGCGATGCAATGTCTCTTTCTACGATCCTCGCTAGGCAGGCTGGTATTTCAGATGGTACCGCTAATCCCCTGTCTCTCCCAAAGTTCAACAATTACGCCGTTTGCAATTTACGAGGCGGCATTGGGAAGACTTCTTTATGCTTTAACTTGTCGTATCTGACGGATGACATACTTGTTGTCGATACCTGCCCACAGGGAAATCTGTCATTTTTCTATGATCAAAATTATTTCAATAGTCGTAGACCATCTGTTTATGACATGATTTTGCCGCATATAATGCCTGGGCTTGGGACTTCGAGCCGGGTGGCGCAGAAGATTGGAGCGACAAATGAGCACTTTGTTGCTAAGAATAGCTTTTTTATTCCATCTTCCGACGAGCTTTACGTCTTGCCGACTCAAATGTCGACGGCCCTTACTCAAGCGCAATCAATAGCTGATAGCTCACGTCGGATGGTGATGATGGATAATCTTTTCTACTCGTTGAGAAACGAAATCCAACGGGAAATGAGCGAAACAAATACAGCTCGGTGCTTGATTGATACGTCTCCTTTTTTCTCTGGCGGCACGCATTTGGTGTGGCATGCTACTGACGCATTGATTGTTCCTGTAAGAACAGATTTGCAGTCAATCAATTCGCTCAGCTTACTCCTAAAACTTCTCTCATCTTCGTCTGGGGAGTTTAGAAGGTTTATGCCGTCAGACCAACATACGCCAAAAATTCAGATGATCGTTCTGACGCACTGTGGTTGGTCGACTCGACCTGGTGCGAAGAATGAACCAAATCAGCAAACAAAGCTGTATATCCAGCAGATATACGACATTGTTTATCAGAACATTTCGAGCTTTACGACCGACGATCCTACAAACCACGTTGTTCTGCTTGATGACTTTTTGGGTAGCGGTCGTATTTCTTCGGCACAATCTAAACCAATTGAACTTCTAAAGCCTGGAGAAACGATGACCATCAACCGTACTAAGGTTGAAGTCAATAAGTCGGTGGAGAAGGTTAAACGTCAATTGGAGTTCATCAACAATAGCATTTGGTGATAGAGTCCCCCGGTCAGCTTCACGCTGGCCGGGGGATGTTTTTGCGTATGCAGAACGGGGGGCTGAGTGTACACAAGGTCGCCCCAATTTACCAACGTTGGTAAAATGGTCGCACACTACCCCACAGTTGGAGCGGCCATGCACGAAATCAGCCAAGAAGAGATTGCTCTTTGCGAAACAGAGGAAGAGATCGTTAACTCTCCTTCTTTTGCATGTTGTCACCTGTACAGAAAATGCTCGGATGCCAAGCATTGCGTTATTTCCGACGAGGCCCGCTCGTCGATGTGTGCGTACAGAGAAAACCTTGAAAAGGGCATTATCTTCTACGGAAAAAACGCCAACGGATTTGACGCCGAAAGGTACCAGAAAATCCTTCGCATCGTCGAATCCATGTCGCCCGAACGCAAGGAAAAGCTTGACCGGCTGATGATGGAATACTGCGGTCAACGTAGGGGGTGTTCGTCGCTCGTTGTTCGCAAGGCTACGGCTGAGGCGGTTGATGAGCTTGGACTTTTCAAGTTCCAACCACTGGGTGCTTCGTTAGCGACGAAGTGCCTCTTTTCCGTCTTGTCCAAAAAGATCAAGGCTGAATCGCCAGAGTCCTACAAAGAGTTCGACTCTTTTTACAAAGCCTTCACGGCCAAACAGCCGTCTAGCGAAAAGAAGGCTACTGGTCAGAAGGTTCGCGCTTTCCGTGAGTGGCTGGCGGGTCCTGCGGCATCTATCCGAGACAGACTCGCAGAACCGTACCGAATCCTTTGGCCAGTAGAAGATACAAGGCTGTATGTCGAAGAACTGTGGTTCGATTTGTATGGGGCGGCGTGGGATAGAAAGCTAATGGCCGAATCGCCGCTCAAGGAAGACGGTCTGTCCGCTTAAGTCAGTTCGACGCCCTCGAAAAGCGCGGACGCGGCCTTGTTCTTGGCTTTTTTGAGTCTGGCTTTTGCTTCTCGAATTTCTTCCTCGATCGAGTTGATTTCTTCAAAGTACGGATTTAACTTTGAGTTCAACTGGTCGAGGATTTGCTTTGCCTCCCGCTTGTCGGCTGCAGAAATATCTGCACGGGAAAAATCCCCGTCAAGGATTCGCTGCTTGTGCTTGCAGAACATTCCGATCGAGCCGGCAGGGCAAGAGCATACAAGTCGGCATGCGTCGTGATCAACCAGAAGATCCATGTCGTAGTCGGAACCTGAGTCACCTTGGACGGTGAATGATATGCTTTTGTTGGGCACGGAAATACCTCTAAAGGGAATAAGCTACTCCGTCGAGGGTACTTCTATGCCGTGGCGGTTGTCAACGATTTGACCGCAAAAAGCCCCACTTACCTTCGCTGGTAGGTGGGGCGATTTTTTTTGTGCCTGTCGGTTTTGATCAGTAGATGATGCCTTGACTCGGGCCGCCAAGCCCACGCCGGCCATTGCGGCCGACACCGAAAGAGCACAGGAAGAGGAGGGGAGATGTCAAAAGGCTCGTTGGGTACGGGGTTCGAGTGATATACTCAAATCCATGCTTGTATCGACCTCGCAACTTCGGTGGGCAGTATGGCTGAAGATAAAATTTTCTCTGGGATGAACCTATGTCGGGAATCCCTGGGTGATCACATAAAGACATTTTGCGAAGCAAACGGTTTTGGCTACGAAATCAACGAAATGCCTTCCGCCTGTAAAAGAGTTACCTTTGGAAGAGCAGGCGAGCGACCGGCAATGGTCAACCTTTTTCTCAATAGTAATGGCACGACGACCGTTCAGTACAAGATTGGAAAGAACCAAAAATTGGGTCTATCGCTGGCGGAGTACCTAAAGGGGACGATTAATCCAGAAGAGCTCGAAACCGTCAATCTGGTGCTAACCAGCATCTTTGACGATGACGTTGATCTAGCGTTCTCGGGCATCGACGATCTAAATTTTTCGGTTGAGGTGAAGTCGAGCAGGAACGCTTCCGTTTGCAGAGAGATCGTTTCCAAGCATTTCTCGGATCGCCTGGTTGTGACGTACCACGCGAGCACGCACAAGCTTCAAATTCAGGGCCGGCCGCTTTCCTGTTACAAGGCATTTGTGTACTGTTTGGCGGAGGTGCTGGACAAGACGGGGCTCGAAAAGGTTTTGACCCGCTGTGGAGACGACGACCACCGTGTGGGTTACGTGCAGGAAAGCGTGGCCGAGGTTGGGCTCAAAGCGGCTATGGGGAGCGCATACGAAAAGCTGGACGAAGTTTCGAGGCGCTTGCTCCTGTCTGGGCTATGCGTAAAACTCGCATCCCCGTCCCTTCCAGATTACTCGTTGCTGCTGTACCCAGAGCTTCGCGTCCTCGAAGGAGCGATGAAAAGCCTCCTGAGCAAGCTAGGAACCAATGTTCGGCACGAAAGTTTTTGTAAGGCTTTTGAAAAGTCCGGCGGGACTTACGTGCTGACCGTTCCGGCCGATAATAAGGCGAAAGCTGCGTTGGAAGGAGGGTATTGCTTCTACCACAAAGAGAGGCACACCTTGTTCCACTCAGGCATTGTTCCCGTGACAAACAGAGTGATTTCGACACTTTCAGAGCTGAACCAGCTTTCTGCAGAAAGTCAAAAGTTAATAAAAGAGATTTATGAGTTAATGTAATGTTTAACGTAAGAGCCTTAGATCACGGCAGCTTTCAAGCAATTGTTACTGCTATGAGCTACGAAAGCTCTCTTGATGACCTCCAACAGATCGAGCAGACATTAAGAGAGCTGCTCGGCGGTGCCCGGTACGCCAGCGTAGTTTGGGATTTGCTGTGCACCAACGGCCTGTCTTGGAACCGATTTTTGGTAGCGCGTTTCGACGGAGGGCGATTCGATTTGTCTTCTTTCAAAGATCTTCCTGAATCCGAGATCGATGAGAAGATTATTCAAGAGCAAAAAAGTTTTTTTCGAGAGAGTGGAGCTCTTGAAAATTCGGTCTTGTCGAAAGAGCAGGTTAACAGCGTCCTGGCCTAACAGGGAAACCCCATCCGCCGGAAAAGCAAATGGGGCTTGCTGTTATGCTTTCTTTTCGGTTGTCAGCGTGAAGGCCATGCCGAGCAGATCCATGGCGTCATCAAGTGCCTCCATGCTTGCGCCGTCCTTGGTGAGGTCTACGAGGCGCTGTGCTTGCGTCTGGGAGACCTCTAGCATGCGAGCCATGTCGGCGACGCGGTAGCGGTTGTTCACCATGTAGTTCCATAGCAGGATCTTGGCCTGCACTCGGGTTGGCACCCGGATCGGGAAGTCGCCTTCGGTAATCGGAGACGGAAGCGGGATCGGACGGCGCTTCTTCCGGTAGAAGAGTTCCATAGCGCCGGGCATCATTTCCGTCGCAAGCTCTGTAGCCTCGTCAACGCTGTCAGCGTCGAAAACACATTCGGGGAGGTCAGGGCTACTGGCTTCAAACTTACCGTTGGCCAGAGGTTTTACGTGAAGTCCGTAGAACATATAATGTCTCCTTGGAGGTGATCGCCTTGTGTGGACGCCTCCCCAGAACCACTGGGGAGGGCTTTGGTTAATTAAGAAGCGTTGTACTGATTACTTTTCAGTTCGGGGCTTCGGAGCCGATTTTCCTTCTTTGATCGTTCGTTTGAACTTGAATTTGATGATTCCCAAGTTGAGTTCGATCTGGAAGGTTTTGGTTTTTGACAGAACCCGTGCGCCGCAAGCCTCTCATCAATGGGAGGTAAGGCGCACAAAGTTTTCGGACGTGCAGTAACATTGCCTTATGCGCACCTCCACCTCTTCCTACATCGTCGAACTTCCGCTTCGTGTGAACGATCAGCAGAATCGTTTTCTCGAAAAGGCGTTTGAGTTCGGACGCACGCTCTACAATGCGACGCTCGGGACAGCTCTCGGGCGTCTGCAGCGCATGCGTGAAACGCAGGAGTGGCGGGTGGCACGGGACATGCCCAAGGGGAAAGCACGCACGAAAGCGTTCAGTGCTGTTCACAAAGCCTTTGGACTAACCGAGTTCGGCCTTACGATCATTGCGAATAATCATCGCAAGGCGAGCGGTCGAAAAGACATTGGCGCTCATGAAGCGCAAAGTATTGGCAAAGCGGTCCGGAGGGCTCTACAGCGTCACATGTTCCGGAAAGCCGGCAGACCTCGCTTCAAATCCTTCAGGCGTGGACTCAATTCCATCGAAGGCACGAACAATCAGGAAATCATGTACAAGCCCGAGCGTGGAGCCATTGTCTGGCGCAAGCACGTGATGACGTACATGAAGCCCGACACCGGCTACATGAAGGAGGCGCTCGCCTCCGACCGGCACGTGAAATACTGCCGAATCGTGCGCAGGACGCTCAACGGCGTCAAACGCTGGTTCGTGCAGCTCGTGGTTGAAGGCCTGCCGCCCGTTCGCAAGGTCTATGCGCCCAAATGCGAGGTTGTCGGCATCGACCCGGGTCCAAGCCGCATTGCTTATTTTCATGAGCAGCATGCGGCGATTGTCGAGGTTGCTCCTCACGTAGATCTTCAGGAGCCGAAGATCCGTCTTCTGCAGCGAAGGATCGACCGTTCAAGACGAGCGAACAATCCCGACAACTACAATCCCGACGGAACCGTGAAAAAGGGTTCGTCGACTTGGAACACAAGCAATCGCGGACGCAGGACGGCGGCAAAGCTTGCCGAGCACCATCGGTGCCTGGCGGCCACCCGCAAGCGCGACCACGGTGAGCTTGTGAACGATCTGCTGCAGATCGGCGGCACGATCAAAA
>ENA-ORTY01000602-ORTY01000602.1-human-gut-metagenome-genome-assembly--contig:-NODE-602-length-46688-cov-7.626595_pt1 | contig 46688 bp, 38 predicted proteins | sample MGYA00241917_ERZ509198 | MGnify/ENA primary metagenome ERZ509198 (study PRJEB26280, sample SAMEA2338857) | human gut metagenome | biome: human gut; feature: human-associated habitat; material: faeces...
TGCGCCGAAGGCGCGAAGCGCCAGCTCGCGCGCGATGAGCGGCGAGATGCCAAGATACCGGTCGAGCAGGAAGCGCTCGACGGTCTCCTCCGCTCCCCCGCCGCGGCGCGCCAGCTCGACCGCTCCCTCGGGATCGGTCAGCAGTGAGAGCTTGTCAAGCGGCGTTGGAAGCTGGTAGTACAGCCCCGGCAGCAGCGCCCGCGCACCGGAGACCTCAAACTCCACGCGGCGCATACAATCCAAAATGCGGTCGTCCTCGTCGAGCAGCAGGAGATTTGAGCGGCGGCCCATCGCCTCGAGCACCAGCTTCTTCGTGCCGGACTCGCCCAGCTCGTTCACGCTGCGGACGGTGAACGTCACGATGCGCTCCAGTCCGCTCTGCTCGATCTCCGTGATGCGCCCGCCGACGAGGTGCTTGCGCAGCAGCATACAGAGCATCGGCGGCTCGGCGGGATTCTCGCGCAGGACCTCCGTGAGCTGCACGCGCGGCTGGTTCGGCCCCGCGTTGATAAGCAGGCGCAGATTGCCGCGCAGGAGCAGCACGATCTGGTCGCGCGCGGGCTGCTGCACCTTGTCGATGCGCGCGCCGAGGAGCTGCCCCTTCAATTCATTTGTCAATGCCCGCAGGCAGATCGCGTCAAGCGGCATCGTTCGCCTCCATCATCCGGTTAAACAGTCCGTTGATGCGCTCGTGCCGGCCCTGTAAATAGAGCCAGCCGAAGAGCGCCTCGAGCGCCGTGGCCTTCTGGTACTGCGCGCGGTCGGCGCTGTGCGGGATCGTTTGGACGTTGGCATTGCGCCCGCGGCGGAACACGTCGTGCTCCTCGTCCGTCAGCTCCCCAAAAATGGCGTCGGCCAGCTCTGCCTGCTTCGGCGCGCGGACAAGCTCCACCGTCGCGCGGTGCAGACCCTTGCCCGTCGCCTTGCCGTGCGCGCAGAGGTAGGTGCGCACAAGCAGCTCGTATACTGCGTCGCCGAGGTGTGCCAGCCCGATGCTGCTGATGGCGCGGATGGCGTCGGCATCGAGCGTATAGGAAAAATAATCGGTCATAGCCTTCTCCTGTTTCAATATTGCCGCTATTATACCGCCCTTTTGCGCGAAACGCAACGGGTATTGCCGTAGTTTCGTGCGCTAATGCGCTGTTGTGATACTTTATAAGCAAATAAGGGGTTGACATTTTCTTTGTAAACTTGTACAATACATTATTATTGATTTTGGCAGATTCGCACACAACGATTTTCACGGAGGAAGATAGATATGGAAAGAATCAAGCCCCGGACCCTCTCAGGCTTCATGGAGCTGCTTCCCGCGCAGCAGCAGCAGATGGAGCGCGTGATGGACATTCTGCGCACGACCTATGGCCGCTACGGCTTCACCCCGCTCGATACCCCCATCATCGAGGCCAGCGAGATCCTGCTCGCCAAGGGCGGCGGCGAAACGGAAAAGCAGATCTACCGCTTTTCCAAGGGCGACAGCGACCTCTCCCTGCGCTTTGACCTGACCGTGCCGCTGGCGAAGTACGTCGCCCTGCACTACAACGAGCTCGCCTTCCCCTTCCGCCGCTTCCAGATCGGCAAGGTCTACCGCGGCGAGCGCGCGCAGCGCGGCCGCTTCCGCGAGTTCTATCAGGCGGATATCGACGTCATCGGCGACGGCGAGCTGGACATCATGAACGACGCCGAGATCCCCGCCATCATCTACAACGTCTTTTCGGCGATGGGCCTCAAGCGCTTCCAGATCCGCATCAACAACCGCCGCGTGCTCAACGGCTTCTACTCCATGCTCGGCCTGACCGAGCAGAGCGGCGAGATCATGCGCACGGTGGATAAGATCGAAAAGATCGGTCCCGACATGGTGCGCGCCATTCTCGTCGACGACATTAAGCTCACGGGCGAGCAGGCCGACGAGATTCTCAAGTTCATCGCCATCACCGGCACGAACGACGAGGTCCTTGCCGCCCTCAAGGGCTACTGCGGCCGCGACGAGCTGTTCGACCGCGGCTATGAGGAGCTTTCCACCGTCATCAAATACCTCGGCGGCTTCGGCGTCGCGCAGGAGAATTTCAAGGTCGACCTGACCATCGCCCGCGGCCTCGACTACTATACCGGCACGGTCTACGAGACCGCTCTGCTCGACTATCCGCAGATCGGCTCGGTCTGCTCCGGCGGCCGTTACGACAACCTCGCCGAGTATTATACCGACCGCAAGCTGCCGGGCGTGGGCATCTCCATCGGCGTGACGCGCCTGTTCTATGTGCTCGGCGAGCAGGGCCTTCTCAACGACGCGCTCAACACCGCGCCCGCGGACGTGCTGCTTCTGCCAATGACGGAGGATCTGAGCTTTGCCGTCTCCCTCGCCACCCGACTGCGCGAGCGCGGCCTGCGCGCTCAGCTCTACACCGAGAACAAGAAGTTCAAGGCCAAGATGAACTACGCCGACAAGACGAAGATCCCCTACGTTCTCTTCCTCGGCGAGGACGAGGTCGCCTCCGGCGTCGTCACCTGCAAGGACATGGTCACCGGTGAGCAGACCAAGGGCGCGCCGGACGAGATCATCGCCCGCATTTACGCCGCCATCCGCGAGAAGAACGCCCAGAAGGTCATCGTGGAAAAGTAACGTCCCGCGCGGCATCCCCTGCCGTTTGGGCAAAGTGCGCAATAGGTCCGATTTTCTCTCGTTTTTGGGAGTCAGGCACAGCCTGACTCCCTTTTATTCACAGATTTTTCACGTTTTCCATATTTCATTTTTATATTGTCTGTGCTATATAATAGGTGTTGATTTTTCCGCCTCGGCGCACGGTGCGCCGGGCATATCACGATACAGGAGGTCCGTCTATGGCAAAGCCAACGGAACAAAGCGGCGAGAGCTTTATGCTCAAGCTCGCCCGCTTCATCGTCGATAAACGCAACCTTGTCTTTCTTGTCGTCATCATCGGGCTGATCTTCTCCGTCTTCTCCTGCAGCTGGGTGCAGGTGGAAAACGACCTGACCGCCTATCTCCCCGCCGATTCCGAGACCCGCCAGGCGCTCGACGTCATGGACGAGCAATTCACCACCTTCGGCACAGCGAGCGTGATGGTCGCCAACCTCCCGCTCGCCGACGCCTTCGATCTGCAGGAGAAGCTGGAGGATGTCGAGGGCGTGCAGGGCGTGGCGTTCGACGAGACCGACGAGCACTACAACAACGTCAGCGCGCTCTTCTCCGTCACCTTTGACTACGACGAGGACGACGAGCGCTGTCTCGACGCGCTCGAGCGCGTCAAGAACTCGCTCGCCGGCTACGATCTCTATGTCTCCACCGACCTCGGCAACACGCAGGAGGAGACCATCGACCACGAGATCAGCGTCATCATGGTCTATGTCGCCATCGTCATTGTCACCGTGCTGCTCTTCACCTCCGAGACCTACGGCGAGGTGCCGGTCCTGATTTTGACCTTTGTGGTCGCGCTCGTGCTCAATCAGGGCACGAACTTCATGATGGGCAAAATCTCGTTCATCTCCAATTCCGTGACGAGCATCTTGCAGCTGGCACTCTCCATCGACTACGCCATCATCTTTTGCAACCGCTTCAAGGAGGAGCACCGCTCCCTGCCCCTGCGCGAGGCGGTCATTGTGGCGCTGAGCAAGTCCATCCCCGAGATCGGCGCCAGCTCGCTCACGACCATCGGCGGTCTGGTCGCCATGCTCTTCATGCAGTTCAAGCTCGGCCCCGATATGGCGCTGTGCCTCATCAAATCCATTCTCTTCGCGCTGCTCTCGGCGTTCGTTGTCATGCCGGGCCTGCTGATGCTCTTCGGCCCGCTTATCGACAAGACCGGCCACCGCAGCTTTGTCCCCAAGATCTCCTTTGTCGGCAAGTTTGCCTACGCCACGCGCCATGTCGTTCCCATTCTCTTTGTCGCGCTGGCTGTGATCGGCTGGCGGCTCTCGTCCGACTGTCCCTACGCCTATGGCTACGGGCTGATCTCCGCGCCCAAGCTCAACGAAACACAGATCGCCGAGAATATGATCGACGACAACTTCAGCACCAAAAACCTCATGGCGCTCGTGGTCCCCGCGGGCGACTATGACAAGGAGCGCGCCATTCTCGACGAGCTTGAGCAGTACGACGAGGTCGACTCCACGCTGGGGCTTTCCAACGTCGAAGCCATGGGCGGCTATATGCTCACCGACAGGCTCACGCCCCGTCAGTTCTCCGAGCTGACCGATCTCGATTATGAGGTCGCCGAGTTCCTCTATGGTGCCTATGCCGCAAACCATGAAAATTACGGCAAGATCGTCGGCGGGCTTTCGACCTACTCTGTTCCGCTCATCGATATGTTCCTCTTTCTCTACGACGAGGTGCAGCAGGGCTATGTCACGCTGGACGATGAGCTGCAAAGCACGCTGGACGACGCCTACACACAGATGACGAACGCCAAGCTCCAGCTCCAAAGCGAGCAGTACAGCCGTATGCTCATCTACTCCACGCTGCCGGTCAGCGGCGATGAGACCTACGCCTTCACCGACACCGTCACCGCGATCGCGCAGAAGTATTACCCCGGTGAGAAGGTCTATCTGGCGGGCGATTCCACCAACGAGTACGAATTTGAAAAGTCCTTTGCCGTGGACAATAAGGTCGTGAGCATCGTTTCGATCCTGATCGTCATGGCAGTGCTGCTCTTTACCTTCAACTCCGCCGGTATGCCGGTGCTGCTGATCCTGGTCATTCAGGGCTGCATCTGGATCAACTTCTCGTTCCCCACCATCACGGGCAAGTACCTCTTCTTCCTGGGCTACCTGATTGTCAGCTCGATCCAGATGGGCGCGAACATCGACTACGCCATCGTCATCGCCAGCCGCTTTCAGGAGACCAAGACCAAGATGCACCACCGCGACGCCATCATTGAAACGCTCAACTTCGCGTTCCCGACCATCATCACCTCCGGCTCGATCCTGTCGATCAGCGGCTTTCTGATCGGCCGCATGACCTCCGAGCCGGTCATTGCCGGCATCGGCGAAAGCCTCGGACGCGGCACGGTCATCTCCATCATCATGGTCATGTTCGCCCTGCCGCAGATCTTGCTCATCGGCTCCAAGGTCATTGACCGGACCTCATTCGCCGTGCCGAACGTCATTCACCGCCACGCGGCGGACGGACGCATCCGGCTCGACGGCGTGGTGCACGGCGAGATCCACGGCACGGTCAGCGGCGTGGTCCGCGCGATCGTGGACGGCGATGTGAACGTGACCGTCATTTCCGGCAGCATGGTCGAGGAAGGAGGTGCAGACGATGAAACCGAATAAGCGCTCTTCCCGCCTGCTCGCGCTCGCCCTGTCGCTCGTGCTGAGCCTTTCCCTGTCCCTGCCCGCGCTCGCTGCCGGAGAGGATGACATCATCTACATCCACACGGCGAAGGACCTGTGCGCCCTTTCGGACAGCTGCGCCTATGACGCCTGGTCGCGCGGCAAGACGGTCCTTCTGACCGCCGACATCTCCCTGCGCGGCGTGGACTTCGAGCCCATCGCCAGCTTCAGCGGCACCTTCAACGGCGGCGGGCACACCATCAGCGGTCTGACGCTGACGGACTCGCTCTCCCCCGCCGGTCTTTTCCTCACGCTCGAGCGCGGCGCCTTCGTCCACGCGCTCAAGGTCGAGGGGCAGGTCGCGCCCGGCGGCACGAAGGAGGCCGTCGGCGGCATCGTCGGCCGCAACTACGGCACCTTGGAGGAGTGCTCCTTCTTCGGCGTCGTCAAGGGCGACAGCGCCGTGGGCGGCATCGTCGGCCGCAATGAGGCGGGCGGGCTGGTCGCCAACTGCACGGTGAGCGGCAGCGTCTCCGCCAATCGCTACACCGGCGGCATCGCCGGCTATAACCTCGGCACGCTGCGCGCGTGCATTAACTCCGCCAGCGTGAATACGGCAAATGTCGATCCCACGCTCAGCCTTGACGATCTGAGCATCGACCCCGCCTCCTCCCTCACCGACCTTGTTTCCGTCGGCGCAGTGGAAAGCCGGAACGCCACCTCGGATACCGGCGGCATTGCCGGCTACTCCTCCGGCAGCCTGCTCTCCTGCATCAACCGCGGCGCGGTCGGCTACCCGCACTTCGGCTACAACGTCGGCGGCGGCGCGGGCCGCAGCGACGGCTTTATGGATTTCTGCTCCAACTACGGCATGATCTATGGCCGCAAGGATGTGGGCGGCATCGTCGGTCAGATGGAGCCCTATCTCCGTCTCTCGCTGCGTGACGACCTGATCGCCAGGCTGCGCGCGGAGCTGGATAAGCTCAACGCCCTCGTTTCCTCCACACTGGACGATGTGGACAGCACGAACGATCATATCTCCTCCCGACTCGATTCGGTCTCCGCCTATACCAATGCCGCAGTGGACGACGCCGATTCGCTCGCGGGTCAGACGACCGACTTCATCGACAAAAACATCGGCAGCGTCAATGAGCTGACCGACCGCGCCAAGGCCGTGACGGACGCGCTGCCCGACATTCTCAAGGCGCTCGAGACAGCGGAGAAGCACGCGGGCGACGCTGTCGACGCGCTCGAGCAGTGCAACAAGGACCTGACGCTGAGCGCTGCCGACCGCGCTGAGCTCAGCGCGGCCAGCGGACGCATCCAGACAAACAGCGCCAAGCTCAAGGCTGCGGCGGACAGCTTGAATACCGCTGTCAACGATTTGAAGGAATACCTTGACGGCACAACCCCTTGGGACACCGACGCAGTGCGCGGGCTGCTCTCCGACGCCATCGGCTATCTGGATGATGCGGTAAGCGCAATGGCGGAGATCTCGACGGACATGGCAAAAATCGCCGCCATCCTCTCCGACTTTCTCAAGGACGCCGCGCCCAAGGCGCACGACGACATCCAGCGCGCGCTCGACGCGCTGAGCGACGCCGCTGCCAGCCTTGACACGGCGACGGGTAAAACGCGCCGTCTCATTGAGGACCTCAACACACGGGACGATCTCACCTTCTATCCCCTCGGCGACGGCTATCAGGACACGCTGGACAGCCTTTTCACCAATCTGCGCAGCACGATGGATGAGCTGGATGCGCTCAGCGACGGGCTCTCTGCCGATGGTTCAACGCTCACCGCCGACCTGCGCGCGGTGAACGATCAGATGAACGCAGTCGTCAATCTGTGCCTTGACATCTTTGTGGATATGACCGATGCCGACGCCTCGGATATTTTTGAGGATACCTCCGACGAGAACATCGACGCCGTGACCTTCGGCAAGGTCCGCAGCTGCACGAACTACGGCGCCGTGGACGCCGACCTGAATGTCGGCGGCATCGCCGGCGCCATGGCCATTGAATACGAGCTGGACCCCGAGGGCGATCAAAAGGAGTCCTCCTCCGTGTTTGACCGCGTATACGAGACGAAGGCGGTCGTGCAGCACTGCGTCAACCGCGGCAGCATCAGCGGCAAAAAAGACTGCATCGGCGGCATCGTCGGCGAGATGGACCTCGGCATCGTGCTCTCCTGCGAAGCCTACGGCAGCGCAAGAAGCGAGACCGGCAGCTATGTCGGCGGCATCGCGGGACTGTCCTCCGCCGGCATCCGCTCCAGCTGGGCAAAGCTCACGCTTTCCGGCAAGAGCAGCGTGGGCGGCATCGTCGGCTCCGGCAGCGAGGACACCTCCTCGTCAGCCGGCTCCGGCTGCACGGTGACAGATTGCCGCAGCCTCATTGTCGTTGAGGACTGTGACCAGTTTTCCGGTGCGATCTCCGGGCGCGACCTCGGCGTCTTCCACGGCAATTATTTCGTCTCCGACGTGCTGCGCGGCATCGACCGCCGCAGCCTATCCGGTCAGGCCGAGCCGATGGACTACGCCGCCTTCTGTGCGCTCGGCAGCGTGCCTGAGGACTTTCTCAGCTTTACACTCCGCTTTGTCTGCGACGGCAGAACGCTCAAAACGCTGCGCTTTGACTACGGCGACTCCTTCGATTTCTCCGTCTTCCCCAGTCTGACAGAGCAAAGCGGGAGCTATCCGGTCTGGGATCGCACCGACCTGACCGACCTGCGCTTTGATACCGTCGTCACCGCTGAGTACACCGCCTACCGCGCCTCCCTCCAAAGCGACGCGCAGCGCGCGGACGGCCGCAGCATTTTCTTCGTCGAGGGTGAATTTAACGAAACGGACTCACTCACCGCCGCCGCGCAGACGCCCGATCCCAACGCGTTCCCGCAGCTTGCGGATAACCGCCGCACCGCGCTCAAAAATTATTTCTCCTTCCTCTCCGAGCGGACGCTGCCCGCCATGACCGTCTACCGCTCCGTTGCCGAGCAGTGGGAGCTTTCCTTCCCGCGCGACGCGCTGGCCGAGCACACGATCCGCTATCTCCCGCCCGAGGAGGTGAGCATGGATCACTGCGCCGTCTTTGTCCGCCGGTCCGACGGAAGCTGGCAGCCGGTCGAGACGACCTCGATGGGCAGCTACCTGCTCTTCACCGCGGAGGGTGAGAACGTGCAGCTCGCCGTGCTGACCACGGCGGCCGTCTGGTGGCTCTGGGCGATCTTTCTCGCGCTGATCGCCGCGGCGGTCTTCTTCATCGTCCGCGTCGTCCACCGCAAGCGCAGGAAAAAGACCGTGAAGTCAGGCAAAAAAGAAAACGGAGCAGCCGGCTAAGGCTGCTCTTTTTCTGCTTGTCATCGGGCGAAAACTGTGCTACACTATCGAAAGAGTATGAATAAGGTGGGATTCAGGATGGAAAACAATACCTTTAAGGGTTCCCTGTTCGGCGGCTTTAACCGTGAGGACGTCATTGACTATATCAAAAAGACCTCGGCGGAGAGCACCGCCCGCATCGAGTCGCTCGAGGGCGACATCGACAAGCTCTGCGCACAGGAGCAGGAGCTGCGCACGCAGGTCAGCACCCTGCGCGGCGAAAACGACCGCCTCACCCAAGAGCACAGCGACGCCGCGGCGGAGCGCGACACCCTGCGTGCCGCGCTGGATACAGCCAATGATGAGCTGACCGCGCTGCGTGCTGAGGCCGAAGCGCTGCGCGCGGAGAACGCTTCCCTGCGCGCGGAGAATGATAAGCTCCGCCCTATGGCCGAGCAGTATTCCACCATCAAGGAGCACCTTGCCGGCATCGAGCTCGACGCGCACCAGCGCGCCGAGGAGTATGAGCGCGGCGTCCACGAGCGGCTTGCCGCCATGATCGGCGACTGTCGCGCCCATTGCGACAGCGTTCTCTCAACGCTCGGCAACACCTGCATCAATGTGACCGGCGAGCTTCGGCGCGCCGAAAACAGCATCTCCTCCCTGCCCGCTGCCTTCAACGCGCTGCGCGCAGGTCTGGAAAAGCTGGAAGATGACAAGTAACATTATTGCGTAAAAGGGAGCTTTGCGCCGCAGCGCAAAGCTCCCTTTTTCATTTTCTGTTTTTACTTCATGCCCTTGAGCTTCACCATCTCTTCAAGCAGCGCGACTGTCCCCTCGATGCCGAGAAGCGACGAGTCGATGCACAGGTCGTAGCTCTTGGCTTCGCCCCAGTCCTTCGAGGAATAGTAGTTATAGTACGACGCGCGGGATTTGTCCGTCTTCTTGATGCGCTCCTTCGCCTCCGCCTCGGAGATGTTGTTGCGCGCGGCCACACGCTTGATGCGGCTTTCGAGCGGCGCGGAAACAAAGATGTTGATCACATCGTCACGGTCCTTGAGCGCGTAGTCCGCGCAGCGGCCGATGAGAACGCAGGGGCCCTTGTCCGCGAGCTTCTTGATGGTGTCATAGGTCGCAAGATACACCTGCTGCTCGATGCTGCCCTTGGGCGTCACATGGTGCATGGTGAAGGAATACGGGTCCATCGCAATGGAATAAAGAAAGCTCTTGGGGCGCTCGTCGAAGCTGTGGAACAGCTCCTCACAAAGGCCGCTTTCCTCCGCCGCCTTCTTGAGCAGCAGATCGTCATAGTAGACGATGCCGAGCTTGTTCGCCAGCGCCGTGCCGATCTCGCGGCCGCCGCTTCCGTACTGTCTTCCAACGGTAATGACCATAAGGACTCCTCCTTTATCGCAAAACAAAATGGTGCTATAGAAAGTATAGCACCATTTTGTTTTCGGTTCAATCCTTTTTTACGATGCGAGTCGTTCAGATCCTGCCAAGCTCGTGCAGCAGCTTCTCCGGCGTCATCGGCCAGGAGCGCATCCAAACGCCGCAGGCGTCGTGAATGGCGATGCCGATGGCGGGCGCCGCGCCGTTGCAGGCGATCTCGGAGATGGACTTCGCGCCGAAGGGACCGAAGTCGTCGTTGACGTCGATCAGCACGGACTTGAAATCCTCGGGCGCTTCGCCGATCATCGGCGCGCCGTAATCCGTCAGATTCGCGTTGATGCACTTGCCGTTCTCGTCCAGCTTCATATCCTCATAGAGGGTGTGACCGATGGACTTCATCGCGGCGCCGTACATCTGGCACAGCGCGATCTCGGGATTGATGGGCGTGCCCGCGTCCTGCAGGGCGTAGAACTTCTGCACCTTGATCTCGCCGGTCCTGACGTTGACCGCGACCTGCGCGAAGTGCGCGCCGTAGGGCACGGAGGATGCGGTGGTGACGTAGCTGCCGTGCGCGACCATCTGCCCGCGGCCGTCGCCCGCGATCGCCGCGTGGGACAGCTCGCCGTAGGTGAGCGCCTTGCCGCTCGTCTTGGAATAGACCTCGCCGGGTGCGCGAACGTCCAGATCCTCGACCTTTTCGTTCATCTGCAAAGCGGCCTCTGCCAAGATCTTCTCCTTGAGCTTTTTCGCCGCCAGCAGTGAAGCGTTGCCGCTGAAGAACGTGCCGGAGGAGGCGTAAGCGCCGGTATCAAACACGCAGGAGTCGGTATCGCCGGACACGACCGTGATCTTCTCCATCGGGAGCTTGAGGACCTCCTTCACCGCCTTGGCGGAGATGGTGTCAAGACCCGTGCCAAGGTCCGCGCCGCCGCTGTTGAGAATGACCGTACCGTCCGTCTCCAGCTTGGCGATGGCCTCGGCATGGTCCAAGCCGGGCAGACCGCTGCCCTGCATGATCATGGCAAAGCCCTTGCCGATCTTCCAGTCGGGATCGTCGGAGACTTCCTTTTTGCCCCACTCGATCATGTCGCAGCCCTTGGCAATGGCCTCGTCCAGACCGCAGGAGCCGACGGGGACGACGTTGCCCTCGCGGCCCTCGCCGAGACCCTTGAGGATCTCAAGCATATAGCCCTCGCTGACGTGGTTCTTTTCCACCATCGTGCGGTAGTCCACGCCCAGCTTGTCCGCCAGCTCCGCCATCGCCATCATGATGCCATAGGTGCCCTTCGGCGTACCGTAGCCCTGATACGCGCCTGCGGGCGGCGTGTTGGTGTAAAAGACCTTCAGATCATACGCCATGTTGTCCACGGCAAAGAGCGGCAGCGTCTTGGAGCAGCTGTTCATCGGAACGGTCAGGCAATGGTTGCCGAACGGGCCGGTGTTGGCGCAGACCTCCATAAAGAGCGCGGTGATCGTGCCGTCCTTCTTGCCGCCCATCTTCACCTTCACGCGCATGGGGTGACGAGTGGAGTTGGCGTAGAACTCCTCGGCGCGGGTGTTGCGGTAGTAGACGGGCTTGCCGGTGACCCATGCGGCGTAGCCGGTCAGATCCTCCACCAGAATGTCCTGCTTGCTTCCGTAGCCGCCGCCGACACGCTCCTTGATGACGTGGATCTTATTTTCCGGAATGCCGCACACCCAGCTGACGATGCGGCGCACATGGTACGGCACCTGCGTGGCGCAGTTGAGCACCAGACGCCCGCTCTCGATGTGCGCATAGCAGACGTGCGGCTCGAGCGGCGTGTGCTGGATCTGGCTGGTCTGGTAGGTGCGCTCCACAATGGCGTCCGCCTCGGCGAAGCCCTTTTCCATATCGCCGATGCCGCCCTTGTTGGAGGCCGCGATGTTCCTATGGATGTCCGCGCCCAGCGGAAACTGGTAGACGACCTTGCCCTCGCGCTCGTCGCCCGCGAGCTTATTGTACTCCGCGAGGTCCGCGGGCGCGCCCGCGTTGTAGATGACCTCGCCGTTGTGGACGAGCGGCGCGCCCTCCGCCATGGCCTCCTCGACCGTGTAGACCGCGCCCTGCGGCTCATACTCGACCTTGATGAGCGCGGCGGCCTGATCGGCGATCTCCGGCGTGCGGGCGATGATGCCCGCGACGCGGTCGCCGACGTGGCGGACCTTCCTGTTGAAGAGCCGCCGGTCATGCGGAGACGGCTCGGGATTGCCCTGACCGGCCTGCATATAGTGCGTCTCCGGCGTATTGTACGCGGTAAGGATGGCGGCGACGCCGGGCAGCTTCTCCGCCTCGCTCGTGTCGATGGACTTGATGTAGGCGCTGGCAAAGGGGCTGCGGAGGACGTGCAGGCACCATGCATTCTCGGGCACCTTGTCCTCGACAAACACCGGCTCGCCGGAGACCAGCGCTGTGCCGTCGATCTTGCCGCAGGGCTTGCCGACGACCTCAAGGTTGGGTCGGAAGGACGGCGCGATCTCGCTGCGAAATTCGCCGAAGTCGCGCAGCTCGGTCGCGAGCTTGACGGCGAGATAATAATGCTCATAGCCCGCATCGCGGATAAAGATGCTCGTCAGCACATCCTTGATCTCTTCGCGGGTGGGGTTCGGCTTCTGCTCGAGCAGCCAGGTCAGAATGAGCGCGGCAGCGGGCGCGTTGTACGCGCTCTGCACGATACCCGCGGCGACCATGGCCTTCTGCACGTTGTTGAGCTCGCGCCCGTTCAGCAGGCTCTCGGCGGTGCGGATCTCCGCGCCCTCAGCCTGATAGAACAGGATGAAGTTCGCATATTTGAGCTTGCCGTTGAAGACGATGGTATCGCTGCCGGCAAAGCCCTCGGCATCGTCGCTGTCGCGGACGCTGCGGTAACCGGCACGGTACAAAACATCACGCAGTCTTGCGGTGGGTTCGGCGCGGAGGGTCACCTCTTCGCCGTTGATCTTGCATTTCAGTTCCATCGCCCTTACCTCCCGAGTGTGAAAACAATGCCCGCCAGATACTTCTTATAGGCGGCGCTGCCGGTCAGGTCGTCGACATAGGTGACCTGCTCGGCAATGTCCGGCGTCGTGCCGTAGATAAGGCCGCTGCCCTGCACGCTCAGCGCGTAGATGCCGCCGCTCTCGGCGGCGATGAGCGTCGCGTGGCTCGACGAGGTGTTGCCGAAGCGCTTGACGGAGCCGGTACGGTCTTTATCGACCACGACATACTCGATCAGACGCTTGCAGTCGCTTTGCAGGTATTCGCCGACGGGCTTGTCCTGCTCGCCGTGCGGCGTGATGGATTTGAGCACCGCGTCCGCCGCAGTCAGCGCGGCGGCAAGATAGCTGTCGGAGCGGCGCAGGCCGAGGTTGCCGCCGACCGTCGCACTGTTTCGCTTGGCAAAGGAGGCGCAGAAGCCGGCGGCCTCCCTAATAAATGCCGGGACAAGCTCGCTCTCGATCACGTCCTGTAGAGTGCAGAGCGCACCGATATAGACCTTGCCGTCCTTCTCGGTGATGGTGTTGAAGTCGAAGCCGGTGATGTCGATGAGGTCCTTGCCCTCGGCGGCGCCGCCGAGGCGGAGGTCATCGGTGCCGCCGGCAAGATAGACCGCCGTGTCGGCGTGCTCCTTGCGGAGGTTCACGGCCTCCCGCGGGGTCCGGGGATGGTAGATCATGGCATTGCCTCCCTTTTATTCCTGAATATCCACGCGGCCGGGTGCATGGCCGGCTTCGAGCGCGTCGATGAAGAACGCGAGCATTCTGCGCGTGGTGTTTCTGCGGTATTCGGGCATGGCGTGCGGGCTGATGACCGTATTCCATGCGTCAAGGAATTCTTCCTTACAGGTGTGAAGCTCGCTGACCTTTTTGCCGATCAGCAGCTCCTCCGCTTTACGGGAGCGGGCGACCTTGGGGCCCGCTGCGCCGGAGGATGCGCGGAAGTCGACCAACACGCCGTCACGGACGGTGGCGGCGGCGGAGAGCGTCAGCTTGGAGATGGCGTTCGCGCGGCGCATACCGATCTTGCGGAAGAAAGTGTGGGTGAAGTCCTGCTTGGGGATGATGACCTTCGTGATGATCTCGTCCTCGCGCAGCGCGGTCTTTTTGGTGGCGATGATGTAGTCGTCCACGAGCATACGGCGCTCGCCGTCCACGCTCGTGAGCACCACCTCCGCGTCCATCAGGATAAGCGGCTGGGGCATATCGCCCTTGGGGGACGCGTTGCCGATGTTGCCGCCGATGGTCGCGCTGTTGCGCAGGGCGATCGCGCCCATGCGGGACGCGGCGTCCTTCAAAAGCTCGGGCGCGATGGGCGAGCGGGCGATCTCCGCCGAGGTCGTGCACGCGCCGATCTCCACGCTGCCGTCCGGCAGCGCGCGGATGCCCTTGAGCTCCTTGAGGTTGGTGATGATGAGAACGTCGCCCTTGAACGCGGGCGTCACGCCCGCGCCCATGCTGTTCGCGACCATCAGGTCGGAGCCGCCGGCGAGGACGGTCGCACCGGTCTCCTTGCGGATACGCAGCGCCTCCTCAAGCGTTTCGGGAATGAAGCACTTTACCGGTTCCATAAGGCCGCTCCTTTCTTCGCCGCGAGTCGGATGCACTCGACGATCAGGTCATAGCCGGTGCAGCGGCAGATGTTGCCGCTGATGCCGACGCGGATCTCTTCCTCGGTGGGATCGGGATTCTTACTCAGCAGCACATAGGTCGCCATGACCATGCCGGGGATGCAGAAGCCGCACTGCACCGCGCCGCCCTCGGCGTAGGCGTCGATGATGCATTTGCCCTTTTCCGTGTCGCGGATGCCCTCGATGGTCAAAAGCTCGCAGCCGTTGACCGCGCCGACGGGGATGATGCAGCTCGTGACCAGCTCGCCGTTTTTGATGATGGAGCAGGCTCCGCACTCGCCCTCGCCGCAGCCTTCCTTGCTGCCGGTGAGGCCGTAGTCCTCACGCAGCACGTCGAGCAGCCTTCTCAGCGGGTCGCCCTGGTAGAGCTTCTGCTCGCCGTTCAATGTAAAACGAATCTCAGTGTACATGTTTCATAGCCTCCTCAATCGCTTCCGGCGGGATGGGAATGGATGTAAAGCGCGTGTTGAGCGCACGCTCGACCGCGTCCACATAGGCCGCGGAAGCGCCGTTGAACACCAGCTCGCCCATGCCCTTAGCGCCGTAGGGGCCCCAGGGATAGGGATTTTCCTGAATATGGTAGAACTGCTTCGGGAAATCCATCGAGGTGGGGATCACATAGTCGGACATACTCTTCTGCTTGAAGCGGCCACCCTTGACCTCCAGCTTTTCCATCGAGCCGTAGCCGAGGGACTGGAGGATGCCGCCGTTGATCTGACCGTGGACGATCAGCTCGTCGATGGCCTTGCCGATCTCGTGCGAGGACCAGACGCCAAGCGTCTTGACCTCGTTCGTCAGCTTGTCCACCTCGACCTCAACGCAGGCAACGCCCCAGCCGTAGCCGAGGTAGGCGTCGCCGCGGAAGGTCGCCTGATCCCACGGGTAGCCGTCGGGATGCTCGTACTCGACCTCGGTGGTGAAGTCGCCCTCGCTCCAGCGCTCCTTCATCTCCTGCGCGGCGCGCTCGACAAGGCGGCCGACGACCATGGTGGAGCGGGAGGCTGCGGTCGGGCCGGAGTCCACGACCTTGGAGGTGTCGGGATCGAGATACTCGATCTGATCGATGCTCACGCCGAGCGTGGCAGCGCAGATCTTACGCAGGCTCGTTTTGAAGCCCTGTCCCATTTCGGTGGAGCCGACCTGAATGCTCACGCGGTCGCCGGTCTTGACCAGCCGCGCGTGCGCCTTGATGATGGCCTGCTCGCCGTTGCCGGTGAACGCGCCGCCGTGGTTATAGAGCGCGATGCCGATGCCCCTGCCGCAGCCGGGCCTGTATTCCTTGGCCTTGCGCCAGTAATCGGACTCGCGGGTGATGACGTCCAGCATCTCGGGGAGCTTGACCTCCTCGATGATGTGACCGTTGGTCGTGGTCTCATCGCCCTTCTTGGCGAGGTACTGCATCTTGAACGCCAGCGGGTCCACGCCGAGGTGGTGCGCCAGATGGTCCAGATGCGTCTCGATGGCAAAGAGCGTCTGCGGCGCGCCGAAGCCGCGGAACGCGCAGGAGGGGAACATATTCGTGCCGATGCCCTCGCCCTTGAGATAGGTATTGTCGAAGGTGTAGACGCCGTTGCCGTGGAACACGCCGCGCTGGAGCACGACGTAGGACAAGGAGAGGTACGCGCCGCAGTTATAGTAGATGTGACCGTACACACCGGTGATCTTTCCGTCCTTCACCGCGGTCTTGTAGATGCACTTGGACGGATGGCGCTTGACGGAGAACTGCGTGTCCTCCTCGCGGTCAAAGACCATCTTGATGGGCTTGCGGATCTTGTTCTCCGCCACCAGCAGAGCGCCGCAGAGCACGTCGGGGAAATGCTCCTTGCCGCCGAACGCGCCGCCGGTCGTGCACTGGCGGACGATGATATCGTCATAGGGAATGTCCAGCAGTCCCGCGATGGACTTGCGGATGTAGAACGGGCACTGGGCAGAGGCATAGAAGACGAACTTGCCGTCCTCCATATCCGCGATGGCGCTGTTGGTCTCCAGATGGACGTGCTCCTGATAGGGCGTTTCGATGGTCTCCTCAAAGACCTCGTCCGCCTCGGCGAACACCTCGTCCATCGGCCGGCCCTTTTCGCAGAACAGCTCGCACATGACGTTGCTGTTCTTCTCCGGGAACATGGGGCCGCCGACGCAGTGGATACCGTCGTCAATGGTGACGGCGGGCGTCTGCTCCTCGTAGTCGATTTTGATCTGCGCCTTGATCCGCTTGAGAACGCCGCGGTCGGGGCCGACCACCATGCCGATCGTCTCGCCGACGTAGAGGACATAGTCCTCGGCGAAGCAGCGCCAGTCCTTGGCGATCATCCACAGCTCGTTCTTGCCCTGCGCGGGAATATCCTTCGCGGAGATGAAATAGTACCCCTCCGGCAGCTCCGGCACATGAATGGCCTTGATCCTTCCGCGGGCGATGGTCGAGCGCACCATGTAGGCGTACTGCATATCGGGCAGCGTCATATCGCAGACGTAGACCGCCTCGCCCCTCGCCTTCTGCACCGCGTCCACACGGACGATGCGATCACCGATCTTCGTCGCCTGCATCGGCTTGCTGCTGTATCCTTCCGACATAAAAGACCTCCTTCAGCGTTCCCGCCTGCCGGGACGCTTCCTTCGGTAAATTTTGAGCATTTTTAGGAATTCTTACAAAAGCAAGATATTCTAACAAGCTGTTTTCAGCGAATCAGCCCATTTTCTTGCTGTGATTTTAACACCAAACGCCCCGTTTGTACAGAGACGCCGTAGTCCTACTTTCAGAATAGCGCGTGTATTTTCCGGTTGCATTGGGGAGACTGCTTATGATAAAGTAACCATAACCGAGAAAGAGAGATGATCTCCATGAACCAACCGCCCAGGATCGGCTTTGACAAGCAGGAAATTGTAGAGAGATCATGGGAAATCGGAACTTACGAGACGTCTATCCAGCCATTTGAAGACTGCTGTACGATCTTTGTGGCAAAACATCCGGTTACAAAGCCAAACCTGAATGTGATCCATCGTTCAGAAACAAAACTGGAAGAGAAGATTGATGAACTGATGAAAACAGCGCTGGAGACAGTTGAGATTATTGAGATTGACTAAAAGAAAAGAGGAACTGTGAACCAGTTCCTCAATGACTGCGAAAAAATTATTCTGTAACGTATTTGCTAACGATTGCCATAACGGTATCAAGAGCAGCGCCATCAGCGTGGATGTTTAAGTCGATCGGTTTGGATAAATCAAGGCTGAAAATACCCATGATAGATTTTGCGTCGATTACATATCTTCCGGATACTAAATCGAAATCGCAGTCGAATTTGCTGATTTCATTAACGAATGCTTTCACTTTATCGATAGAGTTCAGTGAAATTTTACATGTTTTCATTATGAGAACCTCCCTTAATAATAGTTATTTGCTGACCTGATAGCCTGTCAGCTTACAGTTTTCATCTTAACGGCAGTATTGCAAAAAGTCAAGGTGAAAACGGATAAAATTTCCAGAAAGATTTAGTGAAAATGTATAACAATGACGAAAGTTCCGATAGTATTGTAAAAAATGAACAATATTGTACGGGAACAGGCGTTTATTCTGCAAACAAAATTCATTGAAAAGTAGCTTTGACAATGAGTTTTTGACTTGCATATCTCAGGATAGCAGAATGCGGAATAGTCATAAAGTTACAAGGAATTACAAATTTAGATAAGAAACAGGAGGAAAGAATGGGAATAAAAGTTGCACTTCACAACTTAGGCTGTAAGGTAAACGCCTATGAAGTAGAGGCAATGCAGCAGCTTCTGGAAGAAGCGGGATACGAGATCGTACCGTTTGAGCCGGGAGCTGATGTTTATCTGATCAATACATGTACAGTCACTAATATCGCAGACCGTAAGTCCAGACAGATGCTGCATAAAGCAAAGAAAATGAATCCGGATGCGATTATAGTGGCAACGGGATGTTATGTTCAGACAGATGAGGGAAAACTGGATAAGGACGAGGCAGTAGATCTGATCCTTGGAAATAACCAGAAAGGAAATATTGTCCAGGTGCTGCAGGAATATGAACAGCAGCACACCAAGCAGAAGCATGTATTAAATATCAATCAGACAAAAGAATATGAAGAACTGGCGATCAATCACACAGCAGAGCATGTGCGTGCATATATTAAAGTTCAGGACGGCTGTAATCAGTTCTGTACCTACTGTATCATCCCGTATGCAAGAGGTCGTGTAAGAAGTCGTAAAATTGCACAGGTAATGGATGAAGTCCGTGCACTTGCTGCCAAGGGATATAAAGAAGTGGTACTCACAGGAATCCACTTAAGTTCATATGGAGTAGATTTCCCGGAAGAAGAAAGAGAAACACTGCTTTCACTGATTCAGTCTGTACATGAGGTAGAAGGAGTCGAGAGAATCCGTCTGGGCTCTCTGGAGCCGAGAATCATTACGGAGGAATTTGCCAGAACGATTTCCTCTATGCCGAAGATGTGCCCACATTTCCATCTGTCTTTGCAGAGCGGATGTGACACAACTCTGGAAAGAATGAACCGAAGATACAGAAGCACAGAATATGCAGAGAAATGTGATCTTCTGAGAAAATACTTTAAAAATCCGGCACTTACAACAGATGTGATTGTTGGTTTTCCGATGGAAACAGAGGAAGATTTTCAGGCTTCCTATGACTTTGTGGAAAGTATCCATTTTTATGAGACACATATTTTCAAATATTCCCGTCGTCATGGAACGAAGGCTGCCGCCATGTCAGGTCAGTTGACAGAAGCGCAGAAAGCTGTCAGAAGCGATAAGATGCTTGCACTAAATGAAGAACATGCAAGAGAATATGAGGAATCCATGATTGGCAGTGAACTGAAAGTTCTTCTTGAGGAAGAAGTAGAGATTAATGGAGAACAGTGGTATATCGGTCACAGCAAGGAGTATATTAAAACAGCAGTAAGAAAACAGGATGCTTATGGAGTAAATGACATAATTACTGTAAAAGCTGAGAGATTTCTGGAAAATCATACATTGACCGGCAAAGTTACTGTGAACGGAGTGAACAGTAACTAACTATTAACTTGCTAATGACTGCAACAAATTTGCGGTTGCAGAATAGATGGAATTATATTAAAATATAGAAGAATATATGTGTATTGTATACGAAATTTGCAATACATAGCAGAAACGATGAATTATTGCGAAGTGCGTGAAGGTACGAGATAATGCGATAACTGAAAGGTTCTGCGAAAATAAATCAGGTAAGGACGTGAAAAAAATGGCAGAGAACAATCTGGGTAATACCCAATATTTCAGAACAAAACCAGACCAGGAGCTTCAGGTAAAAGAGGTACTGGACCTCGTTTACACAGCAATGGATGAGAAAGGATATAATCCGGTCAATCAGATCGTTGGATATATTATGTCCGGAGATCCTACTTATATTACCAGCCATAAGGGCGCAAGAAGCATGATCATGAAAGTAGAGCGTGATGAACTGGTAGAGGAACTTTTAAACGAGTATATTAAGAATAAATCCTGGGAACGCTGATATGAGAATCCTGGGATTAGATTATGGCTCAAAAACAGTCGGTGTGGCAATCAGTGATCCGCTGGGAATCACCGCGCAGGGAGTGGAGACAATCTGGCGTAAGCAGGAGAATCACCTGCGCCAGACACTTGCCCGTATAGAAGAACTTATTTCGGAGTATCAGGTGGAACGGATCGTACTTGGATATCCGAAGAATATGAATAATACGATTGGAGAACGTGCCCAGAAATCACTGGAGTTTAAGGAAATGTTGGAGAGACGGACAGGTCTGGAAGTGATCATGTGGGACGAGCGTCTGACTACAGTAGAAGCCAATCGTACTTTAATGGAAGCCAGTGTGCGCAGAGAGAATCGTAAACAGTATCTGGATCAGCTGGCAGCTGTTTTTATTTTGCAGGGATATCTGGATTCCCTGTCCTGTTAGGAGATTGATAAAATGGATAAGATTAAATTTCAGCTCGAGGACGGAACAGAAGCGGAGTTTTATGTAGAAGAGCAGACCAGAATCGGAGGAATCGCATATCTTCTGGTATCTGACTCTATGGATGATGAGGCGACTGCCTATATTTTTAAAGATGTGTCAGAGGATGACAGTCAGGAAGCCTGCTATGAGATGGTCGAGGACGAGGACGAACTGCAGGCAGTTTTTAAAGTATTTGAACAGATGTTAGATGACGTAGACCTTGAAATGTAGCCGGGAGGTGTAATGCTTGAATAACGAAAATAACAACCAATATAATAACGAAGCACGTGAAAATCATGAAGGACAGTCCGGTCATGGCCAGAGAAGACCATATAACCGACCGAAGAATTATAAATATAAACCGCAGCACAGAAATACTCATGGAAGAAAACCGATACAGGATCGTAAAGCTGTAACGGATAAAGAGAAGAGCGGAAAGCCGGTACCATTTAAGAATCCGGTAAAGAGTGTTCCACGTAAACCAAAGAAACCGACATCCAGATTAAAGATCATTCCACTTGGTGGTCTGGAACAGATCGGAATGAATATTACAGCATTTGAATATGAGGACAGCATTGTGGTAGTAGACTGCGGACTTGCTTTCCCGGAAGATGATATGCTGGGAATTGATCTTGTCATTCCGGATGTGACTTATCTGAAAGAAAATATTTCCAAGGTAAAGGGCTTTGTGATCACACATGGACATGAGGATCATATCGGTGCACTGCCGTATGTTCTCAAAGATGTAAACGTTCCGGTTTACTCTACAAAGCTTACCATTGCCCTGATTGCAAATAAGCTGAAAGAACACAATATGACCCGCACCACCAAATTAAAAGAAGTAAAACATGGACAGGTCATCAATCTTGGAGATTTTTCTATTGAATTTATAAAGACAAACCACAGCATCCAGGATGCATCTGCACTGGCAATCTATTCACCGGCAGGTATCGTAGTGCATACAGGTGACTTTAAAGTGGATTACACACCTGTATTTGGAGATGCTATTGATCTGCAGCGTTTTGCCGAGATCGGCAAGAAAGGTGTACTGGCACTGATGTGCGACAGTACAAATGCTGAGAGAAGTGGATTTACGATGTCTGAGCGTTCTGTTGGACATGTATTCGATAATCTCTTTAATGAATATAAGACAAACAGAATCATTATCGCGACTTTTGCGTCTAATGTAGACCGTGTACAGCAGATCATCAATACAGCATATCGATTTGGCCGTAAGGTTGCAGTGGAAGGCCGCAGCATGGTAAATGTTATTACTACTGCAGCAGAACTTGGATATCTCCGCATTCCGGATCAGACCTTGATTGAGATCGATCAGGTTAAGAATTATCCGGATGAGCAGGTAGTGCTGATCACAACAGGAAGCCAGGGTGAATCTATGGCTGCGCTTTCCCGTATGGCAGCGAATATCCACAAGAAAATCGTGATTAAACCGAATGATACGATTATTTTCAGTTCCAATCCGATTCCTGGAAATGAGAAAGCGGTATCCAAGGTTATCAATGAACTTTCCATGAAGGGTGCAAAAGTTATCTTCCAGGATGTTCATGTTTCCGGACATGCATGCCAGGAGGAAATCAAACTGATCTATTCTCTGGTTAAACCGAAATATGCAATTCCGGTTCATGGTGAATACAGACATCTGACAGCCCAGAAGAATGTAGTAGAAGAACTGGGAATTCCGAAAGAGAATATCTTTGTTCTTGCATCCGGAAATATTCTGGAGCTTGACAACCAGAGCGCACAGATAACAGGAACCGTACACACAGGTGCGATCCTGGTTGACGGACTTGGAGTAGGAGATGTAGGCAATATCGTTCTTCGTGACCGTCAGCATCTTGCAGAAGACGGAATCATGATTGTTGTGGTAACCTTAGAGCGTCACAGTAATGTAATTCTTGCAGGACCGGACATTGTTTCCCGAGGTTTCGTATATGTAAGAGAGTCCGAGGATCTGATGGATCACGCAAGAGAGGTAGTAGAGAATGCACTGGATTCTTGTCTGGAACGTAATATTACAGATTGGGGCAAGATCAAAACTGTTGTAAAAGATGCGCTCAGCGAATTCTTATGGAAACGTACCAAGAGAAGTCCGATGATCCTGCCGATCATTATGGAGGCATAAAATGAAACCAAATACAATAGATGAAAATATCAGCAGCCTTCTGGAAGCCTTTAAGGAGAGTCCTGAATATGTGGAGTTTCAGAAGCAGAATGAGATTTTGAAGCAAAAACCTGAACTGAAGAAAAGAGTGGATGCTTTCAGAGGAGATAACTACAGAGTTCAGAATGAATGTGGCTCAGATAATCTGTTCGATGTTGTAGAACAGATGGGAAAGGAATCTGCAGAGCTTCGCAGACATCCGGAAGTAAATGCATATCTGGATGCAGAGCTTGCTCTCTGCAAAATGATGCAGAAGATTTGCGTAAAACTGGCAGAAGGCATCGACATGGATATCCCTGGTGCACTGTAAATTACAGGAAATCATCCGACAGGTGGTATCCTGCACAGTAGCGTAAGTAGTAACTGTCTGTCAATCTGGATTTGTGAGAGTACGGAACAGTTGCTGTAAACATTAGAATTGCAGAAAGGAAATAGTTTATGAGTGATACCAAAGAACGTGCAGGTGCGGCTGGCGTTGTTGTAGCCGGCGTGTTTTTTAAAATCGCGCTTTATGTTTGTGTGGTAGTGTTGCTTTTCTGGATCGGGAAGTCTTCTTTTCAGTTTGGGCATGATGTATTTAATCAGCATGCAATGAGTCCTGGAGAGGGACAGGAAGTTACCGTGGTAATTAAGGAAGATGATTCTTTATACAAAATTGCCAAAACTCTTCAGAAAAAAGGACTGATCGAGAGTGCTCCTGTATTTTATGTGCAGGAGAGGCTTTCTACCTATCATGGTCAGCTTCAGCCGGGAACTTATCTCTTGAGTACAGCATATACACCGAACCGTATCATGGGAATTCTGGCAGGAGATGATGAACAGGAAGGGGTAAGTGATTCGTGATAGTTGACGAGCGAATGCGTACCTATATCAATTCACTGGATATGGGAAATACACCGTTCCTTGAGAATCTGGAACAGTATGCCATAAAGGAACGTGTACCGATCATCCGGAGAGAAATGCAGAGTTTTATGAAAATGTTTCTGGCTTTAAACCAGCCGAAGCGTATTCTGGAGGTGGGGACAGCCATTGGCTTCTCCACACTTCTTATGTGTGAATATGGAACAAAGGATCTGGAAATTGTGACAATAGAGAATTATGAGAAAAGGATTCCTATTGCAAAAGCGAACTTCAAAGAAGCCGGTCGTGAATCACAGATTACTCTGCTGGAGGGAGATGCCGGACAGATATTAAAAGAACTGGATGGTTCTTTTGACATGATTTTTATGGATGCTGCAAAAGGACAGTATATTAACTGGCTTCCGGATGTAATGCGTCTTATGCGAAAGGGCAGTGTTCTTATTTCTGACAATGTGCTTCAGGAGGGGGATATTATAGAATCCCATTATCTGGTGGAGCGCAGAAACAGAACTATATATAAACGGATGCGGGAGTATCTGTATGAACTGAAACATAATCCAGCCCTGATAACTTCGATCATTCCTCTGGGAGACGGAGTTACGGTCAGTGTGAAACAGGAGTAAACAATATGAGAAAAATAGAATTGCTGGTTCCGGCAAGCAGCCTTGAGGTGTTAAAGATTGCTGTTATTTTCGGAGCAGATGCTGTATATATCGGTGGAGAAGCCTTTGGACTGAGAGCTAAAGCCAAGAATTTTTCCCATGATGATATGAAAGAGGGAATTGTCTTTGCCCATGAACATGGAGTAAAGGTTTATGTAACTGTAAATATTCTGGCTCATAATTATGATCTGGCGGGAGTCAGAGAATATCTGACAGAGCTGAAAGAACTGAAACCGGATGCCCTGATCATTGCTGATCCGGGAATCTATATGTATGCAAAGGAAATCTGTCCGGAGATTGAGCGACATATCAGTACACAGGCAAATAATACAAACTATGAAACCTATCGTTTCTGGTATAATCTGGGTGCGAAACGTGTAGTAACAGCCAGGGAACTTTCCCTTGCGGAGATCAGAGAAATCAGAGAACATATTCCTGATGATATGGAAATTGAGACATTTATTCATGGTGCTATGTGTATTTCCTATTCAGGAAGATGCCTGCTCAGCAATTATCTGGCTGGTCGTGATGCAAATCAGGGTGCCTGTACCCATCCATGCCGCTGGAAATATTCCATCGTTGAGGAGAAACGCCCGGGAGAATATATGCCGGTATTTGAGAATGAGAGAGGAACCTACATTTTCAATTCAAAGGATCTCTGCATGATTGAGCATATGGATGATGTGATCAACAGCGGAATTGACAGCCTGAAGATAGAGGGACGTATGAAAACTGCTCTTTATGTTGCGACAGTTGCCAGAACCTACCGCAAGGCAATTGATGATTATATGGAGAGTCCTGAGAAATATCAGGCAAATATGCCATGGTATCAGGAGCAGATTTCCAACTGTACTTACAGACAGTTCACGACCGGATTTTTCTATGGAAAACCGGATGAGAATACACAGATTTACGATAATAATACTTATCAGAAAGAATATACTTATCTGGGATTTGCAGAAGCTGTTGATGAACGTGGCTATGCGCAGATCACACAGAGAAATAAGTTCTCAGTAGGTGAGACGATTGAGATCATGAAACCGGACGGACAGAATGTATCTGTTACTGTAAAGGGAATTTATGATGAAGAGGGTAATCCGATGGAGAGCGCACCTCATGCACAGCAGAAGCTGTTTGTAGATCTGGGAACAGAGATTGATGTTTATGATCTGCTTAGAAGAGCTGAATAGAGATAGATACAGTAAACGCAGCCAACAAAATTAACGTTGGCTGCGTTTACTGCATTTGAGGAAAAAGTCCGCGAAGTTTTTGCAAGGCATTTTTTTCGATTCTGGAGACATAGGAACGGCTGATGCAGAGTTTTCGGGCGATTTCGCGTTGTGTTTCTTCTTCCATGCCAAACAAACCGTATCGATAACAGATTACCTGGTATTCTTTTTCTGACAGGATTTTTTTCAGGGATTTCAGAAGATAAGAAGTGTTTTCTCTGATGTAACAATCCTCCACAATATCTATAGGTGTACTCTCTATCACATCAAGCAGATTAATTTCATTTCCTTCTTTGTCTGTGCCAATAGGCTCATATAGAGACACTTCCCTCGAATGCTTTTTCTTAGAACGAAAGAACATCAGAAGCTCATTTTCTATACACCTGGCAGCATAAGTAGACAGGCGTGAAGCTTTCTGTGGATCAAAGGTTGTGACTGCCTTGATCAGCCCAATCGTGCCGATAGAAATCAGGTCGTCTGTATCTTCACCGGTTCCCTGGTACTTTTTTACTACATGAGCCACCAGCCGGAGATTATGTTCAATCAGGATATTCTTAGCCTGAGAATCACCCTCCTGATATTTTTGAAGATAATATTTTTCCTGCGATATGGACAAAGGTTTCAAAAAAGCCTTCAAATTCTTACCTCGAAGGGGATTTCTATATAGTTTATGTAATGGACAGGGGGTCTGTGCTTTTCCCAGAAATGATTTGACGGGAATTGGATAAAACGATAGAATAGAAAACGATAATTGTAGAGAAAACGTATATAGTAATTGTTGATTGTTTACCTTTGTTTGCATGAATGAGCTAAAATGTTGCAGAGTGCAGTAGTCAGCATTATACAGATGAGTATATAAAATATAATAAACAGGAGAAACACATGAAAATATATTTAGCTCCACTTGAGGGAATCACAGGATACACATACAGACGTGCACTTCATCAGTGCTTTGGAGGATTTGATAAATATTTTATTCCATTTATTCTTCCGAATCAAAAAGGTCATCTCAGCACAAGAGAGAAGAAGGACATTGCGCCTGAGAACAATGAAGGGATGTATGCAGTTCCGCAGATTCTGACAAAGAATGCAGAAGATTTTATTCGGACAGCGGAAACGCTGCAGGAATATGGTTACAATGAAGTAAATCTGAATCTCGGCTGTCCATCAAAGACTGTTGTAACGAAAGGCAGAGGAGCAGGTTTTCTGGACAGACCGGATGAACTGGATAAATTTCTGGATGAGATATTTCGTAAATGCGATGTGAAGATTTCCATAAAAACCCGTTTGGGAATGGATGCGCCGGATGAATTTGAGGACTTGCTGACAATCTATAACAAATATCCTCTGGAGGAATTGATCATTCATCCAAGAGTGCAGAAGGATTATTATAAAAATACACCGCGTCTTGAAACATTTGGGGAGGCACTGGAACATTCAAAGACCCCAGTGTGCTATAATGGAGATATCGTCACAGCAAAGGACTATCTTAGCCTGAAAGAACGTTTTCCAGCGCTAGAATGTATCATGACAGGCAGAGGAACACTAAGAAATCCTGCACTTGCCAGAGAAATACGTGGTGGTGCACCTGCCTCAAAAGAAGAAATCCGCAGATTTCATGATATTATGTATAATGAATACTGTGAAGATCTGTCCGGGGACAGAAATATTCTATTTCGCATGAAAGAGTTGTGGTCTTATCTGATACCGATGTTTACAAATAATAAAAAGTATGCCAAGAAAATAAAAAAAACTGAGAAATGTGTTGTATATGAAAGTGCAGTCAGGGAATTGTTTAGCTGCGAGCAGTTGATTGATAGCAATGATGATTCAGAAAAAATCACCGGAACATTATAATGAATAGGTAAAATAAGACAGTTATTCGGTGTAGAATCACATAGCGAAAGCAGATTGTGAGTATCCGTTTGATAAACGGTAAAAAAAGCGACTATACAGGAATATTATATTCTTGTATGGTCGCTTTCGATATTATCGTATTCTTTTCTTTATCATCGGTCCAATGATCATAGCAATAATCATTTTTATCAGATCGGCAGGAATAAATGGGATTACACAGACTGCAAGAGCTGCTTTAAAAGTGTAATCTGCAACGATACAGAACCATATTGTTCCGAAAAGATAACATACAATAGTTCCGACAATCATGCCGATAAGCTGTATCCATGGTTTGTGACAGTTATCTATCACCAGTCCGGCAATGACTGCCATGACGATAAATCCAATGATATATCCACCTGTAGGACCTGCCAGCTTCGCAGGACCGCCAGTGAATCCGGAAAATACCGGAAGTCCCACGAACCCCATTAACAGATAGATCAGATAACTGATGGTTCCCTTTTTCCATCCAAGAAGATACAGAGACAGATATATTGCCAGATTAGTGAATGAAATCGGAACCGGGCCGATTGGAATAGATAGTGGGGCAAGAATACAGGTAACGGCTGCCATCAGTGCGGTCATGGTTATATCGTAAGTTTTACTATGAGGCACGGTAATATTTTGGGTCTGGTTCATGTCAGAAAAATCTCCTTTTATAGCGTAAGTTTTTGGCGCGGTCGATTAGTGTATTAAGTTCATCATTCGGGGTGTTTAAAATAGCGATAGCCTCTTCTCTGGAGAGAACAGGTACTTCTTCATAAAATTCAGAATTCATAATAGTGATGTCCTTCCTGCGATTTTTGTGTATGGATATTACTTTAACATATAAAAGTACAAAATGTCAACTAAATATAAAAAAAAGTTTACGATCCGCACTGGGTACGGAGTGAGCAGTAATTCTACATTTTATGATTTATTTGATAATATGAGAAGTATGATGTAAGATCATTCGGAAATACACATATATAGTATTAAAAACTATATTAAATAGTTTTTCTTGACAAGAATGGAATTTATGATATACTTTGAATATCAAAATATTTTGAAGGCAAACAAAATATCAAAACAAGAACAGGAGAAAACAGATGAAGAATTTTAAAATAGGAGATAAAATCACAAGAATTCCACTGATTCAGGGTGGAATGGGAGTTGGCATCAGCCTGGGAAGACTTGCCGGATCTGTTGCGAAAGAAGGCGGTGTTGGTGTTATATCTACGGCGCAGATCGGTTACAGAGAAGCAGATTTTGATAAAAATCCGGTAGCAGCTAATGAGAGGGCAATCGGCAGTGAGATGAAAAAAGCCCGTGCAATTTCACCGGATGGAATCATAGGATATAACATTATGGTCGCATTGAAAGAATATGCATCCCATGTAAAAGCAGCTGTAAAAGCAGGTGCAGATATCATTATATCCGGTGCAGGACTTCCTACAGAACTTCCGGAACTGGTCAAGGGCAGTCTGACAAAGATTGCACCTATTGTTTCCACAGATAAATCTGCAAAAGTAATCCTGAAATATTGGGACAGAAAATATAAAAGAACAGCAGATCTGGTAGTTATCGAAGGACCGCAGGCAGGCGGCCATCTTGGTTTTCATAAAGATGAACTGGAAAAATATACAGAAGAATCTTACAGCGAAGAGATAAAGAAAATAATTGCAACAGTAGAATCCTATGCGGAGAAATATCAGACAGAAGTTCCCGTAATTGTAGCCGGTGGAATCTGCGATAAAGAAGACGTGCAGAAAGTAGCTGCGTTGGGAGTGGATGGAGTCCAGGTAGCTACCCGTTTTATAACAACAGAAGAATGTGATGCAGATATCCGGTACAAAGAAGCGCACTTAAATGCCAGAAAAGAAGATATTGCCATTGTAAAAAGCCCTGTAGGAATGCCTGGACGTGCAATTATGAACAAATTTATGAAACGTGTGATGAGCGGTGAACAGATATCACACAGCCCATGTCATGGATGCCTGGTAAAATGCAGCCCAAAAGAAATTCCATATTGCATTACAGATGGCCTGATCAATGCAGTAAAAGGAAATGTGGATGATGGATTGTTGTTCTGCGGTGCGAAAGCATGGAAAGCAGACCGGCTGGAGACAGTGCAGGAAGTGATTAGTGAGTTGTTTTAACCGAATCAAGTAAGTCCCCTGCTTCAATTGCGAAAAGCAATAAGCAGTGGGTGGGGACTTGCTTGTATCAGGAGGAGTGCAAGCTCCTTCTGATAAACTGCGGAGCAGTTATTCGGTTATGAGCAAGTAGCGAAGCGGATTGCGAATATCCGCTTGACTCTGTGTTTACGAGTCCGGCAATTACCCATTTGTAATTTTATTTATAAAGACTGACAATAACTTGTTTTGCCTGTTGCTTCATGTTAAACTAAATAAAATGAGTAACAGATAGACGAGAAGTCTGCCTGATACATGATTTTCAGATGGAGGTAATCACTTTGAGACAGACGGTATCTCTGGGAGCGCAGGATTTTACATACATCAGAGAAAATAACTGTTTTCTTGTAGATAAAACTGGAATTTAAAGTATGCGAAGCTGGAGAACCTACATTGGAAGACACTGTAAAAGCGGCAAAAAAACAAATACAGGATAAATATTATATTAGTGAACTGGAGGCAAGAGGAATAAAACAGGAGAGAATACGGTGCTACGGTTTTGCTTTTCGTGGGAAAAAGGTATTAATAGGTTAAAAAGAACTCCATGACATGACAGTAGGAATCATAGGAAACCGTAAGATTGGTGAGACAGTAATTTGGAATCTGTCTGGTTTTGGTTGTAAGATATTACCAAAGGAATACAAAAGGAGAAGATGAAGTATGAAAGCGGTAATTGCAATCGATTCTTTAAAAGGAAGCTTAAGCTCCATGGAAGCTGGCTATGCCATTGCTGACGGAATCCGCAGAGTTCATGGACAGGATGCGGAAATCGTAGTAAGACCTCTGGCAGACGGAGGAGAGGGAACTGTCGAGGCATTGGTAAGCGGTATGAGTGGAGTTACACAGAATGTAATGGTAACAGGACCTCTTGGAATTCCGGTAAATTGTGAGTATGGAATCATTGAAAGCAGTCATACAGCAGTAATTGAAATGTCAGGCGCAGCGGGAATCACCCTTGTTCCGGATGAAAAAAGAAATCCGCTTTACACGACGACTTATGGAGTTGGTGAAGTGATCAAAGATGCGATTGCCAAAGGATGCAGACGCTTTATCGTAGGAATTGGCGGCAGTGCGACCAATGATGGTGGAGTTGGAATGCTTCAGGCGTTAGGATATGGATTTCTTGATAAAGAAGGAAAACAGGTTCCTTTTGGGGCGAGAGGACTTGAGGTATTGGAAGAGATTACAGATGAATATGTACTTCCTGAATTGGCAGAATGTGAGTTCCGGGTTGCCTGTGATGTCACCAATATTCTTTGCGGAGAGAATGGCTGCAGTGCTGTGTATGGACCACAGAAAGGTGCAACTCCGTCTATGGTCATGCAGATGGATAACTGGCTGAAACACTATGCCAAACTGGCTGAAAAGAAATTTACAAAAGCCAATGCAAATCAGGCGGGAACAGGTGCAGCAGGAGGACTCGGTTTTGCATTCTTAAGTTTTACAAATGCGGTTCTGGAGTCGGGAATTAAGATTGTGTTAGAAGAAACCTGTCTGGAAAAATATATGGAAAATGCAGATATTGTAATTACAGGAGAAGGCAGATTAGACGGACAGACAGCGATGGGAAAAGCCCCTGTCGGAGTAGCGCGTCTTGCAAAAAAACATGATATTCCTGTCATTGCTTTCGCAGGAAGCGTTACAAAAGAAGCAGTTGCATGTAATCAGAACGGAATCGATGCCTTCTTCCCGATTCTTAGAGGGGTGGTAACATTAGAAGAAGCCATGAAACCTGAAAATGCAAAAGCTAATATGACAGATACTGTGGAACAGGTATTTCGTCTGATGAACATGGGGAGGAAGTAAAGTAAAAAAGTTTCGGAGAACCTGGGCGACAGGTTTGTCCGAAACTTTTTTGATGCTTAGATTGTAATTACGTAAGCTCTGTTTCCTTTATAATAAGGGCGTCCGTCCACACCGCTTAGATCATAGCTCATTCGATAATATCTTTCAATATTTCCGGTGCCCTTGGCCCAGTTTGGATCACAGACTGCGCCTTTTATTTCTGCCCATCCATGTCCGCCGGAGGAAATAACTTTGGCTTCGAATCCAACAGCATTTGCAAGGTAAGCGAATGCGGATGCGAAAGCAAAGCAGTCGCCATGTCCTCGATAGAACATATCCTCTGCATAGCTGACATCCCAGTTTGAATAATAATAGCGGAAATCATAGTCGTTGCCGGTTCCGCCGTATCCGTAGCTGACTGCCTTCAGATAGCATCTCCACAATTTTTCCGGTTTGGACATATTTTTCTTTGTTACATGATGCATTACCTGATTGGCGGTAACCATGAGATTTAGTTTTCGTTTTTCTTCACTGTTATAGCGGGCCTTTCCACTTTTTGTAAGATAAATGCCATTAACACGCTGGGAAGTTACCATGGAAGCAGCACTTCCGCTGCGAATCTGGAAGAAATAATAGTTGCCTTTTATTTTCTGCCAGCCATTCTGCTGGATTCCTTTTTCATTAAAGTAGTATTTCTTTCCGCGGATTGTAACGAATCCCTTTACAGTATGTCCGTTTTCATCATAATAGTAGATATTTCCACTGGGCTTGCGGTTGAACTTGTCGCGGTATTTCGATGCTGCAAAAACTGAAGCTGAAAAGAAAAGGGAGCAGCAGATAGCAATAAAAATTGCAGAGATTGAAAATACTTTTAGCTTTTTCACAAGATACCTCCGTTGTCTGAGTGATTAAGCAGACCATTTCGCCCGCCTGTATGAAACAGGTTTTTGACGCGCTTGTTTCTGATAAAACAGATTATTTCAGAAGAATTACCTGTCTCAATTATAAGATATAAACTATTATATAAGACAATTTGGCTTCGTGCAACATGTAAATATGTTAATTATGAACGCCTGACTTAAAACTGCATAAAAATCCCCCTCTAAAAAAGAAATTTTCCCCTCTTTTGCACAATAAAAAAATGCCGTATGATTATGACATAGAAAAAAAGAACAAAAGCAAACACAAAAAAAGCTTTGAATGGGGGAAAATATATGAACGAAGTCATTGTCTCCATGAACAACATAAGCAAAACTTTTCCAGGTGTAAAAGCACTGGATAATGTACACTTTGAACTGCATTCAGGAGAAGTCATGGCACTGCTTGGTGAGAATGGTGCAGGAAAATCCACACTTATGAAAATTTTGAGTGGCGTTTATACCAGAGATGGTGGTACCATGGAAATATTCGGGAAGTCATATGATGATCTGACACCAAAGCAGGCGCAGGAGGCAGGAGTTGCCATTATTCATCAGGAATTGAATATGTGTAAGCATCTTTCCGTAGCTGAGAATATGTTTCTGGGACGTGAGATGATAGGAAAAGGAGTTCTTGACAACCGGAAAATGCGTCAGGAAGCAAAAAAAGTCCTGAATGAACTTAAAATCAATATCAATCCGGATCAGACAGTAGGCGATTTGCCTGTATCCAAACAGCAGATGGTTGAAATTGCAAAAGCGTTAGCTATTCATGCGAGAATCCTGATCATGGATGAGCCAACTTCGGCACTTACAGCCAGAGAGATTGAAGATCTTTTCAGAATTATTCGTGATCTGAAAGCACAGGGATGCGGAATCGTATACATATCACACCGTCTGGAAGAACTGGCACAGATCGTAGACAGAGTAACAATTATGAGAGATGGACAGTACATTACAGATGGCAATTTCAAAGATATGACCATGGATCAGATTATTACTAATATGGTGGGACGTGAGATTAAGGAAAAATTCCCGAGGGTTACCTGCACGAAAGGAAAGAAAGTATTTGAGGTCAAAAATCTGAATGCAGGAAGAATGGTAAGAGATATTAATTTCTCGCTCTATGAAGGCGAGATCGTCGGATTTGCCGGACTGATGGGAGCCGGAAGAACAGAAACCACCAGAGCAATCTTTGGAGTAGATCCGAAAGAGAGCGGAGAAATTTATCTGGATGGACAGAAAATAGAAATCCATAATCCGATGGACGCAATCAAAAATGGTGTTGTACTTGCACCGGAGGACAGAAAAAAGGATGGTCTTTGTACCAAGCTGAGCATCAGACAGAATCTGGCACTTCCAAATCTGGACATTATCTGTAATAAGCTGGGTGTGATCAGAAAACCAAAAGAAGATGAACTTTGCGAGGAGGCAGTACGAAACTTAAGAATCAAAACCCCTAACGTAGAGATTGATTCCGGAAATCTTTCCGGTGGTAATCAGCAGAAAGTAGTAGTTGGCAAATGGCTTGCAAGAAATTCCAGAGTAGTAATCTTTGATGAACCTACAAGAGGAATCGATGTAGGTGCAAAGGTAGAAATCTATAATTTGATGAATGACCTGAAGAAGCAGGGAATCGCAGTCATGTTTGTATCTTCAGAGATGCCGGAGGTTATGGGAATTGCCGACAGGATCATTGTTATGTGTGACGGAAGGATCACAGGTGAGCTGATGGCAAACGAGGCAACTCAGAATCAGATTCTTACAATGGCGACTGCTTTTGAGAAAAAGAAAAATGTAGGCTGACAGGGGGAAAAGTAAATGAACAGTAAACAGCAAAATCCGCTTAAGAAAATCCTGGCGATCAGAGGAATGGGCGCAGCGCTGACAGCGTTTGTAGGTCTGGTCATCATCTATATCGCCTTTGGACTTATCAATCCGGCAGTATTTTCCGGACAGAACATCCTGAACCTTTTAAGATCCATGTCAAAATATCTGTTAATAGGTATTGCACAGAGTTATGTATTGATCACAGGAAATATTGACCTATCTATCGGATCTATGGTTGGTATGAGCGCTATGATCGCAGCTACCTTAATGACTGGTGGAATGAGTCCGATACTTGCAATACTGATTGCATTATTAAGCTGTCTGGTAATCGGTATTATCAATGGATATTTGGTGGGAAAATTCAAACTTCCTCCGTTTATCGCAACACTTGGAACTATGTTTGTTGCCAGAGGTATTGCATACATGGTAAATGGAAACAGAAACACAGATGCCATTGCAACAGGGGTAGGAAAAGAAACAGCTGATAAATTCCAGAACTTCTTCTATTATGGAAAAACAATTGGTGTTTATAACACATTCTGGCTTGCCATCATCGTATTTATCATTTTCTTTTTTGTTCTTTCTAAAACAAGAACAGGACGTCACATTTATGCGATTGGTTCTAATGTAGACGCGGCAAAATTATCTGGTGTCAATGTTGTGGCAACAACAATCAAGACATATCTGATCAGTGCAGTCTGCTCTTGCCTGGTAGGTCTTATCCTTTGCGCACAGGCCGGTATGGGTAATATGGAAGCCGGAAACATGTATGAAATGTATGGTGTTGCAGCAGGCGTTATCGGTGGTGTATCTCCTCTTGGAGGAACCGGTATTTTACTTGGAACACTTGCAGGATCTGCAGTATGGCAGACACTTGAAAACGGTCTGAATATGATTGGTGCACAGGTTGGTATCCAGCGAGTTGTGATTGGTGTAATTGTAGTAGTAGCCGTTCTGCTCGACGTAGTAGTCCGCAGCGGACAGTTTGGAAAACGTAAAAATAAGTAACCACCCGTAATTGGGAAAAGAATCTTGCATTAAGATTAAAATGTAAGAGAATGTAAGGGAAACTAAACCGCTGTGGGAATGCGGATAGTTAATAAAAATGGAATTGTTCAGCAGCTTCATAGTTAGCAGCCAGCTGAATGGTTACCAAAAAAATATTTTATTTCAGGAGGGTTTTAAAATGAAGAGAAGGTTATTAGCAGTATTATGTGCAGCATCTATAGTTTTTGCAATGGGAACAACAGCATTTGCGGCAGATGAAGTGAAAGCAACAGGAGATGAGAAGATTGCCCTGATTACAATGGACTCTATCGATCAGCACTGGATTTCCTTAAATGAAGGTGCGCAGGAAGAAGCGAAAGAACTTGGTGTAACTGTAGATTTCATGTCCCCGAATACAAAAGACGATGCACAGCAGATCGAGTGTGTAAATAACGCAGTAGCCGGCGGATATGATGCGATCATGGTAGCCGCAAACGGACCGGATGCAATTTCTTCCGCATTACAGGAAGCTTCTGATGCCGGTGTTAAGATTGTTTATGTTGACTCACCTGCAAACGTAGATGCAGCGGCAACTTTCTCAACAGATAATAAAGCAGCCGGAAAAACAGCAGGCGAAGAGATGATCAAAACTCTTAAAGATGCAGGCGTAACTTCTGGAAAAATCGGTATCATTAATGTAAATGCTGCCACAGATTCCTGCGTAAACAGAGAGGAAGGATTCCGCTCTGCATTTGACGGCACAGACTTTGAACTGATGGAAACACAGTATGGCGAAGGTGATGCAGCAAAATCTCAGAGTATCGCAGAAAACTATATCACTCAGGGCGTTGTTGGTATCTTCGGATGCAACGAAGGTTCTACGACTGGTGCAGGAAATGCCATCAAAGCTTCTGGAAATGATGCAATCGTAGGTGTTGGATTTGATAAATCTGATGCGATCCTTAACCTGATTGATGACGGATATCTTCACGCAACAATGGCACAGAATCCGGACGTTATGGGTAAAGAAGGCGTAAAAGCAGCAGTACAGGCTATCAATGGCGAAGACCTTGGCGGTGAAGTAACAGATACAGGTGTATCCGTTCTGACTAAAGACAGTGCAGCAGAATAATCAGTACTTATATAATAAGTGACACCTCGTAACAAAATATATAACTGTATTTGCTGTTTTCGCATTATGAGGAAAACAATAATACAAAATGCAAGAAAACCGTCGTATATATCTGGCGGTTTTCTTGCATTTTCCACAAAAATATGGTATGAAAGTAGAAGAATAGTTCCTGTTCACATGTTACAGAAAATGCAGGAAACAGGAACATAGAAACAGAATAAGAAACGACGTTATTGGAGGGGAAAAGTGGAAAAGCTAAAAGTAGTGATCGTGGATGATGAAGAACGTATCTGTCAGCTGATCCAGGCGTTAGTTAAATGGGATGAAATGGGAATGCAGGTAGCCGGAATGGCTCATAATGGCATAGAGGCGTGTGAGATTGTAAGAAAAGTCAGCCCGGATATTCTGATTACAGATATCAGAATGCCTGGGTGTAGCGGTCTGGAACTTATTGAGAAAGTGAAGAATTCCTGCCCGGAGCTGGAAATTATCGTCATCAGCGGTTATGCACATTTTGAGTATGCTCAGCAGGCAATCCGCTTTGGCGTAGGTCATTATCTGCTGAAACCGATCAATAAGGCAGAACTGACAGAGATACTGGAAAAATTAAAGAAAAAGATCAGTCAGAGAAGAGAATCGGAAAAGAACAAGGAAGAATTGATCCAGCGGGCGCAGAAGAATGAAAGCCACATGAGAAGCAGATTTATTCTGGAGTTATTTGACGGAAATTTTGCAAACTTGCAGGAAACACTTTCGACAGAAATGCTGGAAGAGAATTATCATATTTATATAAAACCGGGACTCATCCAGGCATTTTGTCTGAAAATGGACTGCGAAGAAAATGCACTTGGGGATTCTTCGGTTGATGTTCTAATGGAGAAAGCAAAAGAAATCCTGGAGCGTAATCTGAAAGATAAATGTCTGGAACTGGTGATGGAAATCAGGGGATTTTACTGCCTGGGATTTGTAAATTATGAGAGCCGTTATCAGGATGAAATACGGCGTGTACTGAAGAATGCGCTCAATCAGATAGAAGTGCAGAGGGCGATTTTTAAACAGGTGGATTTCTCTATGTCACTTGGAAGTTCTTCCAGAGAAATCAAGGATCTTCCACACTCAGCAGAGGAGGCGCAGAAACTGATTTATCAGAGACTTGTAAAAGGAAGCGGACGTCTCCTGGAACATATGGGAGAAGAGAATTCCATGCAGGGTGAGAAGATGCTGGATAAATATCTGAGAGAGATCACACATGCGGCAGAAACACTCAGTCTGGAGATTGCAGATCAGGCAGTTGAATATCTGCAGGAGAAAGTGCGCGGTATCAGAAATCCGAGAGGCTGTGAGATTCAGGAACTGGTATATTGTGCGGCAGATATTTTTGGTGCGTGTATCCAGATGCCGGAACGAGCTGCACAGCTTGAAAAATTCAGAAAACAATGCGAACAGTGCTCGAATATAGATAAGTTATTTGAATGTCTGAGAATGTTTCAGAGAGAACATATAGAAAAGATTGTAGAGAGCAGGGAGAACGAAAGAGTACGTCCGGTCCGTAAAGCGAAAGAATATATACAAAATCACTATGGAGAACCGCTGACTTTGGAAGAGGTCAGTGAAGAAGTCGGACTGAGTCCGAATTATTTCAGCGTATTATTTAAAAAGACGCAAGGCGAGGGATTTGCCAGATATCTGATCAATGTGCGCATTGAGCAGGCGAAGCTTCTTCTTAGAGAAACGAATTATCCGATCGTAGAGATTTGCCGTAAAGTGGGATATAATGATCTGAAGCATTTTACCCAGACTTTTGAGAAAATCACAGATGTCAAGCCGTCTACTTATCGTAAACTTTATGGATGATATTTATAATAGTTCAAGAAAATATCGCAGTAATCGCATTATTTTCTTGAGGTACTACAGGCATTTTTCGGAAAATGCTATGAGGTTATGGGAAAGGAAATTATATGGAGAAAAAGAAAAACATTCTTTATATATCTGAGCGCATCTGGCGTCTGGGATTGTTCGTTCTGGGAATGATGACAGTTATGTTTGCTTTTGCGTTTTTTGGCGCAATAAGGGGAAAAAGTCCGATATGGCTTGCGGTATTTTCCGGAGTAGCAGAGCTTGCCTATTCTTTGACAGGATGGTTCTGGATCATAAAACCATATCGTAATTCGGAGAAAATTATAGAACGTTTCCTGGAAGGATATCTGATTTCTGAAACGGATGGGGAAAAGGCAGCAATGCTTACACCTTATACTGCAGAACAAATAAAATATACGGAAAAATTTCTTCACTCTCCAAAACTGATGGATCTGAATAAGAGACAAGCGCAATATCTGGCACTGCAGAATCAGATCAATCCGCATTTCCTTTATAATACACTGGAGAGTATCAGAGGAGAAGCGTTGATTGCAGGGCTTGATGGAGTGGCAGATATGACAGAAGCACTGGCGAAGTTTTTCCGTTATACGATTACAAAGGTAGAGAATCTGGTATCAGTGGAGGAGGAACTGGATAATTGTGAAACTTATTTTGGTATCCAGAAATATCGTTTTGGGGACAGACTGAATCTTCACATAGAATATGATCCGGCAGAGCATGAAAAGATTATGAATTGCAGGATTCCCAAGCTGACTCTTCAGCCGATTCTGGAAAACAGTATTATTCATGGAACAGAATTAAAACTTGGAGCTGGGAATCTCTATATCCGTTTTGCCTGCACACAGGAAAGACTGATCATTTGCGTATCTGACGATGGAGTAGGCATGGATGAAGAGACTCTGGCTGCCTTAAACAGGAAGCTTGGACGTGCAAACGATTCATTCGGATCTTCAGAAGAAGAGAAAGGTGGAATTGCTCTTGTGAATGTGAATAACCGCATTCATCTGATTTTTGGCGATGAATACGGAATTCATGTATATTCAGTGCCTGACAGGGGAACAGATGTAGAAATCACGATTCCGCTGACTGAGAGTGACAGAGAGGCAAAGAATCGGAGTGTGCTGAAATGAGAAGAGAAATTTTCAGAATGGAAAGAGTCACATACAAAGAGGCAGAAGTCACCAGACTGGAAGATTTTAACCTTCAGATTTATGAGGGGGAGATTATGGGAATGGTGCCTTTTAACGGGTATGGAATGTCGGATTTTTTAGAACTGTTGCAGACGAATATTCCTATTTATGATGGCTATATTTATTATAATGGTGAACTGGTTAATTCCTGGAAAAAATCTTCGGGAATGCACAATCGTATTGGGGTTATCCAGGCTAAGAGTTCTCTTGTGGAGACAATGACGATTACAGACAATGTATTTGTAATGCGCCCTGGATTTAAACAGGAGCTGATACGTACAAAACTTTTAAACAGACAATTACAGCCTTTTTTAAAAGAAATCGGAATTGAGATACCGGCAGATACGAGAATAGAGAATCTGTCGGTTTTTCAGCGTATAGTAATCGAATTATTAAGGGCGGTTGTGATGGGAAGTCATCTAATTGTACTTGAGGAAGTAGGAGCGTTGATCAGTTACGGGGAACTGGAACAGCTCCACGAAATTATTAGACATTATGCAGCGAAGGGTTTTTCTTTCCTTTATATCTGCCCGCATTTTGAAGAGGTAAATAATATCTGTGACAGAGCGGCGATGCTGACAAATGGACGAATCTGGAAAGTGGTGTCAAAAGACATGATGTCCAGGGAGGTTCGCGAAGTTTATTCTTATACAAGAGAATATGACAAAATGGTCAGAAGTCATTTGAAAAAAAGAGAGTTAAATGAAAAGAAGCCGGAAGAAATTTTAAAATGGAAAAGTTACAGTGAGGCAGTTGGAAAAGAAATTTCCTTTCCAATATACAGAGGTGAATATCTGGCAATTCAGATTCATGAAAGCAGAATCTTACAGGAAATGTCAGATGCATTATGTGAAAAGTTTTCAGGAGATGCAAAAGTATCGGTTATTCAGGAATCGCCGACAGTGAGCATGATCTTTCCGGAATTAGATTACACAGATAATTTATGTATGGCGTTATCACGAAGAATGGGAAATCTTTGGCGCAATCATAAGATACGCCATAATATCCGGAAGGAGTATGGTCCGAAGCTTGGAGACGAAGTTTTTGAGATGCCGGTAGATTCTCTCAGTGAAAAGCAGAAATATCAACTTGTTTATTCGAGAGTGATGCTTCAGAATCCCCAGATCGTTTTCTGCATCAGACCGTTTAAGGGGGCAGATCTTACCCATCGAATGGTTATCTGGAAATTGCTGGAAGAATTTCTGGAAAAAGGAATTACGGTGGTAGACCTTTCACTGAATCTCTCAGATTCTCTGTCTCTGGCAGACAGGTTTTTGCTGATTCAGACGAACGGATGTGTGCGTGAGATAAAAAAAGAAGAATTTGCTACAATTTCCAGACAGATTCCATGGAGACATTTATATAGGGAATAGTAAAGGTCCATTGTGCTGATGCCTGGATATATGAGGTAAATATACAAAAATCCCGGGGTGAGGGTTGTTGCGCGGATACAGTTTGTGGTGTATAATTAAACGCAATAGGCTTTGTGACGTTACTGGTACATCGTTTTCAAAATAACTATGTATTGGTCATAAAGCGAACAGCAGCTTAGTAATTTAAGCAAGGATATAAGGTGGACAATTTTGAAAAAGACGATAGAAGAACTATTAAGCGGAAAATTCAGACATGAGCAGCCACAGCTCCTTTTTTCACAGGATAAGATAGAAGTAACGCTGAAAGCGGGAGAAGTGTATAAAGGAGAACTGTATTTCGGAACAGAGGATAACGAAAAGATCAGAGGATATATTACTTCTTCCAACAGGCGTGTTGTACCTGGAACAGAGAAGTTTTCGGGGACTACTGTGAGACTGCAGTATGGGATAGACGGTATGGGAATGCGTCCTGGTGAGAAACATGAAGGATGGATTTGCTTTACTACAAATATTGGAGAATATAAGCTTCCATTTGCAATCCAGGCAGAGAAAACAGAACTTAAGAGCATAGCCGGCGAAGTTCCGGATGTGGATACGTTTGTCGACATTGCGAAAGATGATTTTAAAGAAGCATACCGTATTTTTACAGATCATAAATTTGAACTTCTTTTAAAAGATGCCGGCAGGAAGGAGAAAGCCCTTTATAAAGGACTTTCCAAACAGCCTGTGACATTTCAGAATGTAGAGGAATTTCTTGTTGCGACGGGCAGGAAGGAAGCTGTAAAAATTGAATTAAAGGCAGACCATAACAGCTTTTATGATATTAATGAATCTGTACGTGAATCATTTGCTGTAAGAAAGAACGGATGGGGACATCTCAGACTGGACGTTGAGGCAAAGGGAGATTTTCTGGAAGTTACCAGACATGTGGTTACAGATGAAGATTTCATAGGCAGCTACTATCAGGTAGAATATGTGATACACAAAGAGAAGCTCAAAAAAGGATGCCAGTTTGGTGAGATCATTGTAAAGAGTCCTTATCAGCAGCTGGTCTATCAGATCACCGCATCAATGGAGCCGCAGGTGCAGCTTAAGACAGAGATTCATGTCAAACGCCACAAGCTGGAACTGATGCGGGATCTGTTGGAATATTCCTGTAAGAGAATGGATGGTAAGACCTGGATCGGCAGCAGCAGATTTGTACTTAATCAGCTGAAGGAAGAGGGCTGTGATTATCCGGAATACCAGATGTATGAAGCATATATTCTTCATATGGAAGGAGAGGAAGAACAGGCAAAGGAAATCCTTAAGAAATTTAAACATCAGAATTTTTCCAGGGAGAATCTGGAACTGGCAGGAGTATATCTCTACCTTTGCGTTCTTACCGGATTGCATAAAGACAGAGAACAGGCGGCAAGACGTCTGCGCAGCTTCTTTTTACAGAAAGAGGATAGTTTCCTGCTCTTTAAACTCTGGCAGGAAGTAACTGTTGAAGAGAAAGGTTCTTCATCAAGACTTGTATTTATGATGGAAGAACTTTTTGAGAAGGGATGCAGAAGTCCTTTCCTGTATCTGGAAGCATGGAATTACATCAGCAGTGATACTTCACTTCTCCACAGAATGAGCAGTTTCTGGACACAGGTGTTCTTGTTTGCAGGAGAGAAAGGTCTTCTGACGGAAGAACTTGTGATGAGATTTGCCTATCTTACAGGATATGAGAGAGAGTTTAACACAAGTATGTACAGAGCACTGGCGATGGGTTATGATGCTTTTGAATCAGATGATACCCTGGAAGCTATCTGCAGATATATCATGCTTGGAAACCCAAGAAAACAAGAGTATTTCAGATGGTTTTCACTGGCAGTGGAGAAGGGAATCCGCCTGACGAGATTATATGAGTATTATGTGGAGACTATGGACACTTCCTATCAAAGAGAACTCCCGAAACCTCTTTTGATGTATTTCACATATAATAACACATCACTTGGTGATGATAAAAAAGCATTTATTTATGCAAGTATCGTGGGTAACAGAGGACGTCAGCCACAGACATATGCGGATTACAGCGATCACATGAAGGTCTTTGCCATGCGTAAGGCAAAAGAAGGAAAGATGAATGAGAACTATGCGGTTCTTTATCAGGAATTTTTAAGTAATCCAAAAACAGAGGGACAGGCCTCTCTGATTGCCGGAAAGATGTTTACGAACAGACTTTACTGTGATGACAAGAAAATACGATATGTGATCGTACGTCATGAGCAGCTTCGGACAGAAGAAATCTATCCATGTATGCAGGGTGTGGCATATCCGAGAATTTATACGGATGATGCTGTGATCCTGTTTCAAGACGCAAACCAGAGACGGTATGCTTCAACAGTAGATTATAATATCAAGAAACTGTTTGATGAACGGGAATTGATAGATAAGGTTCTTGCCTTTGATATAGAAGAACCGGGACTGGTGCTTCATTGCAGTGAGAATACCGAAGCCAGTCAGGATAATCTGAAAGCATTCCAGAAGATTCCGGATACAGAGGAATTCTCAGACGAATACCAGAGAGCTGTCAGAGAGAAACTACTTTCTTACTATTCAGAACATATCAAAGATGATGTGACGGATGAGTATCTGAGAGAAATGGATTACGAAAAATATGCCCAGGTGGACAGAACAGGGCTTCTGGAAGTGCTGATCGCAAAGGGACTGTATCAGCAGGCAATGGTGGTTGTTTCTAAATTTGGATACGAGGGAATCCGCGTAGAAAGTCAGTTGAAGCTTATCAGCAGAATGCTGACACGGTGTGAGATGAAAGAGGATGATGAACTGATTGCACTTGCATCTGATGTTTACAGACATGGAAAATATGACGAAGTGATTCTGAGATATTTGATGGATTACAGATATGGTCCGATAGATGAGTTGATATCTGTCTGGAAAAGTGCACAGGGCTTCGAGATGGATACGTATGAGCTTGAGGAAAAACTCCTTCAGTTACTGATGTTTACAGCTGATTACCGTAAAGAAGGAGAGAAAATCTTTGAAGATTACGTACATCACAGCGGAAAAGAAAACATAGCAGGGGCATATCTTACACAGGTGGCATTTGGAACATTTGTAAGAGAATATCCAATGAGCATTTTCGTGAGAAGTCAGCTGGAGAATGCATATGAACAAAAGAGTCCGGTTGATTTTGTATGCAGTCTTGCACTGTTGGAGGCATATTCAAAGGAGAAGAACCTGAAAGAAAAACAGCTGGAAAATGCCAGAGAAATCCTGCAGGAATGTATAAAAAAAGATATGTGCTTTGCGTTCTTTAAGAAACTTCCGGTATCTATTCTCAGTCCATATCAGCTGGATGACAAGACTTTTGTGGAGTATCATGCAGACCCATCTGCAAAAGTAACCTTATATTATGCACTTGATGCAGGGCTTGGAAATCAGGTGAAATACCAGACAGAGCCGCTCCGCAATCTGTATGAAGGTATTTTTGCGAAGGCGTTCACTTTGTTTTACGGCGAAACTCTGAGATATTATTTCAGATCAGAAGTGGGAGATCAGGTAAATGAAACACAGGAACGCGTGATCACTATGAGTAAGGTTGAGGGTGCTCCTGTGAGCAAGTATCATATGATTAACCAGATGCTTTCTGCACGAAGACTGGATAAGAGTAAGGAAGTGCTTTCTCAGGTAAAGAATTATCTTCGCCAGGAACAGTATGTACAGAATATGTTCGTGATCGAAAAAGAAGAACAGGAACAGATAACCCTGAAACCAGGAGGAACAGATGAACGAAATTCGTGATTTAATCGTTGGAATTGATTTTGGTAAAGAATATTCTCAGATATGTTATTATGACCGCAAGGGAGAAGAGGCAAGATCTCTTTCCATGAAGGCTGGCGGAAATCAGTATGAAGCCCCAAGCTGTGTATGTTACAGACCTGAACAGAAGGATTACTGTGTGGGTTTGGAGGCTGAATACTTTGCCCGCGAAAAGGGCGGAATCATGATTGATGATGTCTATGGAATCTGCGAGAAAAAGGATTTCGTATTGTCAGAAGGAAGAAAGCTTGCACCATGGGAAATTCTTGCACAGTTCTTGCAGGGAATGCTTAAGTTTCTTGGAGTAGCAGATCTGGTCAAGAATATAAAATGTGTGGCAGTGACACTGCCACATCTGACAGAGATTCAGGTAGAGAATTTCCAGAAGGCATTTGAATCGCTGGGATTTCCACATGAGAAATATATGCTTCTGGATTACGGGGAAAGTTTCTATTACTATGTGTTATCCCAGAAAAGAGAAACATGGAACCGCAGTGTTGCCTGGTATGCATTTAAACCGGACAGCGTATCTTTCCGTAAGATGACGATGAATGGTGCGACAAAACCGGTGACTGTAAAGCTGGAAGAGGCTGTGGAAACAACACTTCCTGCTGACGGACAGGAAAGAGATTCTGAATTCTGTAAATTCGTCCAGAAAACACTTGGAAAAGATTTGTTCTCCAGTATTCAGATCACAGGAGAGGGATTTTCCCAGGACTGGGCAGAACAGTCTGTCAGACTGTTATGTTATCAGAAGCGAAAAGTTTTCTATGGAAATAATCTTTTTGCAAAAGGAGCGTGCTCTGCCGGCAAAGAGAGAACGGAGAATAAGGCATTGAAAGGTTATCGTTTCTTAAGTGATAACCTTGTGATGGCCGATGTCGGAATGGAAATGAGAGTAATGGGATCTCCGACATATTATCCGATGATCGAGGCCGGGAATAACTGGTATGACAGTAAATCATCCTGTGAAATTATTCTTGATGATACAGAGGAACTGGTGTTTACGGTAAGCACTTATGACAGACCGGAGAAGAGAAAAGTAGGTATGATGCTGCCTGGTATTCCTCTGCGCCCGAATAAAACGACCAGACTTTTACTGGAATTACAGTATATTTCAGCAACAGAATGTAAAGTGACAGTAACCGATCTGGGATTTGGAGAATTGTTCCCTTCCAGCGGTAAGACCTGGACAGAGACAGTGGAATGGTAAAGGAGATGGACGAATGAGCGGATATATTTTATGCCAGACAAAAAAAGCAGAACGTCCTTATTATATAGAGAACATCAGTATGAATATCTATTCTATAGAGGAACTGTGCTATTATCTTTATCATAATCTTTACCTGGCTGACCATACGATATTTAATGAAGAATTATGCAGCTGGATCCGGGATGAACTGGAACTTCCACATCTGGCAGCGAAACTGAAACAGAATCTGGAGAGAAATGTAAGCATAGAAGATATGGTTTATCCGATTTTCAAAGAAATCAATTATCTGACATACGAAGAGATGAAGAGTTTTAACATCTGTCTTGCAGATTTTGGAAAAGAACGCCAGGCAGTCCGGCAGAAGAGAAAAGGAGATGCTCTGGTAGAGAATGGAATGTATGTAAATGCAATCCAGGTGTACCAGAAGATTCTGGAAAGAGATGACCTGAATCAGCAGAGAAAAGATTTTGCGGTTGCAGTGAGATATAACCTTGGCTGTGCGTACAGCTACCTTTTCCAGATGGAGAAGGCACAGGAATGTTTTTTGCAGGCATATAAAGAGAGCCAGTCGGCAGAAGCGCTGAAGGCGTATGTGACAACGTATGCTAGCATTCACGATAAGACGGACTATGATAAAGTCATGGAAGAACTTGGCGTGGATGATAAAGTAAAGAAAGATATCAAAGAGGAAATCCAGGAGTCTATGAAGACGTTTGCAAGTGTACCCGAGAAGAAGATAGATGAAGAGAATCTGGATGCACTTTTGGAGAAACTTATGAAAGAATATCACAGAAGTACGGGATCGTGACAGGCAGTGCTTTCAATGACTGAGAATCATCCTTTGTACAATAATGATGTAAGGTAAGATAATGAAAAGTGCCAGTAACGTTACTGTTCACAGGTAGTATCCCGCGAGGTGTTTTTTGTGAGCGAAGGTCACAGAAAACCCGAGACATACCG
>ENA-ORTY01000620-ORTY01000620.1-human-gut-metagenome-genome-assembly--contig:-NODE-620-length-45915-cov-8.352987_pt1 | contig 45915 bp, 48 predicted proteins | sample MGYA00241917_ERZ509198 | MGnify/ENA primary metagenome ERZ509198 (study PRJEB26280, sample SAMEA2338857) | human gut metagenome | biome: human gut; feature: human-associated habitat; material: faeces...
CCCCAAGCCCCGCCAGAAACCTGAGGTTTCTGGACTTCCCTCTTCCGCTTCGCGGCATGCCGCGAAGCCATGTGGAAGGTGCAGGGAACTCAGTTCCCTGCTGGGGTTTGGGGCAACGCCCCAACATACCCCCGTACCTACCGCATCAGCTTTTGAAGCGTCGTCAGCAGCTCGTCGATGGTCTCGTCCTTCCCGGCGCGGATATCCTGCGCGACGCAGGTTTTGATGTGGCTGGCCAGCAGCACCTTGGAAAAGCTGTTCAGCGCCGCGCTCGCCGCTGCAACCTGCGTCAAAATATCGGGACAATAAGCGTCCTTTTCAACCATGCCGCGAATCCCGCGAATCTGCCCCTCGATGCGGCTGAGCCGGTTGAGCAGATCGCGCTCCTCTTTGTCATCCCGATGCTTTGTTCGGCCATGACAGCAGCAGGGCGTCGTCTCTTCACTCATGCGTGTTCACCTCGCTTGCGTGAGCATTATATACCCCATGGGGGTATCTTGTCAAGGGAAATTCCAAAAATGAAGTTCCAGAACAAATTCATTTAATTATCATCAGAAACAAACGTCGGATTCAAAAGAATTGCAGGAAATGATAAAATCAACGTCAAAATGATTGACGAACGGGAAAAAAAGCGCTATACTGACGCACGTTCAAGGGCGCGGACAGGCAAAAAGGCCGTCCGCCAAAGCAACGCCGCGCATCGGCGCAGATGGGAGAGATTACAATGAAGAAAGTGCCCGAGCTGTTTGGAAGCATGGTCTTTAACGAGGCCGTTATGAAGGAGCGACTGCCCAAGGACGTGTATAAATCGCTCAAGCAGACCGTGCGGCAGGGCACGGCGCTGGACCCGCAGGTCGCGGGCGTGGTGGCCAACGCCATGAAGGACTGGGCGATCGAGAAGGGCGCGACCCACTTCACCCATTGGTTCCAGCCGATGACGGGCATCACCGCCGAAAAGCATGATTCCTTCATTTCGCCCTGCGCGGATGGCACGGTCATCATGGAGTTTTCCGGCAAGGAGCTGATGAAGGGCGAGCCGGATGCGTCGTCCTTCCCCTCCGGCGGCCTGCGCGCGACGTTTGAGGCGCGCGGCTATACCGCGTGGGACCCGACGAGCTATGCGTTCATCAAGGATGACACGCTCTGCATCCCGACGGCGTTTTGCTCGTACACGGGCGAGATTCTGGATAAGAAAACGCCGCTGCTGCGCTCGATGGAGGCCATCAGCAAGGAGGCCTGCCGCGTGCTGGCACTCTTTGGCAAGAAAGTCAGCCGCGTGACGACGACCGTCGGCCCCGAGCAGGAGTATTTCCTGATCGACAAGGCGGATTATAAGAAGCGCCCCGACCTGATTCTGACCGGGCGCACGCTTCTGGGCGCGCGGAGCCCGAAGGGGCAGGAGCTGGAGGATCACTACTTCGGCTCTATCCGCCCGCGCGTCAAGGCGTTCATGGCCGATTTGGACGAGGAGCTCTGGAAGCTGGGCGTAAACGCCAAGACGGAGCACAACGAGGTCGCGCCCTGCCAGCACGAGATGGCGCCGGTCTTTGCGACCGCGAACATCGCCACCGACCACAACCAGCTCACGATGGAGATGATGAAGAAGGTCGCCGACCGCCACGGGCTGGTCTGCCTGCTGCATGAAAAGCCGTTCGAGGGCGTGAACGGATCGGGCAAGCACAACAACTGGTCGATTTCCACCGACAGGGGCGAAAATCTGCTCGATCCGGGCTCTACGCCGATGGAGAACGCGCAGTTCCTGCTGTTCCTGACGGCGGTCATCAAGGCCGTGGACGAGTATCAGGATTTGCTGCGCATCAGCGTCGCCAGCGCGGGCAACGATCACCGTCTGGGCGCGAACGAAGCGCCGCCCGCCATCGTCTCCATGTATGTCGGCGACGAGCTGGCCGCCGTCATCCAGTCGCTGGTGGAGGGCACGGATTACAGGGCGGCGGGGCACAAGAGCATGGATATCGGCGTGACGAGCCTGCCGCATATCCCGCAGGATAACTCCGACCGCAACCGCACGTCGCCCTTCGCGTTCACAGGCAACAAGTTTGAATTCCGCATGCCCGGCTCGTCCTTCAACATCGCCTGCACGAACGTCATGCTCAACACCGCCGTCGCGGACGAGCTGATGCAGTTCGCGGACGAGCTGGAAAAGGCCGACGATTTCGAGGCCGCGCTCTCCACGCTCATCCGCCGCGAGCTGGCCGCGCATCGGCGCATCCTCTTCAACGGCAACGGCTACAGCGAGGAATGGCCGCTCGAGGCCGCGCGCCGCGGGCTGCTCAACCTGCGCTCCACGCCGGAGGCACTCGTCCATTATACGGACGAGAAGAACGTGGCGCTGTTCGCCCGCCACGGCGTATACACGCGGACGGAGATACAGTCCCGGCAGGATATCAACATGGAGGAATACGCCAAGATCATCCACATCGAGGCGCTGACCCTGATCGACATGCTCGGCAAGCTGATCGTTCCGGCCTGCGCGGCGTATTCCAGGCAGTTGGCGGAGGGCGTGGCCGCCAAGGCGGGCATCGGCGTGGACGCGCCCGCGGAGGCCGCGCAGGTCAGGCTGCTGACCGAGAAGACGGCTGAGCTGATCGAGCGGGCGGAGCGGCTCAAGGCCGTTGTCGCCGACGAGCCGGAGGCGCTCAACGCGCGCGCGATGTATGAGCACGAGGCCGTCATCCCCGCGATGGAAGCCGCCCGGCAGGTTGCCGACGAGCTGGAGGGCAGGGTCGGCAAGGAATACTGGCCGATGCCGTCCTACGCGGATCTGCTGTTTTACGTCTGAAAAGAGGAGCGGTTGCGCATCAGATGATGGAACGACCGCCAGACCGAGAAAAGAAGCATAGCAAAAGCCTCATACGCACAGGATGCTTTGACCATTCCGCAGCGTATGGGGCTTTTTTATGCTGTCCGCGAGGAACGCTTTGATCGGGCAGTTTTTTGCGCGCTCTTTTTGTTCTGCCCGACGCACCTTGAATGTGAACCGCATAGCATATCCGGCGCGGATTCGAAGCGAAAAGATGCGGAAAAGCTGGCTGAAAATGAGAAAAACAAAAACGATTTCTGTCATAAACAAGGAGATATGCTGTAAATAAGAAAAAAATTATGGTCACTTTTTTATGCTAACCGGTTGACATATAATTAAAAGGCTGATATACTAAGCGCAGCAACAGGGGAGAGCCGGAAGGGAAGGCTCAGCCCCATACACAAGGATCATTAAAGGAGGAAACCCAAGTGAAAAAGTCCATTTCTCTGCTTCTGGCGGCCGTCATGGTCTTCGCGCTGGCGGCGATTGCCTGCGCGGACGCTACGACCGTGACCGCGTGGATCAGCGATGGCGCTGAGACGGTGATTTACACCAGCATGTTCGATGATTTCAATTCGAAGCATGACGACATTCAGGTGGATTATCAGTTCTTCGCGCAGGATGAGCTGCTCAACAAGCTGCAGACGGCTCCGATCGTCGGCGATACCCCCGACCTCATCGTGATCGACGGCCTGCAGATCCCGTATTTCCAGGATCTGGGCATGATCGCCTGCCTGGACAACTACATCGACGAGGATATGAAGAACGACGTTCTTCCGTCCGTCTGGTCCGAGGTGACCTACGACGGCGGCCTCTACGGTGTGGCGCAGTTTGACTCCGGCATGGCCATGTGGACGCGCAAGAGCATTCTCGAAAAGATCGGCGCGCGCATCCCGACCTCCTACAAGGATGCGTGGACGGTCGAAGAGTTTGAGGATATCCTCGCCAAGTGCAAGGAAATCGGCTACGAGTATCCGCTCTACATCCGTCAGAACAAGACCAGCTCCCTCTACTTCACCTGGATGGCGGTCATCGCTTCCTTCGGCGGCGATTACCTGAACCGCGATACCATGCTTGCGACCGGTACGATGGATGGCGAAAACACCGTCGCGGCGTATGACTGGATGAAGAAGATGCTCGACGAGGGCTATGTCAACGCGGCCTGCGATTACGAGGATGCGTTCTATGGCCGCGACGAGGCCGCCTTCTCCATGCTCGGCCACTGGAAATACAGCCAGCATGTCGAGGCGTTCGGCGACGACGCGATCATCGTTCCGCTTCCGGATTTCGGCAACGGCGTGTTCACCTGCTCCGGCTCTACGGTGGACGTGATGACTACCGCGGCAGTCGATCGCGGCGTGGCGGATCAGGCGTGGACGGTTCTTCAGGCGATGATGAGCCCGGAATACATCCAGATGGTTTGCGAAGTGAACGGCGGCGTTCCGGCGCGCAAGAGCGTCATGGACGGCATGGAGCAGTGGCAGGAGGGCGGCCGCCTGTACCTGTACCGCGAGCAGCTTGAAGCGGGCATCAGCTACCTGCGTCCGATCACCCCGGCGCATTCGACGCTTCAAACCCAGATGGCGAGTGTCGTGACCAACATTCTTGCTGGCGGCGATCCGGCTGAGCTGCTGCATGATGCGGCCGAGTACGTCGATGAGATCATCGTCGAGAACGACTGGAACATCGAGTAAAATCATATCGCGCCCGGCCGGCCGAACGCTGACCGGGCGCTTCTTTTGCCCTTTGAACCCGAAAAACAAAAAGCCAAAACAGGGAGAGCCGTCATGCTGACGGACAACCGGCATGGCGATAGAACGGAGCATTGCGTATGAGTGAAATCACTGTCAAGAGAAGCGGGGCGAAGCGGAGAAGCCAGATGTCCCGCGCGCAGGCGAAAGCCGCGTGGGGGTTGTCCGCGCCGGCGATCATCATCATGTTTTTGTTCATGATCCTGCCGTTTTTCATGTCTGCTTTCTATTCCTTTACGGATCGCAGACTGGTGCTCAACCCGAACAAACCGACCAAGTTTGTCGGTTGGGCGAATTATATCAAGACCTTCACCAACAAGACCGCGCTTCAGGCGTTCTGGAATACGTTTGAATACACGATCATCCTCGTGCCGGTCGTGCTGATTCTGGCGACGCTGCTGGCGCTGCTGGTCAACCGCAAGGCGAAGGGCGTGACCTTCTTCCGCATGATCTATTTCTCGCCGCAGGTCGTAACCATGACGGTTGTGACCGTCATCTGGGGCTTCTTCTTCTCCAGCACGGCGGACGGCCTGTTTAACTCGATCCTGCGCGTGTTCGGCGTTCCGGCGCAGAAGTGGCTTCAGGATACGACGCTGGCGATGCCGTCCATTGCGATCATGTCCATCTGGCAGTGCGTCGGCATGCAGATGATTATCATGCTCGGCGGCCTCCAGTTCATCCCGGAGGAGCTGTATGAGGCGGGCACGATCGACGGCGCGAATACGTGGCAGCAGTTCATCTATATCACCATTCCGCAGCTCAAGAATACGCTGGTGTACGTCTTTATTTCCAACACGATCTACTCGCTCAAGATGTTCACACAGGTGTATATGCTCACGCAGGGCGGCCCGGCGGGCTCGACCACAACGCTGGTCTACCTGATGTATCAGGAAGGCTTCACCAACAACCGCGTGGGCTACACCTCCGCGATGGCTGTCGTGTTCTTCCTGATCGTGCTGGTGGTCTCTTTGATTCAGAATAAGCTTACGGAGGGCGACTGAGGATGAAAGTGGAAAATAAGACGAAAAAGACGGTCACATCCGCCCTGTTCTACGTGCTGTACGTCGCGCTGGCGGTCGTTTTTCTGGCGCCGCTGCTGTTCCTGTTCGTTTCCTCTGTCAAGAGCGAGACGCAGCTTGTTTCGGATATGGCGACGCTCAAGGCGTTCATTCCCTACGGCAACCTGACGCTCGAAAACTATGTCGCCGTGTTTGAAAAGCTTGACTTTCTGCATTACTTCCGCAACTCGGCCGTCAACGCCATCATTCAGGTGTTCGTCGGCATGTTCATCAACGGCATGATGGGCTATGCGCTGGGCATGCTGGAATTTCGGGGGCAGAAGCTGCTCGTTTCGCTGATGATCGCGCTGACCATCATTCCGACCGAGGCCGTCATCATCAACCGCTTCATGGTGGCCTTTAACCTGGGCATCATCAACACCATCTGGGCGCTGGCCATCCCGAATCTGGCGACGCCGATGTATGTCTTCCTGTTTTATCAGCATTTCCGCGGCATGCCGAAGGATCTGCTGGAGGCGGCCATCATCGACGGAGAAAGCTACACCGGCGTGTTCTTCAAGATTATGACCCCGCTCTCCAAGCCGATTTACGCGACGGTCGCCATCATGTCCTTCATTCGCGCTTGGGGCGATCTGCTCTGGCCGACGCTCGTGACCCGCGATAACACGTGGCGCACGCTGCCGCAGGCGCTGCGCGGCCTGAACGACTCGGTGTATACCTTCTGGGGGCAGATTTTCGCGTTCAGCGCGATGATTACCCTGCCGATTTTGGTCATCTTCCTCGCGTTCCAAAAGCAGTTCGTGCAGTCCGTCGCGATGTCCGGCATCAAGGGATAACGCAAAAAAGAAAGGAGATTCGATTGGCCGTGGAGTATCAATATCTGGGAACCGGCGCGGCGGAGGGCATGCCCGCCACGTTTTGCGCCTGCCCCGTCTGCCTGCGCTCGATGCAGGAGGGCGGAAAGAGCCTGCGCATGCGCGCCTGCACGCTGCTGGGCGACGATGTGCTGATCGATCTCTCGCCGGATATCCACGCGCAGAAGCTGAGATTCGGCCTGCGGCTGGATCGTCTCAAGTGCATCGTCTTTACCCATTCGCATCCGGATCATCAGGATATATACGCGCTTCAAAACTGCGGCACGCCGTCCCGCGCGCTTCGTCCGGATGTGCCGGAGGAAGAAAACGTGCTGGATCTATACGGCAATCTGTGGGTGAAAAAGCGCTTCCTTTCGGCCTGCGCCGGTGCGGAACAGGTGAGGGAAGAGCGCTTCCGCTTTCACGAGGTGAAGCCGTTTGAGCCGTTCAAGGCCGCCGGGTATACCTTCTATCCGCTGCGCGCCAACCATCGGCCGATTCAGGTGGAGGACTGCCTGATTTACGCCATTTCGGATGGAAAAACGGCGATGCTGTATGCGAACGACACCGGCGAATTGAGCGAGGAGAACGACGAATATCTGAAAACCACCGGCCTGACATTCTCCGTGGTCAGCATGGATTGTGCGCGCGGAACGCTTAAGGGCGACGGGCACATGGGCTTCGCCGAGGTGCTGCGCCTGCGGGAGCGGCTGAACAAGGCGGGGCTGGTGAAGGCGGATACGCGCTATATCCTCAACCATCTTTCCCACATGAACGACATGACCCATTCGGAATGGGAGCGGTTCGCCGCGCCCCATGGAATCGAGGTGGCCTACGACGGCATGAAGGTCGTCTGCCGCCCTTGACCAGCAAAGGAGAACGAGCCCATGGCGACCATTAAAGAAGTAGCGCAGCGCGCCGGCGTTTCGGTGACGACGGTTTCCCGCGTGCTCAACAAACGCGGCTACATCAGCCAGGAGATGCACGACAAAATCTACGCGACGATGGAGGAGCTGAACTATCAGCCCAACGAAGTCGCGCGGTCGTTGACCCGACGCAGAACGAAAATCATCGGTCTGCTGGTGCCTTCTGTCGATGATCCGTACTTTGGCGAGGTCGTCAACCAACTGATTCTTGCCGCCATGCGGCACGGATACAAGGTGATGATCTATGCGTCCGACGGCCAGAACGATCGGGCGCTGGAGTATGTCGGGATGCTCAAGGCCAATCAGGTGGACGGCATCATCATCAGTCTGCGTTCCCGCGAGCTCGACGCGCTGCTGGATGACAACCTTCCGGTCGTTTCCTTCGAGCGCATCAAGGTCGGCCGATTGCCGACGGTGCTTTGCGACAACCACATGGGCGGCCGCATGGCGGCGGAGGAACTGCTCGCCAGCGGAAGCAAGCGCCCGGTGATGATCGCGGCCGTGCACGACAAGCTGCTCCCGGCGTATGACCGATTCGTGGGCTTTTGCAGCGTCATGCGTGAGCATGGGCTGGAAGAACGCATTTTTGAAACCAAGGAGAACGACAGCCTGCACGGCGATTATTCCAAATTGGCCGGACAGGTGCTCGATACGTTCCCGGATGCGGACGGCGTGTTCTGCACCAGCGACCAGATTGCGGCATCCGTTGTGCGCTGTGCGGTGGCAAGCGGGCGGTGCGTGCCGGAAGATCTCCGCGTGATCGGCTTTAACGACAATTATCTGGCGGCCTGCCTGTGCCCGCCGCTGACCAGCATCCGCCAGCCGATTCCGGAGATGTGCGAAATGGCGATAGAGTGTTTGATTAAACAGATTCACGGCGAAAAAGTGCCGGTTGATATGGTGTTTCCTGTGACGTTGAGCGCGAGAGAAAGCACGCGCGGCCCAAAGGGCGAGGAGGAAAAAAGACCATGATTCAGCGATTTGAGCGCTGCCTGCCGGAAGAGGTGGGTATTCCCAGCGAAGCGATTGACGCATTTCTGGATGAGCTGGAAAACGGCGGCTTTACCCAGATGCACGGCCTGATGATTATGCGTCACGGCAAGGTCTGCGCGGAGGGGTGGTGGGCGCCGTTTGCGCCCGGCCTGCACCACTGCGACCATTCCCTGAGCAAAACCTACACCGCGACGGCCATCGGTCTGGCGGAGTATCAGGGGCTGCTCAAGCTGAGCGACAGGGTATGCGATATCCTGCCGGATAAAATGCCCGCGCAGATGAGCGACAGGCTTTCGAGGCTGACCGTCCGCGATTTGCTGGTGATGGGCGACGGCTCGGAGGAAGAGGAAACGACCTATCCGGCAGATTGGCTGGAGCGGTATTTCGCCCGACCGATTACCCACGAACCCGGCACGTTCTGGCGCTATAATTCCCACACGACGGCGGTGCTGTCCGCGATCATCGAGCGGCTGACGGGCGGGAGCATGCTGGATTATCTGGCCAAGAACCTGTTTGATTTGATCGGCATTGATGCGCAAAACGTCATGTGCCGCCGCGGCGCGGACGGCACCTGTCTGGGTGGCATGGGCATGTTCACCACAACGGAAGACAATCTGCGCCTGATGAAGCTGTATCTGAACGGCGGCGTCTGGAACGGTGTGCGCCTGCTGAGCGAAACCTTTGTGCACGACGCGACCACCGAGCGGATGGACACGTGGCCTGCGCACGCGCACACGCCGTATATTTACGATAACTGCGTGGGCTACGGCTACCAAATCTGGATGTGCAGGCCGGAAGGCTCGTACCGCGCGGATGGCGCGTTCGGCCAGTTCTCCGTCGTCGTGCCGTCGCTGGATTTGATCGTCTCCATCAACGAGGCAGGTTTCCTCGGCGAACTGATGGGGCATGCGGATCTGCATCTGCTCAAAGAAGGGGAGAATCACCCGATCCACGGGCCGCAGGCGACGCTCAACGCGCTGTTTGACATCCTTGTGCCGCAGATTCATGCCGATGTGGAAACGCTGCCCGCGGGCAGGGCGGCCGCCATGCTGAAGGAGCGCCTGAGCCGTTTGGCCGTGCCGCATCCGTATCCGAACGGCGCGGATTTCTCCGCGCACGATTTGGATATAACGCTCGTCCCGAAGGAGGGAAAGCTGTCCTTCGGTGTGCTCTATTCCAGACGCAAGCAGCGCATCGCGTATCCCGGCGCGGACAAAATGCGCCTGCGCGCGCGCGACGGCAAGCTCGAAATCACATGGACGGAGGATGGCGAGCAGCGCGCGCTGACGGCGGATTTGCAGGGCGCGCGCACGGCGGGCGAACTGGTCTACCGCTATGACCGCGAAATCATCACAAAGACGAGCAGCAGTGCGTGGTGGGACGAGCAGGGGCGGCTTCAAATGTCCGTCCTGTGGGTAGAATCCGAGGCGGAAAACCGCTATATGTTCACGTTTGACGGCGACGAGGTGCGCGTGGATAAATGGTTCACCTTCGGCACGTTCAAGGGGCTTGAAAAGGACGAGTGCGTGTATCGCCGCGCATGAGAAAGGAATGAGCCGATGGAAGAACTGTACAATGGGATCAGGCTGCCGGATGTCTGGCCGCCGAGGAACATGGATGACATGTCTTTGAGCGAGTTACCCGTTCCGTATCTGGAAAACCGGCCGGATGTGGCGCTGATCGACGTGGGGCGGCAGCTGTTCGTCGATGACTTTCTGATCGAGGAAAACTGGCTGGAAAAGCGCTTTCATCAGGCTGTGCTGGATGAAACGCCCGTGCTTGCGCCCGAAACGCCGATGGAGTGGAACAAGGGCGTTGCACCCGTCGCCGCGCCGTTTACCGACGGCTGCTGGTATGATCCCGCGGACGGCGTGTATCGGCTGTATTACCACGCCGGCTGGTTTGACGGAACGGCGCTGGCGGTTTCCGCCGACGGGCGGCATTTCACGCGGAAGATGCTGGATAATCAGGTGGGCACCAACCGCATTTTTGTGCCCAAGCCCGGCTGGCAGCGGGACGGTTCCTGCGTGTGGCTCGATCAGGAGACCGAGCATCCGGAGGAACGCTATAAGATGTTCCACTATTTCAGAACGCCGGAGGGCGACGTGGCGCAGGTGGCCGTCAGCGCGGACGGCATGCACTTTGGCGATCCGGTGACGACGGGGCTTTGCGGCGACAATACGTCGTTTTTCTACAATCCCTTCCGAAAAAAATGGGTATTTTCCATTCGCACGGGTCTGCCTTCGACCCCATGGTACAGCCGCGGCCGCAGCTACTACGAGTGCGACCGCTTCATGGAGGGCGCGTCGTGGGCGAATGACCAGATTGCCTTCTGGCAGCGCTGCGACGTGCGCGACCTGCGCGAGAGCGAGCCGGGCACGATTTACAACAAAAATCTGCCGCCGCAGCTCTATCACCTGAACTGCGTAGGCTATGAGAGCGTCATGCTCGGCCTGTTTGCCATCATCAAGGGATTCGATCAGGCGCATAACGCCGTCTGCGAAAACAGTGGCGTGCCCAAACACATTGATCTCCATGCGGGCTTCAGCCGCGACGGTTTCCATTTCAGCCGCGATAACCGAAGCCCGTTCATCCGCTGCACGGATCGGCCGGGCTCGTGGGCGCGCGGCTACCTGCATGCCTGCGGCGGGCTGTGCCTTGTCTCGCCGGAGGAACTGGCTTTCCCGATTGCGGGATTCAGCGGCGCGTCTTCGGCGGAAAACGGAAATCTGTACGGCGGCGCGGCGACCGGCTTTGCGCGGCTTCGCCGGGACGGTTTCGCGTCGCTCCATGCCAACGGAACGAGGCAGTTCATGCTGACCCGCAAGATGCGCTTTGAGGAAGGGCGGCTGCTGTTCATCAACGCGAACGCGGCTGAGGGCTTTGTCCGCGCGCAGATTGAAGACGAGGAAGGGCGGCCGATTTCCGGCTATTCCTTTGCGGATTGCGTGCCGATGATTGCCGACAGCACAAAGCGCCAGCTCGTCTTCCGCGGCGGCGACCTTTCCGCGCTTCGGGGACGGGTTTTCAGGATTCGGTTTGAATTGATCGCGGCGGATCTGTTCGCTTTCTGGATTGCCGGGGACGAGCAGGGACATTCCGGCGGGTATGTCGCGGCGGGCGGCAGCGCCTATCCGGGGCCGAAGGACGAATAAGAAAGGACGACAAAAGCCGATGCGTTTATTGATTCTCTCCGATATTCATGCGAATATCGCGGCGCTCCGGGCGATTGAAAAGGACGCGGGCGCGGTGGACGCCATCTATTGCGCGGGCGACTACGTGGATTACGGCACGGACCCGCACGAGGCGATCGGCTGGGTTCGGGAACACGGCGCGCACTGCGTCATGGGCAACCACGACAGACATCTGCTCAACATCCTGTTTTCGGGCGAGGTGGATGCGTTTCGGGGAACAAATCGCTACAAATGGGTGCACGACAACTGCGAACGGGTGACGGATGAAGACATCGCGTTTCTGGCCGCGCTGCCGCAGCACATGAGCTTTGAGGCGGACGGCGCCGCCTACCTGATGCAGCACCAAATGCTGGATAACAGCTACGACATGCCGGAGAGCGTGCAGACGTTCGATGCGTTCTGGCGCGTGTGGTACGCGGGCGAGAGCAGACCGGAGCGACGCATGATCTTTGGTCATACGCACCGCAGGCTCGTGCATCGGCTGGATAACGACCGCCTGTGGCTCAATCCCGGTTCGGCGTCCTATCGCAGGCCGGACGACCGGGATAAGCGCGCCCATTATATGCTCATTGAAGACGGTGACATCCGATTCGGCGCGGTGGAATACGACCGCAGCGCGATGTTGGCGCGCGCCATGGACTATGTTAAAAAGGGCACGATGCTCGAAACCGACTTGCAGGATGCGATGTTCTTCTTCGGCGATGCGCCGACGAGCCGGGAACCGCTGCCGAGATGAGCGGAAAAGAGCGACAGAAGAGTGCGATAAGGGGGAATTGCGATGCAGATGCTGAGGATGCTTGACATCGATGCGCTCGATGTGCCGGAGCAGATTCCGCACGGCGATATGCCGGGGGACGGCGTCACCATCGGTCAGGATAATATCGAGCGGGCAAAGACCGTGCTTTCAGCCATTCAGGGGACGCTGGAGCGGCGGCTGGAGGAGAGCGCGGGCGGCCGCGTGGTCATCGGCGTATGCGGCGGCAGCGGATCGGGAAAGACGGTCATGGCCTCCGTTCTGGGCTACGCGCTCAACCGGGCGGGGATCGGCGCATACATCATGAGCGGCGACAACTATCCCCGCCGAATCCCGGCGGCCAACGACGCGGAGCGGCTGCGTCTGTTCCGCATGGGCGGCCTGCGCGGGATGCTGGCCAGCGGCGAATACAGCGACGAAAAAGCCGTCGTTCTGCGCGAACTCTGGCAGGCGGATGCGGACGCGGAGCCGGAAACGGCGCGGAAGCTGCCGTGGATGCAGACGTATCAGCAGGCCGGTGCGCAGGCGCTGAGCGGCTATCTGGGCACGCCGGAGGAAATTGACTTTGACGAGGTCAACGACATCATCGCGCGCTTCAAGCGCGGCGAAAGACACATTCCGCTCAAGCGGATGGGACGCGAGGAAACCGCGATTTGGTATGAAACGGTAGATTTCACCACGACACGCGTGATGGTGATCGAGTGGACGCACGCGAACAGCGACTTTTTGAAGGGCGTGGATATCCCGATTTACCTGAACAGCACGCCGATGCAGACGCTGGAGCATCGCCGCCTGCGCAACCGCGACGCGCAGACGGACAGTGCTTTTACCACGATGGTGCTGAACATCGAGCAGCGTAAGCTGGACAGTCAGGCGTGGAAGGCGCAGGTGATTCTCTCCCGCGAGGGCAAGAAAATCACCTATTCGGCGTATCGGCGTGAGACAGAATGAGCGGAGGGAAAAGGCCATGAATGGCGGAGCAATGCTCAACGCATATCCGGACAGCCTCGGCGGCACGTTATCCGATATTGCGCAGCTATTGGAAAGCGAAGCGTTCGCGGATGCATTCCGGTCGTTTTACATTTTGCCGAGCGTGTTCAACACGGATTTGGATCGCGGTTTTTCGGTCATTAGCTATGATCTGAACCGCATGCTCGCCGCGCCGGAAGACGTGAAGCGGCTGAAAGAGAACGGAATTGATCTCAAGCTGGATTTTATATTGAACCACCTTTCCGTGCTTTCGCCGCAGTTTCAGGATATTTTAAAAAACGGCGACGCATCGCCGTATCGCGATTTTTTCATTGATTGGAATCAATTCTGGGCGGGGTGCGGCGAAATGACTGACGCCGGATACATCCAGCCGGAAGAAAAATACATTCGAGGCATGTTCTTCCGCAAGCCGGGGCTGCCGATTCTGATGGTTCGCCTGCCGGATGGGCGCGATGTGCCGTATTGGAACACGTTCTATCAGCAGGTTCGCTATGACCCGGTCGATGCGCAGGATTTGATGCGCGCTTCGGATATGCAGTATGGCGAGGCGACGGTTTTGGCCGCGCGGCTTGACGCGGGGCTGGAGGCCGGGCAGAAGCCGCAGGAGCTGGATTTCACGGGCTTTGAGCGCTACCGCGAGGCATGCGTTCAATTGCTGGAAATGCGGCGGAAATATCTTGGTCAGATGGATTTGAACCTGAAAAGCGAGCGGGTCTGGGCGTATTATGACAGTGTGCTGGGCAAGCTGGCCGAATACGGCGCGGCGATTGTGCGGCTGGATGCGTTTGCCTATGCGCCCAAAACGCCGGGGCTGCGCAATTTTATGAACGAGCCGGACACGTGGGACACGCTGGAACGCATTCGCCAAATGGCCGATTCGCATGGTTTGACCCTTTTACCGGAGATCCATGACCCTTATGCGGCGGGAACCTATGAAAAGGTTGCTCGAAAGGGCTATATGACCTACGACTTTTTCCTGCCGGGGCTGGTGATTGACGCGATTGAGAACCACGACGGCACGCGGCTGATGCGCTGGGCGGAGGAACTCAGGGGAAAAAACATCCGCACGGTGAACATGCTCGGCTGCCATGACGGAATCCCGATGCTGGATTTGAAGGGGCTGCTCAGCGACGAAGCGATTGAGAAGCTGATCGCGCTGATTGTCAGCCGCGGCGGCATGATTAAGAATCTGCACGGCGCGAAGAACGTCTATTATCAGGTCAACTGCACGTATTTCAGCGCGCTGGGCGCGGACGAGCGGAAAATGCTGCTCGCGCGCGCGATTCAGCTGTTCATGCCGGGCAAGCCGCAGGTCTGGTATTTGGATTTGTTTGCGGGCGAAAACGATCTGGAAGCCGTTCGTCGCGGCGGCGAAGCGGCGCATAAGGAGATCAACCGCACGAACCTGACGCGGGACGCGGTGGCGGACGCGCTGAAAAAGGATGTGGTGCGCGATCAGCTTGCGCTGCTTCGGATGCGCAACACCTGCCCGGCGTTCGATTTCGACGCGGACATGACCGTGTGCCAGCCGCAGAACGACCAACTGGAAATCATCTGGGAAAAGGACGAGAGCCGCGCGAGCCTGCGCGCAAACCTGACGACATACGAATTTGCGGCGCAGACGGATTGCGGTGCGGCGCGGACGATCCTGACCAGCCGATGAACGGGGGAAAAGGCGATGACGATGTGGACGCTTGACGACCGATACGAAACAATGCCGTGGGACGAGCTGGACGCGGTGGTTTTTGACGTGGGCAACGTGCTGCTCTCCTATTCGCCGGAGGAGGAGCTGGAGGATTTTTTTCCGGGGGAGACCGAGCTGCATGAAAAGCTGATGGAAAAGATCATCAAAACGCCGTATTGGAACATGATGGATCGAGGGACGCTCACCGTCCAGCAGGCAATCGGGCATATGACCGGGCGCGATCGGGCGCTCGAACCGATGATTCGCCGCTTCATGGAAAACTGGCTGGATTTTACGCGCCCGATCGAAGAGGGCGTTCAGGCGGTCAAAAGCTGTCTGGCACACGGCAAGCGCGTGTTTGTGCTCTCCAACTATCAGAAGGAATCCTTTGCGACGGTTGAAAGCCGGTTCGATTTCTTTGGCCTGTTCGAGGGAAAGGTCGTTTCTGCGCGCGAAGGGCTGCTCAAGCCGAACGCGGACATCTATGAATTTCTGACGAACACCTATCGTGTTGAGCCGAGCCGCACGCTGTTTATCGACGACACGCCCGCCAATATCGAGGGCGCGATGTATGTGGGGTGGCAGGGCTTCTGCTTTAACCGGCCGGGAAAACTGGCTGCATTTGTGGGCGACTGAAAGGGGTAACGATATGCAGAAGATTTATGCGCATCGGGGCGCGTCCGGCTATGCGCCGGAAAACACGCTTCGCGCGTTTACGCTGGCGGCGGATATGGGCGCCGACGGCGTGGAGCTGGACGTGCAGATTTCAAAGGACGGCCGTCTGGTCGTCTTTCACGACGACGAATTGAGCCGCCTGACGGGCTTTACGGGTTCGGTGGCGGATTATACCTACGCCGAGCTTTGCCGGATGCCGGTGATTCACGCGGTGGATGCGACGGAGAGAGACGTGGCGCCGCTGCTCGAGGATGTGCTGGCGCTGCTGCACGAGCGCGGGCTGTCTGTCAACATTGAACTGAAAAACAGCCGCGCGGCGTTTCCTGCGCTTGAGGAAAAGACGCTCGAGGCGGTCGAAAAGGCGGGCATGAGGGAGAAAACGATCTATTCCTCCTTCAACCATTACAGCCTACTTAAAGTGCGCAGGCTCGACCCGAATGCGGTCTGCGGATTGCTCTACGACGCGATGCTCTATCAGCCGTGGGATTACGCCAGACAGCTTGGCGTTCAGGCGCTGCACCCGCATTTCAGCGAGCCGACGTTTGTGACGGGCGAGGTGGAAGCGGCGCATAGGCTGGGGCTTTCGGTCAACGTGTGGACGGTCAACGAGGAAGCGGATCTGCGCCGGATGGCAGAGATGGACTGCGACGGCATCATTTCCAACTACCCGGATGTGGCGCTGCGCGTTTTACGGGAAGTGCGCGGCTGATCGGAGAATCGAGGGAATGCGATGACGGGGCGAGAACGTCAGGCCGCCGTAGACATGACGCGGGGCAGCCCGGTGAAGCTCATTTTGCGGTTTACGCTGCCGCTGCTCATTGGGCAGATGATGCAGCAGATTTATACGCTGACCGACACGATGATTACGGGTCACTTTATCGGCGACGCGGCGATTGCGGCGATTGGTGCGTCCACGTCGCTCAACGATCTGATGATCAATTTTGCCAACGGAATGTGCAACGGATGCGGCATCATTATCGGTCAGCTTTACGGTGCGCAGAAGATGGATAAGCTGCGCCGGGCGACGGCCGTGATGCTGATGTTCGGCGTGGGGCTGGGGGCGCTGCTGACCCTCGGCGTGATGATCGGCATCGAGCCGCTGATGCGTCTGCTCAATACGCCGGAGAGTGTCTTCGATGAGGCGATGCGCTATGCGGCCGTTGTCTGCGGCGGCGTCGGGGTGACCATTTTGTATAACATGTGCGCCAGCTTTATGCGCTCGCTGGGCAACGGACGCATGCCGCTCGTCTTTTTGACGATTTCCTGCGTGCTCAATATCGCGCTGGATACGCTGTTTGTCGTCGTGCTGCACATCGGCGTGGTGGGCACGGCACTGGCGACGCTGATCGCGCAGTGCATTTCGGCGCTGCTGAGCATGGCGTATATCGCGCGCGCGTTTAAGCCGTTCCTGCCACGCAAGGCGGATTTTCGCGCGCCGGCCGGCTTGTGGACGCAAATGGCGGCGTCTGGCCTGTCGATGGGGCTGATGAATTCGGTCTACGCGCTCGGCTCGCTGACGATGCAGCGCGCCATCAATACACTGGGCGAAACCGTGATGGCGGCGCACACCAGCGCCAGACGAATTCTCAGTCTGACCGGCGCGCCGATGAGCAACCTCGGCACGGCGGGTGCAGTCTTTATCAGCCAGAACTGCGGCGCGCAGGCGTATGACCGGGTGAAGCGGGGGCTGAATCGAACCGTTCTGATGGCGCTGATTTGGGAGGCGGCGGCCATGGTCGTCATGGTCACGCTTGGGCCGGAGCTGCTGCGGCTGCTCATCGGCACAAGTAACGCCGAATTGCTGCGCTATGGCACGATGTCCCTGCGGGCGAGCGCGGCACTGTTTCTGCCGCTGGCCTATCTGGTCACGATGCGGCAGGCAATGCAGGCACTTGGGATGCACGTTGTGCCGGTGGTTTCCTCGTGCATTGAGCTGGTGATGAAGATTGCGGCGGCGTTTGCCGTTGTGCCGCGCTTTGGCTATGCGGGCGCGTGCTGGGTGGAACCGGCGACATGGCTGGCTTGCTGCGTGTTTTTGATGATTCAATATATGGTCAAGCGGAAAGAGATTCTGCACTTATAGAACGAAAAAATCCGAACCCATCCTCAATCGGGATGACGTTCGGATTTTTTTGAGTTTGGGCTTTGGGTGAATGACGTCAGCGTGGCTGACGCTTACTGCTTTAACGCAGAAAAGCAAAATAGGGGATGAATTCCCCTTTGTTTCCCCTTTTGAATGTAAAATTATACAAAAGAGACAATAAAAAGTCTGAAAGCTATCGCTTTCAGACAAAGATGGTGGAGCAACTTGAGTTAAATCCGAACCAAACGCATCTTCGACGGCTTTCAGAGGAACGGTTTCTGTGCCGTCTTTGAAGTTATAGGTGAAAACCAGCTTGTCGTCATAGACGTAGATGGCATTGATGAAGGTGTCGATGATCTGCCGCTGGTACTCGATGTCATCCACGTTTCCGTACTTGAATCGGTTGATCCAACTGACGATCTGTTCCTTGGTGTACTTGGGCTTTTCGAGCTCGGCCTGCAGGATGCTGACCTTGAGGCTTTCGCGCTGGGATTCCAGATCTTCCAGCCTCGTCTTGGTGGACGGAGTCAGAATACCCATTTGAATCGCGTTCAGCATATTTTCAATGCCCTGCTCACAATCTTTGAGCTGCTGGCGCAAGGCGGGAAGGGTCGTATCCTCCCGATTTTGCAGGTCGATGATCGCATCAGCAATGCGGTCGATTTCGTCATCTCGCAGCACCCGTTCGATGGTTGCAATCACGGCAGCACGTTCAATCCAGTTCTTTTTCAGTGCTTTTCGTTTACAGCCCAGCTTGCGCTTTGCGCCGCCGCACTTGTAGTAGTAATACTTGACACTGTTTGTGCCGCTGGTGCCACATTCGCCTGCCATCAGCCTGCCGCAGTCTCCGCAGAAGAGCTTGGTGGTGAGTAGGTATTCCGTATCGGCCTTCGTTCTGGACGGTGCTCTTTTGTTGCCTGCCATTCGTTGCTGAACCCGCTCGAATAGATCGAGAGAGATGATGGCGGGAATCCCGTTTGGAATCACAGTGCTGGCGTATTTGTATTCACCGATGTATTTTCTGTTTTTAAGGGTGACGCTGAGCGATGCCACACGGAATGGCCGGTTTTTTCGTGTGCGAAGTCCGCGCTCATTGAGCGAATCGGCGATAGCCTTGATGGTTTCGCCGCTCTCATAACGGGTAAAGATTTCCTCAACCAGTGGGGAAGTGGCAGGGTCAATTTCCAGTACACCGTCTGCGCCAATCTTATAGCCAAGTGGAATATTGCCGCCGTTGCTACGGCATTTGAGCGCATTTTCTTTTTGTCCGCGCTGAATCTTTTCGGACAGCTCCGCCGAGTAGTATTCTGCGTAGCCTTCCAGCATGGATTCAAGGATAATGCCTTCCGGCCCTTCGGAAATATTTTCGCGGGCTGAAATAACGCGGACGCCGTTCTTTTTCAGAATATGCTTGTAATGTGCGCTGTCATAGCGATCACGAGAGAAACGATCGAGTTTCCAGACAAGCACTACATCGAACAGCCTCTTTTCGCTATCCGCAATCATCCTTTGAAATTCGGGACGATCAGCAGTTCTGGCGGATAAGGCACGGTCGACATAGCTGGAAAGAATCGTGATGTCATTTCGGACAGCGTATTCGGTACATTCTCGAATCTGACCCTCGATGCTTTCCTCGCGTTGATTATCGGAGGAATAGCGGGCGTAAATGACGGCTTTCATTCGTTATCATTTCCTTTGGGCAGTTTTTGAATGGCTTCTGCCTCGGTCAACACACGCAGCTGATACTCGGCAATCTGTTTCAAACGGTCAAAGCGCTCTGCCTTATCGATTCCCTGCTTGATCATTTCTGCGTTGTGGGTTTCCAGATTGGAAAGGACAGTCAATTGAGCGATGGAAGCGAAATCTCGGATATTCTGCTTGGCAGCAAGAACAGGGTTTGCGTCGCGCCATTCCTTGGCTGTGCAGCCGAACAAAGCGACGTTCAGCAAATCCGCTTCGTCCGCATAGACCAGCCATTCGGTTGATTTGGAATGATTGCTTCGCGGCAACACATAGTTTTTAATGGCATCCGTGTGAATCAGGTAGTTATTTTTGGACAGGAAGCGTTTTGCATCCCATTCCAGCTTGAGACGGTCGTTTTCTTCATCCTTCAACCGTTGGTATTCTTTCAGCAGATAGAGCTTGAAGATTGGGCTGATTGCAGAGCCGAACTCAAAGGCAATATCCTTATGTGCGTAAGTGCCACCGTATCGTCCGGCTTGCACATACATGCCGATTGCGTGCGTACTTTCAATCCATTCCTTGGCGCTCAAAGTGAACGTATGTAGCCCCGCTTCGCTCTTAAAGTGGTCGAATTCGACCACTTTGAAATCGGGGTTATACATGATTTCCCAAGTGCCGAGAAACTCCAAGGTTGAACGCGCTCTCAGCCAGTTTTTAATGACATCCGCTGCCCGCCCTGCATCCGTCCGCGCTTTTGCCATATCGGTCAGGCTGATATAATCGCGCTGGTCGATGCTCATGACGGTAACGGGAACGTCTTGAACGAGGATGGAAGATGTTTTCCTACTCATGGATTTTCACCTTCAGCCATTCGCAATAATGTTTCTTTCAACTTGGCATTTGCAGGCGACGCAGGATCAAAGCACATCTCGATAAAGCGCCGCATGTCCTCCCGTTCAGGAGAATAGGTTGGCTTGTATTCGTACAGCTTTCCCTGCGGCTGATCGGTGCGTCCGAGGATATAATCCAGCGACACGTCGAAGAAATCAGCATAGCGGCAGAGCAGCGCAAGCGGCGGCTCGGATTGATTATGCTCAAAACGATTAATATTGGGTTGTTTGGAATCCAGAAGCAGCGCAATCTTTGCCTGCGAAATTCCCATGCTCTCGCGCAGCGCTTTCAGACGTTGACCGACAATTTCCATGTACACACACTCCTGTGAGTTGATGGCTCTATCATAAATCATTTTATGAAATTAGTCAACTCTTAAAAATGGCATTTACCAAAAAGATTTTGAATATATCTGATATGAGCATTGTTCATGATTTGTTCTGCTTTCTGTCACGCGGAAATCATCTTTGCATCTTTTCCAGCCTTTCCGTTTCTGCTATAATATGACAATAAGGTGTGTTTTACTTTTTGTGTTGTGCGGAGATTTTTTGAAAAAATTTGAAACAGATGGAACAATCGAAGCACGTTTGTGTCGTGTATGGATAGAGGTACTGTTTTCCATAATGATTTGAAGGTGAGGTGAGCGAGATGGAGAATCAGTCCCCTTTTACAGCAGAACCGTTTGCCACAAAAAGATCAGATGGTAAAGTGGAGGTATGCCTGACCACCTATAAATCGTGGCTGCCCATGTTCTATCTGCTGCCAAAGGAATATGTACAAAAGCGAAGCGTCTATCTGACCCTTCCGCGTTGTCCTTACGCAATCTGGAATACCAATCAGTACGATGAATTGGTGAACAGCGACGCTTTTCTGGAAATGATTTGGGATTCGTATGCTTGGGCGATCTGGAATTGCTTTCTGGTGCCGGATAAAAATGGAAAGCGAAAATGGATGCCGACCAATATCAACTATTACTCCGGCAATTTTCCGCTCTGGCGCTTGGTGTATACCATCATGAATCATATCCGAAAAAAACTGGAAGACGATCAGATTCTCACATTTTCCCGCCTGCTTTGTTTGCGTCCGGGCATGGAATTTTCATGGTGCACGACGGCGCAATTTGATGCGCTGGTTTGTACCCTGACATTAAAAATCATCGAGGAGCAGGATTGGCAGCCGATGATTGATGAACTGTGGCTCAATCGCACGGTGGAGGATTTCGATGAGACGCGCGTCAGCCGCGAACGAATCGACAGCTATCGAAAGTGGCATCACACGCGGACCAATGTGGGAACACCTGTGTCGATGGAGCAGATGCAGGAAGACTGTGAAGATGGGACGAAGGATATCGCTGATCCAAACGGGGAATTCGAGCATGAAGTGCTGAATGAGCTGCGGCTCAAGAGCTTTATGGAAACCTTGTCGGAGCGCGACCGCGAGATTCTGAAACTCAAAATGCAGGGCATGACCGATCAGAAGATTGCTGAAAAGGTTGGTTTTAAGAACCACAGCGCGGTGGTGAAAAGGCGAAAACAGATTGCCGAACACTTTCAAAAATATGTGGAAAACGAGTAACCTCAATTTTATTTCTCTTAAAGCCATTGTCAGGACGACAGTGGTTTTTCTTTTACCCGAAAAGGAGGAATTTCTTGAATGAATGAGCTTTTTAATGATCTGCCCGACGTATTGGATGCTAAAGCGCTGGCACACGCGCTTTCCATATCTAAATCCGGCGCGTATACTTTGCTGAATCAAAAGGACTTTCCGACGCTCCAGATTGGCGGAAGAAAGCTGGTCACAAAACCTGATCTCATTTGCTGGATAGATAAGCATATTCGCAACGGAGGCGTAAAGGATGCCCGACAAGAAGATTCTTAATCCGTCCAGCAGCGGTATGGATATTCCCGATGCAGCGATTGAACGTATCGCTCGTGTCATGCTGCCGATGATTCAAAAGTATTACGAAAGCGATGAAGGAAAAATGGAACTTGAAAAGTGGAAACAGGAAAAAGGAGAACAAGAGAATGAATAAAAGAGTTTTAAGCACTGAGGAAAAAGCGCTGCTTCAAGCTAAGCACAGAATGGAAGAAGCGCAAGCCCGCGAACGCGAAAAGGAGAGAAAGCGGAGAACGCGACGATTGATTCAAGAAGGTGCAATTCTTGAAAGTGTTTTTCCGGCGGCTGTTGATAAGGATTTTGGTGCGCTGAAAGATTACCTTGCAGAACGTTTGCGAGGGTAATGCGGTTGGGGAACCTTCGGGTTCCCCTTTCTTTTTCCCGAAGGGCGCATTTACTCACCACCTGCTTCGCAGGCGGTGGTATCCCTCCCGTTAGTCGGGAACATGCGCTCTCCGAGAGGGATTCGCTTCCTGCGGGAAGCGGCAGGCTGCGGCCTGCGTGCGTGTGCTGCGGCACGCGCATTTCTTTTGCGAAAAGAGACAAAACAATAATGGAGGTGACGGAGCCTGGCAATTTACCACATGGAATCGAAGATCGTCAGCCGGGGAATGGGTCGCTCCGTTGTGGCGGCGTCTGCCTACATGAGCTGCAGCCGATTGTACAACGATTATGACGGCGTACAGCACGATTACACGAGGAAGCAGGGGCTTATTTGGCGTGATGTCTTGCTCCCACCCCAAGCTCCACAGGAATGGCGTGACAGGGAGCAGCTATGGAACGCTGTTGAGGCGGCCGAGAAGACGAAGGACAGCAGGCTTGCGCGGGAGATCATCGTTGCGCTGCCCGTTGAGCTGGAACCCGATGAACAGATTGCGCTCACGAGTGCATACATCTCGCAGCAGTTTGCTGCAGACGGTATGTGTGCAGACGTAGCTATCCACGATACAGACGGACACAATCCGCACGCGCACATCCTTCTGACGATGCGTCCGCTGAATGAGAATGGCACATGGCAATACAAAACTGAGAAGGAATACTTGTGCATGAAGGACGGCGAGGAGCGAGGGTTTACCGCCGCCGAGTTCAAGGATGCGCAGCTGGAAGGCTGGGAAAAGCAATACCTCTATCGTGTCGGGCGAAAGAGGGTATACATGACGCTGTCTGCTGCGGCTGAGCATGGCTATGCCCGAGCGGACAAGCATCCCAAAAGCTCCCGATACGGCAGACAAAATCCGATTACTGCGCGGTGGAACAGCGAGGATCAACTAATCTCATGGAGAGAAGCGTGGGCAGACATGGCGAACCGCGCGATTGAACAAGCCGGGCTTGAGGAACGCATCGACCACCGAAGTCACGTAGTGCGCGGTATCGACGAACAGCCAACAATTCACGAGGGCGTGGAAGCCATGCACCTCGAAGAAAAGGGCTTTGTCTCCGAGCGTCGTGCGCTGAACCGGCAGATTCGCGCCGACAATGCGCTACTGCGCGAATTGAAAGAGCAGATCAGGCAGCTCAGCAAAGCCGTGCAGATGGATATTTCCCTACTTGCCGATGCGCTTGAAAAGCTGTGCGCGGACATGGTGATCTTCTGCTATCAGCTTTCGCATATCCGGGAAGGACGAGAAAAAGGATTGAGCGACCTCGGGCTGCTGCGGCAGATCAGCGATGAATACGGAAGGGTTGACCGTAAGCTCAGGGAAACGCGCAAGGCCCGAAAGGCTTTGATTGCTAAAAAGCGGGAGCTGTCTCTGCTGCATGTGTTCAAGCACAAGGAGCTTGCCGCCCAGATTGCGGAAAAGACGGAGGACATCGAGGAACTGAAAACCAGAAGAGCTTCGATTCTCAGGCGTGCCGGATGCAAGGAAGATGCGGGCAGCAGCGAATTGCAGCAGAGAATGGCAATGATTGAAGGAATGCTGCAAAAACTCGACGGGCAGGAACGGAAGTTCTCTGCGCTGTCCGATCAGACAATACAGAAATTCGCCGATCTGCAAGGGCAAGCGGCGCAGGTTGATGCAGATAAGATGAACGCAACGCGACAGGGTGTTCGGGCAAAGTATCAGGATGCAGCGAAAAAGAAACTTGAGGAGACCTTCGGTGAGAGGTATTCGCTGATGCGGATGATGGACAGCCGAAGGCGAGCTGAGCAGATGATGAAAGGTTGTTCCGGTTCTAGAAATAATCTCAGAAAACGGGAGCATACAAGAGAGGATAGATAATGATGGACTAATTATTTTTGCCGAGAAGGAGGGAACTGCGGTATCACGATTTGAACGTAGCACCATATTTGATTTATACTGAGTATGGAAATAGCGGTTGTTCATTTATGCGTGTGGCAGTTTTCCTAATCAAAGCAAGTGCTAATGATATCAGTTGCTCAATAATAATTCCATTTGTTTGAGATACGGCACCACAACCTTCGCATGGAACACATCCCCTTCGACGCCGAACTCCGCTCTCCCCTCCGCGCGCTGGGCGATGGCCTCGATGCTGTGCAGCCCGATGCCATGCAGTCCCGGCTCGTCCTTCTTCTTGGAGGAGACAAAGCGGCCCTTGCTGGCGGTGATGGAGGATGGATCGCAGGGATTCTCACAGTAGATGTAAAACATGTTCCACGAGCGGGAGAAGGTCAGGTGGATGGTCGGATTGCGCGGGCGGTCTGGCATGCGCTGAACGCCCTCGATGGCATTGTCGAGCAGGTTGCCGACGATGGAACAGAAGTCGGCTGTCGGGAGGGGCAGCTCCGCCAGCGGATACGGGGAATACTGAAACGCGATCCCCTTCTCCCGCATGAGCCGGCGCTTGGCGGCCAGCAGCGCGTCCACGCCCGGATTGCCGGTGACGATCATATCCTCGGCGTCGGTATCCTTCAGCACCGTTTCCAGGTAGGCTTTGGCGGTGGATTCGCCGCTGCCGGTGACCAGCTCCTGCAGGGTTTGGAGGTGGTGCTTGTAATCGTGCTGGCGCTGCGTCAAATCCTCATACATCTGCGAAAGCTCCTGCTGATGCTGCCGGGTCAGGCTGAGCATGGCGATCTCGGTCTGATAGCGGTTCTTCCTGTCGGCATCCATGGAGACCATGCGGAACAGGAGGACGGTCATCATCGTAAAGACAATCAGGCCGATGTAGACCCAGAAGAACGGGACGATGGTTTCGTCGCTTACGTTCAAAAAGAGCGAATACAGGGATTCTTCCACGAGGAAGGCCGCCGACAGGGTGATCATGAACGCCGCATAGGAGGATGTTCCGGGCACGGAGCATCCTTTTTTGATTTGGATCAGCAGCTTCAGCACGGCAAACAGGGCGATATTGGTCACGATGATGCTGACAAACCGCTTTACTTGCACCGACGGAAACGGCATATGTGTGATCTGCGGCAGCAGCTCAAAGATGGGATAGGTCACCACCGAAATCATGTTGAAGAGCAGCGTCATGACGATCAGCCAGTATACAATGGATGTCTTGCGCTCGGAGGACAGCGTGAGCGCGTAGATGGCTGGGAAAACGTAGAAGAGCTGATCGACAAATAGCATGTGACGGGAAAGCAGGAAGGTGAGCAGGCCCGCGCACGAGAGCACCAGCGCAGCGTCCGCGACGGGATGCTGCTTTTCATAGGCAAAGCATTGCTTCACAAACATGAGGATGAGCAGGCCCTGCACGCAGTTGATGGCGATTTCAAATGCTGTCCAGACCATTTTTCAGTCCCCCTCCCTGATGATAGCGGTCAAATGCCTGGTTGATGTCGCTGACATACGTTCTGGAAATCGGTACGGATTCACCGTTTGACAGCAGGCACTCCGTCCGTGTGAGCGTCCGCACATGGGCGATGTTCACGATGTAGCTGCGGTGGCAGAGAACGAACAGGCTCCTTGGCAGGCTGCTCTCGATATCCGCCAGCCTGGCGTTGATGCGAATCGGCTCGTCGCTGAGCGTTGTATAGAAGAGCAGATTGCGCAGGCGCGCCTCAATGCAGCGGATTTCGATGTAGCGAAGCACATACCGCTTTCCGCCGGAAAAGAGGGTCAGCGCGTGATCGTTCCGAATGGCAAGCCGGTTATAGACATAGCTGCAGCAGTAATTGATATCCTCCTGCGAGACGGGCTTCTTGAGGTATCGAAGGGCATTGACAGTGTATCCCTCAAAGACATATTCGTTGTAGTTCGTGCAGAACACAATCGTCATGTCCAGGCAGGCTTCACGGATTCTGCGCGCCAGGTCAATGCCGCTCATCTCACCGGGAATCTGAATATCGACAAAGAGCAGATCGATTTCCGCCTCGTGCTCGATGGCCTCCAATACGTCCTCGGAGGATGAAAAGACGGAGAGCTCGACATCCGTATGCCCGCTGGCGCTCTGCCAGCGCTCAATCGCTTCCGCAATCGCCGTCTGATAGAACGGCTCATCCTCGCAAACCACGATTCTCAACGCGCTTCCCTCCTCTTCTGATTCTAGCTGACATGCTGTCGGCAGCATCAAAGGCTGCTGCTTTGCGGCAGAATGCATGCAACAACATACTATCAGGGGTCTATTCCCTTGTCAATGATGACGTTCGGAAGCCCTGTTTTTTTATCCCCTTTTTGATCGAAAATGTGCTGGAACGGGGAAAAAACAGCATTTCATGACAAAAAAGTTGCGTCTCATGCTTTTGGCCGCTTTTGGGTGCCAATTGACGTTAGAATAGGGATACACAACCGTCAGGATTTCGGCTTATTTGAATATATGGAAAAGAGATCAAAATTCTTTGAAAAAGTTTGCGTTTATTCGCAGGCTCGACGTCTAAATACATGAGGAGGTGAGAAGCAGATGAGTGTTGTCACGGGCCCGGACAACCAGCGCGAGGAAAAAATCAGTTCGCTTGTTCGCCTGTACGAGAAGGATCTGCTTCGGACGTGCTGCGTGTACCTGCGGGACAGGGACATGGCGCAGGACGCCGTTCAGGAGACGTTTTTGAAGGCATACAAGGCGCTTGATAGCTTCCGAAGCGAAAGCACGGAAAAGACCTGGCTGTACAGCATTGCGCTCAACGTCTGCCGCGACATGCGCCGCAGCGCATGGTTCCGCTATGTGGACAGGCGGGTGACGCTCGACCACCTGCCCGACCCGGTTGAGCCGGTGCCAGATGCGAGTATCGCGCTCATGCAGGAGATCATGCGGCTGCCGCGCAAGCTGATGGAAGCTGTCTGGCTGTACTACTATGAGGATATGAACATGAAGGATATTGGCGACATGCTGGGCGTGGCGGCGACGACGGTCGGCTACCGGCTTGACAAGGCCAGAACGCTGCTGCGCTGCAGACTGGGAGGAGGCCATCCAGATGAGAAATGACGAGGAGCTTCGCAGGCTTATTCATGAAGCAGCCGATGCGTGTCTGTCCGGCGCGGATGCGATGCCATCGCGCTACGACGCCATCATGCACTGCATCAAAAAAGAAAAAAAGGTTGAAAAAAAGAAGGTTTCATTTGCGCTGGTGTGCGCGATTGTGCTGACACTGGTGCTGGCAGGCGCAGCGGTGGCTGCTGGTCTGGTGCGCATGAGTCACTTCAGCGATGTGCTGAAAGAGGATCAGCCGTGGGATGCCGAGCGGCTGTCCCGCGTCGATCAACTGACGGTCGATCTTGGTCAGACCATCCATCTGACGACGCCCGAGGTCGAGAGCGATGACACCGTGCGCGGCCGGATGCTTGCCGCGATGGGCGGACGCACGTTCGAGCTGACGATCGACGAAGTGTACTGCAACGGCAACAAGCTCTACTACACCTATTCGTTCACCCACGACGACAACCTCGTCTTTACCGGCGAGGGCAAGCCCAGCGGGTTTGACGCATGGGACGTCGATTGGCCTGGAAAGAAGTGGGAAGACATCGCCTCTCTGGGCAACTATCAGTATTGGGCTGACGAGGATGCATGGTTTGCGGCACACCCGCAGGACAGCTGGTTTGGCTCGCTGACGGCGGGCGTCGGCGACGGCGCAGACCTTGCTGATGGTACGCGGCTGCGCATCTGGGACAGTTGGCTGGAGCGTGTTGACGCGCATACGGAGCGCGCATTCTATGAGGTCGAGCTGCCCGAGGGCTACGAGGCGGGCGAGAGCGTCGATATCGTGATGACGGTGATGTACGGCGGCGTGCTGAACTACGTGAACGCAGCTGGCGTGCATTGGGCGCACATGGTTCCGGCGGACAACCGCGGCATCCTTCGTGTGCCGGTGACGGTGCCCGTGACCGGCAGCGTGACGCAGCTGATGGGCGACATGAAGCCGAAGGAGTACGGCGCGCACGCGCGGCTGCTGGTTTCCGATTTCGACGTGACCGGCACGGTGACCGTCGAGGCCGCAGAGGGCTGGAACAGCGATCTGGACGAGGAAAGCGGCGACTACGTATGCAGCTACAAGCTCATCGCGGACGGCGAGGAAAAGGAGAACATCAACGGCAGCGTGAGCCCGATTGCTGAAAATGGCACCTATGAAATCGGGATGCGCTTCAACCTGCCCGCTTCGACGGAGCACATCACCCTGCGTCCGGTGCGCAGAATCAGCGGTGTGGTTGTGGACGGAAGCGAGGATATCGTGCTGAGATAAACCGACGGGCGGCGTGAGCCGGGCGGGGCGCGCCGCCCCATTTCAAAGGAGGAAACGACATGAAAAATTTGATTTGTATGGGCATCTGCCTGCTGGCGCAGCTGCTTCCGCTCTGCGCGGCTGCGCAGGAATACGTTTCGATTGCCGAGATTTACAAGCACGCTCAGGCGACGGATGGTGTCTGGCAGGAGACGTTTGACACGCCCAATGGCGAAATGACGGTGGATGTACCGATCATTGTGCCGGATGTGGAGACGATGCCGGTGGTGACGGTGGAGAAGGCGAAGATCAGCGAAGCACTGTTCAATCAGATTGCAAGCGGAAAAAAGTATGGGACGAAAAGAGAATTGAGTTACGAGACTGAACTGAATGGAGAGCACCTCGGATTCTATCTGGGTCTCGAGAACAACGATGCCTTCGGCGAGGAATCGGGCAATACGGGCTATGACGCATTTCAATTGACGTTTGTCTTTCATGGCATGTTCATGAACAGCCGGGACAACGGGAAGTGGAAGGGGACGATGCCCAGAGTGGGCTACTACGCATGGGAGCTTGATCTGGACGCCGCTTGCGTGCGAAACAGCGACATTACGCTCAACGAGGCCATGCGGCTTTGGCATGAGGATATAGCGCTGTGCTATCCGGACAAGACATTCGAGATTCGTCCGACGAAGATTGCGCTGCGCGGCTGTACGCTGAAGCCTGAGTTGAAGTCGAAGGACAAACGAGATGGCTTGATTGTGGTCGAAGCGGCAGAGCAGCTGATCGGCGGTATCCCGCTGATGGGCGCGATTTCGTTAGGCACCTGCAATATCGCCGTCAGAACGCCGAAGGATGTGAGTGAAAGAAAAGAGGATGATCGGAAATACAAGGAGATGAATCCGTACCGAAGGGGCTGTTATAGTGTGCTTGGGACGGGTAACGGCTTCTATGGCACCTTCAAGGACGAAAACAACTATCGGACGAGCAGCCAGTTGGCGCGCGTGCGCACAACAGAGTATGAGAATGTGCCGCTAGTGCCGCTCGACAGTGTGCTTGAAAGTATACGGGAAAAGATTGAATCGGGCAATATCATTGGTCTGGATTCCATCAGGCTGGGTTATCTGCTTTATTCCAACCCGGATATGACGGACTACGCATGGGCGATCCCGCGCTGGGTTGTCGATGCGAGATATGTGACGAATGAAAACAGAGATGAGTATATGCTCAAGGATCTGATTGATCCCGAGGAAGGATTGGCGAAGTGGGAAAACCATTATCAAGCCAGTATACCTGTCGATGTGCAGACGGGCGAGCTGATCATCTTTACGTATGGCGATGCGGAGACGTTCAGTGTGCCGGAAATGATGACGTGGGACAAGGTACAGTAAGGAGGCATACGCATGAAAACGAAAACGAAAACCACGATGCTGCTTGCGCTGCTGCTCGCACTCGTCTGCACCGCAGCATACGCGCAGGAATACTACACGCTGCCGGAGATTCGGGAGCAGGCGGCGCAGGGCTGGCATGAGACGTACACGGATAAATATGGTCGAGTTAGACAAGTAGATATTGATGTCGAAGTATTTGGAGAAGAAAGCGCACCAGTATTAGTGGTGGGCTGGCCAGATGATGGTCTACAGCTTTTCTATATTGGTGATACTTCACCAAGTGATGCGATCCTAGCAGCAGAAAAGGGAAACGGAGTAACGGTCTATCCTTTTGACTTTCCTACGGGGATGAAGATAGACCTCGATAAGCAATATCTTGAAGAATACGAAAATAATCTGACGCTTAGAGAGATGTATGATTTTGTTAAAGAACACTTACAAGCACAAGGTGTCGATCAGGAATATGTATGGGAGCAACCAAGAGTATTTAATATAGTGTATAGCCAAAATAAGAAAACCGAGAGCGTACTTGTTCCTGGATACTATTCTATGTGGTTTTGGCCCAAGTATTTTGATTTGCCTATTTTGTCGAATATAGCAAATTCTTTTGTGAGAGGCCTTGATGGCCCAGTCACGTCTGCAAAACTGTATTTTGATATGAGTAACTATACTGAGTATTATGGTGGCGGAACAAATTGGGATGTAAAAGAAGTGATAGCGGAAGATATTCCGCTATGTTCTGTAGATAAAGTAATAGAGGGCGCACGAGAAATGATTGAGGAGGGTTATATCCATCAGGTGATTTCGCTGCGGTTCGGATATGTTGTGTATAGTGATCCAAATGATGAGTGGGGTAAACAACGATCTTTGTATGACATGGATACAATATGGTATCTGGTGCCTTCGTGGGTGATGGAGTGCTATATTTTGGAGAATCCGAAGGTGGATAAACTAGGAAAGTATCCTAATATTTGGGAGATGACGATTAATGCGCAAACAGGTGAAATGATAAATCACTTTGACAAGAGTCTATATGGCCGCGGCGATGGACGCTACAAGGGTTTCATCCCGTGGGATAAGGTGAAATAAGGAGGCACACGCATGAAAACGAAAATCACGATGCTGCTTGCGCTGCTGCTCGCACTTGTCTGCACCGCAGCATACGCGCAGGAATACTACACACTGCCAGAGATCCGAGAGCAGGCGGAGCAGGGCTGGCATGAGACGTACACGGATAAGTATGGCCGGGTGCGGCAGGTGGATATCGACATCGAAGTGTTCGGCGAGGAGAAGGCGCCAGTCATCAAGGCCTGCTGGGATGATCCGTATGCTCTCCTCTTTCAAGGCGAAAAGGATCCCTATGGTGAGATCACTGAGGAAGTAGATAAAGGAAGAGGCGAATATGTCTTCTTGTATAGCAGTGTAAGAGGGATGACAGTTGACCTCGATCAAAAATATGGGGAGGCGTATGGAAACGATCTGACGCCACGAGAGGTTTACGCGTTTATTGAACAATGCTTGCAGGAACGAGGTATCGATCAGGACTATATTTGGGAGCGACCATATACATTCAGTCTCGTGTACGGTCAACACAAAAAATCTGGAGAGGTACTTGTCCCGCCGGTTTACTATATATGGCTTTGGCCGCAGGAGCAGGGTTTGCCCATCATGGAACATGTGGGTTCTGCGTTTCAACGGGATATTGATGTGCCGTATACGGCTCCGTATCTCCAGATCTGGATGCGGGATCGGGAGAATTATAGCTGTGCTGTAATCGATTTCGACGTACAGGAGGTTCTCGCAGAGGATATTCCGCTGTGTGCCGTAGACAAGGTGATTGAAGGCGCACGGAAGATGATTGAGGATGGGCATATCTGTCAAGTGCTGTCTCTGCGGTTTGGCTATGTTGTGTATACTGATCCTGATTATCAATGGAAAAGAGGAGAGACAGCATACGATATGCCTGCGGGCTATCTCGTGCCGTCGTGGATCCTTGAGTGTTACATATTGAATAATCCAAAGGTGGACAAACTGAGCGAATATGCAGGCGTCGCAACGTTGGTCATCAATGCACAGACGGGCGAGATGCTGGACTGGTTTGACACGAGCTATCATGGCCGCGGCGATGGACGCTACAAGGGTTTCATCCCGTGGGATAAGGTGAAATAAGGAGGCATACGCATGAAAATGAAAACCACGCTGCTGCTTGCGCTGCTGCTCGCACTCGTCTGCACCGCAGCATCCGCGCAGGAATACTACACGCTGCCGGAGATCCGTGAGCAGGCGGCACAGGGGTGGCACGAGACGTATACCGATAAATATGGACGGCAGACGGCGGTTGATATCGATATACAGGTCTTTGGCGATGAAAAAGCGCCAGTATTGAAGATTGGATTGCCAGATTATCAGGAATACACGAAGGTCGAAAATAATCCATATCTTTCAGTAACGAATGTCAAAAAACGTGGAGGACAAAGGACAATTGTTTACGAGGCATATGGTGAAAAAATCGACTTTGATCATGTATATGGTAATGAATATGGGAATAATTCGACACCCGGAGAAGCATACAGTTTCTTGAAAAAGCATCTGGAAGAACAGGGAATTTCCAGCGAAGGCTTTGTATGGGAAACGCCCAAATCCTTTCAGGTATTATGTTGTACCAGTCAGGCCACGGGAGAGGCAATTTCAGCACCATTTTACTTTATTCGCCTTTGGCCTGAACTTCAAAATATGCCTCTTTTGACACATGTTATGGCAAGCTTCAAAAAGGATGGATGGCCAAATTATACTCCTGAACTGACTTATATGTTTAGGGGTGAAGACGAATATGCGATAGGCGTTTCTACGTTTGAAGAAAGGGAAATGATAGAAGAAGATATTCCTCTTTGTTCGCTTGAGAAGATCATTCAGAGTGCAAAAGAGCAAATTGAAGCAGGATATATCCAAAAGGTTATTTCTCTGTGCTTTGGCTATGTGGTATATAACGATCCAAGTATTCAAAGCAAGAAACCCGTATCTATTTATGATGTGGATTATTGCTATGCTGTGCCCGGATGGGTACTTGAATGCCAATGGGTAGATACGCCCCAAATGGATTATAGTGATACGAGCTCAGTAACATGTATGGCTTTCAATGCACAGAATGGTAAAATGATGAACCGCTTTGATAAGAGTAAGTTTGGATTTGCAAACGGTGATTATCAAGGATGTATTTCATGGGACGATGTACGCTAAACCGATCTGAAAGGTGAACAGCATGTTGGAAGAACTCAAGAAAGCCTTCCGTGCCCGGCAATTCTGGGTGTCGTTTGGCACATTCTTTGTCGTCATGCTCGGCTATTCGCTGGCTAGCTGGCTTGGCAGCATCAGCGCCGGCGAGTATATCGAATACCGTGAAAGCGCGCTTCACATGGCGCTGGGCGGCGTGTATTTCGGCGGGTTTATGCTGATGTTCCCGTTCTGCGTCGCATTCTGCTACGCAACCGGGCAGGTGGATGAAATGCGCTCCGGCATGATGCAGTGGCGGGCCTTCCGCAGCTCCATTTGGGCGTATGTGAAGCTGAAAATCGGCGCAGGCATGATCGTAGCGGTGTGCGCGACGTGTACGGCGTTTGTGCTTCACGCCATCCTGTGGTACAACATCGCGCTGCCGATTGAGCCGGAGGTCTACCCGAACCATGCGATCTATTTTAGTGAGCAGTTCATTTATCACGACGTCTATGCCCTGTGGCACGGTCTGCCGCTGTATGTGGGCACGACCATCGGCATGGCGTTCACGGCGGCAATCTGGTCGGTGATCGCGCTGGCGGTTTCCATCTGGATTCCCGATAAGCTGCTGGTCGTGGCGATTCCCGCGGCGATCTTCTACATCTGGAACGCGGACATTTCCTTCTATGTCTTTGGTGTGCCGCTGCCGTCCCCGGCCAGCCTGTTCAACGATGGCCTGTCGGTTCAGAAGGCGGTGATCACATTGCTCATGTATGCGGTCGCCTTTGCGGTCAGCGCGGGCGGATTCTACATGGGATGCAGAAGGAGGTGCCAGCATGTCTGAGAATCAAAGACCGATGCACTGGATGTGCGCCGCGCTCTATGGGCATTTCGGCCTCTGGGCGCATTCGCTGCGCACCGTCCTGATGCTCATCTTCGCGCTCATGATGAACTACATGCTCGTAAGAAGCGAGGGTGCGCGCGTGATGAACGCCGGGTATCAGGTTCACATGGGCGAAATGCTCTTCTCCTATCTGCATCAGGGCTTCAATATGATCATGGCGAGCCTGACGTTCTTCGTGATGATGTCGGAAATTCCCAAGCAGGTGCCGTATCAGAAGTATTCGACGCTGCGCATGACCAGACGCCGGTGGCTGGCGTCTCTGATGCTGTTCTGTGTGTTGATCGTCCTGCTGTATCTCGCGCTCATGATCGTCTCCTCCGTTCTCTTTTCGCTGCCGTATGTGACGCCGGGCGGCGGCTGGAGCGATCTGGAGCGTCTTGCGGCTGATCCGGACTTTATCTATGAGCCCCCGTACATTCCGGCGTATGTCACCTCAAGCCTGTCGCCGCTTGCGGCGGGCGTGATCGCGGGCACGGTGCTGTTCCTGTTCTGGACGGCGATGGCGTTCATCATTCTGCTATGCTCACTCTATCGCGTGCCGAATGTGGGCATCGTCATCTGCGTGGCGTTCATCACCGGCAGCATCGTGATTCTGGTGGAGAGCATCCCCGGCCTGATTCTGCCGGATCAGTTTTCCACGATGGACAGAATCGCTGCGCGGTTTGAGGAGCACAAGCTGACGGCGGTGATGCTGTCCATGGGCGGCTGGCTGCTGCTGAACGGGCTGCTTGCGGCGCTGATGGACAGGCGCGTGCAGCGGATGGACATCGAGTTTTCCGGGAAGGAGTAACGGCGAATGATTACGGTGGAAAATGTGAGCAAGCAATACGGCAGCAATAGCGTGCTGCGGGGGATTTCCGTGCAGCTGCACGAAGGGGCAATCTACGGCCTCGTCGGTGCGAACGGCTGCGGCAAGACGACGCTGATGCGCTGCATCTGCGGCTTCTCCCAGCCGACGTCCGGGTATATCGTCGTCAACGGCTGCCTGATCGGCGGCAGGTCCGCGCTCAGGCGAAATCCTGAGCTGGCCAAGGCCGATGCGGGCATCATTAGCCGGGTATCCGACTTTGCGCTGAATACCGGCGTGATCATCGAGACGCCGGGCTTCCTGCCGCATGAAACGGGCCTGCAGAACCTCATGCTCCTTGCGGCGATGTCCGGTAGGGCGGACAGGCTCCGGGTTCGGCGTGCCATGATCGAGCTGGGGCTTGACCCGGACGAGAAGAAGCCCGTCTGGAAGTATTCGCTCGGCCAGCGTCAGCGGCTGGGCTTCGCGCAGGCGTTCATGGAAGACCCGGACGTGCTGATTCTGGATGAGCCGTTCAACGCGATGGACAAGGCATCCATGGAGGAGGTGCATGACCTGCTCCAGCGCTTCAAGGCGCAGGACAAGACCGTCCTGCTGGCCAGCCACAGCGCGGAGGACATCGCGAGGGCCTGCGATGTGATCTATGAGATGGAGGATGGCGGGCTGCACCTTGTGAAGCAGTGAGCGCACACGTCCTGAAATGATGGCACGGTGAGGCAATACGAATGATGGAGAGCCATCCAGCTTTGATCGGCTCCTGCGAGGAGCATACGGCGTTCATGGTCGAGCGATACAGTGCCCAGCTGGTCGGTCTTTGCTCCCGGCTGCTGCGTGATCGTTACTTGGCGCAGGACGCAGTACAGGAACCCCTTTTGAAAGCCTACCTGAAGCGCGGGAGTTTCCGGGGAGAAAACGAAAAGAGTGAAAAGGCCTGGCTGATGCAGATCGTGGTGAACGTCTGCCGGGATCGGATGCGGACGAGCTGGTTTCGCCTCTCCGACAGCGAAAGCGCTTTGGATGCGCTTAACCAGGCGGCAGTGGAAGCGCCTGAGGAGGCTGTGCTGCTCCGCATCTTGATCGGTTCTCTGCCGAGGAAGTACAGCGTGGTGATCTGGATGTACTACTATCAGGACATGGCGGTATGCGAAATCGCCACTGTGGTCGAAAGATCGACAGCCGTTGTGTACCGAAGGCTGAGAGAGGCCAGGCAAATGCTCAGAGCATCCATGCAGCCGGAATAGATCGACCGTAAAAACGCGCACATCTTGATGCAATCTGAAAAACAGCTGCGAAGAGCCAGACACTTCGATGCAGAGCCATGCCGCTGGTGAAAGAGCAGGGATGAACGAACAAATGAACGAAATACGATGGATTCACTGCCCGATTTGCGGCAGAAAAACACGAACGAGGGTATATCAGGACACTGTGCTGGTGAAATTCCCGCTGTTTTGCTCCACATGCAAGAAAGAAATCCGAATCAATGTGGTGCAGATGAAAATGGTTGTAAGCGACGAGCCAGACGCCTAGAACACAGGGCCTGCTTCTCCGGTGCGTGAGGTTGCAGGCCCTGTTTGTGTAATGGGTTATCATACGATATCTTAAGACTCGGCGTTCTTTGTGCGGAGCTTATTGAAGACGGCTCCTATGAAATGCTTTGCGTATTGATCAAAACTAAAGCGCTGTACTGATGCACAAAGATGTTTCATCGAGAATCGAAAAACCAGAATCCTTTTCGAAACCAAATGAAGGATTCTGGCTTGATTAGGCTTTAATACGGAATTCTCTTTACCTTTAGAGGAATACGACATTGTTACAGATGATTTCCTCGACCTGCGCCTTGATGGTATTCATCATGCCCACCCATCTCATCGGATCAGCTGCTTTCAAATCTTCATTGATACCCGCCTCTGCTGCCAATTGCGGAATCATCTGATCCAGAAGGCGCTGAGCTTCTGCATCCACTTCGTTCAGATCGTCATATAGCTTTCCGCTGAGGAGCAGTCGGCTGTACAACCCAGGGCGATACTCTTTCAGAACCTTCATCCGTGCTCTGCCGAATTTGCCGATAGGCTGACTGCTTTCAATTTCAAGATCGGGGAGGTAGTAATCCCCGACGAGGGTGTAGTTCAGTCCGTTTTGGCTGTCGTGGACTCTGGAGGGGAGCGTATTCATGGTGGTTCCTCGCTTTCTTGTGGTGTCGGTCATAATGTGACTGCTGCAACCGCTGACTGTTTGTTTCTACTGCTCTCCTTTCGTCGTTTGATTCTATCACACCACAATACTTGAGATAAAAAGAAGAAATCCGAACCCATCCCCAACTGGGATTAAGTTCGGATTTCTCAAGTATGTGGAATGACTCAAGAAATGATACAATTCCCGGCTATCGTTTTGCAATACAGCTATCGTTTTGCAATGGGTGCATTTGGGTGCAAAACAGGTGCGGTTGGGTGCAAATTGTAGCTTGGTGGGTGCAACACCGAGCCTTCGTTTTGTCATCAATTATTCAATACAGTCAGTTTGCAATCATGTCAATACCCCTCTGGAGAGTTGCAGCATCAATCGCGCCCACTGCCTGCGCGATCACATGCCCTTCTGCGTTGATGAAGAAGGAAGTCGGCAAAGAATAGGCTCCATAGGTCATTGCTGCTTCAGATTTGGTATCGAACAGCACAGGGAAATCATAGCCGTTTTTCTCGATAAAGGCAGAGGCAGTTTCAACAGTCTCGCGTCCGCCATCGGTCATGTTAACCATGACGAAGTGAACGTCACCGCCCAGTTCGGCATACTTTTCATTGAAGTCAGGCATCTCACTCTGGCACGGTCCGCACCAGCTTGCCCAGAAGTTCAGCACGATAGGCTTGCCAAAGAAACTGCTCAGCTTCACAGGATTTCCTTCTTTGTCGATGACTTCGAAGTCGGGAGCTATGATGTCTTCGGATTCCTCATTCGCAGAAGTGTCAGCCGCTTCAGTGGATTCGCCTTCTGGAATCACTTCTTCCGCGGCGGGTTCGGGAGTGGGCTGAGGCGTAGCATGAACGATCATCTGTTCAGCAGTTACATCCTGTCCCAGCCTGTCGTACAGCACATATGCACCGCCGATTAGGAGAACGAACACCAGCAGGATAATTAGCAATGAATTTTTGTTCTTCATATGATCACCTCATCAGCTGAGCAGGCTCAGCAGTCGTCCGAGAGTACCGGTCGCCATCAGGATGCCGATCAGCACCAGCAGGCAGCCGCTTACGATATTGATTACCCTGTAGTTTTTCTTGATCCAGTTGAATGCGGATTTGAGATAGTCGATGAGCACAGCGCTCAGTATGAACGGGATGCCAAGACCCAGTGAGTAGGCCAGCAGCATCAGCATGCCCTGCACCGCATGGCCCTGCTGGGAGGCCAGCATCAGCGCGGAACCGAGGAATGCTCCAACACAGGGCGTCCAACCCAGAGAGAAGATCACGCCGAAGAGCATAGCGGAGATGAAGTTCATGTCTTCTTTCACCACATTGCGCTTGCTTCCCCTGAACAGATTGATGTGGAACACTCCCAGGAAGTTCAGACCGAAGAAGATAACGATCAGGCCGGATACGATGTTCACAGCGGTCTGGTGTTCACGCAGGAAGCTTCCCACCGTTCCGGCGAGAGCGCCGAGAATTACAAAGATGATACTGAAGCCTGTGACGAAGCCCAGCGAACCAGTAAGCGTTTTGCGTACACTGCGCTCGCCGCCGCTCGCGAAGTAAGAAATATAGATGGGCAACATGGGCAGAAGGCACGGAGAGATGAAGGTAATGATCCCTTCAAGAAAAGCTATGATATATTGCATTCGCTGCACTCCTTTCGAATGTGCCGATGTTCATACAGGATTATTTTCTGTTCACTGATAATTTACTCCGATATCCTGATGATGAATCTAAGCTTCATGCGTCATCTAGGATTACATTTTGCAGTTGCCGCATTCCCTGCTAAAAATCCCTGAAATCAGCCATCCGATCAGTCCCATATACAGCACAGAGCCAAACGGGCTTGAAGTGATGGGACAGCTTCCGCTTGCGCATCCGATAAAGTGATAGTATGCCAAGCCTGCCAGCGCGCCGCCCAGAGTGAACAGCGTGGGGCGAATCCATTTCTTAATCTTCATTTTCAGGCACCTCCTGCCATAAATTCTTCTGCCATGTGAACGGCCATGGCTCCGTCTGCCACGGCGGTGACCACCTGCCGAAGCAGCTTGGTTCTCACATCGCCCACAGCGTACACGCCGGGGATGTTGGTTTCGGTGGTTTCTCCAGCAACGATGTAGCCGCCCTTGTCCAGTTCGATCTGATCCGAAACCAGCTCAGTGGCGGGCTTCCTGCCTACGCTTACGAACACGCCGTCCGCTGCAATCACTGTTTCTTCACCGGTCTGCACATCCTTCAGCCGGACGCCAGTGATATTGTCTTCGTGAAGCAGTTCCGTCACCACGCTGTTCCAGCGGAATTCCACGTTCTCTGCCTTCATCAGGGGTTCATGGTAGATTTTCGTCGCCCGGAGCGTATTCCTACGATGAACGATGATGACCTTCTCGGCAATGCGGCTCAGAAGCAGCGCATCCGCTGCCGCTGTGTTGCCTCCGCCTACGACTACAACAGTCTTTCCCTTATAGAACATTCCATCGCAGGCCGCGCAGTAGGCCACGCCCCGTCCGACCAGTTCCTTTTCGTTAGGAACACCGAGTTCCCTGGGATTTGCACCCGTCGCCAGTACAATGGTCTTGCCATAGAAAGTTCCCTCGCTGGTTTCGACTGTCTTCGGGCTGGAATTCAGATTGACGCTGCGGACTTCCACATTCTGCGTCGTTGCTCCGAAGCGTTCAGCCTGCCGCTGCATCTGATCCGCCAGTTCCCAGCCGCCGATGCCATCTACAAAGCCCGGATAGTTGTCGATCTGGTGTGTCAGCGCCATCTGACCGCCTGCGGAGAGCTTTTCAATCACCAGCGTATCGAACCCCGCTCTTGCTGCATACAGCGCCGCCGTGTATCCGCCGGGTCCTCCTCCGATGACGATCATGTCGTAAACGTGATCATTTTCTTCCTTTATCTGTTCGGGAAGGATGTCGGAAAGGAATTCATCAATGACCGCCTTGGATTCCGGTGCAACGGTAGATGCCACGGGCTTACCGTCTACATACAGCCTGAGCGTGGGGATCAGTTCGACCTGCAGTTCACTCCAAAGCTTGTCATCCTCGTCCATATCAACCTTTACCACTTCAAGTACGCCTGCGTACTGCTCTGCAATCTGCTCGTATGCCGGGTTGATCTTGCGGCAATGCGGGCACCAAGGTGCCCAGAAATCTACCAGAAAAGTCTTTCCATTCTCAATCATTTCCTTGAGCTTCTTCGAGTTTATATTCATAGCTGCCATTGTGCCAGCCCCTTTCGTTTTGTTTGATCACAGTATACCCGGAGGAGAGCTTATTTTCCGTGATGAAATCACACAATGCTCAAGCTGAGTGTTTCTTCCTTAATAAAGCGACAATCAGTTTGAGCATTGTGATCTTATCACGGTCATGCGGATTGAAATTGGGTATGATATAGCCATCAAACAAAAAGGAGGTCCTCAGAATGAGACTGAAGGATAAAGTAGCCATCATCACCGGCGGCAGCAGAGGCATCGGCTTCGCAACCGCAGACAAGTTTCTAAAGGAAGGCGCAAAGGTCATACTGACCGCAAGTACGCAGGCGTCCGCCGACAAGGCCGTGGCGCAGCTGAAGGAGAAGTACCCCGATGCGACGGTTGCAGGCATCAGCCCTGATCTGTCTAGCCTGGATTCCGTTCGGACAGCTTTCAGAGAAGCGACGTCTCAATACGGCTGCGTGGACATTCTGATCAACAACGCAGGCGTATCGGAAAGCACTCCCTTTATGGAGTACACCGAGGAAACCTTTGATAAGGTCATGGATCTGAACGTCAAGGGCGTATTCAACGCGACGCGCGCAGCAGCTGAGTGCATGACCGCCAAAGGAAACGGCGTCATCCTCTCCACATCCTCGATGGTCAGCATTACCGGACAGCCCAGCGGCTTTGCCTATCCGGCATCCAAGTTCGCGGTTAATGGTCTGACTGTTTCCCTTGCTCGGGAACTGGGGCCCAAGGGCATCCGGGTCAACGCCGTCGCGCCCGGCATTACGGAGACCGATATGATGAAGGCTGTTCCCAAAGAAGTCATCGACCCCATGATCGCACGGATTCCGCTCAAGCGTCTAGGACAGCCGGAGGACATCGCAAATGCCTTTGTATTCCTCGCTTCGGACGAGGCGTCCTATATCACCGGCGTTGTGCTGAGCGTGGACGGCATGGCAAGAACTTGACAATGTGACAACATCACAGAAGCCAGCAAATATACCTGATATAATACAATCACAAAAGAAAAACATGGAGGACAACAAGATGTCTGCTATCAATATCAATAAATCCAATTTCCAGAATGAAGTCATGAATTCCGACAAACCCGTCCTGCTGGACTTCTGGGCTCCCTGGTGCGGCCCCTGCCGCATGGTGGTTCCCATCGTTGAGGAGATCGCCCGGGAACGCAGCGATATCAAGGTGGGCAAGATCAACGTGGATGAAAATCCCGAGCTCGCCGGACAGTTCGGCGTAATGAGCATTCCCACGCTGGTGGTCATGAAAAACGGCAAGATCGTCAATCAGTCCATGGGTGCAAAGCCCAAGAGCGCCATTCTCGCGATGCTCTAAAAATGTCAGTTCAGCGTTTCACTTCCGCACATCCGGTGTTTAATATAAACATAAACAACAATACAACAGGAGGTTCAACCTTATGAATACGAAATTCTATATCTGCCGCACCTGCGGTAATATCATCGAAAAGATCAATGATTCCGGCGTTCCCGTCGTATGCTGCGGCAAGCCGATGGAAGAGTTGGTTCCCAATACCGTCGAAGCCAGCAGCGAGAAGCACCTGCCCGCCGTGACCGTTGAAGACGGAGCAATCAACGTCAACGTCGGCAGCGTAAATCATCCGATGGCCGATGAGCACTACATCGAATGGGTTTATGTCGAGACCGAAAACGGCGGTCAGCGCAAGTACCTCAAGCCTGGCGAAGAGCCCAATGTGACCTTCAGCCTGGGCGATGACAAGGCCGTCGCCGTATACGCCTACTGCAATCTCCACGGTCTGTGGAAGACGGAAGTATAACCTTCCCTGACAAGGGCCTGTCGGTAATCCGCCGGCAGGCTCTTTTATGTGATATCATCACGGAAAACCGAGACTGAATTCGATATAATCAGGGCAAACAAACACAGGGAGGAATTGATATGGCGGGGATCTGGAAGAAAAGAAGGGCTTATGTCGAACAGAGGGACTGCGTGGCCTGCGGCTGCTGCGTGAAGGTCTGTCCGCTGAACGCCATCCAGGTCTATCGCGGCCTGTATGCGCAGGTGGATGAGGACAAATGCGTCGGCTGCGGCAGATGCGCAAAGGAATGTCCGGCGACGGTGATCGAGATCCGGGAGGTGACGGCATGAAAAAGAAATGGTATGACTATCTCTGGATCGTATCGCTGAGCTACCTGGTGCTGGGATTTTTCAACATTCTATTTGCGTGGCTTGGACTGTTCTGCTTCTTCATTCCGCTGATTATCGCAATTGCGAAGGGAACCAAGGGCTACTGCAACCGCTACTGCGGGCGCGGCCAGCTGTTTGGTCTGCTGGGCGGCAGGTTTGGCCTTTCCCGGAAGAAGGATATCCCGCGCTGGATGAAGAGCAAGGCTTTCCGCTATGGTTTCCTGATATTCTTCTTCGCCATGTTCTTCCTGATGCTGTGGAACACCTATCTTGTGTTCGCGAGCGCACAGGATCTCAGGCAGGCGGTAACGCTTTTGTGGACGTTCAAGCTGCCGTGGCACTGGGCCTATCACGGAACGCTGCTGCATCCGGGTGTCGCACAGTTTGCCTTCGGCTTCTACAGCGTAATGCTGACTTCTACTGTACTGGGCCTGATCACCATGGTTCTGTTCAAGCCCCGCAGCTGGTGCGTCTACTGCCCGATGGGCACCATGACTCAGCTGATCTGCAAGGCAAAAAACACAAAATGACCTTGAGGAGGGATTTCAATGAAAAGAATGATACCAATACTTCTGATGATGACGCTTCTTCTGACCGGCTTCGCAGTACCCAAGCCTGCCACTGAAGCAAATACCTACCGCCAGATCACCATGCAGGAAGCGGTTGAGATGATGGAAAAGGAAGAAAACTACATCATCCTCGATGTGCGTACCCATGAAGAATTCGCAGCAGGACATATCCCGGGCGCTATAGTAGTTCCCAACGAGACCATAGGCACGGAAGAGATTGCCCAGTTGCCCGATAAAGATCAACTGATCATGGTATATTGCCGCAGCGGCAACCGCTCCAAGCAGGCGTCCGATAAGCTGGTGAAGCTGGGATATACCAACATCGTCGAATTCGGCGGCATTATCGACTGGCCCGGAGAAACGGTCTCCGGCATGGAATAGGCTGCCTGGGTGATCTTATCACAGACATGCCATCCGCATTCGGTTATAATGAAATCACAAAAGAAAACACGGAGGTGTGAACATGAGCTTCTTCGACTTATTCAAACAGCCTGATGTGAATCGCGGCGTAGAGGAGTATCAAAGTACTTCCGGGGCTGTGCTGCTGGACGTACGCACTCCGGAGGAATACCGGGGTGGCCATATCCCGGGAAGCAGAAATATTCCGCTGCAGACCATTGGCAACGTAAGCAATGTAGTAGAAAATAAAGATACGGCGCTGTATGTATACTGCCAGTCCGGCGCACGGAGCCGTCAGGCTGCCGGGGCGCTGAAGCAGATGGGCTATACGAATGTGAACAATATCGGCGGCATTGCCGCTTATGCAGGAAAGGTGGAACGATAATATGAAGGTTGTGATCGTGGGCGGCGTGGCAGGCGGAGCGACTGCTGCGGCAAGAATCCGCAGGCTGGACGAACAGGCTGAAATCGTGGTATTCGAGCGTTCCGGATATATCTCATACGCCAACTGCGGTCTGCCTTATTATATCGGCGGCGTCATCGAAGATCCGGAGGAACTGACCCTGCAGACCCCGGCGAGCTTTTTCAGTCGCTTCCGCATACAGATGAAGGTCCACCATGAGGTCACGGCAATCCATCCCGACAGAAAGACCGTCGCCGTGAGGAATCTGGAGACGGGTGAAGCCTTTGAGGAGCGCTACGACAAGCTCCTGCTTTCTCCCGGTGCAAAGCCCGTACGGCCTGATCTGCCGGGCATCGACAGCGGCAGGGTGTTTACCCTGCGTACGGTGGAGGACACCTTCCGGATCAAGGATTACGTCAATGAAAACAAACCCCGCAGCGCCGTTATGGTAGGCGGCGGCTTCATCGGCCTGGAGGTCGCGGAGAATCTCCGGGATCTCGGCATGGAGGTTACCATCATCCAGAAGCCCAGGCAGCTGATGAGTCCCTTCGACAGCGACATGGCTTCCTTCATCCATGCAGAAATGCGGAGACACGGCGTGAAGCTGGCGCTGGGATACAGTGCCGAAGGGTTTGAGGAGAAAAACGGCGGCATTGATGTGCTGCTCGAAGACAGCGCGCCTGTGCATGCCGATATGGTAATCCTCGCCATCGGCGTCACTCCCGAATCATCGCTCGCCAAAGATGTAGGCCTTGCCCTCGGCCTCAAGGGCAGCATTCTGGTCAATGACCGAATGGAAACCTCTGTTACGGATATCTACGCCGTGGGCGATGCGGTACAGGTGAAAAACTATGTCACCGGCGAGAACGCGCTCATCGCGCTGGCAGGTCCCGCAAACAAGCAGGGCCGAATCGCAGCCGATAATATCTGCGGAGGCGACAGCCGGTATCATGGCAGCCAGGGAAGCTCTGTGATCAAAGTGTTTGATATGACCGCCGCGATCACCGGCATAAACGAAACAAATGCCCGCAGATCCGGTCTGGATGCGGAAGCTGTGATACTTTCGCCCATGAGCCATGCAGGTTACTACCCCGGCGGGAAAGTCATGACAATGAAGGTGGTCTTTGAAAAGGCGACTTATCGCCTGCTGGGTGCGCAGATCGTAGGCTATGAAGGTGTGGATAAGCGCATTGATGTGCTGGCCACCGCTATCCGGGCAGGAATGAAAGCCACGGAACTGAAGGATCTGGACCTGGCCTATGCGCCGCCCTACTCCTCCGCCAAGGACCCGGTGAACATGGCGGGGTTCATGGCTGAGAACATCGAGGCCGGCCTGGTCAAGCAGTTCCACTGGGACCAGGTGGCAGACCTGCCCCGGGACGGCAGTGTCACCCTGCTGGATGCCCGCACCCCCATGGAGTACAGCGGGGGCTGCGCCCAGGGGTTTGTGAACATCCCAGTGGACGAGCTGCGCCAGCGGCTGGGGGAAATCGATCCCCAGAAGCCCGTCTACGTCATGTGCCAGAGCGGACTGCGGAGCTATCTGGCCTGCCGCATCCTGGCCCAGCACGGGTATGACTGCTACAACTTCTCCGGCGGGTATCGGTTCTATGCCAGCGTGATGCTGGATCAGCTGGCGGCTCAGAGCGCCTACCCCTGCGGGGTGGAGCGATAACGCCGGGACACCCGGCGGGGAAGCGGTCCAGGGAGGAAAGAAGTTTCCTCCCTGGACTTGCCGTTTCTGGGGGACGGGGAGGCCCCCGCCGGGGCCTTTGGGTGGGGGGCTCTACCGAGCCTGTTTTCGGCAGGTGGTCCTGGTTTGGACCGGCGCAGGTTAGCCCCTGCGAGGTGGGTTCCCGCCCGGTCCCGGGCGGGGGATCCAGGCTTTCTCTAGA
>ENA-ORTY01000623-ORTY01000623.1-human-gut-metagenome-genome-assembly--contig:-NODE-623-length-45829-cov-8.690523_pt1 | contig 45829 bp, 51 predicted proteins | sample MGYA00241917_ERZ509198 | MGnify/ENA primary metagenome ERZ509198 (study PRJEB26280, sample SAMEA2338857) | human gut metagenome | biome: human gut; feature: human-associated habitat; material: faeces...
CCGCCGCCCGCCGCCCGAAGGTCAGCCCGCCGCCCCGCCGAGGCACAGCCTTGGGGCTGGCAACCCCGACTGCCGTGGTCGGCTTTCCCACTTCGCCGTGGAGAAGTGTGCGCCCCTAGGGGCGGATCAGATCCCTGGGCATGACGGGTAAGCGACCGCCGCCCCCTCTCGCGTGAAATTCCGCGAAATTCGGGGCCCGGGGTATTTGCCCCAAAAACAGAAAAAGCGCCGTTTTGGCGCTGATGCATGCCTCTGTAGTTCAACCGGCAGAATCGCCGTCTCAAACGCGGCAGATCGTGGTTCAAATCCGCGCAGAGGTCCCAGATTATTGCTCTCATTTCAGGTAGAAAGGAGTAAAAAATGAACACTCAGATGAATCTTCAGCGGATCAGCGTTGATAAGCTGAAACCCGCAAAATACAATCCCCGGAAAGACCTCAAACCAGGCGACCCTGCCTACGAAAAAATCAAGCGAAGTATGCACGATTTCGGCTATGTCGATCCCGTCATCTGGAACGAGGTCACCGGCAATATCGTCGGTGGCCACCAGCGCTACAAGGTGCTTAAGGCTGAAGGCATGACGGAAATCGACTGCGTTGTTGTCCATATCGAGAACCCGCAGGACGAAAAGGCGCTCAATGTGGCGCTGAACAAGGCTGTCGGCGAATGGGAACCCAAGGCGCTGGCAGATCTTCTGCAGGATCTTCAGCTGTCCGGCTACGATGTGGGCGCTACCGGCTTTGATGCCGCTGAGGTCGATGATCTTTTCTCCAAGGTCCATGACAAGAACGTCAAAGACGATGACTGCGATATCAACCCGGAAGCCATGCAGCCCTTTGTTCAGCCCGGCGATGTCTGGACACTGGGCAGGCACAGGATGGTCTGCGGTGACAGCACCAATCCCGATCATGTCGATCTTCTTATGGACGGTTTGAAAGCCAATCTGGTCGTGACCGATCCGCCCTACAATGTGGCGTATGAATCTGCTGACGGCAAATCCATCCAGAACGACAGCATGGCAGACGAAAAGTTCTATGAATTCCTGCTGGCCGCATTTCGCAATATGGCTGCTCATATGGCGGAAGGCGGCTCTGCGTATATCTTCCATGCCGACACAGAAGGTTTGAACTTCCGCCGTGCATTCAAGGAAGCCGGATTCCACATCAGCGGCGTCTGCATCTGGGTCAAGAACTCTCTTGTCCTGGGCAGAAGTCCCTATCAGTGGCAGCATGAGCCGGTACTATTCGGCTGGATGCCCAACGGCAAGCACCGCTGGTTCTCCGACCGCAAGCAGACCACCATCTGGAACTTCGATAAGCCGAAGCATTCCAAGGAGCATCCGACCATGAAGCCGATCCCGCTTCTGGCTTATCCCATCAAGAACAGTTCCGCACCCAACGGTGTGGTGATGGATCTGTTCGGCGGCAGCGGCAGCACACTCATGGCCTGTGAGCAGACGGACCGTATCTGTCGCACGATGGAGCTTGATCCCCGATATGCTTCGGTCATCGTTATGCGCTATGCCGCTGAGCATGGCAGCGACGGTGTTTCCGTTCTACGTGATGGGCAGAGCATTCCATTTGCGGAGATCGCGCCTGCGCTGGAAGGAGCTGAAGTGTAATGGCAACAGTCGTTGTTACCGTTAAGGAACGCATCGCAACGATCCCTTCCGGGGTGTCGCTGGTCTGCAACAACCCAAGCGATGTTATCCAGTTCAACTTCGATTCGGAGTGGAACAGCGTGACGCTGAAAACAGCAAGGTTCACATGGCAGCGAAGTTATGTGGACGTCCCCTTTACTGGCAATACAGTAAATGTGCCGGATATCAGCAAGACCAATGTGGTCGAACTTGGCGTTTATGCAGACGGTATCACCTCAACAGCGGTGAAAATCCCGTTCAAGCATTCGATAAAGAGCATTGGCGGCAGCGTACCTGAACCATCAGCTGATGTGTATTCGCAAATTATTCAGATGATCAACGGCGATGCCATCAAGGGTGATGACGGATATACGCCTGTCCGCGGCACGGATTATTGGACGGCAGCAGATATTGCATCCATTCAGGATTACTGCGAGGAAATGATTCTGGAGGGCAAGTGGTAATGGGAAATGTCAATTCACTCATGACTGAGCTTGCCGATGCTGTTCGTCTGAAGTCTGGCGAGACCGGCGAAATGACCATCAGGCAGATGGTGACTGCTATGGCTGGAATCACAGTTGCCGATGACATCGGATTTACGTGTGGAACATTTACTGCTTCTTCAACCGGAAGCCCCAAAGTTGTTACGCATGGTCTGGGGCATAAGCCGGGAGCAATCTTGTTTGTCAAAAAATATAGTTATGATGCAAACTCATCATTAGCTACATCAACATCATCTGTAAACGATTCGCTGGTGTCGATCGTCTTTGGCGAAGATAGCGGACACGCATATGGATACAATACTTTCAGAAGAGCATCATCGAGCAGTACCTCTGTGACCTCTTCACGTTCCTGGTCACATTCAACGACAACTCCAGCAGCGATATTCGGTACTGGACCTGCAGCAAGCTATTATGTAACAAACATCAATGAAACCACTTTTACTTCACCGATGGGCTTGATTTCTGGCAGAAAGTACTTTTGGATAGCATTCAGGGCTCCGCTGATCTAATGAACTTATTTTACTTGGAAAGGAGGTGTGCCAGATGGCTACACGAGGCAGGAAGCCCAAGCCTACAGCATTGAAGCTGCTGGAAGGCAATCCGGGCAAGCGCCCGATCAACGAACATGAGCCGGTCCCGCCCAAGGGTACAGTCAAATGCCCGACATGGCTGGAACCGGAAGCCAAAAAGGAATGGAAGCGGCTGGCTCCCTCCCTTGAAGCGATGGGCGTGCTGACACAGGCAGACATGACCGCCTTCGCAGGCTACTGTCAGGCATATGCACGATGGAAGGAAGCTGAAGAGTTCATTTCCCAGCACGGTTCCATCTTCCAGACGCCTTCGGGCTATGTACAGCAGGTACCGCAGGTCAGCATTGCCCAGCAAAACCTCAAGATCATGCAGAGTTTCTGCTCGGAATTCGGACTGACGCCCGCCACCCGCGCCCGTATTATCGCCAATGGCGGCGGTAAGGATGATGCCGCCTCGGACGATCCGATGGAATCCCTGCTGAAGGGAGGCTGGTAACGTGGCGTTTGACGAAAGAAAAGCCCAGCGTGTGACGCGCTTTATCGAGGCGCTCAAGCACACAAAGGGCGAATTCCACGGCAAGCCATTTGAACTGCTTCCCTGGCAGGAGAAGGTTATCCGCGATGTATTCGGTACTGTACGCGATGATGATCCCACTATGCGGCAGTACAACACTGCATACATCGAAATTCCCAAGAAAAACGGCAAGTCCGAGCTCGGCGCCGCGCTTGCCCTCAATATGCTCATCAATGACGATGAGTGGAAGGCTGAAGTGTACTCCTGTGCTTCGGATCGCCAGCAGGCCGCCATCGTATTCGATGTTGCTGTCGATATGGTCAGGCAGTCCCCGGCGCTCATGAAGCGCATTAAGATCATTCCTTCCACCAAGCGCATGGTGTATCAGCCCACTGGCAGCATCTATCAGGTGCTTTCATCCGAGGTTGCCACCAAGCATGGTCTGAACGTTTCGGCCTGCATCTTTGACGAGCTCCACACCCAGCCGACCCGCGCTCTATATGATGTTATGACGCAGGGTTCCGGTGACGCCCGTAAGCAGCCGCTGTGGTTTTTCCTCACGACTGCAGGCACCGACCGAAACTCCATCTGCTGGGAAGTACATCAAAAAGCCGTGGACATAATCGAGGGGCGCAAGGTCGATCCTCGTTTCTACCCGGTCATATTCGGTCTGCCGGATGAAGCAGACTGGACAAGCGAAGAAAACTGGTACAAGGCCAACCCGTCGCTCGGAGAAACCATTTCTATAGATAAAGTCCGGGACGCGTACAGGAAAGCCCTGGAGACGCCGGCTGACGAGAACATGTTCCGCCAGCTGCGTCTCAACCAGTGGGTTAAGCAGTCCGTTCGCTGGATGCCTATGGATAAATGGGACGAATGCGGACGGACTGTTGACCCGTATTGGCTGGAAGGCCGACCATGCTATGCGGGACTCGACCTTTCCAGCACCTCTGACCTTACAGCACTTGTGCTTGTGTTCCCGCCGACCTCCGAGGAAGAGCCTTATTGGGTTCTTCCTTTTTTCTGGCTCCCGGAAGATACACTGGCGCTGCGAGTCCGCCGCGACCATGTGCCGTATGACCAGTGGGCGCGGATGGGCTTTATCAAAACAACCGAAGGCAACGTTGTCCATTACGGCTTCATCGAGCAGTTCATCTGCCAGCTGGGCGAACGCTACAACATCCGCGAAATCGCCCACGACCGCTGGAATGCCACCATGATGGTACAGACGCTGGAGGACGATGGCTTCACGATGGTTCCCTTCGGACAGGGCTTCAAGGATATGTCGCCCCCGACTAAAGAACTGATGCGCATTGTGCTGGAACACAAGCTGGCACACGGCGGTCATCCGGTTCTGCGCTGGAACATGGACAACGCATATGTCCGAACTGATCCTGCCGGCAACCTCAAACTGGATAAAGAAAAATCCACTGAGAAGGTGGACGGCGCTGTTGCGCTCGTTATGGCGCTTGACCGGGCGATGAAGAACCTGAGTACCGGCGACTCGGTGTATAACCATCGCGGTCTGCTGGTACTGTGAGGTGAGTCTATGCCCAGAAAACCGAAAAGACCATGCAGGTTTCCCGGCTGTCCCAATCTCTGCGACAAGGGTGTCTACTGCCGGGAACATGCCGAATACAGCACAGACCGCATGCGCGGCAATGCTGCCGAACGCGGTTATGACGGGAAATGGCGCTCTGCCCGGGCGCTGTTCCTCAAAAAGAATCCGCTCTGTGCCAAATGCAGAGAAACCGGCAAGCTGAAGCCCGCAACCATTGTTGACCATATCATTCCGCATCGCGGCGATCCTGTTCTGTTCTGGGATCGGAGCAACTGGCAGCCGCTGTGCAAGGACTGCCATGACCATAAGACAGGAAGTGGCCTGTAAAAGGAAGTGAGAACTGTGAAGAATCCATTTGCCCGCATGTTTCGCGCACGGGACAAGCCTACGGATGCTGTTTCCTCAGCGCCGACCTTCTATTTCGGCACCAGTGCATCCGGCAAGGCGGTAAATCCGTCCTCTGCCATTCAGGTGTCTGCGGTCTACGCCTGTGTGCGTGTTATTGCTGAGACCATTGCCAGTCTGCCGTTCCATGTGTATGAGACGACTGAAAACGGAAGCAGGAAAGCCCCGGAACATCCGCTGTACCGGCTGATCCATGACGAGCCCAACAAGGAAATGACTTCGTTCATCCTGCGGGAAACGATGCTGGCTCATCTGCTGCTGTACGGCAATGCCTACTGCCAGATCATCCGCACCGGCAGAGACAAGATCGACAGCCTGTATCCGCTTCTTCCGGACAAGATGGAAGTTGACCGGGACGCAGGTGGTCTTCTAACCTACACCTATACAACCAGCGACGGCAAACGCTGGCGGCTTGAACCGAGGGATGTGCTCCACATTCCCGGGCTTGGTTTTGACGGTGTCATGGGTTATAGCCCCATTGCACTTGAAAAGTCCGCTATCGGTCTGGGTATCGCTGCTGAGGAGTACGGAAGCAAGTTCTTCTCCAACGGTGCACGCCCCAGCGGTATCCTGACGCATCCGAACACGGTGAAAGACCCTGCTGCACTCAGGGCCAGCTGGAACGCTGCCTACGGAAGTTCCTCCAACGCCAGCCGTGTTGCAGTGCTGGAGGAAGGCATGACCTTCGTTCCTCTGAGCCTGCCGAACAACGAAGCCCAGTTTCTGGAGACCCGAAAGTTCCAGGTGTCCGAAATCTGCCGCATCTTCCGTGTGCCTCCGCACATGATTGGCGATCTGGACAGAGCAACCTTCAGCAATATCGAGCACCAATCCATCGACTTTGCTGTCCATACCATCCGCCCGTGGCTGGTCCGCATTGAACAGGCAGTCAACCGCGCTCTTTTCTCTGAAAAGGAGAAGGGGCGCTTTTATGTGCAGTTCAATCTGGATGGTCTGATGCGCGGTGACTACAAGAGCCGCATGGAAGGCTACGCCATTGCAAGGCAAAATGGCTGGATGAGCGCTAATGATATCCGTGAACTGGAGAACATGAACGCCATGTCCGATGAAGAAGGCGGCAATGCCTACCTTGTCAACGGCAATATGATCCCCGTCAACCTCGCCGGCATCACTGCTTTCCTTGCCGCTGCGGCATCCGCTGCACAGGCTGAGAACAGTGATCAGGAGGCTGACGGAAACACACCTGAGCAAGAAGAAACGCCGCCCGCCGAGGACAGCAATTCCCGGAAGCGGCGAAAGCCGAAAGGAGGCAGCGCACCTTGAACCAACTGACCTTGGGCAGTCTTTTTGACGGTATCGGCGGTTTTCCGCTGGCAGGCATCAAGTCGGGTATTCATCCCGTCTGGGCGTCTGAGATCGAGCCGTTTCCCGTGCGCGTGACGCAGAAGCGACTGCCCGATATGAAGCATTACGGCGATGTCAGCAAACTGAACGGCGGCGATCTGGAGCCGGTGGACATCATCACCTTCGGTTCACCCTGTCAGGATCTTTCCATCGCCGGCAAACGAAGCGGACTGGACGGCGCTCGTTCCGGTCTGTTCCGCGAAGCAATCCGAATTATCACAGAAATGAGGTGCAAGACCAATGGACGATCCCCGCGCTGGGCTGTCTGGGAAAACGTGCCAGGCGCCCTGTCCTCGGCGAATGGGCACGACTTCCGGGAAGTCCTCGAAAGCCTCATCCGCATCAAAGACCCCGAAGCAGATGTTCCTATGCCTGACAGCGGCAAGTGGCTGCCAGCCGGCGAGATCCTGGGAGACAATTATTCTCTCGCCTGGCGAATCCTCGATGCCTCGAAGGGCTGGGGAGTCGCACAAAGACGGAAACGTATATTTGCTGTCCTCGATCTTGATGGACAATGTGCCGGATCGGTACTCTTTGAGTCCGAGGGCCTGTCAGGGTATACTCCGCCGCGCTGCGAAACGAGGCAAGGAACTGCCCGAGGTGCTGAGGAAGGCGCTGGAGAGGCAGGCCTCTGCCTGAACGATCAGGGCGGCAGCCGCATGGATGTCACCCGTGAGATGACCTCCACCCTTCGGGCAGAAGCCCATCATCCGCCCTGCATCGTGGGCGCTTCTGGTTTCTGCACCGAGCACAGCGCCGACAGCCGAAGCATCGGCTACCGTGAGGAAGAAAGCCCGACGCTCCGTGCCGGAGTCACGCCCGGTGTTGCAATCGAGTACAATCCCACAGACAGTCGGATCAAAGTGAAGGAGGATGGAATCTGCCAGACACTCTGCTCCCGAATGGGGACGGGCGGAAACAACATTCCTCTGGTATTCGGTATTTCTGCTGATAAAAGCAATGCCATGCTGTCGGACAACCCGCACAGCGGCATCTATGAAGCGGATACCAGCCGAACACTCGACTGCAACGGCGGCTCACCCTGCTGTCATCAGGGCGGGATGATGGTTGTGGCGCCCATGCTTGCCAGTGGGAAGAACCAATGCGGAACGTTGACTGCCCGAGCTTCCCGCCAGGAAGCATTCCTTGGCAATCAGGAGGCTTTTTCCGGTGATTACTATGTAATCGAACCGCGCACGGGTGCAGAAAGCGATGCTTCATACTGCATCCAAGGATCAATGATCGGACGAAAGGATGAGAACGGCCCGCAGGGTGACGGAATCAATCAGGATGTTTCCTTCACTCTCAACACTATAGACCGACATGCTGTTTATGCCGTGACAACCGGTGAATTTACGGCTGTCGGTCAGGAACAGGCACCGCCGCTCATGGCGAGAGACTGGAAAGACCCGCCCGTTGTGGGCAGGCCCTGCGAGGAATACCTGGTCAGGCGGCTTACTCCGGACGAGTGCTGCCGACTGCAGGGCTATCCTGACGGATGGTGCAAGGATCTGGAAAGTGAAGATCCCGACGAGGACGAAATCCGTTTCTGGACTGATGTTTTCCAGGAATGGGATGCCATCAACGGCAAACCCGACAAAGTGCGCAGCCGAAATGCCATTCTCAAGTGGCTGACCGCGCCCAACTCAGATGCAGCTGAATACAAGGCATACGGAAACAGCGTTGCTGTGCCATGTGTCTTTTTTGTTCTCGCCGGCATCGTATGGGCGCAGAACGAGGAGGTGAAATCTTGAGAGTAATCAACCTGAACGGCTACATCGATGAGGAGGTCTGGTACGGTGACGAGATCACCCCTGACATTCTCCATGATCAGCTGTTCGCAGAGGGCGAGGATCACAGTCTTCCTGTCCGCATCATTCTGAACAGCTACGGCGGTTCGTGTAATGCAGCGGTCAGGATGTTTGATGATGTCCGAGCCTATCCCGGTGATGTTCACATCATCGTATCCGGAACAGCTGCTTCTGCCGCCACTGTACTTGCAATGGCTGCGGACAGGCTGGAAATGACGCCTGGCTCCATGTGGATGATCCACGATCCCAGCGTTTTTGCTTTCGGCAATGAGCACGATCTGAACGATGCCATCCGCATGCTCAAGGCATGCAAGGAAAGTATCCTCAACGTCTATGCCCGCCGCTGCCACAAAAACCGGGATGAAGTTGCCGCCATGATGACCGAAACCACGTGGATGGATTCTCACAGAGCCCATACGGAAGGTTTCGTGGACGGCATCGTGGACATGGGCAGCGGCATCATCAATGCGGCTTATGACCGCACGGTTGTACTGAAGGATGCTCAGGCCAAGGTCAGTCTCTGGATTGAACGCTCCCGGAGCAGGATCGAACGGTGTGATAAAGACGCCGGAGAACTTGCTGCCGTGGCTGTTGCTTCTGCCTCTGCAACCGAATCTGCAACCGATTGTGGGGATGCAACTGATTCCGCAACCGAATCCAGTCCCGAAGAACCCGTAACCCAGCCGGTAGATCCCGGCGTACCCGTTGCCCAGCTGCACAAGCGGCTGGACCTGATCAAACCCCGACATTAAAGGAGGAAAACGAATATGAGTAAGACTGCTGAACTCCGCCAGAAGCGCGGCGAACTGTGGGACAAGGCGAAGGCTTTTCTGAACGAGCACGCCGACGAAAACGGCATGATGAATGCCGAAGACACCGCTGCTTATGAGCGTATGGAACAGGACATCGACAGCTTTGGCGCTGCCATCGACCGCGAGGAACGCGCTGAGCGCCTTGAGCGTGAACTGAATGCGCCCACCAGCCAGACGCTTGCTTCCCGTCCGGAAAAGCCCATGACCGACAAGCCCGGCCGTGCATCCGACGAGTACCGCGACAACTTCTGGCACATGGTACGTGATCGCTATGCGCACTATTCCGTATTCAACGCCCTGCAGGTTGGCACCGACACCGAGGGCGGCTACCTCGTTCCTGATGAGTATGAGCGCACTCTGGTGCAGGCTCTGCAGGAAGAGAACAAGCTCCGTTCTCTGTGCAAGGTGATTCACACCTCTTCCGGCGACCGCAAGATTCCTCTGGTTGCTTCTCATGGCACTGCCAGCTGGGTCGATGAAGAAGGTCAGATTCCTGAGAGCGATGACTCCTTCGGTCAGATCTCTCTGGGCGCACACAAGGTTGCGTCCATCATCAAGGTGTCTGAGGAACTGCTGAAGGACAGCGTGTTCGATGTGGAATCCTACATCGCTACTGAGTTTGCCCGACGTGTTGGTGATGCCGAGGAAGCTGCCTTCATCAACGGTGACGGCGCCGGCAAGCCCATCGGTCTGCTGCACAGCACCAATGGTACTGCCGCTGGTGTCACCGCTGCCAGTGCGACTGCCTTCACCGCAGATGAACTGATCGATCTGGTCTATTCTCTGAAGGCGCCTTACCGCAAGCACGCCCTGTTCCTGTTCAATGACCAGACTCTCAAGGCCATCCGCAAGCTGAAGGACGGCAACGGCCAGTTCCTCTGGCAGCCGGGTCTGCAGGCTGGTCAGCCTAACACGCTGCTCGGATACCGCTATGAAACTTCCTACCACATGCCGCTGATCGGCGCCGGTGCGAAGCCCATCCTGTTCGGTGACTTCTCCAGCTACTGGATCGCTGACCGTGAAGGCCGCTCCATCAAGCGCCTGAATGAGCTGTATGCTGCTACCGGTCAGATCGGCTTCCGTGTCACCCAGCGTCTGGATGCCCGTCTGGTGCAGCAGGAAGGCATGAAGTGTCTGGCCATGAAGGCCGGTTCCTGATAAGGAGGATGCCCAATGAGTAACGGCTACAATGCGAAGAACTACTTTGCCCACGGCGGGAATGAGCTTGTCATCGGCGGCAAGCTCACGTTTCTTCCCGGCGCTGAAGTGGAAGGCGCTGACGCGCTGCCTGCCGCGTTCGCGGACGAGGAAATCGCGCAGATCCCGAACCAGAAGGAAAGCGAAGCGACGACTGTTGCCGCGCTCCGCGAGGACTTCAACGAACTGCTGAGCAAGCTGAAGGCTGCTGGTCTTATGGCTCCCGACACCGCTGAATGAGGTGATGCTCCATGATCCTCACCATTAACGAAGTGAAGACCCATCTTCGTATTCAGCATGATGAGGAGGACGAGCTTATCTCCACCCTGATTGCACAGGCTCAGGCTGTGGCTGAGGATTACTGCCGTGTGCAGTTCTCCGAATCCGCACCTGAGCCTGTGCGTCTCGCCGTGATGCTCATGGTCAGCCACTACTACGAGAACCGGGACAACCCGGACAGGCAGGTGTATGTGACCATGCGCATTGCCTTTGAAAATCTTCTGTATCCGTACCGCGATCCCGCAAAGATGTTCTGAGGAGGTGGTTTCGTTTGCGAGGATACAAAAACTTTGAATCCGACCCTCATCCGGGAGACCTCCGCCATCTGGTAGAGATTGGCTATACGGAGAACAGGATCAACGAAAACGGCTATCCCGAAGAAACAGACATCGTTCTGTGCAAGGTCTGGTCAGCGGTTACCGATGCCGGCAACCAGCATTACCGCTCTGCCGATGTTATGAATACCGAGGCTGTTGTCAACTTCACCATCCGCTACCGCGCTGACGTTGTCCCGGGCATGTGGGTGCGCTTCCGTAATAAGAAGTGGCACATTTCCACTCTGGGCGAATACGGATTCCGGGGACATTACCTTGGCCTTAAGGCGTCCATCTCCGAGGGTGTGAGCGGATGAAGCAGGTCCAGAACGCGCTCAGGGACATCGGGATTCCCGTTATGGCGGGCGTTTGGAGAGCGACTTCTCCCAATCAGAATCCGCCTCAGCAGTATGTGGTGTACTCCACCACCAAAACAGAGTCCAGTCATTGCGATGACCATGTAAGTGCTGTCCGTACCTTTGTCTATCTCAACCTTTGGAGTGACACAGACCCGACTGCTATGGCTAACCGCATCCGCAGCGCCATGTATGCAGCCGGGTTTTCTATGGTCGAGGAATCCGATAAAGGCTACAACCAGCCCGCTTACGACACTGCCACGCGCCAGTTCACGGTTCAGTGGACATGGTGCTGGCATGAGGAGGTGCATATCGATGCCCCTTGAAACCGAAGGGCTTGAGGCTCTCCGAAATGACATCGCCCGGATGGCAGGCATCATGGATGCGGACGGTGCAGGTTCCGCGACCGCTAAGACCATTCTTCTCGCAGCCGCAGAGCCGATCCACCAGCAGATGAAGGCCAATGCCTCCAGCGATCCCAAGATCATCACCGGCGCACTGCATCGTTCCATTGAGATCGGCAGTGTACGCAAGCGCAAGTACAGCGGAAAGAGCGTGACCATCGGCGTGCATCACTCCGCTGAAGGCGCTTACTACGCAAACCCTGTGGAGTTCGGACACGGCGGTCCCGCACCGGCTCCCGCTCATCCTTTCGTTCGTCCTGCCTACGATACCCGTGCTGATGAGGCCTATGCCATCATCCGGGAAGGCCTGCAGGACGCCATCGACAACCTTTAAGAATTGGAGGTAATTCAATATGGCAGGAACTCCTGTTGCTTCCCCGCAGGTCTCTTCGACCGTGGGTCTCAAGAATGTGGTCATTGCTCCGCTGGTCACTGATACCGATGCGGAGCACACCTATGGCGATCTTCAGCTGCTTGCCGGCGCTATCGAAGCGTCCATCACACCTGAGAACGCTGATCCCGACATCCAGTATGCTGATGACGTGGAATTCGACACCCTATATCCCGATCCGGAACTGAGTTTCAAGACCAAGATGGCCGACATTCCGCTGGCTATTCAGGAAATGATCTTCGGCAACCAGATCGATGACAACGGCGTTCTGGTTCGCACCGCATCGGACAAGCCCGGCTATTTCGCAGTAGGCTTCAAGTCCGAAAAGGCGGACGGCAATTTCAGGTATGTCTGGCTCTACAAGGTCCGTGCCAAGCCTGCTACCGAGAACTACGCGACCAAGGAAGGCACCACTATTACCCGTCAGACCGGCGAGGTCGAATGGACTGCCATCAAGCGCACCCATGACGGTCGCTATCAGGCAGTTGCTGACGAGGGTCAGAACGGCTTCACCGCTGACAAGGGCAAGACCTTCCTGTCCACCGTCTATGAGCCGACCTTTACCGCCGGTAGCTGATAACCCATTCCGGCACACCTCATGCTTTCAATCATGGGGTGTACCTTTCCTTTGGAGGTGATCCCGATGGCGCTTGAAGCGATGCAGCGCAACGGACACAATCTGGGGCTGGGTGTGTTCGAATGTGAAGGTCTGTACGATACCCCCAAGCTGGCGCCCGTCCACTTCGATGAAAAAACGGACTGGATCTGCTTCAACTGTGCCGGAACAGACCGAAAGCGCAGCGACCACGGTGTTCACTTCTTTGTGGACGACTACATTTTTGAGCGCACATGGCATGACCCCAGACGCTATGCGCTCCTTCTTTCTGAATTCAAGGCGGCTATGACGCCTGACTTCAGCCTGTTTACCGATTATCCCAGAGCCGTGCAGATCTACAATCACTACCGCAAGCATCTGATCGGCGCTTACTGGCAGAGCATGGGCATTACAGTCATTCCGTCCATCTGCTGGAGCGATCATGATAGCTTCGAGTGGTGCTTTGACGGCGAACCTGTCGGCGGATGCGTTGCAGTATCCTCCGTAGGCACCCAGAAAAGCCCGACCGCACGTGCTCTGTTTATGGACGGATACAATGAAATGCTCAGGCGTCTGAAGCCTGAGAAGATCATTTTCTTTGGCGATGTTCCGTCTGCCTGCGAAGGCAATATCGAACGGCATGACCCTTTCTACAAGGCGGTTCATGCCCGAAGGCGGTGCTGACATGGGCGGACGAGGAGGTTCCAGTCACCGTCAGACCGCAGGCGGTACGGCATCTATCCAGGCATTCCTGCAGAATGCCTATGGAGCAAATCATGCCAATGCAGTTCTGGCCATTCTCCAGAATGCACCGGCGCATATCCGCGCATTGTGGGAGCAGTACGCCGCACAGTTCCGTGCAACAAACATGCGGCGCGATGAGGGCGCTTTCTACTCTCCGAGAGATGACAGCGTCCATCTTCACATCCCGTCTGTTGCCCGGGGCGATGCGATATCAACGCCCTACAGCGTATTGTTCCACGAATACGGGCACATGACCGATTACCTGATTGCCCGGACTCATAATCAGGGTAATTACAGTGCCTACTCAGATCTGTTTCAGGGAATCGGCTCGGATGGCAAGGCGATCATTCGCAGCGGATCTTCCGGCGGTTTGCTCGGCAGAACTGCAAAGGATGAACTGGAAGGACACCTGGCACGAATGCGCAGGCAGAATCCCAATCTTAATCGCCAGCAGGCTGCCCGTGCTCTGGTCAACGAAGCAAACAGCAAATACAGCTATCGGGATCGAAGTGATATCTCCGATATGTTTGAAGGCGCGGGTCTTGGCATTGCACATCCGCTTGGTGCAGGACACGGCCTCGATTACTGGAGCAGCCGTGGCAACAGCAGAGAGATCTTTGCTGAGATCATTTCTGCCGAGGCCGCTCATCCCGGATCGCTGAAGGCTATCAAAGAATATTTCCCCAGGACCTATCAGGTTTATCAGGACATGATGAAAGCGAGGAAAAAACGATGAATGAGTTTGATAAGGCCATGAATGACTATTTCGATCATTTCGGTGTGCCGTACCCTTATGCTGTAGGCGTTGGCTTTCCCGGCAGCACGGACGAAGAGAACATTGAGATTATCTGTCGCTGTATCTCTGAAAACAAGCCTGCACAGTTTTCTCCCTTGTATCTGGACGATGTAGATTACTGATTGGAGGTAATTATCATGATTACTTGCACACTGAACAACAAGAAGTATACCGTTGACTTCATCACCGGCCGTGCGCTTCGTGAGATGGAACCCGCCGCGAAGGTGTACGGCAAGATCGTCGCACTGTCGCAGGCGGCGCTCAAGGGCGAGACCATCCAGAATGACGATCAGATCAGTATCCCGGAAGCGATGGATGTGATGATCCGCTGGTTCTGCATCCTGTTCGGCAACCAGTTCACCCCGGATGAGGTTCTGGACTACTATCCCGTGGATCGGCTGATGCATGACATTGCTCTCGCTCTCATGGCCGTCCAGACCCAGACCACGGGGGTACTGGATGAGTTCCCTACGAAAGCGGCTCAGACGGATCTGACGAAGCTCGCCTGACGCTGCACGACTTTATCATGGACACCTATAACTCACTCCTTGAAGGCGGCTGGCGCATGAGCGAGATCGACAGCATGGATATGCTGGGCTTTCTCGGCGTCCGCGCATGGAATGCCCGCAAGGAGAAGAAAAAGAAAGAACCCCGCCGCGCGTTCATCGACGAGGTCTGGGGCAACCTTACGCCCACTGTATAAGGCAGGTGAGAAATCTTGAGTGAAACCCTCCGCGACCTTGTTGTGTCGCTGTCCCTTCAGACGGACAACTTTACCCGCAATATCAAATCTGTCAATAAGCAGATTCAGGAAGCGGAGAGCAAGTTCAGACTCGCCGCTGCTGGTATTGAGGGCTTTGAAAAGACTGCAACCGGGCTTTCGACACAGCTTTCCACGCTGGAGCGCAGGCTTCAGCTTCAGAGGGATGCGGTCACGCAGTATGAAAAGGCACTGACTGCCGCAAATACCAAGCTGCAGGAGTGCTATAACCGCCAGAATGATTATGCCCAGCGGCTGACGGATGCCAAAACAGCACAGCAGGCGCTCAAGGAGCAGGTCGGACTAGCTGCACAGCAATACCGTACCTTTTCGGCAACACTGGGCGAAACCGACTCTGCTACCATTGCTTCCAAGGCAAATCTCGATCAGCTGAAGGTCGAATACCGCGCCCAGTGTGCGGAAGTGAAAAAGCTGACCGGTCAGAATGCTGCTCTGAAAAAGAGTACTCAGAACGCTGCTGACGCTGTATCTCAGGCGAACATTAATCTGAATGGCGCCCGTGCTGCTGTAAAGACGACGGAGTCTGAAATCAGCAAGTGCAATCGTTCTCTGGCGCTGGCTCAGACCAATTGGGATGCCGCCGGAAAGTCCATTGAGCAAAGCAGGACGGCAATCACCACCTTCGGCAAGCAGATCAGCCTTGCAGAGAGCAAGTTCAAGCTGGCTGCTGTCGGCATCAAGGATATGGACACCAGTGTCGGCGGCTTGACTGCCAAACTGACCATGCTCCGCGAGAAGCTCACCCTGCAGGAAAACACAGTCACCGAGTATGAGAATGCTCTGCGCTGTGCCCGTGAACAGCTGAAGGCGGCACAGGATGCTCATGATCCAGAGAAGATCCAGCAGGCATCCGATGCTGTCATTGATGCTGAAACTGCTCTCAACAAAGCAAAGACTGCTCTTGCCGAGGTGCGGCAGGAAATCGAACAAACCAATAAAGACCTTCGCACAGCACAGTCTGCGTGGACGGAAGCCGGACAGAGTCTGGATGCCTTCAGCAAGTACTGTGACAAGGTCAGCAAAGTAACCGGAGCCGTAGGACGCACTCTGACCACCGTAATGACCACGCCGATTCTGGCGCTGGGATCTGCGGCGATCAAGGCGTCCATTTCTTATGAGTCGGCATTCACTTCCGTCCGCAAGACGGTCAATGCCACCGAAGAAGAGTTCGCTGCCCTGTCTAATGATATCAAGGGCATGTCGACCGAGATCGCCACTTCTGCGGACGATATTGCAGAAGTCGTTGCCATCGCCGGTCAGCTGGGCATTGGCACGGATTATCTGACTGAGTTTGCCAGGACGATGATCGACCTGGGCAACTCAACCGACATTGTGGCATCCGAGGCGGCTTCTACGCTGGCAAAGTTTGCAAACATCACCGGCATGGATCAGAGCTTGTTCGGCAACCTCGGCTCTACGCTGGTTCAGCTGGGCAACAACTTTGCAACGACTGAATCTTCCATCATGATGATGGCAATGCGTCTGGCCGCTGCCGGTACACAGGTAGGTCTGACCGAATCTCAGATTCTGGGCTTTGCCACGGCGCTGTCCTCTGTCGGCATCGAAGCCGAAATGGGCGGTTCTGCTTTCTCGAAGGCTCTGGTTAAAATGGAGGTTGCCGCAGCCACAGGCGGTGAAGCCCTTGAGGACTTCGCTAAGGTGTCCGGCATGACCGCCGATCAGTTCAAGACACTGTGGGATGCTGATCCCGCCGCTGCATTTCAGGCATTCATTGTCGGTCTGTCTCAGATGGACGAGCAAGGCATGAGCGCTATCGCTACCCTTGAGGAGATCGGCATCTCTGAAATCCGACTTCGTGATACTCTGCTCCGTGCGACGAATGCTACGGAGCTTTTTGCTGAAACGCAGATCATGGCCAATGCCGCCTGGGAAGACAACTCTGCTCTGGTGGAGGAGGCCGGCAAACGCTATCAGACTACGGCGAGCAAGCTGACAAACCTGAAGAACAAGGCTGTACTCTTCGGTCAGCAGATCGGTGATGATCTGAATCCCACGATCCAGAATCTGATCGAAGGCGCGGATGATCTGCTTGACAGTTTCCTTGAAATGGATGAAGCTCAGCGGCTTCAGATCATCAAATGGGCTGGAATCGCAGCCGCAACCGGTCCTGTTCTCCTGGGCATCAGCAAGGTTTCCAAGGGCATCAGTGTGTTTACCGAGGGCATCGGTAAGTTCGCTACCGCTGTCGGCAAAGCTGGAGGCGGCTTCAACGGCTTTATGTCTGTTTTGGGCAAGTCTCCGTCTGTGTGGCTAGCTGTAGCTGCCGCTGTTGTAGTTGGCACGATTGCGCTTGCCGACTATGTTTCCGGAGCAAAACAGGCCCGTGAAGCACTCGAAGGCATGGCGGAAACCGCTGAAAACTGGAAGGATACCGCTGCTGAAACCTTCTATGGCAACAGCGAAGGTCTTTCTTTTTTCGGCATGAGTGAAAGCGACTTCACCAATGAAGCACAGACTGCTGAAGAGTGGCTCGCCGGGCTTCTTACTGTCTGGACGGACGGCAAGAAGGAAACCGATGAAATTGTCAGCGAGTGGACGGAATCCTTCAAAACGCTCACTGCCAATACCCGCAATGCGCTGGTTGAACTGAAGGCCACCGCAGACGCCAATGGCTATACCGGTGTTTCTGCCCAGCTGCATGCCGACATCGATCAGCTGGACGCCATCGATAAGGAAATCGAACGGCTGCTGAAGAAGCGGCAGAACGGCTACTTCTCCGAAGGTGACCAGATCCGTCTGCAGGAACTGATCGATACCCGCGAGGCGATCGTTGTCAAGTATCATCTGACTCCGGCTGAAACGGACGGCTTTGAAACCATCGCTCAGAAGGTGGAAGCAGAAGTTGCCCGTGCGCATGCCCGCGGTAAGAGTGATGCAGATGTGTCTGTCTATGAGAACGCAATGGTCGCCGCCGCTGAAGGTATGGCTGCCATCAATGCACAGATCGATGCGCAGTATGACAAGGAGTACGCTTTGATCATGCTGATCGAGGATGCTTCCGAACGTCAGACCGCTCTGGATGAACTGAACCTCAAGTACAACGAAAACCGCCGTGCCGCTGCGCTGGAATACGCGCAGACGATGGCGTCCATTGTGATACCCGTCTGGCAGCAGGACGATATCCAGCAGGCGGCAGCGGACATTGACACACTGAACCAGAAGCTGCGCGAATACAGCATGGCTTCTGAAACTGACAAGCCCGGTCTGCTGGCTGATCTCAATGAGATCACAGCGAATATGGACGAGGGCGCGCTGATCGAGTACATCGGACTGCTCACGCAGATCCAGTCCCTTCTGGACAGCGGTCTGACGGAAGCAGAGATCGAAGCAATGTTCCCGGAGATCGATGTGTCCGGAGCTATGGAACAGCTGGCTTCCGTTCAGGATTATCTGGACACCCACCAGCTTGAACTCCCCGGTCTGGCGAGCATGTTCTCTGAAGCGATCCCCGAAGAGGCACTGAAGATCGCAACCGATCTTGATATGACGGGTGCGCAGGCACGGTGGGATGAGTTCGCTGCCAACCCCGGCGTGATCACCACCGATGCCATCATTGCATCCTATCAGGAAAACGAGGAAACCCAAAAGATTCAGCCCACGGTTGAAGCCTTCGTCTCCGGCTATACGGAAATCCCCGAAGGCGCGGATGTTGCCCAGCTGACTCCGCAGGGCGTGATCGCCTATGTAGAGAAGTACGCTGAGGTCACCACCGGTGCAGATGTCTCAGGGCTGACACCTGAGATTGCTGCCTGTTTCGTTGCCGGTTATCAGGAGCTTGCGGAAGGCGCGGATGTGTCTCTCCTCAAGCCCAGCGATGTTGTGGCTTATGTCACCAATTACGCAGAAGAACAGGGCGTGGATATTTCCGGCCTTGCACCCGATGGTGTGACAGCCTTTGTCATGGCCTATCAGGAAATCGAAGGCGGTGCACTGACCACAACGCTGAAGCCTTCCGACGTTGCCGCAATTGTTACCCAGTATCTGCTGGACGAGAACGTGGATCTGAGCAAGGTCACTGATGCCCAGGTGGATGCTATGGTTACTGCCTATGCCGAAGCCGCCAACTGCGACAAGACCGCGCTGAAGGCTGAGGTTGTTGCCCAGATCACCGAGTATGTTCAGGCGGAAGGCCTGAAGCCTCCGATTCTGACAACCAAGGTGCAGATCACAGGATATGAATATCTGACATATCAGGATTTCCAGGAAAACAGCGGTCTGAGTGTTCAAGTGCCTGTTCGCCTGGGCGAAGTGTCCGATACAGATCTCGCCGCACTTAGCGCAAACGGCAAAATCAAGGTCTGGCAGGACGGCATTGAGATCCCGGTTACCGCTGTTCCGGAAGGTGCGATCACCGCTGATACCATCGCAACGATGGACGAGGACGGCACGATGCACATCCTGATTTCGCCGCAGGTCACGGGTACGCAGGAAGCCATCGAAGCCATTTCTCCGCTAGTGGATGAAGTTGATAAGCTGGGCGTCACCACGGCAGGCATGTGGGCAGGCATTATGCCCGCGACCACAATGGATCTGATCGGTTCTGCGGTCAGCCGAATCAACTCCTATACCAAAACGCTGGACTACAACGGCTGGCAGAAGTTCTGGGCATCTCTGCGCGGTGAAAGCACCGATCACGGTGTGCTGGATCAGAGCATGCGCAACGACTTCAACTCGCAGACGGTCGCTGAGCTTTCTGCCTACGTCGGAGAAATGGTCGCTGCAATCATGCAGGGCAAGCAGGTGTCCGAGGAGGATATCGCAAATCTGCAGGCCATTGTCACATTCCTCAACGGACTGGATACCACAGAAACCGGCGCCCATATCCTTGAGGGTGTCGCTCAGGGTATGACGGAAGCCGGCTGGGATACGGATGCCGAGACCGTCGCAGCCAATCTGGAATCCGCACTGAACATGGCATTCGACATCAACTCGCCCTCTGAGCGTGTGAAGCCTGTTGGTGACAACGTGGCGGCTGGTGTCGGCGCCGGCATGAGCGCACACGACTTCTCTACGGATGCTTCTACGGTCGCATCCGCTATCGAAACCGCAATATCCACTGCATTCCCGGCTGCAATGCTGGCTTCCTACGGCACAGCCGGTATGCAAGGCATCGCTGATGCAATGACCGGATACAGCATGTCTGCTGCCGGAAACACGGTTGGTTCCAATGTGAAGAGCGCCGTCAATTCCAGCCTGACCAGTACAACGCTTCGCTCTGCGGGTGTCAACGCCATGGCCGGGTTGAAGGCAGGCATCAATGCAGGCCGCTCCGGTGTGATCTCTGCCATGCGCTCTGCTGCCCGGGCGGCTGTCAGCGCGGCAAAATCCGAGCTCAAAATCAAATCGCCTTCTCGCGTTTTCGAGGATGAAGTCGGTGTCATGACGATGCGCGGCTTCGGACAGGGCGTGCTGAAGGAAAGTAAGGAACAGGCACGTGTCATCCGCAACGCATCCCGCTATCTGACCGGCGAAGCGAAGAACAGCGCCATCGCTTATTCCTCCAGCGACAACCGGCGCACCTACAACAACAACGTGAACTCTACCATCCAAGTTGCACAGATGGTTATCCGCGATGAGCAGGATATCCGTTCTCTGGCTGTGGAGATCGCAACGCTGACCAGACGCCAGCAGCGCGGAAAGGGGCTGAGAATGGCATGAACGACTGGTTTGAATGGAACGGTGTGAAATGCACCGACTATGGAATCTATGTGACCGAACAGCCTCCGCCCACCATTCCGGAGGAGCGCGTCACATTCACCGATGTCGCCGGACGGAGCGGTTCGCTGACCACTCTTGAAGGGGACTACGTATATAATGACATGGTGCTGACAGCCACCTGTGTGATCTCCGATCCAGACCGGATTCCCGAGATCGCCGGGTGGCTTCGTGGTTCTGGTACAGTCACCTTCGCTAACCGCGATGGTGGCTTTTACTATGCCCGGATCATCAATCAAATCCCCTTCGAGAAGATCCTCCGCGGCAATCCGCATAGAACCTTCGCTGTCAACTTCCGATGCAAGCCATTCTGGTATGAAGCGAATGTGGCCCCCAAGAACATCCAGCCTGCCAGCGGCAGTACTAGCGGCTATGTCACCATGCAGAACCCTGGCAACGTACCCTCTGAACCAATCATCACGGTAACCGGCAGCGGAGAGATTACGCTGATCGTGGACATGACCATCGTGGAGCTATCTGATGTGAACGGCGACATCACGATTGATTCTGTTCTGCAGGAAGCGTATTCGGGCATGGACTCAATGAACAGCTGCATGAGTGGAGATTTCCCAACGCTGCCGCCCGGGAACAGCACCATTTCGTGGACTGGCAATGTAACTTATCTGAAAGTTGAGCCGAACTGGCGGTATCTGTAACTTTGTTCGCCTTTATAAATCCTTTAGTTTGTGCTACAATATAAGAAATTATACCTTTATTTGGAATGACACTTACTGTATAAGGAGATATAGACGTGATGAATGATCTGCTTTGGAATGGAAAGTTGGATTACGGATGGACAGATCTGTCCAATTTTTTGCGAGATTGCAGTCATAGTTTTGTAGAGGGAATGCTGAATACTGTTCAATTTTCGCCTAATTCGGAAAGCAAAGAACTCATTTCTCATAAATGCATGGAGCGCTTTGAAAGCATTGTCGGCATCTTAGCAAACATCATTAAAGATGGGGATTGTTATTCCTACGAAGACTTATATGGAGAAGAGCAGAATGCACTAAAGTTAAATAGTTGGGTGCTGCTTGGTTCATTGACGGAAACTGTGCTTCAAATGTTTCTTGCCTTCTATATCGATGATTACAAGAAGACCAAGTGGGAGCAATGGGTTGACTTCGAAAAAGAGAAAGTTCAGAAGCCATTGTTTGAGTGTATTAGCAGGTTAACTGATGAAGGCAGTCTTGACTTGCAACAAGCAAAATCGATCAAAAATGCTATAAGAGATAAGATTAAGGAGCATACAAAAGAACATTCTGTTCAGAAGGTGATGCTCGACGAATTAATACAACTGTATCAATACTTGGACTTGTTGAGCGAGGATGAAATATCCTATTTGAGAAATATCCAAGCGAACAGAAATGGGATTCATTCTTTTCAACAAAGAGAAATCGGCAACTGGAACGACTTGCAATATAGCATCAGATTCTTTTGCTATTTGCTTGATTGGGTTTGCTACCATCTGCCTGACATTCCAGATTACGATTGAATTAGCCAATAGAATGTGAAACAAATAGCATACAGCGTCTGCTCAAACGAGTAGGCGCTTTTATTATGCCCGAAAGGAGGAAAAAACGTTGATTTATGTATATCCCGCCGACTGTACAGACTACTCCAACAATGGTCTGGGAGCTGTCAGCCCGACTTCTTGTACTGTTACCGAAACGCTGAATGGCGAATGGGAAGTGACGCTTGTTCATCCAATCGATGAGCGCGGCAAGTGGCAGAAACTAACGGATGGCAGCATCCTCCGAGTGCCGGTTCCTGCGACCATGACTCCGCAGATCAATCTGGTCACCCAGCAGTACCAGACCACCACCTACGATGTGGAAGTCTACAAGGTCAGCACAAGCCGTGACCCGCTGCGTCTGCGTTCCGGCACAGGTACGAAGTATAAGATCCTAGGCAAGTACAAGAAAGGCACCGAGGTCATTGTCATCGAGAAAACGTCGTCCTCCTGGTATGAAGTGACCTGCCCGGACGGCAAGCATGGCTATATGTCCTCTGAGTATCTGACCTATGTCCGTACTGAACAGCAGAGCACGACTACCAATGTGGGCTTCTGCAATGATGTGGTTGAAGCACGCCAGCTGCGCGATCAGCCCTTCCGCATCTACCGTGTGGTGCCTGAACTGGATAAAGTCACGGTGTATGCCCGGCACATCTTCTACGATCTGCTGGACAACATGATCAAGCAGATCAAGCCCGCCTCCGATGCTGTCGGCGCCTCCGTCGTGAAGAGCATTTCGGACGGCTGCCTGTCCGAGCATGACTTCACGTTCTACTCAGATCTGGAGAGCACAGCTTCGGACGTCTCCTTTGAGAACATCAACCCGGTGGAGGCTCTGCTGGGCGAGAACGGTCTCACATCCAAGTACAGGGCTGAACTTGTCCGCGACTGGTTTGACGTGTTTCTCGTCAGCCGTGTGGGTACGGACAGCGAAGTGCAGATCCGCGAGAAGAAAAACCTCACCGGAATCTCCATCGATGTGGATATGACCGATGCTGTTACACGCATCATGCCCACGGGCGAGGACGCCGACGGCAATGTGCTGTATCTCCCGGAACTGTACATCGACAGTCCGAATATCGATGCTTTCCCGCACCCGAAGTGGATTCACCTTCCGGTGTCTGAAGCCAAGGAAGTGGCTGAAGGCGATAACTACAAGAGCCTGACTTCCTGTTATCAGGACATGCGCAAGGCAGTGCAAGCCGAATACGACGCTGGGTGCGATATGCCCACGGTCACGCTGAAGGTGGACTTCGTGAACTGCAAGGATACCGAGGAGTACAGGCAATTCGCGGCGCTCTCCGATATCTTCCTTGGTGACGCCGTTCGTGTGGTTGCAAGGCGTCTGGGCTTCGAAGTGACCATGCGCATGACGCAGTACACCTACGATTGCCTGACCCGCAAGTACACCAGCGTCACGCTGGGAACAGCGGCGGAAACGCTGGAAGGCACGACCATCTCCGCCCGCCAGTTGGCTTCCGGGTCAATCAGCGGCACGAAGCTGATGCTCAACTCCATCGGTTCCGGTCATCTGCAAAACGGCTCAGTCGGCAGTCTGCAGGTGAAGGCTGCGGCGATCCAGAGCGCACACATCCAGACAGCAGCCATCACGCAGGCACACATTGCGCAGGCGCTGATCGAAACGCTGAACGCCAATGCAATCACTGCGGTTTCCGCGAAAATTCAGGAATTGGCTGCCGGGCAGATCACGACGGATGAGCTTTATGCTTCCATTGCAATGATCTCCACTGCCCAGCTGACTACTGCGAACATTATCAATGCGAACATTGAGTGGGCGCAGATCGAATCGCTGGCAGCTGACATTGCCACCATCTCCAAGGCACAAATTACAAGCGCAAATATCGATGAAGCTAATATCGACTGGGCAGCGATCACAACGCTGTCCGCTGCGGTTGCCAGTATGGTCAAGGCAGATATCGGTACAGCGGACATCGACTGGTCGCACATCAAGGATCTGGCCACCAATACGGCAATCATCACGCAGGGTACTGCCGGCGAGCTATATATCGCAAAGCTGGCTGTGACCGAAGCGAATATGGTATCCCTGACTGTCGGCGAGCTTGTTGTAAAAGGCTCGGACGGTCATTTTTATTCCGTTAGTGTTGATGAGAATGGTGAAGTGGTCACAACCCTCAAGCAGGTGGCAAATGATGATGTTGCTGATCTTTCCATCCACGGAACAGAAAAGCTGATTGAAGGCTCTATCACAGCCAAGACGCTGAATGTGCAGGAGATCTTTGGTGACAACGCCACCATCCGAAGCCTGATCGCTGCCAACATCGATGTTGACACGCTGTTTGCCCGAGAGGCAACGCTCAATGCCATCAATGCGATGGACATTACAAGCAATACCTACCTCAAGCTGATGGTCGCCGAAAAGGCGGATCAGTCGGAGGTGGATGCACTTGGCGAGCGCATGGATGCGGCAGAACTGAAAATCACGCCAGATGTTATTGTCTCTACGGTCACCGGCTCCCAGCAGTATCAGGAAGATCTGGCTTCTATATCTGTGTCGGGCAGCGGCATCGAGATGATCGTGGGCACTCAGACTGCAAGCACTGCTTCATGGACGGGCGTATCTGCGATGTCTGAACTGAAGGATGGTGTGCAGATTGCTTTCTGGCTGCCGCAGAGCAGCGGGGCGAATGTTACTCTGAATCTGACGCTTGCTGATGGATCGACAACCGGTGCTATCCCGTGTTACTTTTCCGCAGGCACACGGCTGGGGACTCAGTACAGTGCGGGCAACGTCATTCGTCTTACTTATCGCGAGAATGCGAAATACTACTCCAGCACAATCGCCAAGGGCTGGTGGGCTGACGCGAATTACAACACGGACACCTATGACCGCATCCGGCACGGGACAGTCAAAGCTAAGGAAACCTGTGCGTACTTCAGGCTCATCGTCAGCGACAGCGAGGGTTACTATCAGCTTGCTGCCGGTAAAGCGTTCGATATCTCCAAGCCTATTCTGTGGCTGACGAGTACGCTCACTGCCGGTTATTCCACCTCCAATGCATATCTGGCCTATTCCAGTATTTCTGTCAGAAATCATGTGTCGGATTTCACGGGTACAACGGGTGCTTCTCTATATCTGGTTGGAACGCTGGTTGGCTCCACTTTCCTTCCAGCAGAGAATTACCTGACCTGCACGCCACCGACAGAAGAGGATGGACTGACCTATATGCTGCTGGGCATCATGACCTCTGCGTATGCCATGAACCTCTTCCCGGAGCACCCGCTGTATCGCTTTGTGAACGGTGCTTTCCAGCCGCTTGCGCAGGTGGCATACGAGGCATATTCAGAGGTCGGCGAGGTGCGTACCGAAATGCGGACTGCCATCGAGCAGACCAATGCTGCGATTGCGCTCAAGGCTGACCAGACAACGGTTTCTGCGCTTTCCAGCCGTGTTGATTCGGCTGAGCAGCAGATCACTCCGGAAGCGATTACTTCCAAGGTGCTTAGGTCCGCACAGTATGCTTTTGAGAAAGCCGATGGACGCAACTACTGCCTAAACAGTGCTGTGGAGCACAAGTTCGTGGACGGGTACTATCGACTGGCATCGGGAGGAACCACAACTGCCACAGGCCAGCGGCTGGATCTGTCGGACGACTTCTTCTCTCACAGCAACGGACTGAGCAGAATGCTCTTTTCCTTCGATATCAAGCGCACCAATGTTGATGCGTCTGCGGCTTCGACGGCAGGCGTGTATTCCGGCTTCTGGATTTACTACAATCTCTACGCTGCGGATGGCACGACTGTTTCCACTACCGGACGCGGCTTTTATCTGCGCACAAGCGATGCAAACTTTGCTGCCACCGACAGCGACTGGGTGCATATGACCTACGGCGTATATAACTTCTCCGGCTATAATCCGATCAGCGTTGCTTATGCGTATATCGGCACTGCCTCGCAGAAGGGTTGCACCGGTACAGTCGAGTTCCGCAATTTCAAGGTCGAAACATCGGAAACATGGACAGACTGGAGTGCTGCGCCCGAGGACATTTATGGTCTTTCCAGCCGTATGAGCAACGCTGAAAGCCGTATCACCCAGAATGCCGGCAGCATTGCACTCAAGGTTTCCACGTCCACTTACAATTCCGAGAAGGTCTACCGTGGTTCGACCGCGCCCACAACTCTGTACACAAACATGCTCTGGCTGGACACCTCGGTAAGCCCGAACCTGCTCAAGCGGTACACGGGCAGCACATGGGTGGCAGCAGGTGCGCAGGAGGTTAAAGCCAGCGGCATCACCATTGGCCCCAACAACGTGGCAATTACAACGGAGAACTTTCTGCTTCAGCTGCTCGATCCCGGCGACAACGAAAACGTGCTCATGGAAATGAGCGCCAACGGCAACGTCGGTTTCAAACAGCTTTATGCAGATGAGGTTATCTCTGACTCCGTAGCACAGTCCTATGCCGGTTCTTCCCGGCTGTGGGTAGAACCATCCATTGAGACGCCGACAGAAACGGACTTCCGTTCACTGGGCGAGGCTGTTCAGACACTGAACAACAAATTCCTGCCCAACGATGTGACCATCTATCTGCCGTGGGGCTGGGAAACCTATGAACCATCCGGTGTTGTAATCCGCGGCATCTCCGGCCCGGGCAAGCTGACGATCTATGGCTACGGTGAAAACAGTATCCTCAACAGCTACGTCAAGGTTCATGGGTGCTTTGCCCACATCTGTTTTCAGAATCTATACCTTCGTGAAAGCAGAACGCTGAACGGAAGCAACCGCCAGCCGTATCTGTGCGAGGTAACCAAGTGCCACTTCGTGGAGTTCACCGGCTGTACGCTCGACGCCAACGCCATCACATACGACTCCGTATATGCCCGCTCCTCTCATGTTTTCCTGTACAACTGCGGTCTGTACAATGCTCTGCAGGGGCTGGAATGCTATCTGGCACAAGGCAATGTGAAGGACTGCTGCGGCTCCTGCAGCTGGGCGATGGTTTCCTACGCCAGCCTTATTATTGCCAGCGGCACGGTTCCTGCGGGCAGCAGAGGCACGGGTGAAAACGGGCTTCTGTATGCAAACAGCGTCACAACTGATTACGGCACAGCCATTCCGACTGTCACACCGGATGAAACCGGCATTCTGTACGCAACCACCACAAAGTCGTGGCGCGGCAGCTGGCGAACCGATACGCTGGATGTCATTCAGGGCGTGTACTACGACAGCGGCTACAACTCGTCCCTTAACTGGAACAGAGGCTGCATGTGGTTCAGTAATGCACAGAACCTGCTGTCGGGGTGTACAGTCAAGAGCGCGACGCTTACGCTTCACCGCAAAACCGGCTCCGGTTCCAGCTCAGCGAAGAGCGTCTACCTGTGTGCGATCACGAATACCTCTGCAAGCGGCACACCCAGCATTGCCAGGAACTATGGCGCTATCGGTACCATCGGTCGAGACAAGCAGGTTACGTTCTCCATTCCGGTGGATGCTGTGCAGGGATTGGCAGACGGCAACTACGGCGGTCTGTGCCTGTATGAAACCCCGTACAACTTCGGCTCGTCTACCTACTCCAATGCGTACATGCGCATGAGCGGCACGGACACCAATTACGAACCCTATATCGAATGCGTATTCAGCGGCAGCACGGCTGTCGGCTAAGAAGGAGGAAATCAAGTGAATATTGCTATCCCGCTGGGCGGGCAGATCCGTATGGTGATCTGCTCGTCCTTTGTTATTGCCAAGCGCAAGGACGCTACCCACTACGATCTGAGCGGCGAGAGCTTCCAGCTGACAGGCGTGACTGCCGATCAGGTCTATGTCTTTGACGACTCGGTTGTGATCACTGAGGGCATGGAACTGTCACATGATCTGATTGCGCAGTCCCTTCCGCTGGATCGCTTCGTTTCCGTGAGCGCAGAAGAGGCGCTGCCCAATGCCATCGGTCTGCTTCTGCGGCTGGCTGTGGCGGACGGACGTGTGACGGACAGCGAACTGCTCCGTATTCAGCCTGCGCTGGAGGGTCGCCTCTGGCAGCCGGGTCTGGATGTGAAGGTTGGCGATGTGTACACCTTCGGTGCGTTTCTCTGGCGCTGCCTGCAGGATCACACCACACAGGGTACCTGGACGCCTGATCTGGTGCCTGCGCTCTGGCGAAAGGTGGAGATCATCTCCGAAGATGCCGTGCGCGTCTGGGCTGCGGGCATTGACTACATCGTTGGTGACGAGGTCGCTTACCCGGATGAGAACGGCACGATGTACACCTGTCAGCAGGCTCACACTGCACAGATCGGCTGGGAGCCGCCTGCTGTACCTGCACTGTGGACTGCGAAGGATGCGTCCTGAGATGACAATGACGGCCTGCCGAACGACGAAGGCCAGACCGAAGAAGCGTAAGGCCGCTCTTATGGGCGGCTTTTGCTATATCAAAACATAGGAGGATTTCACCATGAGAGACTTTTCTATCGACATCATTTGGGCCAAGCTGCAGATGGCGATCGCGGCTGTCGGTGGCTGGCTCGGCTACTTTCTGGGAGGTATGGACGGTTTGCTGACTGCACTTCTGATCTTTATGGCCGTGGACTATGTGACCGGCCTCATGTGCGCTGTGGCAGACAAGAAGCTGTCCTCCAGCGTTGGCTTTAAGGGCATCTGCAAGAAGGTGCTCATTATCATGCTGGTGGGTGTTGCCCACATCGTTGATCTTCATGTGGTAGGAACCGGCAATGCTCTGCGCGGCGCCGTGGTGTGCTTCTACCTGTCCAATGAGGGTGTATCCCTGCTGGAGAATGCGGCTCACCTTGGACTGCCTATCCCGGAAAAGATGAAGAGCATTCTTGCTCAGCTTCACAATCGAATTGACGATACCACGACCGACCAGGGCGGCGGCGCATAACCGCTGCTCTTTTGATTGGAGGAAATCATGAGCGAAAGAATCAATACTCCGTACACCAGTGAACACTTCGTTGCATTCTGTCTATCCATGCTGGGCCAGCCCTATTGGTACGGCACGGTTGTCTACAAGTGTTCCGAATCCCTGCGAAGCCGAAAGGCCAAGCAGTATCCGTCCCATTACAAGGACTCCCGCACAGCCCGCTACAAGGATGACATTGCCAAGAAAAAGGTCTGCGCTGACTGCGTTGGCCTGATCAAGGGCTACAACTGGACCAGCGGCGGCGTGGGCGTCAAGGAAGCCATTGGCACCGACAAGACCTTCTCCAGCAAGTACGGCGGCAACGGCTGTCCTGATAAGTCTGCTAATGGCATGTTCGCCTATGCGAAGAGCAAGGGCTGTGCCTGGGGAACGATTGATACGCTGCCGGAGATTCCGGGCGTTGCACTGCGTTCCGACGGCCATGTCGGTGTGTATGTCGGTGACGGCTGCGCTGTCGAGGAGCGCGGTTTTTCGTATGGCTGTGTGAAAACCAAGGTGTCCTCCCGCAAGTGGACGCACTGGTTCCAGCTTCCCTTCGTGGATTACGGCGATGCTGTGTTCACGGGCGGCAGCTATGTCAAGCCCGATACCGCAGACACCGTGTACACGCTCGGCACCCGTACTCTGAAGAACGGCAGCAAGGGTACGGATGTAAAGGCTATGCAGGAATTCCTCCTGCAGCTGGAATACAGTCTGCCCAAGTATGGTGCTGACGGAGAGTTCGGGGCTGAGACTGAAAAGGCCCTCAAGGCGTTTCAGCGGAAGATCGGCATCACGCAGGACGGCATCTACGGCAGCGAAACCCATCAGGCTCTGATGGATGCTGTGGCAGATGATGACGAAGGCAAGGCTGACAACGAGCCTGAAACCGAGACGACCGATGAGGTCAAGCCCACCGTCAAGCAGGTCCGCATCGTGTGCGGCAGCGGCTCTGTCAACATTCGTCTAGGCAACGACACCAAGTATGGACGCATTACTTCTGTGAAGAACGGTGCGACCTTTGAGTGTATTGCTACCGCTGAGAACGGGTGGCATGCCATTGTGGTCAATGCACAGATCGGCTGGGTATCTGGCAAGTACAGCGAAATAATCCAATAATCCCAATTACAAGCGGCACTTCAGGAGTATTTCTCCCGGAGTGCCGCTTCATTTTGTTAAAGTGGTTATGCCCACATTTTGGGCAAAACCTCTTTATTCATCTGTATAGGAATCATCGTCATCATCCAGATCATCTTCATCACTGGCTGTTCCGTACAGCTTGCGCATGGACAGCCGATACTTGCACTTTTTGTTGTAAAAGAGCAGCATCGCTTCTGCATAGCCAAGAGCACCCGGACGCCGCTCCCGAGCAGTACGAATAATGGTTTTCATAGGAATAAGTCCAAGGCGTTCCTTGAAAGTCTCCTCATTTAGTGCATCACCATAAGCCGCAAGCATCCGCGCTACCGCATTGAGCATATTGCCTGTTAAGGAGTATATTTCTCCTTCCCAAGTGATGACGAGGATGCGCAGAACCTTATCCAGTACATGATATCCGTAGGTATCGAAAATGTTTTCCAAGGCAGCAATTGCGCAGATCACACCATGCCTTTTCTGTGTTGATCCAAGTTCCAGATTATAGGAATACACCAGATCACGGATAAGCAGATGCTTTTCGCTGCCTGACTCAAGATGCGCATAAAAGGTATCATACGGAGAAACCGGTCGATGGTGTTTCTGCTGTTCTGCAAAGATATGAGCTTCATGTTCATAGGACAGATGATCAAAGATCATACACCATACAGGAGTATCTCTTGAACCGGATTTAAGCGCGACCGCTTCTATGGTGTGCTGTCCGTCAAAAACAAAGTTTGTTCCGTCTCTGCGGCTGACTTTGACGAGGTTGATTTGATACAGATCAAATTCACGTACGATCTTCAGAATCTGCGATTCAGACAGACTGCGCTGATAGTCCTGACAGGAAACCAAATTCTTGATCGGTATCTTCTCAAAAATCACATCAGGCACATATGCGCTGTAATCAGTATTCATGTGTCACTCCTTAATGGCTTGAAGCAATTCTTCTATTGTAGCCTGCAGGTTGAACAATGCATGTTCAAGGTTCATGCGTGCTTTGAGAGAAATGCTGCTCAAGTCCGTATTGCTGCGTGTCCGACTGATGGAGGTTGCCCATGAAGGGATGGTGAGCGTTAAGCCGGTAACCTCAGCATCGGGATCATAATCGGGCATGTTTTTGATCTCAGGCTTGACTTGAACTGGCGGTTCCGGTACAACCTGTCCTAACTGAGAACGTGCGACTCCATAGGGCACATATACGCTGCATTTCTTCATATCCTTCATCTGTCTTCCAAATTTCTTGACCTCTTGCGGTGACATGCGGGACAGCGCTATAACATTGTCGTGCGATATTTTGTATCTGCCTGACAGTATGCGTGGAAGCATGGTTGGATCTTTCTTCGCAATCGCATCGATGGCCTTGCTGTATGTACCGTACTTTTCGACAGTTCCGTGCGCCAAATGGTACTCTTCTCCGATGCGCTGAGACGTGCGTATCTTTTCCTGCTGGGCATCCGGGTCAATGACTTCATACGGCAAGTCACCGGAATGCTCTCTTTTTCTGTACTGATTCCAGCCATTGTAATTTCGCTTGGCTGCGATTACTTTTTCAGCTTCATACCGCTTTCCAATGAGATAACGGCGTGTTTCATCTGAAATGTTTCTGCGCCCCAGCTGTCTGGTGCATATCCAAATGATGGCTTCTTCCCGGTTGTCAAAGTGCCGTTCTCGGGTATCGAAGGGAATGCCCAGCCGAGTGCATATCTCGTATCGATTATGCCCGTCGACGATGATTCCTTTCCAAACAGTGATTGGCTCCTGACATCCTTCCGATATAAGGGTTGATTCAAGATATCGGTATTCATCCTTCATGAGCGGGCGAATCAGATCACGAAACTCACGGTCAATGGTTAGCTGTGGGGTCTTAGGCTTATCCATCGACACTGGCTCCTTCATCATTCTCAATCTTCTGAATTGTACTCATAGGGAAGCGGGCTGCGCGCAGTTCCGGGATGATCTTTCCGGTCAGTCTGTAGGAAGCGTTTGCATCTAAACCACCATGCACCTCGCGGAGTTTTCTGAGGAACATACTGCTGCAGAATTCAAAGCAGTTTCTGCTCTTAAGTCCGCGAGGATTGATGCGAACCTCCTGACCACCGGAAACTTCCGTATCACGGCATACAATGGCAACAACCATGTCTTCGGGGTCGAACAGCAGCTGAAGAAGAGTGGGATCACCCAGCAGATGGATTGTTGGTTTATGGATGCGGATTCGATTCCGTCTCATATCAAGTGCCATGCTGATTGTGATTGGAGCATTTACCTGTTCTGCCATGAATCTGTACCTCCCGAACGAGTTTCAGCAGGAAGCCGAGGCTGTTCTGTCTGTGCCGGAATGCCCGGAACGGCGGAGTGTTCAGCCTCCTTGTCCTTGATGCCGTATACAGCATAGTTGTCGAAAATGTTGATCTGAAGTGATTTGCGGTGCTCCTCAAAGGGGACACCGAACTGATCCTGCCACTCAGCCGGAAACACGGGTGTGCGGCTCATCTTGGGTTTAGTACCTTCCTTGGCGATTCGCTGGTACACTTCCGTAGAAGTCAGATCGAACACAAAGAGGTATTCACCATTTGCGCGGATGAGCTTTCCCAGAATCTTGTATCGGTAGTTCGGGTTCCAGCCCATCATATCAAACAGCTTCATAAAGAAGATCTTGCCCGTTACTTGGCGGGGTTTGCGCTTGCCGCCGCTGTTGGTACACCACTGAAAAGAATGCAGGTCCGATTCAAGGCAGGGACGGATAGCCAGCTTGCGTGTCTGTCGGTTGACCAGAAACTGAATGTAATCGATCTGCGGCAGGCGCTTGATGCAAGCGGAGTTCAGGCCGATTTTGTAATTGTTGAAGGTGATAGACGGTTCGCTGATGTGGGAAAAGAATTCACGGCGGACAACCTGAAACTTATCCAGGCTGAAGGAGTCATCCTCTTCAATCCGATCCTCGCCCACGGGAACGACTGTCAGCATCTCATCGCCCTCAAGTTGCGCTTCATCAGTCTGATCAATCGGCAGTGGCGAATAGCCCGGTGTACCTCTGTTCCAGAAATCATTGCTGTTCATACTGTTCATCCTCCTGCGGGCGCCAGTCGCCCAATTCCTGCATGATAAACGTCCGCAGCGTATCGTAATCGGTCACGTTCAGCTGCATGCCTGTATTGCACAGCTGTCCTTCAACACGGATCTGCCATTGCTCACGGGTCTGGTTCGCTAATGCGGAATATGTCTGTTCTACATAGAATTCATTGCCAAATGAGTCGGTATAGCATGCCGGGATACCCATCACATGTGCAGAAGTTTTTGCAACAGGCTCAACGAATGTCTGAGAACCGTCCCGCTCGGGGATTCTCTCAGTCTGAATGTACGCGGCGGCTTCATCTGCGTTGAAGATAAACACCTCTTCGTCACCGTTTGAAATGAGCGTGCTGTACATTCTGTACTTGTGATCGCGATTCCAGCCAAATAAGGAATAAATGGTATCGACAAATGCAGTGCATGCGATGGCGCGTGCTTCCGTGCGGCCATCTTTGGTTTTTGCCCAGATTACGGCATTCCTGTTCTGTTTATTCGATGCACGAACTGCAAACTTGCGCTGCGTTGGATGGATCAGCAGTTCAACGTAGAAATCAGACTTCATCCTGCGGATGCACTCAATGCCAAACTTGATCGAGTCATCGTAAAACGTGACATGCGGAGTCTGCTGAACATTGAACAGGTCTGAATGCGCCACTTCGAATCCGCGCATATCAAAGTCACCGGCTTCCACTTCAAACTGCAAGTCACCAGCCTGCTGCTTCTGGTTTTCACCGGGCTTATACGCACTTGCTGATGCGTGGAGGTATTCAGCCTCCCGAAACCCGCTCCAGCGCGGATTGATGATGACATACCCTTTCAGCAGTCCCTCAGTAATGACCCGGAGTTCGGGCAGCATGGACTTGTTTCCATACTTGCTGTTTTTCAGCATGTGCTGAACCGCTATGAAATCGTCCCGGGAAATGATCCCTTCATGCTCGTCGTAATAATGACTGATAGGCCGTTCGCCGCGGTTCTTGACGGACTTATGGGACAGCACATCCTTGGTGAAGGTCTTTCGGGTATACACATCGCCACAGTACCGTTCATTGCGCATAGAAGCCGCAACACCTGATGCCGTCCACTTCACATTGCCCAGATAGGTTTTCTTTTCAAGCGCAGTCAGCGCATCTGCGATCTGCTGCGTTGAATACCCGTACAGGTACATAAAGAACATCAGCTTGGGAATGTGCATGGTATCAGGGTTTGGAATGAGCTTGCCTTCGCTGTCATGGGTAAAGCCCAGCAGCTTTGGTGTAAGCGGAAGCCCGTGATCCAGACGCATGCGCAGAGAGGTTTCCATGCTTCGGCTTTTGTTGCGGGATTCTTCCTCTGCCATTGTTGCTTGAAAGGAGAGGGCCATGTTGGAGGTTTCATTGAGCGAGAAGATGTTCTCCGCCTCAAAGAACACGCCAATTGGCGGATTGCGCTCTGACAGCATGCGCACCATGCCAAGAAAGTCCACTACGTTTCGGGCGAAACGGGATACGCTCTTTGTGATGATGAGGTCGATCTTGCCAACCTTGCATTCAGCGATCATGCGGTTGAATTCGTCACGGTGCTTTGTGGACGTACCGCTGATGCCTTCATCCGCATAGATGTCCACCAGCGTCCATTTGGGGTGACGAACAACGAAGTCCTCATAATACTTTTTCTGAAGCTCATATGAGGTGGTCTGCCGGGGATCATCCGTAGATACTCGAACATATACGCCAACGCGCTGATTGACATCGTTATCGTAGTAATCTGGGTCCTTTCGCTCAGGAAAGAACTGATAATTTTCCTCGTCAATCTGCACACGGACGCGCTGGCGGATGCGTTCCTTCTGCTCGGCGTTGCTGTATTTCTTACTCAAGCAGTTCCCTCCGTTCTTCTGCCGGATCGTCCGGGAGCATCTGCCAGTCAGGGGACGGGAAGAATTTCTTTTCGCGCATATCTTCCTGATAGTACGAAGCCAGCGTGAAGATGTCCTCATTGACGAAGTACATGCCGATAGGCTTTTTCTGTGTGGCAAGGAGTCGCGCGACAAGCGTGATTTCTGCCGGGTTGCGCGTCACATTGCTGACTTTCTGCGTGATGATCAGGTCGATCTTGCCATCAAGACAGTCCTGCAGAAGCCGGGACCACGCTTTGGCATTCTCCATGTAGGGAGCCGTCTGTCCCTCATCTACATAAAAATCGACCAGCGTCCAGTTGGGACATAGCGCAATGGTGTCAATGAACTCCTGCTTATGATAGAGCAGATAATCATCATACTTGGTCTGATTGAAGAAACGGATGTAAACCCCGATCTTGTAGTGGGCATACGGGCTGGGATACTCATGCTGCAGGCTTTCCAGCCACAGCTTATGCCGAGCAAGCATTCGGCGGTGGGCTTCCTCCCAGGGATCGCGGGCAAAGGAGCTGACCTGCTGAGCAGTACCTCCGTATCGGATGGTGTCCCACATGGATGTCTGGTTTGCCGGCAGCGTCAGACCTGCTTCCGGCTGATGTTCATTGTGTTCCTGCATACTTACCTCCGCCGATGCAATAGTATGCGAATACTATAAAAGTGTACGGGGATAAATGGAACAAACCAGAGGTAAAGCAAATTACCTCCGGTTCATCAAATGATCAATTTTACAAAAAAAGAAGCGAATCATGCCGATCCGCTTCTGCATTTACTGATTATTCTGATTGTTTTTCATGGTCGCTTTGAGATTCTTGACGATGGCTTTCAGAGATTCCAATTCTGATGGCGTACAGTCCTCAAACAGTTCAGCGATCTCACTTGCGTACATGCTGGTAACTGTAGGAACATTCGCTCTGAGGATCGAATCGGCAGAAACCTGCAGGGCTTCGATCACCCGGGTGAATGTGCTGAGGAGCATCTTTGTTTTGCCCAGTTCGATGGAACTGATGTGAGGAAGCGAGATGTTGGCTTTCGCCGCAAGCTCTGCCTGACTCATCTTGCGATCTACGCGTGCATTGCGAATACGCAGACCGATCTGCTCATATTCACGCTGCAGTGCTTCATCTGTCATCCTCTCACCACCTCTGCTGCAGGCTAAAATATAGTCTGCGGACTATATCCAGTCATTATTCTACCCTTTAGCCAACAAAATTTATATAAAGTACAGACGAGAATATAAGCTGCGCTTGATAATTGAGATGTAAAAATTTATAGGAGGGATTTCCCATGCATCTCAATTATGAAACCATTGGCAAGCGCATCCGTCTGCTTCGAAAGCAGCAGCATCTGTCCCAGATGGAACTGGCAGAGATGGTCGACAAGTCACCGACGTACATATCGCTGGTAGAGAACGGACAAAAGGGCCCCAGTCTGGAAACGCTCGTTGACGTCGCTAATGTCCTGAAAGTAACTATGGATGTACTGCTTTCTGAGTTTCTGGAACATAACAAGGCGGCTGTCGGTGCTGAACTGTCAGCAATCCTTGACGACTGCAGCGAATATGAAAAGCGCGTCATCATAGACGGAGCGCGTTCGCTGAAGCAGGTTCTTCGTGAAGCCAGACATCTGATCAGGCGCCGCTGACAACAGTATAAGCAAACCTCCCCGCAATTGGAATTAACCATCGGTGCTGTCTTTTACCGCTGGTTGGTGATCCTCTGCACAGGGTGGTTATTCTTATGATTTTGGCAGTTATGCCTACGATTTCATCAAAATCGAGATTTTTGGAATTTCATGTGCTATAGTTGACGCACAAATTCTGTCCGCATAAAGAAGCGGAATGGTACTCCAATGTGAGGTGATACGCAATGAACATGAGAGTTTTGGATGCTGTACGGAAGACGCCATACGCCGATGCAGTAAAAAATATGTATTTTGATGATATAAGGGGGTTCGTTTGCTTCATTCCTTCGGTTATTGTTGGAGAGGTGATGATCATCATGTACAGCAATGCCATTTCCGTCAGGCACAGGTCGTCTGCTGTAACCAGCTGCGAAATTAACTATGAAACTGGCGTCTACACAGTCGAAACCGCAGACTCGGTATACAAGCTGCAGGATCTAGAGAGGAGTCGAAAGACTGGCAAAAAGCGCATTGCGTCCAAGCTGTACATGGAGAGCCGCATTCTCCATAGGCCTCTGCGAATCGAAACCGACCCGGATGGACATCTCTTTTCTGACGGGCGGTACAGAACCAAGGTCTACGCTTCTGATCTTCCTGAACACTTTATCTATGGGTATCTGTACAAGCGGCATGGATTCATATCAGCAGCCGGTGTCAAGCACTTGCTCTATGTTCCGGACTATATCTTCAACCATCGGCACAAGTATGACACGCTCTACATCTCATACGACGAACCAATACGTCAAGATGCCGGCGATCATGGCTTGAAGCTCTACGACGGCTATAAACACGCTGTCAGCGGAGCACTGATCATCGACTTCGTAGACGCAGCCGAAAAGTATTCAGGATATGACGTATCTGACATCCGCAGGGAGCTTAAGCGCAAGAGCGACTGGTTTGATGAAAAATACGGAAAGGAGCACCTGCATGAGTGATGCCTTCACTGCGGTGACTGTCTATGATAATTTCAAGCAGTTCTTTGAGCAGAATCCCGGCAGGATATATCGCTATTGGGTGTACCGACGCATGTTTACGCCATATGAACAGAAGCAGGCTTACATGGATGAGTCCTTCTTCGAGCAAAGCCAGGCGCTCTTCGGTGTCGTTCGTGAGGTTGTTCCTCTGCCGAATGGAGATTTGCTTTTGGGCATAGCCGATATCGCAGAAGATGCATCTGAACTGTCCGCCGACAATCGACAGATGACCTATCATCGCCTCAGCGATCTTCAGCTCATGTACATGCCGTTGGATGCGCAGGAACTTGATCCCAATGGTCTGATTTCAGATAAGCTGAGCATGCAGTACGCACAGAGACGCAGCGATGAAGAGGTTTGACCTAGAGAACTGTGCCGATGAGGATGATTACAATGACGCACGATGAACTGAAAGAACTGCTTGGTGTAAGCGAACTGCCTTCTGTTACCCGAGAGCAGATTGAGCAAGAACTGGAGACTGTGCTGGACCTGATCGATACTGGGCACAGTCCGATACTGATCACGGCTGATGGAAAGCCGGACCTGTTGATGTTCAGCTGGAGTGATTACAAACGCCGTTTTTCAATCCTCTATCCACCGGGAGAACTAGAACGGGTTGAAGAAGAAATGCAGCGACAAAAGGAGACACAATGAATTTCTATATTGGTGACCCGCATCTGGGACATGAAGCAATCATACGCCTTTGCAATCGACCGTTTGCCGATGTTGATGAAATGGACGAAGCGATTATCAGCAATTGGAACAGCCGAGTGACCAATGGCGATACAGTATTTATCCTTGGAGACATGATGTTCCGCAACAAGAGAGAACCGTCCGAATACCTTAAGCGGCTCAAGGGTCATAAGATTCTGGTTCTAGGAAATCACGATGCATCATGGATCTGGCGTGAGAGTGCCACAGAGCACCTGACTACGCATGTGAGCATGATGGAACTGATCGATAGAAACCGCAGAGTAGTCCTCTGCCATTACCCGATGCTGACATGGCCCAATATCCGGGGCGGCGGCTACATGGTATATGGGCATTTGCACGGCAACCGTGAACACGATCCGTGTCTGAAGCACGGGCTCAATCCGCGCATGCTCAATTCCTGCGTTGAGGTAAATGGGTATCAGCCAGTTACGCTGGATGAAATGATCGAAAACAACCGTATCTTCCGACAGCTGCCAATATCGGAGAATGCCCCCTGCGGAGGTGAAGCCAATGATCTATGTGATGTCTGATATTCACGGCTGCGACGAAAGGTATCGTAACATACTTAAGCAGATCAAGCTGAAGGCGGATGACCATCTGTACATTCTCGGTGATGTCATCGACCGCGGCCCGTGTGGACTGAACATTCTGCGCGAAACGATGAAAAAGGAAAACATCACACTGCTCCTGGGCAACCACGAACACATGATGCTGGAGGCGCTTGCCGATCCGGATGATGCAGATGCACTCTGGCTCTGGTACCGAAATGGCGGCAAGGTAACGCACGAACATTTCAAGCATTGCACACATGCGTATCGAGCAGAAGTTCTGGAATATATCCGAAACCTGCCAATCAACATCGAGGTGTCTGTGAACGGCACAGATTATGTCCTCGTACATGGAGCACCGCTGTGTACCTTCTCAGAATCTTCCCGCAGCAGAACCGCCAGAGAACATGCTGTTTGGACCCGGCTTGGCAGGAATACTCCGATGATCGAAGGAAAGATGGTTATCTTCGGTCATACACCTACACATCATTATCTGCCTGATTTCCCGATGCGTATATGGCACGGCAGGGACAAAATCGGCATTGACTGCGGATGCGCTTGGGGCGCTGATGGAAGGCTGGGGTGCCTGCGGCTTGATGATATGGCTGAGTTCTACTCCGAGGAGGTGTGATGATTGGCGTTTGATGCAATTAAGAAGATGGCAGAAGGTGTGTCAGATTATCTTGAAGTCCCCGTCACCGAAGATGGGCTGCTTGAGAAAGCTACCGCCGCCATTCATGCCCTCGGTTATGACATGGAGGAAGCCATTTCTATATTCCTGCGAAGGATAGTGCAGACAGAGTCCGCAGCTGATCCGGCACAGGCAGAAGAATATGTCCGCAGAACTGCCGATACGACGCTTGATGACGTGGTTACCCATCCGCTTCTGGTGCCGCGGCGCGATGTGTTCAGCGTTGACCTTTTGGATTACGCAACACCCGGATTCTGTACCAATTGGAAGCCCTACTTCGGTTCGCTTGAAGATATCGTAGCATTCCGCATGGCTCTGCATCAGGATGAAAAGCACAAACCGGAAGACATGAGCTTCATGCCTGTCAAAGTATATGGCACCAGTCAGCAAGTACACGAAGCCGGTATGTATGAACACACCAACATCTGGGGATACCCCTACTTCGTCTGGTGGGATCATCTGGAAAGCATTCATCTGTGGATTGGCTGCAAGGACAAATTCTGCCGCTGTGTTCGCGCCAGAATGAAGAACCTAAAATACGACACCGACGAAGATGCAGCAATGATCCTGTCTCCCGGCGAGCAGATATGGGGCTACCCGCATGTGCTGGAATACCGCCATCCCTTCCATTTCAGCAGAATGTATGTGGTCGAAAAATGGTTTGAGTCAGAAAATGAACTGCTGGAGGATCTGAAGAACTATGATGGCAGCATTGAACTGAGAGGCTGGCTGGACGAACTGTTTGGCGATGGCTGAACACGAAAGGATTATCATGAGCAAGTATACGGAAGAGTTCAGGCGCAATGCTATAGAACTCATGAAAAAAGTAGGCATAACCAAGGCCTGCAAAGAACTGAAAGTATCCCATTGCACCATATACCGCTGGTGCCACGAATTAGAAGGGGCTTCCTCAAACGAACCCGATGATACTGCTGCTGAAGACATGGATGCGCTCATCGAAGAGCAATTAAGCAAAGAACAACCTCCACCGGAACCTGATGCACATGAGCCGACAGAGGCTGATAACGATACTCCGGAGGGCGATGATACGATTGCTATGGCGATGGCGCTGCTTGTGATTGAAAATACGCACCTCAGAGAAGTGATTCGGAATCTGCGGGATACCATTTCCGGGTTGACAGATCACAAATTGCTATGAGCAGTCTAAGGATGGGATACCATGAAAGTTGAAATTGATGAGGGCAGGAAACTGGTAATCGTATGGCTTTGCAGCGACGAAGATAAATCGCTTGCACAGCCAATCATTGATCAGTACCGAGGAAGCAAGTACATGGTGACTCTATTCTGTTCGGGGAAAAAGCCTCTATATGATGAAACGCACTCATTGTTGAAACACAACAGATAGTCGCTTGGGCACTAAACCAGCGGTTCAATGACAAACTGATCGGCAGGCGCTATGATATACCTATGACAATGAAGCAAAGGAGTGAACGCAATGAATCTGAAAGAAGCATTTCGTTTTCAGAATAAGCTAGGAACCCTGATGGATGAAGCTCAGGGCATTCTCGGTCGGGAAGCTAACATCACCAAGGTTGAAAACACCTATCTCCGTCAGAAGGTGTACGACGGTGCGGAGAATGAAACGGTTGTAGATACCCCGCCCACGGAGTTTGCGGACAGGATCACCGATGTGGTCAAGTTTATGATGCACCTTATGGATCAGCGCGAGAAGCTGAGCAAGGCTATCCATTCCGCTAAGAATGCTCTGCCCATTGATATGGACAGCGAGGTTGGCCTGAACGCCAAGCGTCAGGAGATCGCCCGGGTGCTCAAGCGCATGGCGGATGTGCGAAACTCCGAGGTTCTCATCAACGGCGGCGGTACCGGCTATCGCTTCAATCAGGAAGGCAATCAGGTGACCTACCGCTGTGATGTGAAAAGGGTTACCACGATCAACTTTGATCGCAAGGTTGTGCGGAACTTCGCCGCCGAAATGAACCGTTGCGCGGATGCCGTTTCTGCGGAACTGGATCGTTGTTTGGTCAACTCCGAAGTTGCTTATGAAGCACCCTTTGACGTGAACGACTCTTTCGCTGAGATCTTCAGCGCGTTTGCGGAGGCTCAGGGCGAGGCTTGACGCCTTGCTCTGGCTCCCGGCTGCTTTGGAAGCGGCAGGATAGGTGCAGCATGGATATCGGTTCAGGTGCAGATGAACTATAACGCTGCACACTCCAAGTATTGATGAAACAGTGCTCCTGCTAGAGCTCCAAGATGATTCGTTCTTCGGACGCCGTTTCACTCATCGATCCACGCAAAACTGCCTATCCGCCAGTTTGCCAATCTTTCATCCGAACGCCCAACCACACGTCTCCATCCTCTGATTGCGGCTGATTACCGCTTACATGCAAGTAAGAAAAATGCCTTCGGGCAAACGGTCTGATGCAGTGAGTGGCGGGAGTCTTCTTCGGAAGAAACCCAAAGCGCATTGCATCAGCAAAAATGGTTGAAGTGTTCTCCGATTCCTGCCGTGTCCAAAGCAGCCGGGCCAAAAATGATTCGAGCAGCAGGGCTCTTCCTGCTGCTCAAGCATGATAATATTCGATTTTGCGTTTGCAGGTACCAGAATATCCTCCATAGGCACATCCAGAAAAGCGCCCAGAGCGTACAGGTTGTCAACGGTGGGCAGGCTCTTTCCTCGCTGCCACTTGTAGATTGCCTGAGGTTCTTCAAAGCCGAAGTAGGCTTGCAGATCCCGAACAGTCATGCCGCGTTCCTCGCGCAGGCGCATGATGTTCTTGCCGGTTTCGACCATGTCGATCACCGGGAAAGGCTTCTGATGCATGGCTTTCGCCTCCTTTGCATTGTCGTGTCCTTATATTATATTCTCTGAAGCACCTTATGACAAGCGGTTTTTAACGCGGAGGGCTGGATGAAGAACTATTTTACACTTGAACAATTCTCCCTGCTGTATGACCATTATGCATTCATTGATGTGCCGGAATACTATGCCGATCAGCTGTTCCTTCAGCATAAGGTCACGGTCCGTTTCGGAAATGAATTTCAGCATCCTGATCAACCGTATGTTGTAATCTTCTGCAAAGTTAGGAAACGAGATCGTGATAGGTTCCTCTCTGCATTGTCTGAACTGAACCGCAAGATGATTCTGTGCGGGTATCCCGGGTATGAGGAATTCTGCACATCCTTTATCGTTAAAATGAACGACGGAGCCAAGTCGCTCCGGGAAAAGAGGTGTAAGCCCAATGAAGCACATCCCATTGGAGAAACAGAGCAAGCGTGCTCAGAAAGAGCATCATGACAAACAGCGCGGTTCGTGGAATGGCGTGGTACCCGTTACGCGGGTGATACCGAACAAGAGGGCTTATGACCGAAATAGAGCTAAACAGGCAGATCAAAGCTTCCGAGCAGCAGAGAGCTGAACTGGTCCCTTCACAGTCGAAACGACGGACGGGACGTGCGTACAGACGCATGATGAACGAGCGGCAATACAAGCATCTCTTCAAAATCGTCACGCATGGATATCGGCCGCATGCTGGTTATGTTGATTGGTCATATGTTGATGGCAAGTGGATGCCCACAGGCAAATACATAAAGTACCCTAAGAACAGCAACTGCCAGAACTGGTGCAAAAAGGCATCAAGCGCGAGGGTACGCAAGTATATGGATCTCCCGCATAAGGGAAACAGCTATCGACGAGTTTTCGATTACTGGTGGACGCTTTACTGAATGGAGGTATTATGGAGATTGTCGGAAACGCCGTGATCCAGAAGAACGGCACTCTGGTCCTGCCGCAAGAGGTCATCCAGCGGTTGGAACTCAAATTCGGTGATGAACTCTTTTTCGTCGCAAAAGGCGGAGAGATTGCAATAAGCAAACTGCCGGACGCAATGAAGCGAACGGTTGATTACTATCTGGCATTATCTTGAAGCATAGGCATCCTCCTGTAAAAAACCGCCTGCCGGGAAACCGACAGGCGGCATACTGCCTTTTATACTTCCATCATCTATAGGCTATAGTGATTAAAGAACCAAAGAAGGAGCAGAGTAAATTCGTGCTGCCAATTCCTGATTGAGCATATACAAGCTCTTGGGATCGGAGCCAAAAAGTTCAATTTGGGAAATCAAATTATTTAGTAATTTTCCGCACGCACTTCGAAGAATGCCTGAGGATGCTTGCAGACAGGGCAAACCTCGGGAGCCTTGGTGCCAACGACCAGGTGGCCGCAGTTACGGCACTCCCAGATGGTAACGCCGCTCTTCTCAAACACCTGCATGGTCTCCACGTTGCTCAAAAGCTTGCGGTAGCGCTCCTCGTGCATCTTCTCAATGGCAGCTACGCCACGGAACTGTTCAGCCAGATCATGGAATCCCTCCTCATCAGCTTCACGAGCCATGCGGTCATACATATCCGTCCACTCGGCGTTCTCACCTTCAGCAGCATGGAGCAGGTTCTCGGCAGTATCGCCCAGCTCGCCAAGGGCCTTGAACCACAGCTTGGCGTGTTCCTTCTCGTTCTCAGCGGTGTGCAGGAACAGCGCGGCGATCTGCTCGTAGCCGGCCTTCTTGGCGACGGAGGCGAAGTAGGTGTACTTGTTCCGGGCCTGACTCTCACCGGCAAAGGCTTCCCACAGATTTTTCTCCGTTTTGGTGCCTGCATAGGGATTCTTTGCAGGAACCGCAGCATCCTCAATCTTCACAAACTTGTCGGCGGGCTGCTTGCAGATGGGGCACTTAAAATCAGGTGTCATAGGACCTTCGTGAATGTAACCGCAGACAGAGCATTTCCACTTTTCCATTTTCTTTTCCTCCGTTTTTTCATTGAATTGAATGGTATGTAAAAGGGATTCCACCGCATCCGCCGGGATGCCGGGATATGCTTTGATACGCTCCAGGAACGCCTTGGTGTTGCCACTCTGGGGGAGCATGAAGCCTGCTTCCCGGCACATGTCCTCCGCCATCAGCCGGGAGGATTTTTCCACAGCCACGCTCAGGGCATCTGGTAGCTGAGAAGCAATGCTCTCGGCTTGAGCCTTACTCTGTACCAGGCCCCGCAGGGCTTCCACTACCTTGTCCTCCTTGGGCTGCTGCACAGGAAGGGTCTTGGGAACCATAGAAATGGCCGAGGACGGACAAGCTTCGGCACAGGCACCGCATCCAATGCACTTTTCTGGATCAATGACGCTGTTCTCTGTATCCGTGGCCCCGCTGGGACAGACATAGAGACACAGGCAGTCCTTGGTGCACAGGCGAAGATTTCTCACCGCGTATTTTTCAGCCATCGTCAAGCCCTCCCTTCCACTTTTTCAAATTTCCAGCTGGGCACCTTGCATACCGGACAAAGATCCGGAGCCGCATTGCCCACATAGACAAAGCCGCAGACCGTGCAGACCCAGACGCCGGTATTCTCCAGCATCTTTTCCCCTTCGGTTTTGTAGCGTGTCAGCAGGGATTGGAGCATCCGGGTGACTTTTTCGCTCCAGACCTGACACCGCAGGGCACCCCGATCTGGCTTTTCCGCGGATACCGCGTTGCCATAAGGATAACCCACCGAGAGATCGTTTTCGATGAGCTCCAGCAACTTTGCGGTGCTGGCTTCCTGCACCGGTTCCGCCTTGGACCGGAAGAACTCTGCCAGCTTTCGGAAGTCCTCCGCCTGCTGGGGCAGATACTGCTTTTCGCAGCCACGGGCCAGATTGGAGCAGATGATGCTCATTTCCATGGGAGAGAGTTCCTTGTCCACATGGGGCTTTTCAAGGACCTCCTGGGACGCTGTTTTTTCTTCTTTGGGTTTGAAAGCGTCTTTGCCTGCTTTACAGACAGGACACTTCCACTCGGCAGGTAGGTCTTCCCACTTGCCACCGACAGCTTCATCGTGAATATATCCACAAATGCCGCAAACATATTGTTTCATAGGTTTTACCGCCTCCTTCATCTATATTTTATCAAATCAAGACACATATTCCGTGACTTAATCACCTATTTCAGTCGCAGGAGTGATGGCCGCAG
>ENA-ORTY01000631-ORTY01000631.1-human-gut-metagenome-genome-assembly--contig:-NODE-631-length-45540-cov-4.352842_pt1 | contig 45540 bp, 39 predicted proteins | sample MGYA00241917_ERZ509198 | MGnify/ENA primary metagenome ERZ509198 (study PRJEB26280, sample SAMEA2338857) | human gut metagenome | biome: human gut; feature: human-associated habitat; material: faeces...
TTTAGCATGAAAAAATCGCATCCCTGATTTATTCACGTACAATGAAAATCAAGAATACGATTTGATAAAAAATTGCAAATCTGCACAGGCACAGATATAATGGAAGTAGTTTAGGAGGTGACGAAACAATGGGGACATCTGATTTAATAGAAGATGAAACAAGTCTTGCATACCGATTGAGTAATTTGCGGAAAGACCATGATTTAAGCCAAAAACAGTTGGCTGATCAGCTTCATGTGACTCATTCACAAATCAGTCGTATTGAGAGCGGTGAAACAAAAAATCCTAATATAAGCATTGTAATAGATGCCGCCAGGTTTTTTCATGTTTCTACTGATTATCTGCTTGGAATCACTCAGATTACTTCACCCAAAAGTTATGATATATCGGAACTTGGACTGTCGGAAGAAGCGGTAACAAGACTGATTACCAGAAGAATAGATGTAGATATTTTAAACCGATTATTGGAACATGAACATTTTCCAAAATTATGTATTATGATTCGGAATTATTTTGATGATACCATTGCTGAGGGCATCATGGCGCGAAATAAGGTCATTGATTTGGCTGTTGATCAACTGACTGATCTGATGACTGCAGAACCCTCAAAAAGAAAAGAGATTATAAAAGATAAGCAGTTTTTAAGCTCACAAAAATTAGGTGCGAATGAAGCGGATATCGAAAAAATCAAGATTCAGTTTATGGCAATATTACGTGATGTTAAATCTGGTATACAGAGAAAAGAACCAATAAAAGCGGTTGCTACAGCCGAAGCGGTACAGATAATTCGGGACGCATTGCCTGATAAACCGGTTTCTGATATTACAAGTACTGACGTAGCAAATGCAGTAGCTTTTTATATGGGACAGACAACAGATTTGAATGATGAGGGACTTGCAATGGTGCAGAATTTGGCAAAATGTATCTGTGACAATAGTGTATCTGAGAAAAATTCAGAGAATAGCTGACGTAAGTATGGATATACCTTTCTTCAAATGTGGCATCGTCTGAATAACCGCATTGTCATGCTAATATTCAGACTCAGTTCTGTTCTTTCAGGCAACTCCTTTACGGAGTACCTTTCAGCACAGAATGCCGGGAATTTAGGATAATCACAAGGATATAGAATTTCTTCCCGGCAGCCACAATTTCATAAAGGTATAACACACTAGACTTTCTTGACGGAAAATCGTGTGCCAACAGGGATGCTACTCGCCCCTATTGGATGACCCAGAGCCAAAGGGGCTTTGCCCCTCTGGACACCTCGCCTGTCCGTGCAGTGGCTATCCATCCTGCTCCTGCACAATGGTGCCCCCATACCCGAACAGAAAAGACCAGGCACGAAAATCCACCCAGAATAAGGGTGAATTTCCGTGCCTGGTTCATTGTTTATGACGCTGTAATTTGAACCGCGTTTTCTCGAACCTGATTGATAGTCTCCATCAAAGCGGTTCTGGTTTTTGCATCAAACAATTTGATAAAACTGATTGGCTTGTCAAACGGTGGCTTAGTCAGCTCTGCGACATTTTCCATATATCCGTTCAACTCAATATGATTGATGATTTTGTTTACAAAAGCAATCTGCTTTTGATTCAGAGATTGGTCATTGATAAAAGCGGAAAACGCCTGCATAGCCGCTTCATGATCTAGCTTAGCAATCTTGCGAATGAGCAAGCCAAAGGGTGTGTCGCCAAACTCTCGGGCATAATCTTCTTTGCTGCCCAATTCGCTAGTTAGCACCCGCTCCAGTTCCTGATAATCGCCCATAGCCAGCGGAATATTATGGGTCAGCTTATATATGGCCAGCGTATTTCCATGCTCGTTCACATAGCGATTGACCTTGGCACGGTAGTCTTCAAAGTCATAGGCAGCTTCCAGCTGGACGCCCTCCTGACTGTCAATAATCGGGTCAGTCAGCTTGGTGACAATCTGCCTCTGTGCTCCGCCACCTTCATCTAAAAATCGAATCAGCTCCCGCAGCTCCTTCCGAACCTGCTCAAACAGCAAAATATCGTTCGCGTCCCAAAATGCATCGGTGTGAATCTCCTGAAGCATGGGCAACTTTGCCTTGATCTGCGGAATGCTGGCCTTACGCTCCAGTAGGGAAGCGGTGTCGCACAGTTGCTTTTTTGCATACCGGAAAGCGGGCATCTGCTCGATGTGTGCCAGAATTAGGCCATACATGAAATTATCAAACCGCTTTGCAAACTCGTCAGCCTCGTCTGAGCGTACCAGAGGTGCAATCTGTGTGAGCAACTCGCCCTTGTCACCTTCGCTTATGGACACGAGGGCTTCCGGCTTTTTATATTTCTCCACATACTGCATCCGCAATTTTACGGCAATCAGGTCTGAGTTGAGCGCCATCACCTGCTTGTGACAGGTGTTGACAATCTCCTTGCGCCATGCCTGATAATCCTCACCGGCAAAGGTGCTTTCCTGCAGCGCCATGGCGATTTTGATTTGTTTGCCGAAGATGTTTTCCGACAGCGTTTTGGTTTCTCTGGTTTCGTAGCCTTCTTTGTGCTGCCGGAAGTATTCGAAGTTGCCGCAGTAGTCAAAAATCAGAAAGCGCCGCTTGTCGGTATAGGTTCCGTCAATCTGGTCCACGCAGGCCAGCCCTTTGCATAGCCGGGTGCCGCGGCCAATCATCTGCCAGAACTTTGCCTTTGACCGAACCTTTTTGAAAAACACCAGATTGACGCATTCCGGCACGTCGATGCCGGTGTCCATCATGTCCACCGATACGGCAATGTGCGGTTCTTTTTCCGGCTGCTTGAAATCATCAATGATGGTCTGGGCATAGGCGTCGTCGCAAATGACCCGCTGGGCGAAGCTGCCCCGGTACTGGGGGTACAGCTTATTGAACCGCTCCAGAATAAACTCCGCGTGGCGTTTGTTCTGGGCAAACAGGATGGTTTTCCCCAGACGGTCGCCGCCCGCCACCTTGATACCCCGGTCCATCAGGTCTTGCAGTACGATGTCCACGGTGGTTTCGTTGAACACAAATTTATTGAGGGCAGCAGAGGGGATAAAGTCTGGCAACTGACCGTCTTCGATGAAATCATCCTCATATCGCTCTTTGTCCTCTTCGGACAAATCATCATAGGAGATGCCTTCTTCCAGAAAACGGGTCTTGACCTCGTAGTTGTAATAGGGAACCAGCACATGGTCCTGTTGCACCGCCGTTTCATAATCATAGGCATAGGTGGGCACGCCGTGTTCCATCTCGAAAAAGTCGTAGGTGTTCCGATCCACATCGGTCTTCGGCGTGGCGGTCAGACCCACCATGAAGGCGTCAAAATATTCAAAGATGGCCCGGTACTTTTTGAAGATGCTCCGGTGGCTTTCGTCAATGATAATCAGGTCGAAGTGCGCCGGAGTAAACAGCTGCCGCCCGTCCTTGGACTTGGTGTCATCAATGGCGTTGAGGATGGTCGGATAGGTGGAGAACACAATGCGGGCGTTCCGGTCGTCCTTGTTGGAGCAGAGGTTGCACAGGGACATATCCGGCAGATAGTTCTTGAAATCGTCCTTTGCCTGCTTCACCAGCGCGGTGCGGTCGGCCAGAAACAGAATGTTGGTCACCCATTTGCCTCGGCTGAGCACATCGGTCAGGCTGGACGCGGTTCTGGTTTTGCCGGTGCCGGTGGCCATCACCAGCAGATGCTTGCGGAACCCCTGCGTAATCTGTTCGCACACCGCCCGGATGGCTTCCTTCTGGTAATACCGGTCAGTGATTTTGTCATCAATGGAAACGCCCATCAAATCCATCCGCTCGGTGCGCCGGTTCATCAGCTTTTGCAGGTCATCCTTGCTGAAAATGCCACTGACCTTCCGTTGCGGGGCGGTCTGGTCATCCCAGAAGTAGGTTTCAAAGCCATTGGTGGTGAACATCATGGGGCGGCGGCCAAATTTCCGTTCCAGACAATCCGCATACAAAACCGCTTGTTTGCGTCCAATGTTTGGGTCCTTGCTGGTGCGCTTGGCTTCCACCACCGCCAGGGGCAGGCCGTCCTTTCCAAACAGCACATAGTCGCAGAAGCCAGGCTGACCTGGCATCCCGGCCATATCCTCCACACGATACTCCTCCTGTACATCAGCATCTGGGCCGGTGAACTTCCAGCCCATCAGTTTGAGGTCCACGTCGATGTAGATTTTGCGGGTCTTGAATTCCGAGAGGTCCTCCGGCTGGAAGGTGCGTTCCTTCTGATGCTGCTCCTTTTCGGCGGTGTATCGGGTGGACATCTGCTCGATTTGCTTGCGCAGCGCCTCGATCTCGGCATCTTTCTGGTCCAGCAGACTTTCCTGTTCCTTGATTTTCCGGGTGTCCACCGCCACCTTTCCGGTGGGGACAAGATTCTCGTCGAAGGTGCGCTCCTGATAGTCCGCGCCATAGCAATAGTCGATCCACTGCACAAACTCAAACAGACCGCGCAGAGAAGCAAGCGCATCACTTGGCTGAACGCTGCGCTCGGTATGTACCGCCAGATTGCCCAACTTGATGATAAAAGGCATCTTGCCCCAAGTGTCGGAGTCCACAGCGAAGCGGAAAGTTGGCTCGTGAATGAGGGATTGCAGATTGTCTTTGTAGGGCATTTTCATGGACTTGTCCGCTGCATATACCCATTTTACTGCCAGCTCCAATGCCTTACGGCAGCCTACTGCACACATGGCAGGAGCAGAAACATAAATTTTCTCAGCTTCCATGCAGGTGGGGGCGAAGAGGGCATATTCAGTTTTGGCTTTGAGAAAGGAGAAGTTAGTCATCACATCATCTCCAGTATTTTATTTCTTTTGAACTCATCATGTCCTCATATTGTTTCAACGCGGTTTCCTTATCTGTATGAAGTAGTTGGTAAACCTGTTCATCATCTTCTTTTTCGGCATCTATTGAAAAATCAATATACGATAATAAGTCTATACGGTTAGAAATTAACAGATCTTTATTTATCTGCTTGCTGTTCATGCGCTTTACACTGTTGTCATCAATTATGATTATTCTGGGAACGCGCTGAACAGTATCGACAAACGCCAAAAATAATTCTGGCGTAATTGGCATACCAAGCAAGTCATATTCTATACCATCTTTTTCACCGTAAATATTGACTACCGGCATATCGCTTGTAACAAATACGGAACCTTTGGCTTTAAAAATACACAGTTGCGATTCCTTCATTGTCTCAGCCAAAGCCCGAGGAAACAAGCCAACATCCGGAGCAATGTTTATCTTCAAAAACTCGTTTGCCAGCATGGACAGGTAAACATTTTGCGGTACATCAGGAAAAATGTCCTTTACATGTTTAATATACTGCGGATCGTTTTTGTATTGTGTATCAATAATATAATTTGACAGATGTACAAAAACAGGGTTTCTAAACAGTAGTGATGACATAAATTGCCTTAGTTTATCAATTTCCACCCGCGCCAACTCAAATTCATCTGAATCTCGTAAAGCATTTTTTATCTTTGAGATAATTGTTGCGTATTCGCCTTCCAGTTCGATAAAACTGTTCTCGATCTCATTTGGTGCTGCAAAAACATGAGTTTTGCTATCTGGATCAATTGCAATTTGATCATATAGGTAAGAACGACAGCAAATATTGTCGATTGAAACCATTTTTGCATTTTCATCATTAGCAAAAACAACATAAACTTGTTCTGATTTTTGATTACTCACAGAAAAGTTTTTTAAGTAAGCCTTGGGGACATAATGTTGTTTTCTCGTGATTTGCTTGTCTAAAACCTCTGTATATTCCATGACAATGTTGCTCCCACCAATATTTCCTATATTCAAATCTTCTCAGCACTAAAACCGATCAAGAAATCATCATTTTATCTAGCCCTAATTCTGCAAGCTTTGTATTAGCCTCGAAAAATTCTGCATTATTGGAAAATGGTTATCTAGTACATAGAACTGCCGATCTTGCCCATCTTTCAAGAAGAATACTTGTTTATCCCGTGCTGAGCTAGTTAGACTCTCTCTATGTAAGCATACAAAATAGTCTAATGTCTTTTCTTCTGGAAGCCGTTCCTGGATATATCCTTTTGTACTTCTGTCATATTTATAACCGAACTCTTTATACAATCGTTGTTTTCCAATACGAGTTTTAAAAGCAAACATCGCTAATTTTATATGTTTTGTTTCATCATGCAATTGGAAAAATTTATTTTTTTCAATCGTTTCTGTTAAATCATCCAAGGTCGCATTTCCTTTGACTTCTATAACCATTATGCAATCATTTGGTTCAACCAGGAAAATGTCTCCGGCTAGTTGACGTCTATAAAAATTTTTCCTACATACGATGATGTCACATTGTGGGCTTTGATGATTAGCCCAAGCAATAAAGCCGGTAACAAATTCTAGCATTTGAAACCGTTCCTGGAGACATTTTTTGAGAATGTTTTCTCCACATCTACCCATCTCAGCATGATGTTTTAACTTTTCAGCTATAAAATATTTGCAAAACAGAAGTTCCTCCGAATATTCCTCATATATCTTTGTAACATCTTCTTCCATAATAGACCTCTCACTTGCTTAAAACTTTTGTTTAGAAGCCTTTTTGAGCATTTGATAGCCTTCTGTTCCGCTAATTTCAAGCATCGAATATTTCTTTAGCATTTTCTCTAAACTTATACGAATTTGGACAGGGGTATAAGAAGTTAATGCCCCTTGGTTAATGATAGACTTCGTCCAATTTCTTTGCTGATTATAGAGGCTCCAAAAACGATTCATATCAAAATTGGGATTCTGTGCCGCTATTTGTTGCACCATTGCGTTAAGCGTATTTCGATCTGCTTCCGAAACGCCTTGCGGAATCATATTTCCTATAGCAGAAGTGATATTTTTCGCTGTAACTCCGGTACAAGCATTATTAAGATCGGCCACAATAAACTGCGATTCTATATTTGCCAAAACATTTTGTGTTATCTGAAAGGAATTCTTTTGGAAAGCCTTCATGAGCATCTGCTGTTCCTGAATTTCTGACACATACTCATATAGTTGATTCAGTGCTGTATAGCTGGTCGCGTCCATTTTTCGGACAAAGTAATGTTTGTACTTGTTCCAATAATCCGTATCCATCAAGGGTAGTGATTCATAGAACGCCGTTTCGTTTAATTGTCCGTCAACAATGAACGTAGAGATTTCCCTTAATCGCTCCTGGAATTCATCGATTTGAAGGACGATAAGAGAAGCTGCATCAATCTTTTTCTTCCGTTCCTGCAATATGTAAGTTGCAAGGGCAAAGCTACCTACGATAATAAGCAAAATGTTTGCCCAGTTATCTTTTATAAACTCTAACATACTTTATATTCACCTCAGATACTGGCGTAGTATTTGACTCAAAACCATAACATTTGCTGCTCCAAATAACTCCTCTGCCAGCATTTGCTGCTGTTGAGGGGATAATTTTTGAATTGATCTCATTGCCTGAATCAAATCCTGCTTTGCTTTTTTATAATCGTCTGTGGGCTCCATCCCCAGTGTTAATTTATATTCTTCCATTTTATTACCTCACCCAAAGTATTCCTGCATCAGTGCCTTTTTCAACGTTTCCAGCTTTTCGAGGCTGCGGTTAATGTTGGCTTTTGTTTTTTCGGTTTTCTTTACAAACACGGAAAATTGATTCTGTAGTTCTAGTGGTGGGAAGGGAAAGGCCATTTCTGATAGTTGTCCCTTGCTTAGTATCCCTTTAAGTGCCATATTTATGGTGCTATGTATTGCAGGCTTTGATAGTAGCATAAGCCAATATAAATACAGCACATCATCTTGCTTTGGAACAATAGCATTAATTTGCTGATTAAATGCCACCCGACGATCAGTTACTGCTACATTGCCTATACAGTTAATGCTTCCAGCGATACAAGTCATAAGCAAGCTGCCCGCCTCTACAAATCTACACTTATGAAAACCTGTCTCCGATAAGTATTCCTGTGCCTCTGTGAGCAATACAGCAGGGGTATTGATATTATCTGATTTAATCCATTCAATAAAATTCCCATAATTCTCGGGATCAGCACGCGAGGGCGTGTTTCCGGTAACTATATCACATCGTTTTCCCAGTGCGATTTTCTCCCACCCCATAGGGTTTCCCACCGGGTCTCCAAACATCTCCACAAACTTTGCCTTGACTATCTCATCCAGCTTGTCCAGCTGCTGGCGGCGTTTGGCAATCAGGCCGCTGACCTTGTCCAGCACCGCTGCAATTTTGCGCTGTTCGTCAATGGGTGGAAGGGGAATTTCTGTTTCAGAAAGTGTTTTTTTATTGATGGCCTTGAATGTACTTCCAGTACCTTTGGAATTTAGTTCGTCAACCTTACCTGATAACGCATGCCATAAATATTCCTGAGCACAAATATCCTCGTTTACCGTTAAAGTAGCTAACCCTCGGCCTATACAGCATTCACAATTTGCGATATTCAACGCGCCAATTGGTGCACGAACAGAGATTAAAATATCTTTTTCCCGTGCTATTTTGGTTGGCTCAGAGCACCACATACGAACCGCAGGATAAATCTCTCCAAAATCTGCATTTCCCTGAAAAAACGGAAGGCCGTTACCATCTTCGTTGTATGTGGAAGAATCCGGAGACTGTCCCATATTTATCGCACAAATTTCTTCTAACCTCGCCATCATAGCATCTCCTCCAATTCCGCCAGCCCTGCGGTAATCTCCAGTTCCAGCTCATGCAGGTCTGCCATCAGTTCTGTGGTAGAGGGGTACTCCACCGGCACATACTCCACCTTTTTGTACTTGTTGATGGATAAGTCATAGTCATTGTCCGCAATTTCCTGTTTCGGCACAAAAAAGCTCTGCTCCGTGCGCTTGCGGTCAGCTTCCTGGTCCAGATGGTGGAACCGCTTGATGATGTCGGGGATGTCATTCTCCTCCACCTCGCTGCGCTTATCGTCCAAGGAAAAGCCATCGGCCTTCATGTCATAGAACCAGACGTTTTCGGTTCCGCCTGCGCCGGTTTTGGTGAATACCAGCACCGCCGTGGACACCCCGGCATAGGGTTTGAACACACCGGAGGGCATAGAGATCACCGCCCGCAGCTGATGGTTCTCCACCAGTTCTTTGCGAATAGCTTTGTGCGCCTTGGAGGAGCCGAACAGCACGCCGTCCGGCACGATACAGGCGCACTGACCACCCTTTCTCAGCATCCGCAGGAACAGGGCCAGAAACAACAGCTCGGTCTTTTTGGTGTTGGTCACGGCTTTCAGGTTGTCGTTGATGCTTTCCGCGTCCACGGTGCCCTTGAAAGGCGGATTTGCCAGACACATGGTAAACTTATCGCTGATCTGATTCTGCTTGGAAACACTGTCCTTGTAGTCGATCTCCGGGTGGCTGATGGAGTGCAGCATCAGGTTCATCGCAGAAATGCGCAGCATGGTGCGGTCTGTGTCAAAGCCGGTGAAGGCGTCCCCAGCAAAGTGCTCCCACTGCTCGGAAGTCATGGTATCCTCGTAGTGGTTGCGAATGTACTCCGCGGCGGAGACCAGAAAGCCTGCCGTGCCGCAGGCCGGGTCGCAGATGGTGTCATCCGGGGTGGGTTGCAACAACTCCACCATCATTTCCCGGATGTGCTTGGGAGTGCGAAACTGGCCGTTCTGCCCAGCGGTGGCCAGTTTGCCCAGCATGTACTCGTACAAGTCGCCCTGCATATCCAGATCGGCAATGTCATGCTCATACAGGTCATCCAACCCTGTGATGATTTTTTGCAACACCTGCGGCGTAGGAATCAGGAACATCGCATCGCTCATGTACCGGGCAAAGGCCGTCTCATTCTGCACATCACTGCTGGAATCGTCGGCGATTTCCACCAGTTCCCCCTGCTCGGTGAAGTCCGGCAGGCAGCCATGTTTCATGTTTTTGATGGCAGGGAAGACCCGCTGGGAAATTACATTGAAAATATCGCGGGGATCGTTGTTCTTGAATTTACTCCAGCGCATGGACTGTCCAACGGCAGACTGGGGGAAAATCTTCTCCATCTTCTCGCCAGTCATATGCTCAAATTCTTCCGTTTCCAGCTCTTTTTCGTCCAGAGAGCGGATAAACATAAGATAGGTCAGCTGTTCGATGACGGTTAGAGGATTGGTAATGCCGCCCGCCCAGATGTCCGTCCAGATTTTATCTACTTTATTTTTAATCACACCTGTAATCATGCATCTATTCCTCCGTTTTCTGTATCAGGGATAAATTCCATCACGTCTCCGATATTGCATCCCAGCATGGTGCAGATTTTTTCCATGCTGTCCATGGAGACAGGCTCACCTTTACTTAATCGTGCTAAAACATTGGTGCTGATTTTTGCACGGTGCATCATGTCGGTTTTGCTCAAACCATGATCGATCAACTGTTTCCACAGCCGATTGTAACTGATTGCCATCCCGCACCTCCTGATTTTTTCCTATTTACTAGTATAACGGATATTGTGCTAAAAGACAAATAAAATTCACGAAATCGTGAGCTATTGATTGGCAAAAACGTGGTCTGGATATTGGAATCCCAGACCACGTTTTGCTTTGAGCAAGACAGGCTTGCCATCAAATCATTTGAAAATGCTTTAGTGCATCCATAATTGCAGCTTCCTTTTCCGGCGGGCACTGTGGTACTTTCGCGTCTTCTTTCTTTGACAGATTATAATTCTGCCCCACATCTAGCCCGCACTTCCGCTTAACCTGGGAGATATACAGGCTGGACACCTTCAGGCCGTGCTTTTCCAGCACATAGGCTTTGATCTCATCATAGGTGGCTTTACTCTCCGCCGATGTCAAATCCAGCTCGTCCATCTTCACTTCGATCTCGATATGTTCTTTACTTTGAAGTTTGGACAACAAGCAAACCGTCTCCACGTGAACCGTTCTGGGAAACATATCCATCAGCTTCACTCGTTCCACCTGATACCCTTCCTGCTGAAAAATCTCCAGATCCCTTGCGAGGGAAGTCGGTTTGCAGGAAACATAAACAATCTCCGGTGCGCCAAATGCAATAATCTTCCCAATCGCCTTCGGGTGAATCCCATCCCTGGGTGGGTCTACAATAATCAGGTCGGGTCTTTCCTTAAGCTCATCCACCATTTTCAGCACATCTCCTGCGAGGAAGGTACAGTTTTCGAGATGATTACGCTTTGCATTTTCATTTGCAGCTACAACCGCTTCTTCAATCAATTCAATCCCTATCACCTTTTTAGAACCTGCTTCAGCCATAATCTGCCCAATCGTACCTGTGCCACAGTACAGGTCGAAAACCGTCTTATCCGCCACATCTCCGGCAAATTCCTTTACAATGGAATAAAGCTTTTCCGCGCCGGCGGAATTCGTCTGGAAGAAGGAATACACGGAAACCTTAAATTCCAGATCAAACAGCTTTTCCATAAAGAAATCTCTGCCATAAAGCAAGCGCATTTCGTCGCTTTTGACCACATCCGCCAGTCCATCATTCACAGAATGCAGAATACCACAGACAGAGCCGTCCAATTCCAGTCCGAGCAGCATATCCTTAAATTCCTCCACGGAAAAGGGAACCTCAGAGGAAGTCACCAGATTGATTAAAATTTCGCCTGTTGCCGCGCCCTTTCGTACGACCAAATGACGCAGAGAGCCATCATGACGCGCCTTATGATAAAACGGCACCTTTCTCTCCTGAAAGAATTGCAGCGTCCCTTCGATGATTCGCAGATAATCCGCATCGACAATATTACAGTCCTTCAGCGTCACAACCTCATAATAGCTCATGCGTTTACGCATCCCAAGTGCTAAGTCGCCGTCCTTTTCCTCGTCTCCGAAGGAAAATTCACACTTATTGCGATAGCCCGTCTCGGAAGGCGCAGGCACAATGCCTTCCCAGCTTTGCACACAAATCCCTGCGTTTTCCAACAGCCGTTTTACCTGTCGCTCCTTGAGTCTGAGCTCCTCCTCATGCCGCATGGTCTGATAGGTACAGCCGCCGCAAAGTGCATAATGGGAGCACATTCCTGTTTCTCTTTCCAGCGGAGAGCGTTCGATGACCTCCTGCAGGCGCGCCTCCACGCCGCTGCCCCGTTTTTTGAACACCTGTGCCTGCACCTTCTGCCCGGGCACAGCATTTTTCACGATGACCTTCTCTCCTTCGTAATACCCATACGCCTTATTGGGAAAAATCACATCTGCAATTTCCAGAATAATCTCATCTTTTTTCTTCATAAAAGCCTCCAAATTTGTAACCGAATTTTATTTGTATTCCCTTTTTATCTATGATATAATACCCACTATACGCAGTATTTTCTGCGCAAAACAAGTCAAACAATTCATCATTTGAACAGGAGTGTATACAGGAATGTCTGAAAAATTAGAAGTCGGCAGCATCGTAGAAGGTAAGGTTGTTCGTGTCAAGCCCTTTGGCGCTATTGTTTCTCTCGGCAACACGCAGGGCTTGGTGCATATCTCTCAGGTAGCCAACAGCTTCGTTCAGGATATCAATGACCATGTAAAGGTTGGCGATATGGTAAAGGTAAAGGTGCTTTCCATTGATGAAGAAAGCCACAAAATCGCGCTTTCCATTCGTGAGGCTCTGCCCAAGGAGGAACGCCGTCCCAAGTCCAACAAGCCCTTCAACAAGCAGCCCCGCAGACAGAGCGAAGCATCTGCGAACCCTGCGCAGGAATATTTCCATCCCCAGTCCTCCGTCAATGCGTCTTCCGATTTTGAAGACAAGATGAAGGAGTGGATGAAGCAGGCGAATGACCGTCAGACCAGCCTGAACAAGAGAGCAAACAAACGCTCTTACTGATTTCTGCCACATATTTGATAAGTTTACCATGAAACAGGCTGTGTTGCAAGAATTTGCACCGCCGGAAAGGAGGAGAAAACGCTGTGACGCTGCTATTTCTCGCAGGTATTTATTTCTTTGCCCGAGGCGTTTTTGCCCTCTATGGTCAAACGATTTTTTATACCAAGCGCGTTCTGGAAAATATTGAAGAAAAGGATATCCCTGCTTATCTCAAGGAGATTGGCAAAATGAATCTTCTGCTCGGCGTTCTGTTCGTCGGCAAGGCGTGTCTGGATATTCCCTTTCCCGGCAGTCGCCCCATTCTGTATGGATGGCTGCTGATTTTGCTGCTTTGCGTATTTTCCATTTCCAAAATCGATACAAAATATAAAAAGCAATAAGCATAAATCCTCTCTGTTCACATGTACAGAGAGGATTTTTTTGTACAAAAAAAGACGGTACTTAAAAAGCACCGCCTGTTTTCGACTTAGAAGTCGGCTTTGCCGACACTCTATTAGCCGTTGATGATCTTTGTCAGTGTAACGGGATCAACATACTTGCCGTCTTTGTATACACGCATGTTACCGGATGCGATTTCGTCAATCAGGATAACTTCATCCTTATTGTAGCCGAATTCAAATTTGATATCATACAGATCCAGACCCAGCTTAGCCAGTTCAGCTGCAACGATTTTTGTAATCTGCAGTGTCTGTGCCTTCATGCTGTCATACATTTCAGCTGTCATGATACCCAGAACAACCAGACCGTCCTTTGTTACCAGAGGATCGCCCAGAGCGTCATTCTTGAAGGTTGTTTCTACATAGCCACCTTCGATGGGTGTACCGTCTTCGATATATTCGCCGTAACGACGGATGAAGCTACCTGTTGCTTTCAGTCTGCAAATAACTTCCAGACCATGACCGAATACAGTTGCAGGCAGAACTTCCATTGTTACGTTATCCAGATCAGCGGAAACATAATGTGTCTTAACACCTGCTTCCTTCAAAATTTCAAAGAATTTGATGGATGTTTCCAGGTTTGCTTTACCAATGCCTTCAATCTGCAGACCAACAGAGTTTTCGCCGGGGTCAAATACGCCGTCTTTGCCTGTGCAGTCATCCTTGAACTTCAGCAGCACATTGCCGTTTTCCAGTTTGTAAACGTCTTTTGTCTTGCCCTGATAAATCTTTTCCATTATTGTTTCCGTCCTTTCTAACTTTTAACAACACAATTCTAAAGAGATTTATTTCTCCTGACAAATTTACTGTACTGCAAATTTTCGCCATATTCAAGCATTTTTTTTCGCTTCTAAAAATCTTGTCAAATCCATCACCTGAACGCTTTTCTGAGAAAAATTTTTGATACATCCGTTTCGCAAAAACAGCAGTTTTAACCAAAAAAGCCCCCAAGCGGAGGCTTTTCTCTGTAAAAATCAGACTATTTAAAAATTCTATTTTCGTTATAAGTGATGCTTATTACAAGGAATCAGAGCGCCTTTGCGTCTCCCCATACATGGTCAAGCCCGTAAAACTCTCTTTCCTCTCTGTTAAACAGATGCACCAGAAGATTGCCAAAATCCAGCAGAATCCATGTACCGCCGCTGTAGCCCTCGCTATGGTGCAGCTTTACACCCTGCTGAAACAGCTTCTGCTCCACTTCATTCGCCATCGCATGCAGCTGGTTCGCGTTTTTGCCGCTTGCGATTACAAAGCAGTCCGCAATATTGGAAAGCCCTCTCAGGTCAAGCACCTTGATGTCCTCTCCAAGCTTATCCTCCAGTGCTGCTTCGGCAACCTTTGCCGCTTCTAATGCGTTCATTCCGTTTCCTCCTTTTCCACACAATGCTTATAGTATTCCAATGCCTCCAGAGACAAGGGGTGCAACAGTCTGCCGCGCTCCTTCACGAAAGCAATGGTGCTTTCCAGAATATATTTCATCGCCATGTCTAAATCCAGATATGCCAAACGTCTGGCTTCCTCCAGACCGTCAAATTTTTCTCTGTTCGGCTCGATATAATCCGCAATGAAAATGATTTTTTCCAGCAGAGACATGCCTGCGCGCCCAGTTGTATGGTAGCGGATGGCATTGAGAATATCCTCATCCGTTACCTGATATTCTCTCCTTGCGACCTCTGCGCCTAAAAACGGATGAATCAAATCAGTCTGTTTTTCCATGATTTCATCCATTTTCACCTTATATTCCTTGCAGAACCGCAGCCGCATAGCTTCTGGGTAATCCTTTGCACAATCATGCAGAAGCCCTGCCACGCGCGCCTTCTGCTGGTCCTGCGGCGTACCGTAGATTTCCGCCAGCTTGACTGCTTCCTCCGCCACGCCCATCGTATGAATATAACGCTTGACCGAAAGCGCAGACTGCAATTTTTCCTGCATTGTTTCCACAGGCAGCATAAATTTCACCTCATCCTCCGCATCATCCTGATACAACCCAAATTTATGAATATAGTCCTCTACCTCCTGCGGCAGAAGATATTTAATCGGCGCACCGCGCTTGGCTCTCTCCCGAATATCAGAAGATGAAATTGCCAGTGCAGGCACCTCCATATAATGCACCCGACTGGAAAATTTCTCCCTGATTTCGCCAATATCCTGAAATAGCTTCGATTTATCGTAGCCGGGTCTTGTCACCGCCACAAAATCGCACATGCCAAGCAGTCGTTCCGATTCCTTCCATGTCATAATCTGATGGATGGCATCCGCACCCGTAATAAAATACAGTCGCACATCCGGTCTGCACATCCTTTTCAGCTCTTCAATCGTATCAATCGTATACGTCACGCCGGCGCGATCAATCTCAATACGGGAAACCTCAAAATTTTCATTTCGCATCGTTGCCAGCACCGTCATCAGATAGCGATGCTCATTATGTGTCACCTTTTTGTTTGTCTTATGTGCAGGCTGCCCCGCCGGCATAAAAACCACCTTGTCCACCTTGAAGCGATAGCGCACCGCCTCTGCCGTCACCAGATGTCCATGGTGAATCGGATCAAAGGTGCCGCCCATAATGGCAATACTTTTGCAATCCCTGAAGTTTGCAATTTCATTTCTCATCTCTGTTCCTTCTTTCCCCGCTGTCGGTTTCGGGTTCTTATTTCTTTGCCTGCGGCAGCTCGATTACAGGCTTTTTCGCCGCACGGTACAGCACAAATTTGTTGCCAATCACCTGTACCACCTCTGCGCCTGTTCTGCTTGCCAGCATTTCTGCCGCCTCTCTTGCACCCAGCATATTATTATCCAGAACACTGATTTTTACCAGCTCTCTTGCCTCCAGTGCATTGTAAACCGTATCTCTCAGTTCAGGGGTTACGCCGTTCTTGCCTACCTGAAAAATTGCGTCCATTCCGTTTGCCATTCCGCGCAAAAAGGCTCTCTGCTTGCTTGTTAACATAATATTCTCCTTCTGTGTATTCTTCCTCAATATAATCCTTCCTATCATACCATACCGACACCTAATTTGCAACGAAAACAACCGAAAATTCAACTTTCTGCCCCTTGCTTTTTCTTCCTCTTTTTTTGAAAAAGAGTTGTACCTCTTGCCCAAAAATGATACAATAAGCGTATAAATTCTTTGAAAAAATCATGGGAGGGCAATAAAAATGGAGCTTATGATCGGTGGAAAACTAAAACAGCTGCGCTTAGATAAAAAGCTAAGTATTGCCGAGCTTTCCAGGCTTTCCGATGTCAGCACAGGTCTCATCAGCCAGATTGAGCGCGACCTTGTTGTTCCCTCTGTTACCAGCCTTTGGCGGCTTGCCAAAGCATTAGATACCAATATCAATTATTTCTTTTACGAAGAACCACACGAGGAGCAGCTGATTATTCGCAAGGGTTCGCACCGCACCATCGTCACCCACCATGACAGCAGCTTTTATAAGCTTCTGCATACCAATCGAGATGACCGCGCACTGGATATGATGGTAATTACCTTAAAGGCAGGCTACACCTACGATAAAAAGCCCCTCTGCCACGAGGGCGAGGAATGTGGCTATGTGCTGAAGGGCTCCTTGACGGTCTATCTCAATGGCAAGGATTATGTCCTGCATGAGGGGGACAGCATTTATTTCAACAGCACCCTGCCCCATAAATATATCAATAACGGGGATGAGGACTGCATTTCCATCTGGGCAATGACCCCCAAATTCTTCTGATATCTGCACACAAAAAGAGACTGCTTTCACAGTCTCTCTTTTTTATGTCATTTTTGCCTTTTTTAGCCCAAAACTCTCTGAATCAGGTTTGTCCAGTTGCCGCCGCTAATCATTTCCAGATCCTTTTCTGTGAAGCCCGCTTTTCTCAGCTTTTCAATCAGAACAGGAACCTCGGAGCAGTCCTTCATGCCCTTCAGACGGGAGTCATCCTGATCGCTGTAGCTCTTCATGGAATCGGAATCCAAGAATTCAAAGAAGTCAAAGCCGAAGCCCAGATGTTCTACACCAATCTTATCTGCGATATAGGTAGCATGGTTTACCAGATGGTCAACATCCTGCTCTGCCTTGTTGTCGCTGATAAAATCACCGAAGGCATTCAGCCCAACCAGACCATTGGTATCTCTGATTGCTCTCAGCTGATCATCTGTCAGGTTTCTTGCTGCGCTTGCCAGCGCCTTCGCATTGGAATGAGATGCCAGAATAGGGCCTGTTGCCAGATCGATAACATCCCAGAAGGATTTTTCATTGATATGAGAAACGTCCAGAATCATCTTCTTTTCCTGCAGCTTCTTAATTGCCTGCTTGCCCAGCTCGGTTACACCCCTGTTGGGGTCACCCTTTACACCGGTTGCCAATGCATTTTCTTCATTCCATGTCAGCATTGCATGACGCGCACCCAAGTCATACAGCTCATCGATCTTGCTCAAATCCTCGCCGATGCCTGCCAGACCCTCGATCCCCAGCAGGATTGCAAATTTGCCTGCTGCCTCTGCCGCCTTCAGCTCCTCCACATTATGAATCAAAACAAATTCCTTTGTTTCAGCCATTTCTCCCTTGATGCCCTTAACGATAGCTTCCATTTCATCCTTAGGTGCGTGACCATTGTAGGTATCTGCCCAGATAACGAAGCATGCACCGCCGATGCCGCCCTTACGCAGTCTGTCCAGATGATGATTCTTCAATACCTGTGTTTCGCCTGCTTCTCTTTTATATCTTACATCGCTGAAAATGTCACTATGTCCATCAAAAATCATACTGTATCCCTCTTTTCTCATCTTTTGCCTTGTTTTTGCTTATAAAAATGCCGGGAAACCCCCTTGGCCCCCGGCAAATATTCATTTTTTATACGCAACTCAGCCAATGACTCTCTGAATCAAATTCATCCAGTTACCACGACAAATCATTTCCAATTCCTTGTCGCTGAAGCCTGCTTTCTTCATTTTTTCTACCATAGCAGGAACGTGTGTGCAGTCCTCCAGACCTACTGTAAAGGTATTTTCCTGATCACAGAAGGAGCCGGCAGCTTCGTCATCCAGAAATTCACAGAAGTCAAAGCCAAATGCCAGATGCTCTACACCGATTTTATTTGCAATGTAGTCTGCATGGCGAATCAAACCATCTACGGTCTGTTCCTTCACATCCTTGTCAACCAGCATATTGAAGGAGTTCAGCCCAACAATCCCGTTTGTATCTCTGATTTCCAGAAGCTGGCAGTCTGTCAGATTTCTGACTACATCTGCCAACGCTCTTGCATTGGAATGGGATGCCATCAAGGGGCCGCCGCCCACCTTTGCCATGTCCCAGAAGGTACGTTCATTTGTATGGGAAACATCTACCAGCATGTGCTTATCATGCAGCTTTCTGACAGCCTTTTTGCCCAGCTCGGTCAGCCCTCTGTTGGGGTCGCCCTTCGTCCCTGTAGACAAATCGTTCTGTTCGTTCCAGGAAAGCATTGCATGACGGCAGCCGAAATCATACAGCTCGTCAATCTTATCCAGATCCGTACCGATGCCGGAAAGCCCTTCCAGTCCGGGCAGAATATAAAACTTGCCTGCTTTTCTTGCTTCTTCGATTTCCTTCAGGTTCTTTACAACAACCGCTTCTTCACACTCAGCCATTTCGTCCTTAATGCAGTGCATCAGCTCTCCCAGTCTCTTTGCAGGATCTGCATCATAGGGAGGATCAATCCACAGAACAAAGCAGCCGCCTTCGATGTTGCCCTTTCTTAAACGAGGCAGATGGTGATTTTTCAGAACCTGCGTTTCGCCCTTCAATCTGCGAACCGTTACGTCTGTAAAAATATCACTGTGTCCGTCAAAAATCATAATTCTTGCCTTCCTTCTTTTCTTTCTTCCAATTCTATTTCTATTCTCTGTTCGCTTATGCTTATGCGCCCAAGAAGTTACCTACGATAGTACCGAAGTATGTACCTACAACGTAGCCCAGAGTACCTACCAACATGATAGGACCTACCAGCTTGATCCAGCCCTGAGAGATTGCCATAGCCGCCGCTGTTGTGGGGCCGCCGATGCAGGCGTTGGATGCCAGAATGCAGTCCTCCAGGTCAAATTTCAGCAGCTTGCCGAATACGAAGCAGAACAGCATGTTTACGATTACCATGATTGCACAGAATACCAGCAGCAGAGGTGCATTCAGGAAGATAGCCTTGATGGATGCAGGTGCGCCGATTGCAAAGAAGAACAGGTAAATCAGGTATGTACCCAATTCCTGAGAACCGGACAGACCCTCCAGTGGTTTGGAGAAAATTGTCGCGATAATCATTGTAATGGTTGTCAGAATCAGATACTTGTTGCCGAACAGACCGCCAATCAGGTCTGTGATTATGCCGTTGCCGGAAGGGAACGCTGCGGAAATGAAACCTGCGATTTCTGTGGAAACCCAAACAACGATTACGCTGATTGCAAAGTTGATTGCAATGTCACACAGAGAGATGGGTTTCTTTGCCCAGAATGCAGCCGCCTGTGTTTTTGCAGCCTCATCCACACCTCTTGCATTGATTTCATCAATGTGAGGATGTGTGAATTTTGTCTTAAAGAACTTCAGTGTAGGAATCATGATCAGTACAAAGAAGTACAGAGTCATCAGCAGGTTATCCGCTACAACCGCCGCGGATGTTGTGTCGCCGGGTACCTCAAATGCACTTGCCATTGCAGCAAAGTTTACAGTACCGCCGATGTAGGAACCTGTCATCATAGCAGCTACGCCTGCCAGATCCTTTACATGGTTGCCCAGCACCTTGAAGCCCAGGATTGCACCAACGGATGTACCGATTGCACCAATCATAAAGATAACCAGAATCTTACCCGCTTCTCTACCAATCTTACGAATGTCACAACTCAACAGCAGCATAGGGATTGCCATAGGAACAACATAGCCCCATACGATATCGTCGAACCAAACGCAGTTTGTAGGGATGATACCCAGGTTTGTCAAAACCAGTGCGCCAATCAAAGCAACGATCGCACCGGATACTTTAGATGCCCATTTCCATGTCTGTTCTGCATAGATAGAGAATGCAGCCCAACCGCAGGTAATAGCCATCAGCGCCCATGTATTGTCAGCGCTAATCAGTGGTGTACTCATAATAATAGCCTCCTTTGAATACATAAATTTTTTTGTGATTCAAGAGCATTGTGATGTATGATAGCGGGTGTATGTATATTAAAACACTTCAATATCTTGAATCTACATGGTATATGTTAACACCCTGTTAAGAATTCGTCAATTCACTATTTCGACAAAAAAACCCTTGAAATATCGTTCTTTTGTACAAATATTCATCCAAAAGTCATAAAATAATTCCTTCGCACAAGGATGTTTGTTTTTTATTTGTGTACATTTCATTGGTAATATTTTCATTCAGTATTTTGATGTAATAAAGCGCACAAAAAAAGCAGATTAAATCTGATTTTTCAGATTCAACCTGCTTTCCAATTTATTCCTGCTGTTCCTTATTCTTCCTTCGGAATCCCTTTGTAAACAAATCCCTTTTCCGCATCTACCGTAATCAGCGAATGAGCAGGAATAAAGTCAACCACCTTCGCATTGCAGACAATCACAGGAATATCCAGTGCCATCCCTGCAACCTCCGCATGGCTGTTTACATTCTGATCCAGAGGCCCGACCACGATTGCCGCCGCCTTACGGATATAGGGCATAAAGCTGCTGTCCGTTGCCGTTGTCACCAGAATATCCCCCTGATGGAAGGTGCGCTCCACACCGTCCCTTGCGGTAATGACTCTGGCTGTGCCTGTTGCCCTTTTCGCGCCAACGCCCTTGCCCTTGCAAAGCACATCCCCCACGATATCCACACGCAGGGTGTTCGTTGCGCCGCTAAAGCCAAGGGGCATCCCCAATGCGGAAACAACCGTATCGCCGTTTTTCAGCAAGCCGCTTTTCACTGCGATTTCCAAAGCCGTATCAAATACACCGCCACGGGGCAGCTCTCCTGTATAAAGCATCGGCTTGCAGCCCCAGATAAGATTCATCTGCCGCCAAACCGTTTCGTCCGATGTGCTTGCAATGAGCGGGCAGGCAGGGCGATAACGGGAAATCATTCTTGCCGTAAAGCCGGATTTTGTTACCGTTGTGATTGCCGCCGTTTTCAGCTCTGCCGCTGTTGCGCAAGCCGCCATGCTGATCGCATTTGTAATATTCACTCTCGCCGGCTCTGTCGTATTCGCAAGCTTTGCCGCATAATCCACAGCACTTTCCGCCTTCAGTGCGATTCTCGCCATCGTTGCAACCGCCTCCAGAGGATATGCCCCTGCTGCCGTTTCGCCCGAAAGCATAATGGCATCACTGCCGTCAAAAATCGCATTTGCAACGTCATTTGCCTCTGCTCTGGTCGGGCGAGGGCTGTGTACCATGCTCTCCAGCATCTGCGTGGCAGTGATAACAGGCTTGCCGATGCGGTTCGCCTTCGCAATCAGGATTTTCTGCACCAAAGGTACCTCCTCCGGCGGAATTTCTACGCCCAGATCCCCTCTGGCAACCATAATCCCGTCCGAAGCCTCCAGAATTTTATCAATATTTTCCACGCCCTGCTGATTTTCAATCTTGGAGATAATATGCATCTGTCCGCCGCCGTTTTCCTCAAGCACTCTGCGGATTTTCAGCACATCCTCCGCCGAGCGGATAAACGATGCCGCCACAATATCAAAGCCGTTCTCCACGCCGAATTTCAAATCCTCAATATCCTTTTCCATCAGGGAAGGCAGGTTCACCTCCACCCCCGGCAGGTTTACGCCCTTGCGGGATTTCACAACCCCGCCGTTGACAACCTTGCAGACAACATCCGTTTCCGTAATATCCTCTACCTTCAATTCAATCAGCCCGTCATCAATCAGAATTCTGGAGCCTCTGTGTACATCCTTCGGCAAGTCTGCATAGGTCACCGAAACAATATTCACATCCCCCTCCACCTCTCTGGTGGTCAGGGTAAAGGTTGCATCCTCCTCCAGTCTCACCTTATCCTCCTTGAAGGTTTTCACGCGGATTTCGGGCCCCTTTGTATCCAGAATCAGGGGGATGGGGGCGTTCAGCTCCTCTCTCGCCTGTTTCAGCTTCGCAATCGTTTCCGCGTGGGTTTCGTATGTCCCGTGGGAAAAATTGATTCTCGCGGCATCCATACCGTTCTGAATCAGCTGCTTCATAATTTCCACATCATTTGTTGCAGGCCCCAATGTGCAGACAATTTTCGTTTTTCGCATATTGCGGCACCTCCTTTTTTCTGTCGTATTTTTTCATTTCAATTAGAAATTCAATCAAATCGAAAGAATTTTGATTACATCGTAAATTTCGGGGTCTAATTCCTTGTCCATCTGTAAGGACTCCAGCAAATCCAGAATCTCGTAGCGCCCTCTGTTATAGGCAACCGCAATGTTTTCCCTGCCCTCCAGAATTGCCTTCACCGCATGATAGCCCATCATAGATGCGTGCATGCGATCGGTCGCCGTCGGGCTGCCGCCTCTTTGCAGATGTCCCAGAATGGTCGCTCTGGTCTGAATCCCAGTAATCTCCTGAATATCCTGCGCCAGCTTCTGCGTACCGCCAACGCCCTCTGCCACTACTACTAGATTATGGCGTTTGCCGATACTTCTATTCTCCAAAATCTGCTGAATCACTCTGTCGCTGTTGATGTTTTCCTTCTCCTCGGGAAACATAACCTCCTCAGCGCCGCCGCACATGCCGCACCATACAGCAATGTAGCCGGCATCTCTGCCCATCACCTCTACAACGGAGCATCTTTCATGGGAATTGGAGGTATCTCTCAGCTTATTCAGCGCATCCATACCGGTATTGACCGCCGTATCAAAGCCAATCGTATATTCCGTCCCCTTCATATCCAGGTCAATCGTCGCAGGAATCCCCACGCCATTAACCCCTCTTTTCACCAATTCCGCCAGACCGCGATAGGAGCCGTCCCCACCAATAACAACTAGTGCATCCAGTCCCAAAATCTTATAGATTGCCGCCGCCTTATCCAGACCCTCGTCCGTCATCATTTCGGGGCAGCGTGCCGTATGCAGAATCGTACCGCCAAGGTTCAGCACATTGGAAACATCTCTGCTGTGCATTTCCTTAATTTCGCCGCCAATCAGCCCTGCATAGCCCTTGCGGATACCCACAACATCCACATCATAATATTTTGCCGTTCTGACAACCGCACGAATTGCCGCGTTCATGCCGGGCGCATCGCCGCCGCTGGTCAGTACGCCGATTTTTCTGATTTTCTTTTCATTCTTCCGTTCTACCATCTGAATTCCTCCTCATCCTCCGCAAAAAAACTCCCACACAAAATCCTTTGCGGCATTATTTTTTCTCAATATCGACTTCGCCTGCCCGAATCATGCCGAACTGCGTATAAACCTCTGCTTTCCCTCTGATTTTCATGGCAGAGGTATTCTCCGTAAACTGCGCAATCAGAACCTCGCCCTGATCCAGCTTTTCCGTATGATGAATCTTTGTCACCTCGCCACGGGTCACGCCAATGATATTCACACCCTTTTCCAGTGCCTTCACACAAATATAGGATGTATCTGCTCCGATTTTTTCAGCCATACGCTTTCCTCCTCAATATTTCAACGCAACATTTTTTTCGCCAAGCAGCTGCCGCAGCTCCTCGCAAAGGGCATCCTCACCCGTCACCCAGTTTATGCGGTCTGCCTTCATTTTCTGTCTCGTTTTCTCATCATAAATATATACCGGCACATCCCCGTGATATTTTCGGAGAATTGCCGTAATCTGTCCAAAGGGAACGCTCTGCCCTGCCGCAAGCTTCAGCCATACGGAGGACGGAATCTCTGCCGCCTCGTTCTGCTCCAGATTTTTGATATCCGCTGCAATCACCTTGCCCTCGCCATCTGCGGAAACACTCGCCCTGCCGTGAATAAGCAGTACCGCATCCTCCTGCAAAAGCGGCGCACATTTTTCATACACCTTCGGGAACACCACAATCTCCATGCTCCCTTGGAAATCCTCCAGTGTGATAAACGCCATCTTATCATTATTTCTGGTATATTTCACAGAAACCCCTGCAACCATCCCGCCAACGATTACCTTCGTGCTGTCCTCTATCTGTGTATGGTGCGAGCCCTCCTCATCCGGCAGAAAATCCATGCTTGTATTGCTGATTTTCCGCCGCAGCTGTTCCTCATATTCCGCCAGAGGGTGTCCACTGACATAAATCCCCAAGGCTTCCTTTTCCATCGCAAGCTTCTCCTTCGGCGGAAATTCCCGAATGGAAGGCAGCTCATCCGTCTGCTGAAAGCTTTCGTCACCGCCCATGTCAAACAGGTTCAGCTGTCCTTCTATATTATTCTTTCTGGCATGTCCGATTCCTGCAAGTATCTCTTTATAAATCGCCATGTACTGACTGCGGAAACCGCCGAAGCTGTCCAGTGCGCCGCCCTTAATCAGTCCTTCAATGCCGCGCACGCTCCATTCTCCGCCCTCCATGCGGTTGCAGAAATCCGTCAGAGAGGTGAATTTACCGTTTTTTTCGCGCTCCGCAACCAGTGCATCCACCGCACCCTTGCCGATATTCTTGATTGCCGCCAGCGCAAAGCGAATCTTCCCATCGGATACGGAAAACTGCCGATATCCTTCGTTGATATCGGGGGGCAGAAGCTGAATCCCCATTTTCTTACATTCCTCGATATAGCCGCTGACCTTCGCCGCATTGTCCATCACGCTTGTCATCAGTGCCGCCATGAATTCCACGGGATAATGCGCCTTCAGCCAAGCAGTCTGATAGCCAACCACCGCATAGCAGGCAGCATGGCTTTTATTAAAGGCATATTTTGCAAAGTCCGTCATTTCATCAAAAATCTTTTCTGCCGCTTCTATGGGAATCCCGTTTTTCACACAGCCGGGCACCTCGTCCCCATCCCCATGGATAAATTTTTCCCGTTCCTCTGCCATCACGGATGCCTTTTTCTTGCTCATCGCACGGCGCACAAGGTCACTTCTGCCAAGGCTGTAGCCTGCCAGATCCCGCACAATCTGCATTACCTGCTCCTGATACACGATACAGCCGTAGGTGTTTTCCAGAATCGGCTCCAGCTTCGGATGGGTATACTGCACCTTGCCGCCTGCATTTTTCCCCTTGATATATTTCGGGATAAAATCCATCGGCCCGGGGCGATAAAGCGCAATCCCCGCAATCATATCCTCCAAACAGCGTGGCTGCAGCTCTCGCATAAACTGCTTCATGCCGCCGCTTTCCAGCTGGAACACGCCCTCTGTTTTGCCTTGGCAAATCATGTCATACACCATAGAATCATTTTCGGGCAGCTCCTCCATGTTTAACCGAATCCCATGGATACGCTCAATTTCCTGCACCGCGGACTGGATCACCGTCAGTGTCCGCAGTCCCAAAAAGTCCATTTTCAGCAGTCCCAGCTCCTCCAGAATCGTCATGGTGTACTGGGTATTGATCTGCCCATCATTCGCACTCAGCGGTACATATTCCATAACAGGCTCACGGCAGATAACCACGCCGGCGGCATGGGTAGAGGAATGGCGCGGCAAGCCCTCTAAGCGCAGAGAGGTATCAATCAGCCGCTTCGTATCCGCTTCCTCCTCATAAGCATGCTTGAGGTCGGGGTTCATTTTCAGCGCCTTTTCAATCGTAATCCCCAGCTCTGCCGGAATCATCTTGGAAATGCGGTCAACATCCGCATAGGGCATTGCTAGCGCGCGCCCAACGTCCTTGATTGCCGCTCGCGCCGCCATCGTCCCGAAGGTAATAATCTGCGCCACATTTGCCTCGCCATATTTGCGGATGACATAATCAATCACCTCCTGCCGCCGTTCATAGCAGAAGTCAATGTCAATATCCGGCATACTGACACGCTCAGGATTTAGGAAACGTTCAAAAATCAGGTCATATTTCAACGGATCAATCGTTGTGATGGAAAGGCAGTAGGAAACCATGCTCCCTGCCGCAGAGCCACGCCCCGGCCCCACAATGATACCGTTATCCTTCGCATATTTAATAAAATCCCAAACGATCAGGAAATAATCCACATATCCCATGTTTTCAATGGTGGAAAGCTCATATTCCAGCCGTTCCTTCCATTCTTCCTTCGCCGCAGGGTATTTCTTTGCAAACCCTGCATAACAAATCTCGCGCAGATAACCTTCTGCCGTTTTCCCATCCGGCACATCAAAGCGTGGCAGCTTTAATTCATGGAACGTAAAGCTTACGTTGCACCGCTCGGCAATCCTCGCCGTATTGGCGCACGCCTCAGGCACAAAGGAAAATAAATCATACATTTCCTCAGGGCTTTTCACATAAAACTGTCCGCCCTCATAACGCATCCTGTCCTCATCCAGAACCGTTTTCCCTGTCTGGATGCAAAGCAGAATATCATGCGGCTCTGCGTCCTCTTTATAAATATAATGGCTGTCATTTGTGCAAATCAGCGGAATCCCTGTCTCTCTGCTCATCCGCACCAACGCCTCATTTACAATTTTCTGCTCCCGAATCCCATGATCCTGCAACTCCAGAAAGTAATTGCCCTCCCCGAAAATATCGAGATATTCCAGCGCGACCTCCTTCGCCTTCTCATAGGATACATTCAGAATATTTCTGGGTACCTCCCCTGCCAGGCACGCACTCGATGCAATAATGCCCTTGCTGTATTTCCGCAGAAGCTCCTTATCCACACGCGGCTTATAATAAAACCCTTCGGTAAAGCCATAGGAAACCAGCTTAATCAGATTATGGTAGCCCTCATTATTTTCAGCCAGAAGCACCAGATGATAATAGCCGCCGCCCTTGCCTTCCTTTGTGAAGCGAGAGCCCTCCGCCACATAAACCTCACAGCCGAGAATCGGCTTGATGCCGGCCTCCAGTGCCGCCTTATAAAATTCCACCGCACCATACATCGCACCGTGGTCGGTGATGGCAATGCTGTCCATCCCCAGCTCCTTCACCCGCTGCACCAGCTCCTTTATCTTGGCAGAGCCGTCCAGAAGGCTGTATTCCGTATGAACATGAAGATGCGTAAACGGTTTCTTCTCCCGTTCTCTTTCCTGCATTTCCAATTTCCGCACCTCCTTTGTTTTCTAAAAATCTCTTTTCCTATCGTTTCAGTATATCATATTTTTCCACGCAGAAAAACGCCCTAGCCCGGAAAAAATTCTTTTTTCTCTCAAAAAAACAGTTGACAAATGTCTTTTGGATGTTATAATAGTCCTCAACAACTTGATAGCAAAAAGCGATGACGAAGAGGACTGAGTGTCTGCGTTTTCAGAGAGTCGGCGGTTGCTGTGAGCCGATAACAATTTCATTCAATAGTCTATGGCTTCTGAGCTGGAGGTTCGAAAATACAAACGTATCGGTAGGCTCCTCCCGTGACTGCTGCGTAAAAGCATAGGGCTTGTTTGAGCCCGAAGAGGTGGCATATTTTATATGCAATTTGAGTGGTACCGCGGTTTATACTAGCCGTCTCAAGGTTTTTCCTTGGGACGGCTTTTTTTATTACCTGTTGCCTGTCCTCGCATTTGCTGCAACCAACATCAACTTTATTTTATATTTTTACTAAGGAGGAACGAAGCATGAGTGAATATCGTATCGAAACAAAATGTGTACAGGGTGGCTACACCCCCGGCAATGGGGAGCCCAGACAGATTCCCATTTACCAGAGCACCACATTCAAATATGACACAAGTGAACACATGGGGCAGCTTTTTGATTTGGAGGCATCCGGCTATTTCTATTCCAGACTGCAAAACCCCACCTGCGATCTGGTTGCGGCAAAAATTGCTGCACTGGAAGGCGGCACAGCAGCAATGCTGACCTCCTCCGGACAGGCGGCAAATTTCTACGCCGTATTCAATGTTGCAAATTGCGGGGATCATGTCGTTGCATCCTCCACCATCTACGGCGGCACATTTAACCTTTTCTCTGTAACCATGAAGAAAATGGGCATCGATTTCACCTTCGTTGCGCCCGACTGCACAGAGGAAGAACTTGCAGCGGCATTCAAACCCAATACAAAGGCAGTCTTTGGCGAAACCATCGCAAACCCCGCCTTGAGTGTTCTGGATATCGAGCGTTTCGCAAATGCTGCACACGCACATGGCGTTCCTCTGATTATTGACAACACCTTTGCAACCCCCATCAACTGCCGTCCCATCGAATGGGGTGCGGATATCGTTACCCATTCCACCACAAAATACATGGACGGTCACGGCGCGGCTGTCGGCGGCTGTATCGTAGACAGCGGCAATTTCGATTGGTTGGCACATGCCGATAAATTCCCCGGTCTCTGCACTCCCGATGACAGCTACCACGGCATTACCTATGCGGAAAAATTCGGTCAGGGCGGCGCATTTATCACAAAGGCAACCGCACAGCTGATGCGTGACTTCGGCTCTACCCAGTCTCCCCAGTCTGCCTTCCTGCTGAATCTGGGTCTGGAAAGCCTGCATGTGCGGATTCCCCGTCACTGCGAAAACGGCTTAGCTGTCGCAAAATATCTGAAAAACCACGATTTGATTTCCTATGTCATCTATCCCGGTCTGGAAGGGGATAAATATTACGAAACAGCGAAAAAATATCTGCCGAACGGCTCCTGCGGCGTTGTCAGCTTTGGCGTAAAGGGCGGCAGAAAGGCGGCGGAAGCCTTCATGGGGCATCTGAAAACAGCCGCTATCGAAACCCACGTTGCAGATGCACGCACCTGCTGTCTGCACCCCGCAAGTTCCACCCACAGACAGATGACAGATGCAGAGCTGGCGGCTGCAGGCGTACCTGCGGATATGGTTCGCCTGTCCTGTGGTCTGGAAAATGCACAGGATTTGATTGACGATATTGCACAGGCACTCGAAGCTATCAGATAAGCATACGAAAGAAACGGAGATTATAGCAATGCCCATTAAAATACCCAATGAATTACCCGCAGCCAAGGTGCTGACCGATGAAAACATTTTTATCATGACAGAAACGCGTGCGATCACACAGGATATTCGTGCTCTGAAGATCCTGCTGTTAAACCTCATGCCGACAAAAATTGATACCGAAACACAGCTTTCCCGTCTCTTGGGCAATACCGCCCTGCAAATTGAGCTGGAGCTGATTCATACCAGAAGCCACGAATCCAAAAACACACCGGAGGATCATCTGCTTGCCTTCTATAAAACCTTCGACGAGGTAAAGGAGCAAAATTGGGATGGTCTGATTATCACAGGCGCGCCCATCGAACAGATGGAATTTGAAGAGGTGGAATATTGGGACGAGCTGGTGGAAATCATGGAATGGAGCAAAACCCATGTCCACAGCACCTTCCATATCTGCTGGGGCGCACAGGCAGGTCTGTATTATCATTACGGCATCAAAAAGCACATGATGCAGGATAAAATGTTCGGCGTATTCCCGCATAAACTGGATAAAAAGACCTCTATTCTCTTCCGTGGCTCGGATGATATCTTCTATGTCCCCCATTCCAGACATACCACCGTCTACCGCGAGGACATCGAAAAGGAACCGCGCCTGAAAATCATTGCATCCTCTGATGAAGCAGGGGTATACGCCATCCATAATGACGGCGGCAGTCAGATTTTCATTATGGGACATTCGGAATATGATCCCCATACCCTGGAAAAGGAATACCTGCGGGATAAAAACGCAGGACTTCCCATCGAAGTCCCCAAAAATTATTATCCCAACGATGATGATACACAGGAGCCTCTGGTAACATGGAGAGCGCATGCAAATCTGCTCTATTCCAACTGGCTGAATTATTTCGTCTACCAGACCTCCCCCTATGATATCACGCAGATTAACCAAAACCAGTAATACGCCAAAAGGAGCCTTTCGGCTCCTTTTTTTATGTGCTGCGTTCTATTTAATATCTGCTAAAAGCCCTCCTATCAGTCTGTTTTTTGCCTTTCATCCCGAAGCTGCTTTCCTTTTCCTCATACATAAATTCATCATACATAAAAAAGACGAGATATATTTCTATATCTCGCCTTTTGATTATGCGTAATCGCTCAAAAGATTAGCCCTGAGCCAGCTTTTTGTAGCCTTCCAGTCTTTCTTTTGCTGTTGCTTCTGTCTGTTCGAACAGTTCTTCAGCGATTTCAGGGAAGGTTCTCTGCAGAGAGCTGTAACGAACTTCGCTCAGCAGGAATTCTCTGAAGTTGCCTGTAGGTTCTTTGGAGTCCAGAGTGAAAGGATTCTTGCCTTCCTTCTTCAGTTCAGGGTTGAATCTGTACATCTGCCAGTAGCCTGCTTCAACTGCACGTTTGATTTCGTTCTGAGCACCGGACATGCCGCCCTTCAGACCGTGGTTGATACAAGGAGCGTAAGCGATGATCAGGGAAGGACCATGGTATTTTTCAGCTTCTACCAGAGCCTTAACCAGCTGGTTCTTGTCTGCGCCCATAGCAACCTGTGCAACGTATACATAGCCATAGGACATAGCCATCATACCCAGGTCTTTTTTCTTCACTCTCTTACCGGATGCAGCGAACTGAGCAACTGCACCAACGGGTGTAGATTTGGATGCCTGACCGCCTGTGTTGGAGTAAACTTCTGTATCCAATACCAGAACGTTTACATCTTCGCCGGATGCCAGTACGTGGTCCAGACCGCCGTAACCGATATCGTAAGCCCAGCCGTCACCACCGAAGATCCACTGAGACTTCTTAGCCAGCTGATCCTTGTTTTCCAGAACATAAGCAACGATGTTCTTAGCTTCTGCATCTGCGCCGTTGTAAGCTTCCAGAGCAGCAACCAGAGCCTTTGTAGCTTCCTTGGAAGCCTCGCCGTCGTTCATTGTTTCTACCCAAGCATCAACAACACCTGCAACGGATGCATCGATTGCTTTCAGGTTTTCTAGTCTATCCTTCAGGCCATTTCTCATGTGCTTAACTGCGGAAGCCATACCCAGACCATATTCTGCGTTGTCTTCGAACAGGGAGTTTGCCCATGCAGGACCATGACCGTCTTTGTTTGTTGTATAAGGCATAGAAGGTGCGGAACCACCCCAGATGGAGGAGCAGCCTGTTGCGTTTGCAACGTACATTCTGTCACCGAACAGCTGAGTTACCAGTTTTGCATAAGGTGTTTCACCACAACCTGCGCAAGCGCCGGAGAACTCAAGCAGAGGCTGTTCGAACTGAGAGCCCTTAACGGATTCCTTGCTCATAGGGTTAGCCTTATGTGCAACTTCGTCCATAGCGAAATCCCAGTTAGCAACTTCAGCTTCCTGTGTTTCCAGAGGCTTCATTTCCAGAGCCTTGTTAGGAGCAGGACATACTACTGCACAGCTGCCGCAGCCCAGGCAGTCCAGAGAGGAAACCTGCATTCTGTATTTCAGACCTGCAAATGCTGCGCCGCCCTTTGCTTCTACAGCCTTGAATGCTGCGGGAGCCTTAGCCAGTTCTTCGTCTGTTACCAGAATAGGTCTGATTGCAGCGTGAGGACATACATAAGAGCACTGGTTACACTGGATACAGTTTTCAGCGTTCCATTCGGGTACGTTAACTGCAACACCACGTTTTTCGTAAGCAGCTGTACCTGTAGGGAAGTGACCGTCTTCTCTGCCGGAGAACGCGGATACGGGCAGCTTGTCGCCTTCCTGTGCGTTCATGGGTTCAACGATATTCTTAACGAATTCTGTTGTCTTTCTTGCTGCTGCAGCTTCTGTATCTTCTGCAGTTGCCCAGGAAGCAGGGATTTCAACCTTAACAGCGCCGTCTACACCACGGTCAACAGCAGCATAGTTCATGTTCAGGATTGTGTCACCCTTCTTACCATAGGATTTTGTGATAGCTGCTTTCATGTATTCTACAGCCTGATCAATGGGGATGATGTTAGCCAGCTTGAAGAATGCAGCCTGCAGAACTGTGTTGATTCTGTTGCCCAGACCGATTTCGCCTGCGATAGCTGTACCATTGATGATGTAGAAGTTTGCATTCTTAGCAGCCAGCTGTCTTTTCAGTTTTGCGGGCAGCTTTTCATCCAGTTCGTCTACAGTCCATGTTGTGTTCAGCAGGAATGTACCATTGGGGTTCAGTTCTGTAACCATGTCGTACAGATGAACATATTCCTGTTTGTGACAAGCAACGAAGTCTGCTGTTTTTACCAGATATGTAGATCTGATGGGTGTATCACCGAAACGCAGGTGAGACTGTGTAATACCACCGGATTTTTTGGAGTCATAGCTGAAGTATGCCTGTGCATATTTGTCTGTATGGTCACCAATGATCTTGATAGAGTTCTTGTTAGCACCAACAGTACCGTCGGCTCCAAGTCCCCAGAATTTACAAGCTACGATGCTGTCTGGAGCTGTAACTGGAGTTTCTCCTCTTTCAAGAGATAAGTTTGTAACATCATCCACGATAGATAATGTGAATTCGTTTTTATCAACGTTTTCGAATGTAGCGATGATATCAGCTGGTGTAGTATCTTTAGAACCTAATCCATAACGTCCACCATTGATTGTGCAGCTTTCGAATTTTGTTCCTCTTAATGCGTTAACAACATCAAGGTATAATGGTTCTCTTGCTCCAGGCTCTTTAGATCTGTCTAATACGTTGATAACTTTTGCTGTATCAGGGATTGCTTCTACTAATTTCTCAGCAACGAATGGTCTGTAAAGACGAACTTTAACAACACCGACTTTTTTACCCTGTTTCATTAAGTAATCGATTGTTTCGTCGATTGTTTCACAAACAGATCCCATAGCGATGATAACGCTTTCAGCGTCTTCAGCACCATAGTAGTTGAATAATTTATAGTCTGTTCCGATCTTAGCGTTAACTTTATCCATATATTCTTCAACGATTGCAGGGAAAGCATTGTATGTTGAGTTAGCTGCTTCTCTTGCCTGGAAGAAGATGTCAGGGTTCTGAGCAGATCCACGAAGAACTGGATGTTCTGGGTTTAAGCACTCAGCTCTGAATTTGTCGATTGCATCATAGTCAACCATTTCTGCAAGATCATCATAATCCCACATTTCGATCTTCTGAATTTCATGAGATGTTCTAAATCCATCGAAGAAATGTAATACAGGAACACGTCCTTTAATTGTTGCTAAATGAGCTACTGCTCCTAAGTCCATAACTTCCTGAACACTAGAGCTGCAAAGCATTGCGAAACCTGTCTGACGACAAGCGTAAACATCAGAATGGTCACCGAAGATGTTCAGTGCGTGAGATGCAAGTGCACGAGCAGATACATCAAATACGCAAGGCATCTGTTCACCAGCGATCTTATACATGTTAGGGATCATTAATAACAGACCCTGAGATGCTGTATAAGTAGTTGTTAATGCACCAGCTGCTAAAGAACCATGTACTGTTCCTGCTGCTCCTCCTTCAGACTGCATTTCAACTAATTTTACAGGATGTCCGAAAATATTTTTCTTTCCCTGTGTTGCCCACTGGTCAGTTGACTCTGCCATTGGTGAGGATGGTGTAATAGGATAAATTGCTGCTGTTTCTGTAAACGCATATGATACGTGTGCAGCGGCTGTGTTACCATCCATGGTTTTCATTTTTCTTGCCATGTTCTCTTCCTCCTAAAAAATCTCGTGTGAATATATTCACACATTGTTAATCTCCACGTCCACCTAGCATATGGGCGTAGAAAATATCACTACAACTTTCACAAGTTGCTTAAAACATAAACAAAGCTGTATACATATAACTTTTGTATACAGCTTTATTCTACATTATTTGCACAAGTTTTTAAAGAGATTTTTATGTATTTTTAGGTATTTTTTTTTGTACGTCACAAAAATAACAATGTTTTTAAATCCTTAGTAAAATACTCAAGATTTTGAATTTGTTGTATTTGTGCTATTTGTACTATTTTTATCTTTTGTACTTGTACTCTTCGCCTTCTTATGTTCATCAAATGTTTTTGTGAAAACATGGGTTCCTTTTTTGCTTCCATCTGTGCGATAATACAGATATTTATGTTTCTTAGGATTCATTGCCGCCTTGATCGCTGTATCTGACGGATTACAGATTGGTCCAGCAGGTAATCCTTTGATCACATAAGTATTATAAACCGTTTTCACTTTCAAATCTTTATAATATACCTTCTTCGCATTATATAACCCATTTGTTGTTGTATATAATACGGTTGGATCGATCTGAAGTTGCATTTTCTTTACAAGACGATTCTCGATCACTCCTGCGATCACCGGACGTTCAGATTCTACTTTCGCCTCGCGCTCGATCATGGAAGCGATCGTCATGATCTCTGCCATAGAATGTTTTCCCTTATAATCCTTGGCAAGTACAGAATATTTCTTTTCAAAATTATCAAGCATCTTCTGAATCAGATCTTTTGGCTTTGAACTTTTATAAATCTTATAAGTATCTGGATAAAGGTATCCTTCTAATTGATATTTTACTCCCTTCTTGGATGGGATGTCTTTGATAAATTTGTTGCTGTACTGGCTTGTATCTTTTACCGCTGCAATAAATTCATCTGCTTTAAATACTCCCTGATTTTCCAGTCGTTTTGCCATCATATCAATGGAATATCCCTCTGGTATCATAACCGTTACGATCTTTCTTGCTTCTGCAAGCCGTCTCGCTTTTTCCTGCTGTGCCTTTCGATATGCCATATATTTTCTTCCACCAAAAAACACACCAATGATCAGAACCAGCACAATGATGATTCCTATGATCCAAGGTTTTCTAGAACGATTTCTTCTTCCATATCCACGGCGCCCCCTTCTGTGTCGTCTGGAATGATCATCAAAATCTAAATATAAATCCATAATTTCCTCCCAAATGTAAATCTTATGTATTTTGTATGTTATTATACTCGTATTTTGCAGAAAAAAAAGGTTTTTTATTAAATTATGTTCATAATCTTAACTTTTTTGTAACTTTTGTGATGATTTTGCATTTCATTGCACTAAAATATCTTCAATCTCTCACCTCGTCTATCTGTACTTTTCTTATGTTATCCATTATAATCAAACCATAGTCAGATATGATCTGATCTAAGTATTAAATAATATAGAAAGGAATTTTGTATTATGGCAAATCCAATTGTAACGATCACTATGGAAAATGGTGATGTAATGAAAGCAGAATTATATCCGGACGTTGCTCCGATCACTGTTGAAAATTTCGTAAATCTTGTAAAAGATGGTTTCTATGATGGTTTAACTTTCCATCGTGTCATCAACGGATTTATGATCCAGGGTGGATGCCCATTAGGAACAGGAACAGGTGGGCCTGGACATACGATCAAAGGAGAGTTCAGCCAGAACGGTGTGATCAACAACTTAAAACACACTCCTGGTGTTTTATCCATGGCTCGTTCTATGATGCCTGATTCTGCCGGATCACAGTTCTTTATCATGCACAAAGCTGCTCCACATTTAGATGGACAGTACGCAGCATTCGGTAAGATCATCGAAGGAATGGATGTTGTAAATAAGATCGCTGAAGTTGCAACAGATTATTCCGATAAACCATTAGAACCACAAGTTATGAAGACTGTAACTGTGGAAGAATAGTCAACTATATCCTTACAGCACAGAGCCGGACCATCAATCTTCATTTGTATCCGGCTCTTAATTTTTATAAATATTTAGATGGGGAATGATAATATGAGTGAAAACAACAAACTAATCTTTCTGGATGTCGATGCGACTTTGTACAGTAAAGAACAGCGTCTGGTTCCAGAATCTGCAATCACAGCAATCCATGCTGCACAAAAAAATGGTCATAAAGTACTGATCAACACCGGACGGCCTCTTGTTTATTTTGAAAAAGAAATCCTTGATATTGGATGCGATGGTTATCTTTGTTCTAACGGAGTTCACATCCTTCTCGATGGTGAAACGATCTATCACAAGATAATCCCTGATACAGTGGTTGAACAGATTAAACGGATTTGTGAAGAAAACAATATCTACGGAACATTTGAAGGGGAAAAATGTTCTTATTTCCGTGATCATAATGTTGACTTTCATCCACATTATGGATTTATGATCACTGCTTTTGAACTTGCCCCTTATATGGCACATGAATTTACATGGGATCATGTTGAAGATCCTGACAAAGCCATTGTATTTACAGGACCTGGAAGTAACGCTTCTGGTTTTGTAGCTGCTCTTGACAGCATTTCTGATACAATGGATTATATTCGAATTGACGATACCCAGTATGAGATCCTGTTAAAAGATCATGATAAGGGAACTGGTCTTAAATATGTAGCTGATCATCTCGATATCTCTACAGATGACTGCTATGCATTTGGAGACAGTAATAACGATATCTCTATGTTCAAAGCCGCTGGTCATAGCATTGCTATGGGAAATTCCTGTGATGAATTAAAAGAGATTGCGGAATATGTTACGGATTCTGTAAATGATGACGGGCTTTATAATGCATTTGAACATTATCATTTGATTTAATTGGTTAAATTGTATATCTCCCTCTCAAATTTATATCTTTTATCTTTTTGTATACATTGATATATTGTATAATAAATGTATCAATTACTGGATAATCTGACTTTATCTGAGAGGGGGGATTTTTTATGATCGTAAGTTTTTCTTACTACATGTTGAATATATTCTTCACGATCGGACCGCTGAATATGCTTTTCCGGGCGTTTCCAAGTGAGAAGCGGTCACTGCGAAGTGTTCATATCACATCGATTTTATACCTGTTTATTTTTTCATGGATGTTATTCGTCCCTCCATCCACCGCAAGTAAATACAGCATGCTGCTGATCTATCCGTTTACTGCGTTTAGTTTTTTCTTTTTTCTTGGTGGTACAAAATCTTTCAAGTTTATTTCATTCTGTCTGTTTTTTAATTCCATTTTACTGATTGAAGGTATCTCTGCCACTATTTTATCCCTAATCGGACTATTATTCCCGAAACTCCATATTGTAAGTGTTTTCATCGGACTTGACGGCAATCAGCTTTCTGTATCATTACTTTGTATTTTGGAGATTATCACTTATATGATCATTTTTTCATATATTGTTCATTTTATAAAGCATCATGCTTACTTAATGCAAATATCACTTCTGGTCGGTTTATTACTTCCGATATTACTGCCGATCATTCTTGATAATATTCTGATGATCATTCCAAACACATTACATTCCGTTTTCGTATATCTGATCCCATCACTGACATGCTCTTATGGCATCTGGCGTTTATTTAAACACGGGATAACACTCCTTGTACATTCTGAAGAAGAAAATATCCGCCAGCAGCATCACCTTGATATGGTTCAGCAGGAAATCGAACATCTGCATTCTCTTGATAATGAATACAAAAAACTTTATGTATGGAATCACGATATGGCAAATCATCTCCTAGCTCTCTCTTTATTGGCAGAGCAGGAGAAATACGATCAGGCTCTTTCTTATATGAAACAAATGCAGGAGAAAGGAGACGAGCTATAATGAATCAAATGAAATCACATAAAATACAATCCGTCTTAACTTTTATTTATATATTTCTCATTCCTTTTACAGCTGTACTCTATCATTGTCTGCTTACCACAGAAGCATTTCAGAAATATTTTCCTATGGACTCTGTTCAGCCATATTTATCTTTTTTCTTTAATTTTTTTATGGTACTGTGTCTTCTTTCCTTTATCAGTATCATTATCACTACTTGTAATAATGTAAAAAAAGAAATCGACTTGAAAATGCTTGATTCAACACAGCAGACAATTTTAAAACAGGAGAAAGAAATTGAAACTTTAAGAACTAAGATTCTTGAAAAGCAATCCTATATCCATTCACATATCGACCTTGCGATCAATCTGTGTGAATCTGGAAATTATGATGATATGACAACTTTGATTTCTTCACTTTCCTCCCATGTGAAGAGAAATTATCCTGATACTTATTGCAAGAATGCTTTGTTGAACACTTTGCTTCAAGAGAAAAAAGCAATTGCCGATCAGTTAAATGTCAAATGTGAATTCCGGATTCTTCTTCCAGATCATTTTAATCAGACTTTTTCCGATTTCACAATCACCAGCATTTTTTCAAATCTGCTTGATAATGCTTTGGAAAGCTGCAAAAACTGCCATAAGCTTTATCCACAAAATGATTTTCTTTTTATCGAATTGTCAACAGATTTTAAGGCAAATATGTTTATGATCCGTATGAAAAACTCTAAAGACCCTAAAAATATTTTCTTAAATAAAACAACCAAAGAAGATTCTTCATCTTTGCATGGGCATGGCCTTTCTATCATAGAAAGTATTGCCAGAGACTATGATGGAACTTGCCAGTGGAGTGATGATGGAGACTGTTTCGTGTCATTAATCATGTTGAAACATACATAAAAAATGATTTATATGTAATATTCGTTTTCTTCATAATTTTCTATTCGTTGTATAATAATATTATCTGCGAAAACATATATAATCGTTGAAAGGAGGGGATATGTTCTATGATTTCAGGTCTGTTTTATTACATGGTAACCATATTTAATATTATTTTTCCATTTCATATATTATTAGAACGATTTTCACATAGAACTTTCTCTCCTTCATTTTATCGGAGATTATGGATTTCTTATGCTGTCTTACTGTCGTGGATGATCTTTGTTCCGACATCAACATCCGCTACACTTACAGCATTTTTTATTTACCCGTTATGGATCTTTCATATCTTTTTCTTTTTTACAGAAAATCGATCCTTTCAGGTATTCTTGTTTTTTATTTTTTGCATCAGTATGATTTTTATTGAAGCGGTCGCTGTTGGTATCTTGATGGTTGTTAATTTTATATTTCCACAGCTTCATCTTGCTGTTTTGTATGTAGCACTAAGCGGAAATACGATTTCCATTGTTTTATGTTCTATTTCGCAGATGATCTTGGACATTTTATTATTACCTCGAATTTTTAATATGGTTAAGCGTAATCAGCACCTGATCAATATAAAGTTATTCTTCTTTCTTGGGCTTCCTGTCCTCTTTATGGTTATGGCAGGAAATATTTTTATGTCCATGCCCGAACCTTCATTTTCGTATGGATGGTTTATTATTACTTCTGTGATCATTTCCATCATCTCATGGAATTTATTTAATCATGGACTAACTCTGCTGAAAGAACTGGAAGAAAAACATTTGAAAGAAGAGCACCAGCGTCTGACCTTAGAAAAAGAAATCCATCATTTACATACACTTGATGACGAATATCAGAAACTTTATCGTTGGAACCACGATACCTCAAATCATCTTCTTTCCCTTTCCCTGCTTGTGGAACAGGGTGAATATGAGAAGGCATTGTCCTATATTCAAGAGCTGAAAGACTCTGAAGGGAAGCATTATGAAACATCTGAATCTATATAAAATTGAAAAATATATTATTCTTATTTGTATTTTTTCGATTCCACTGCATGGAATCCTGACAAATTACATGCGCCACAATCCGGCATTATGGAACCACTTTTTTCATGAATATTATCATATTTTTTTCTATGATTATATGTCACTTGCAATGATCATAGCATTTGGTTCTTTTATCGGGCTTGTATTCCATATTTGCAAAAATGCCCGTAAAACTGCTGATTTTAAAAATGCAAAGATCACACATCAGGCAATGCTGAAACAACAAGATGAATTGGAAAATCTAAAAGATATGATCATGGAAAAACAGGCATATATTGATCAATATTTAGATTGTGCCATGGAACTTGGAAATAATAAACAATATAAAGAAATGACTGTATTGATTTCTTCTCTTACTTCCCATGTGAAGAGAAATTATCCTGATTCTTTTTGTAAAAATGCTTTATTAAATACATTACTTCAGGAAAAGAAGGTCATTGCTGATCAATCGAAAATCCAATGCCAGTTTCGTATTATCCTGCCAGAACATTTTGATTCATATTTTTCGGATTTTACGATCACAAGCCTTTTTTCAAACCTATTAGATAATGCGATTGAGGCCTGCCGCCTGTGTGATCCTTCACAAACAGATCTATTTATCTCGCTGACAACAGATTTCCGGGCCAATATGTTTATTGTATATATGCAAAACAGTAAAAATCCCAATGAGATTTTTACACACCACACAACAAAGAAAGAATCCCATGTCCTGCATGGCCATGGATTGACTATTATAGAAGATATCGTTTCGCAGTACCACGGAACTTGCAAATGGATGGATCAAAAGAATTCATTTTCTTCTGAGCTTCTGTTCCAGCTGCCAAACGATTGAATACAAAGGAGATTCACAAATGATTCATATTGCAATCTGCGAAGATGATCCAATCTATCTGCGCGAACTTGAAAAAACAATTAAAGAAACGAAAGAGCTGTATGCCGAAATTCATCCTTGTTCTTCCCCAGAAGAACGATCTAAATTATATGGAAAGAATTCTGTTCCTTATGACATCGTCTTAATGGATATCGAACTTCCTGAAAAATCTGGGATTATCTTATCTAAGGAGATCTTACAATCTCACGCTGCGACACAGATTATCTTTATCACACAATACCGAGAATACTGCAGTGATGTGTATGAAACGGAACATGTGTATTTTATTCATAAGTCTGATGTTAAACAATATCTGCCTCGTGCGATTGAAAAAGCAATCTTCAATCTTAAACAACGTAAGAATAACTACCTGACGATCTCATGGAACCGCAGAGAGCATAATATTCTGCTTGATGATATTATTTACATGGAACGTAATCTACGCACAACGACAATTTATTGTACTTCTTCTACTTATCATACTTCTGAAAAGCTTGCCAAACTACTTGAACGTCTGGATCAGAATTTTGTCTGCTGCCATAGAAGTTATCTGATCAACCTGAATCAGATCACGGACTTTGAGAATAGTCTTGTGACTTTGGCTGGACAGTATAAGATTCCTGTCAGTCAGAAGAGGGCGGTTGAGGTTAAGAAGCAGTTTTTGAATATGTTTATAAAGTAGAGAGTTTTTATATCTCTACTTTTTTTCTACCGTTTTTATTGCATAGTGTTTGTGATATCTCAAACAGTATCTTCCCTCCTGAGGGCAATTTTTATTTTTTCCCATATAGTTTATATCTCCTTATTATTTTATCGAATATGTTGTTTTACTGCAATGATTTTAAGAGAGAGTTATCTCTTATTGATCTGTTTGTTGATATGATTTTGATCTGTTTTTAGATTTGTGTATATTTTAACATTTTTGTTATTATTTGTAAATATCAGTTTTTAAAAAGAGGACAGCTATGTTTTATAGCAGTCCTCTTAAACTCTAATATGCCATATGTAATCTATCGTTTATTGTTCCCTTAATGTTTTTGAACCAAATGCTATTTTTAATAATATGTTTTAATTGCACATGGTAATGTTACTCTCTGGTTCAAATCATCAAAAACCCTTTTACGAATTAATTTCGTAGTCATCTTACCTTTCTTTAATGTCACCAAACGTACCCTTTCGTAAACTCTGTCAGTTGTTGATCCATCTTTTAATACTAATCCATTTCCACTTGTGTAATTATAGATTCCAACATGCCAAGCATCTGTACTTCCTTTTACTTTTTTATATTTACCACTTTTATATTCATAAATATGCAGCTTAGATCCTTGTTCACTTCTTCCATATTTTATGATCAGTTCTGGAATAGCGTCTTTATTTATATCGCTATATGCATAAAATAAAATTGCTGATTTTTCTCCCCCGTTATAAAATCCTATCTTTTTAACGATTTTCTTTGCTGCTTTTTTATATTTTGATTTCATCTTTTTGACGCATTTTTCATTCGCATTTGCCGGAAGCTTTTTGCTTAGTTTGTTGACTTTCTTATAATCGTTCTTTTTATATGCTGCTAAAATACTTTTATAAGTTGACTTCGGTGCTGCCTTTACTGTCTGTGTTGGCGAAATCGTCATAGCCATTGCGCATAATGCGAATAAAATTGTTAATAACTTTTGTTTCATAAGTTTCCCTTTCTGCTTAAAGCATATTATTTAATCTTAATTGTAAATGTTGCCTTCTTTCCGCTTCCATCTGTTGCCATTGCTGTAATTTTTACTGATTTTTTCCCGGCTTTCAATGTTTTTACTTTTCCTGATGATGAAACTGTCGCATATTTCTTATTGCTACTTGTCCATTTTAATATTTTGTTCGCACCTTTACTTGCCGTAATTTTTGTTTTCAATTTTAATGTTTTTCCTGCTTTCACTGTCTTACTTCCAGTGATCTTAATTTTCTTCACAACTCCTTTCATGATTTTAATTGTGAACGTTGCTTTCTTGTTACTTCCATCTGTTGCTTGTGCGGTAATCTTAACTGTTTTTCCTCCAGCTTTTTTATTCGTTGTTACAACTCCATTTTTATTTACTGTAGCATATTTTTTATTATTCGTTGTCCATTTTAATTTCTTGTTAGTAGCATTTTGTGGAACTATAACAGTAGTTAATTTTAATTTTTTCCCTGCTGCAATTTTAGAAGAACTTGCTTTAATATTTATTTTCTTTACTTTTTTTCTTTTTGTAGATGCAACAACAGTTTCAAAAACTCCATCTCCATTTTTGTCTTCAGAAATTATTATATCCTTATCACTTCCATTTGTTTCTTTGTCAATTTTATATTCTGCATTCTCGTCCGCATTATTTATACTTACTTTTTGTTCTTCTTTTGAACTCGAAGTTCCATCACTGTTGTCTTTTTTTGAAATACTTGTCACATCAATTTTCTTAATTCCAGATATGACCAGTACATTGTCTTTCATCTGCTTGACAGTTGCAGTTTTATTCATATTCCCTTCGATAATTGATATGTCAGAGTTTTCATAATCTTTTGATACATCATATGCAATTTGAAATTCACTTCCCTTTTGTCCATCTATCTTTACGCTTTTTTGATCAATATTCATGGAAATATCTGAAGTTCCCTCATTTATTGCAGATATTTCTAAATCTCCTTTTGCTAAAGACACCGTTGAATTTCCTTCTAAATCATTAATTTCCACTGGTTTTTCTGAAGCATCTATCCAATACATACTATTATCAGAATTATTTTCTCCTGTATCAGCTTTAATTGGTATAACACTGTCTAAATCACAATCATCTAATTTATCTAAATATATGCTATCACCTGAATAACTAAATATTCCGGAAATTCCCTTTTTTATCTTCATAAGTAATGAAGCATTTTTTTCTTTTGCATATCCTACTTTATAATCACTTATGAAGTCAGAAGCCATTCTTATATATGCTATTCTGGATTCCTTACTTGAATTATTCCAGTTAATTTTAGAACTCAAATCATAACTCCAACCATTAAATCTGCCTTTTTCCCCATTTAAAGTTAAATAGCATTTTTTATTTGGATAATTACAGTCATATACAAGTATCTTAGTACAATCAGGAGTTTCTTCTGCTATACTTAAACCCATTAAGGCATGTCCACCTTCTTCTCCTCCAATTGATATATATACTGGCTCTCCTCCGTTCTCTTCAAAATCTTTAACTGCATTATATATTCCATCATAATCTTCATTTGTTAATTCTTTCGCCATAGCACACTTAGGAGTAAACTGATACGCAAATGCATAATTTATATAGTCTATTGCTTTGCATAAAGTTACATCACTCCTCATAGTTTTCTTTATTTGATTCAAATTAGTATAATTTCCATAGGAATTAGCCTTAGGGAAGCCTAGAAAAGAAGCCATTGTTGATAATACCATACCAGCACAATGTCCTTTTGTACCATTATAAGCCTTTTGTATACTTTTAGCTTCTGATTTTTCAAAAAACATTCCATATGCAGATACTGGTATTCTTGACGTTGGATTTTCAAAACTCCATGTATCATTTACGTAATCAAAAGTTGGTGTATATTGTTCGTAATCGCCCCATTCACAAATAAATGTTGTATCTCTTCCTACTGTAGAATTACCGAAGTCTCCGTCATTCCATTGTCCTGTGGTATATTTATAATAAAACATGGCATAATCTTCATTCGGATTTTCACCATTCGGTTCTCCACTAGACCAATTTGAATATGTACTTTTTTCACCTGTTACCCATTTCCAGACACCCTCTTCTTCTTCATCTGTATAACCAAAATAAGCACTCTCATATCCTTGATCTCTTAAATACTGGTATACTACATCATTTTCTTCTTGGCTTGTAATCGTTGCCAAATATCCACCTAATGATTCGCAATATGCTTTTGCTTCATCCCATCCGTAGTTCATGTCATAGACATAATAATAATGTCCATTATATTCTAATGCGTCAGCTGGAATATTAGATGTCGCATATACATTCATAGGTTGATACCTTTTCGTTACTATTGACATAGAAAAAACAGTAGTTAGAACTAATAAAACTGCTAATAACTTTCTTTTCATCAACTTCATAACTTCTCCTCCTTTTTATTTAATTTTGCTGAATGTTATATCTATTCCATCGTTCCAATGTTTGTCCACCATTTTTTGATATGTATCAAATGATATCCGTTTGCTATTATGGTAATATTTTTGTACCGCTGAATTTCCTGATCGATCATAGTAATATTTTAAAAATGATGTATTTGCCAAATTTCCTTTACTCACTTTATAACTTCTGATTGCTGTAAAATCACTTCCATAATGGTTCATATGTAACATTTTATTTTTTATGCGAATTCCTCTCGCTTCATCAAAACAATATTGTGCTTTTGCTTTCCCTTTGGAATAAGTTAACACAAGAATTGATCCTTTATAAAAGGTTCCTTTCTTTGTATTTGTAAGAATTAATTCTTTTACACCATCTTTGTTAATATCAATTACTTTATAGTATTTATAATTTTTTCGATATTTTGTTGTATACTTGGCTTTACTGCTCATATTATGTGCATCATAAGTTTTAACCTTGTAAATTCCTTTTTTACTTGCAAGAACTTTTTTGTACCAGTTTTTGCCAGTCATTTTGGTTGCTGCTTTTGTCGGTACTAGTTGTGTCATACCAAACAATGCTGTTATTGCAAATAAAATAATTATCCATTTTTTCTTCATATATAACCTCCATTTAAACACCTGTTATAGCTGATAAAGCAATTGTTATGATCATTAAAATAATAAATAATGCTACCACTACAGCACCCATACAGCTTATAATATAGCCTGCATATCCGATTCCTTGCAGTCCATATTTTTTCTTATATTTTTTGAATATAAAATAAGGTATTACAAGAAGAATAAAACCTATCATATACAATACCCATCCATATTTTTCAACCCAAAGCTAATCCATATAATCACTACTTCGATCAAGTATTATTGTCATTGCAAAAAATACTATTCCAAATCCTTCTATTACTAATGCTTTTGTTGGTTGTTCTTGAGTTCTATTTTTTATATATT
>ENA-ORTY01000641-ORTY01000641.1-human-gut-metagenome-genome-assembly--contig:-NODE-641-length-45008-cov-4.888728_pt1 | contig 45008 bp, 49 predicted proteins | sample MGYA00241917_ERZ509198 | MGnify/ENA primary metagenome ERZ509198 (study PRJEB26280, sample SAMEA2338857) | human gut metagenome | biome: human gut; feature: human-associated habitat; material: faeces...
AGAGCGTTTCTCGGTCTGCATACTCCGGTGGTGCATGGGATGGCAAAAGGATTTCGGAGCAGATCACGCCGCCCTTGCGGGTGTAGTCGCTGACCTCACCGTAATACTCGCTGTGCAATTTTTCCCCGGCACGATAGGCAGCAGAGGCAATAGCGGATTGTCCCGCGCTGCGTTTGATCTGCGTCACATGAAAATGATATAGTGCGATACTCAACACCTCGTTTCCAGCTCTACCCGGTTGTGTTCGTTGACCGCTTCCATGAGCAAGCCCTTGACCTCCGGCAGGTCAAAAACCTTTTCGGCAAAGGTGTAAAACTCAGCGCGTGTCAACAGCTTCGTCAGCGGGGCAATGCTTTCCATATCCGCACTGCGGACAATCAGGTTGTGTGCGCGTTTGGTTCGGTCGCCACGCTCATAATAGGCGGCACGGTTTTCCAGACGCTGCTTCTTGTGCTGTTCCTGCGCAAGCTGCTGCTCAATTTCTTTTTTCTCTGCGTTCAGCTCGGCAAGGTTTTTCTGTTTTGACATTGTGTGACCTCCTTCAAAAAATGGTGAAATGATAGTTCGGACTTTGCGGCGGAAATTGTCTGCGTCAGCAGATTGTTCCCGCTGCAAAGTGAGCAGGGATAGACGCGCAAGCGTCGCAAGGGGTGCAGCCCCTTGTTCGGAACAAAGTGACGCAAAACAGCCCGGACATTCAAACTGTCCGGGCCGTCTGCTCCGCAGGACGCACATACTCCCGCCAGGAGAGTATAGAAGTGCGCCATTCCGCTGGAATGGATTTTTACTTTGAGATCAGTTCTCGTAGCGAGTCCAATCGGGATCCTGCTTCATGCTGATCCAGGTCTCGTAGTTACCGGCCTTGTGCTTGTAGTTGTGGGAGTTAGTTGCCTCCTGCACCGCCAGATAGAACCAGTCGCCGGGGTTGCAGTCCGGCCAGACGTTCATGTCGGGCAGCAGGTCGCTTGCATCCTCCGGGATACGGTTCAGCACACGGTTGATCATGGTCATGGCCTGGGCACGGGTGATGCAGTCATTGGGACGGAAGGTGCCGTCCTCAAAGCCCTTGATCCATCCCAGCTCGGCGGCACGCTCGATGTAGCTCTGCGCCCAATGGCCCTTGATATCAGAGAACGTCTGGGTGCCGCTGCTCTTGCCGGTATCGAACCGGGCGCAGATGGCGGCGAACTCAGCACGGGTGATGGACGCATTCGGATCAAAAGCGGTGCTGCTGCGCCCCTGCACGATGCCCAGACCCGCCATGGTGGAGATGGCGGTGTTGGCCCAGTAGTCATTCGGCACGTCTGCAAAGGTGTTGCTGGTGCGCAGATTATCGTCACGAACATCATCTTTCAAAAGTCTGAAGAAAATGGTAGCGGTCTCCGCCCGCGTGATCAGGGCATTGGGATGGACACAGCCGTCCTGATAGCCGACAACATAGGCAAAATGGTCATCGCCATTCAGCAAGTCAGGTGTGGAGCTGCGGTAGTTCCGAACCGTCTCAGCGTCCTTTTCGGCCTTGCTCCTGCTGGTAGTCAGATCGCTCTTTTCGATGCTCACTTCATCGCTGTTCACGACATATCCTTCAGGAGCAGTCAGCTCCTGATAGTAGAGATCGCTCTTAGCATTGATCTTCCGGTAGTCGCTTTCATTAACCCGGAACATTGCGATACCGCTGCGGTTGGAAGTGGCGGTCGCGATCTGTTTACCGTCCAGATACAGTCCAAACTTGGCGCCGTTGAGCGCATGGCTGTCCTGTGCGTCGATCTTCTCAATGGCAAAATAGTAATAGGTCGTGGAGGAACCACCACCGCCACTTCCGCTGGAATTTTCGCTCCACTGCGCAACATAGGTAGCGTTCGCAGTCACGGTCTCGGCGACTGTAGGTTCCCAGCCAATGAATTGATAGCCGTCGCGGGTGGGAGTACCGTTGAAAGCGGGAGTCTTGTCGCCAGACTTGAGATTTCCGGTGACCTGATCGGCAAAGATTTCTTCGCCGTCCACGCCATCGGTATAGGTCACGGTGAAGGTTTCGGCAGGAGTCTCCTCCCACTGTGCAACATAGGTAGCGTTCTCAGTCACGGTCTCTTCGACTTCAGGTTCCCAGCCAGTGAACTGATAGCCCTCACGGGTGGGAGTACCGTTGAAAGCGGGAGTCGCAGTGCCGGGCAGCACGGCGCTGGCCTGATCGGCAAAGATCTCTTCGTCATTCACGCCGTCCGTGTAGGTCACGGAATATGCCGTGACATTGGCTTCAGGAGACTGGTCCAGCAGCGTGGGATCGACAGCTTTCCCATCTTTATCCGTATAATTGCTCAGGCCAGCCTTGCTGCCCTCGGCAGTGCTGTTTGTGGGGTAAGCACGTTCACCGGCTTGCCATGCCGTGCAGGCGGCGTCCGGCTTGATGGGGATCGTGACAACCAGCTTGGCGCCGGAATAGGTGGTAACGCCTTCCTTCTTGGTCGCTGTCACGGCGTTCTCCGTGTAATCAAAGCCGGTGACGTTGATCTTCTTGCCGATGACTTCGATTTTCGTTGTAGGCTGAGCATCCGCCTTAGCCTTTTCCCAAGTGTAGTTGCCATTTGCATTCTTACCGGTGCAGTCCCACTTTTCCGCGGTGATGGCTTTTGCTGCGTCAGTACCCTCCGGGATATCTAAAGCAAAATATTCGGACAGAGTATCGGAAAGGACCGCATCTGTACGGGCCACGATCGCCAGCGTGGAAATTTCCTCGATGATCTGCTGGAAGATGGTGTTCAGACCGCTCGAAGAATCTGCGGTCAGATAATAGCCGCCTTCTGCCGCACGGTCAAAATTCTTGGTAACCGTATATGAGATGCCAGAGTGTAAAATGCCTAAGCCAGATGTCTCACGCTTTAAACCGATCGAATCTGCATTCGGATAATTACTGGAAACCAGATTCAGGAAGCGGTTCCCGGCAGGTCGGTCAGCTTTCGGGAAATCCGTACTCGGAAACAGACCCCAGCTATCTTCTGCCCATTTCGACCCTATAGTTCCATTGCTATTCGTATCGAAGCCGCTTGCACCATACATTTCGTTTGGATTCGCGCCATTAAAGATACCAACAGTATAGATAGTAGCCCCTGTATTCTTCATGGACTTAGCCGCTGTGATTGCGCTATTGGCAACATTGGTATTAAAATCGCTTTCGGTTGTTGGCACGCCGTCTGTAAAGACGATCACGACCTTCTGACGGTCAGTGCTGGTTTGGCTGTTCACCAGCTTTTGGGCTTCCTGCATACCGGCACCAACATTCGTTGCGCCGCGGGGTTCCTGCGGCAATCCATTGATTGCATTGGTAAGCACAGACGCGCCGGAAGCGTCCACGGCGGTCCAGCCCACCAACTGCTTTGCTTCGCTGCCGAAGGTCACAATCGCCATGTTGTGAGTACCGTCCGCAGAAGCCGCCTTTTCAATAAAGCTGTTGACCGCCTGCTTCATGGCATACTGGCGGCGTTCGGTGTCCTTACGTGTGCTATTGCCATCGAAGTCATACGCCATCGAGCCGGACTGATCCAGCACCAGTACGATGTCCAAAGGCTTGGCGCTGACGGTCTGGGTCACCTCGTTCGTGAGATACGCCTCCAGCGTCAGCTCCGTCCCGGCCGCGTTGACGGATTTTTCGATGTGGACAGAGCCGTTATCCTTCTCCACAGATGTTCGGGGAGAAGCTGCTTCATCACCCGATCCTTCCGCAAAAGCTGCCGTGGGCAAAAGCGTCAAGGTCATGCAGAGGATCAGCAACAGGGATAGGATTCGCTTTTTCATTGACTTTCCTCCATGTGTTTGAAGTATCTATATGAAGCCAGCCTTGCGGCGGGACGAATTTTATCGGTGCGCAGTGTGCGTCCTTTTTGTGTCCCACTTGGCGGCGAGGCCCGGATATAGCTGCGCAAAGTTGTTGTTTTGCCTCGCTTTTTTGCCGGTGCAATAGGAACAGCCGAACTTCACCACAAAGGTGGCAGCAGGCAATAAGCCTGTTGCCATTATGAGACAGAGCAAAGTGCTTAAAATACATTTTCACATAAAACATCCTTCTCTCTGTTTTGTAATGTGTACTTTTGCAAATTTAGGGCTTTTGAAATATACGAAAATATTATACATCAAAACTTTTTGCTTTTCAAGGACTTGCAGGTAAATATGGCAACTGAAAATGTGCTTGTTTTGACAGTTTGAAAAAGTACACCTTTGCAAATTTAAGGCTTATTTTGTTTAATCCACATTTTCAAATTTTCGGGCCTTGCCATAAAAGGTTCCAACAGGCATATTGCAGGCTGCCGCAGCCTGTTTCAGCGTCAGCTTTTTTGTTCGCCATGCCTTGTGTACTTCATAGAAGTTGTCTGGAAGGGGCAGCGGTGGTCTGCCGAACTTCACTCCCTTGGTCTTTGCTGCCGCAATGCCCTCGGCCTGTCGCTGGCGGATGTTGGTGCGCTCATTCTCTGCCACAAAAGACAGCACCTGCAACACAATGTCGCTGAGGAACGTCCCCATCAAGTCCTTCCCTCGCCGGGTGTCCAGCAGCGGCATATCCAGCACCACGATGTCGATGCCCTTTTCTTTTGTCAGCACTCGCCATTGTTCCAATATTTCCTCATAGTTGCGCCCCAGACGGTCTATGCTCTTGATATAGAGCAGATCGTCTTTTTTCATTTTCCGCAGCAGCTTCTTATATTGCGGGCGGTCAAAATCCTTGCCGGATTTCTTGTCCACATAGATGTTTTTCTCCGGGACACCCACTTCCCGCAAAGCCACAAGCTGCCTGTCCTCATTCTGATCTCTGCTTGATACACGAATATAGCCGTAAGTAGTTCCTGCGATATTACCTCACCTCCCGACGCTTGACCCATACAAGATCATAGCCCAGCACATCGGCCAACTCCACCGCCTCGGTGAGCCGCAGCGACCCGCGCCGCAGTTTTCCGGACAGGTTAGGGACGCTGCTGCTCCAGCCGTGTTCATCGGCCAGCAGCTCCACCACCTCTGTCATGGTCATGCCCTCCCGTGTGATGTAGGATTTCACTTCGTTGCGGCAATTTACCGCCTTGTTTCTGCTCATATTTACAATTCCTTTCCCTTTTGGGATTCGCTCTGTGGTATAATGGATGTGCTGAATAGCGGCACCCATTTGCCGCAGAGCGTTGTTTTATAAAGGACAGCCATCCGCTGGAATTGCCGCCCGTGTATCCCTGTTCACAAGGGACACCTATCGTTTTTGCTGTTCCGCTTGCCTTTTCGTGGTTCGGCGAAACCTCACATGAAACGGCGTACGGCGTTCGCTGTCCAACGCATCGCAGTTTGATATGGACAGCGGCACAAAAACAGCGGATTCTTCGCTGTTCTCACATGGTTTGAAAATAGCTGTGGTTTTTTTGCCGCTTTTCCCGAACTCGTTCCTGCCCGGAGGATCGCTCCCGGCGTTCCCGTCCCCGTTGGTATGCTCACGATTTTGCGGTCATGGCAAATACTTCGCCGGGGGACATATCCCATTCGGACGGTCATTCGATTTTCAAGGTTCAGGTGTTGCTACAAGAATAGTTTAGCGAAAAAATGCGCTCTTTCCCGTATATCCAAGAGGTAGGAAAAGAGCGCAAAACAGGGTGAATTTCCACGCTTAGAGACAGAAAGAAGGAGGGGTACGCCATGCAGGTGAAACTTACCATACAGGAGCGGTTGAAGGATTTGCGTGTGGAACGGGGCCTGACGCTGGAACAGCTTGCGGAGCAGACCGGGCTTTCCAAGTCCGCTCTCGGCAAATATGAGGCAGACGATTTCAAAGACATTAGCCCATTCAGCATTGTCACGCTGGCAAAGTTCTACGGCGTGTCCACAGACTATCTGCTGGGCATGACAGAAACAAAAAATCACCCGGACACAGAGCTGGACGCTCTGCATCTGAGTGATGATGCCATAGAAGTAATAAAGGCGGGACAGTTCAATCACCGGCTGCTGTCGGAAATGCTTTGCCACAAGGATTTCCAGCGCATGATGCTGGACGCTGAGATTTACGTTGACAGGATCGCAGATATGCGGATCAACGACATGAACGCCATGCTTGAAGCAGTTCGGAAGATGGCCCTGATGAAGCAGGACGGGCAGGACGATCTTTCCACCCGGACATTGGAGCTGGCCCAGGTGCGGGAGGATGATTATTTCGGTCATGTGCTTGCAGACGATCTGAAAGCGATCCTCCATGATATTCGGGAGGAACACAGCAACGATACCACAACGGCAGACACACCCTCCATTGCGGAGGAAGTTCAGATCCAGCTGCAGGATGCCATGAACTTTGAGGGCAGCGACGCCGAGAAACAAGCAAGGATATTCCTTACGACATTCGGTATTGATTACGATGCCATTACCAAGGAGCAATTCATCAATCTCATCGAAGTATTAAAGCTGTCCAAACACATGAAGAGCCCTGCCAACCAGCGTGGCAAGGCGAGGCCATACCAGCCGCATGGAAAAGGAAAACGGAAACGCAAATGAGCAAAAAACACGCCATACCCAGCCTTTGAAGCTGAATATGGCGTGTTATTTCGTTGACCAATCCCGTCTGACAGATGCTCATTTCGTGTTAGTGGGCTAACACTGTTTTACGAACACCTGCCTTCCGGGGCGCAGTTTGGGCAATATCGTTGCAGCCCGCCAGTAACGGTATACTCCTGCCCGCAGATTCGGCATATATCAACGCTGCCAATCTCCCTTGCCGTGCCGTTGCGCTGCCTCTCCCGGCACTCCCGTGACTGCTGCGCCTTGCGCTCTCGCCGACACTCCGGGCAGTACCACGCCCGCGGACCACCCGGAAATGTCGCGCCGCAGGCACGGCATACTCTGGGGCGGATCGTTGTTGATCTCCCGGCGGCAACGCATTCGGGGCAGGTAATCAAATCACCCGTCCCGTCAAATGTGCGCCCGCAGGTCTTGCAGATCCGACGCATCTTTCGCCCTCCTTACCATTCAAGTTCATCTTTATACTGTTCGACCCAGGTCCCGGCGAAAATCTCAGCCAGGCAATCGTAGCGGACATCGTCGATGCAGGTGTCATTCTCCTCGCACCAGGCGTTGATCAGGTCATCCACAGGCTCTGCCACGTCGCCGAGCTCATCGACATCGAAATCGAAGTCATCGTCAAGCTCTTTGAGTGCGGCCTGACGGTGGGACCCGGTGATCAGCATCCCAAAGGACTCCGCCACCAGAATAGGAGCGCCTTGCCATCCGTTGGCCCGGATGGACTCAGCGAGGCTATGCACACGGGACGGGTCTGTCTCGTTGATTTCTACATAATCGAGAATTTTAGATGCTTTCATTTTCAAGTCCTCCAATTTTTGTCCTGTCCTTTGTTGTAACTCGATTATAGAATATAGTTTAATTAAAGTCAACGCAGGAATTGAATATAAGTAAAAATAGAACGTTGGTAATGATTTTTAGTTTACATTTTAGTTTACATTTTAGTTTACATTTTGCACGTAAATAGCATAAAAAACGCACCGTATCATTTTTACAAAGTCAAAGATTTTTTTACGGCATAACAACTCGCAACCCCATGTATTTCAAGGCTTAAACAGCAAAATCCCCGGAACCGTTGTGGTTCCGGGGATTTCCTATTTTTGGAGCGGGTAATGGGAGTCGAACCCACCTATCAACCTTGGGAAGGTCGCATTCTACCGATGAATTATACCCGCATTCGGAATGGGTTTACTATACCACATTCCACTTCAAAAGGCAAGTAGAAAAAACGCACCGCTGAAAATTCAAAGGTACGTTTTTGATTTCAGGTCCCGCTGAGCATCTCGATCAGCTGCACATAAAACGCCTCCGCCTGGACGCGGAAGGTATTTTCCATCGTGCGTGCCTGCCGTTCATCCGCGGCCAAAAGGCGCATGGAGAGCACCTCTCCCTGTCCATCCGACATGGAAAGCTGCACCATACATCCCTGTTCCGTAACCTCATGAGAGGTATGGATCAGAGAATCCCGACTGATGCGGGCAGCTACAGGCAGCATAGCCATATCCGCTCTGGCTCGCACAGATACCGGCAAACTTCCCTCCATCACAGAGCCATCTTCCCTGCCGATCTCCGTGATACTGAAACGATCTCCGTCTTCTTCAATGTGTCCTGTCGCACTCAGTTCTGAAAGACATTCCGCATAGCTGAAATAATCCACGCCGCCATCACAAAATACCACATCCGCAAGTCCGTCCCGATCTACAGGACCCGGCAATCGTGCCAGCACATATAATATCAGTATCTTAATGTCCAATTTTTCATGGATAAACCCGAATCCCTCTTCCATCGTTTCCGCCTCCTGCTGATGTTTTCTATGCCATTTTTTTCATTATACTCTATTTTTCATTTATTGTCCAAAATTCTTTTTCACTCACAGCCATTGCCCGCATACACTGTAATGAAGTTCCTTCAAATACAAATCAGGAGGTATGACTATGGCAGACCGAGTTGTTCCCGGTCCGGTCGAAAACAACGCCCGCGTCCGCGAGGCCGTCTGTATTCAGACTCGGAAAATTTTTGACAGCTGCAGGGATAAGGATTGCATCGAAGACCTGCGGATCTACCCCACTGTTTCCTCTCAGGCCTACATAGAGAGCGCACTCAGTGTCCGGCCCAAATCCGCCGAATTGCTGTACGCCGATGTGAAGGTGGAGGAAATGAGTTTCAACCGCGGATACTATACCGTGGATGTCACCTATTTTTACCGTATCACCGGGGAAACTTTTCCCGGCGGGAATCCCATTACAGGACTTTCCGTATTCGACAAGAGAGTGATGCTATTTGGCAGCGAAGGCAGCGTAAAAACCTTCTCCTCCGCTACTCCGGCACTATCTGTCGATCCGTCTTCTCCCATCGGTGTGGTGGAGACTGTAGACCCCATTGCACTGTCCATGCGTATTGCCGATGCTGAATGTCTTCAGGTTTCTGACCTGGAACTGCGCAGCATCCCTGAGGAGATCTTGTCCGGTTTCGGAGAGGAACTTGTCCTCAACGACGCAGCAAAGCGTCTGTATGTGACATTGGGCCAGTTCTCCATCATTCGGTTGGAGCGGGACACTCAGCTTTTGATTCCGGCCTACGACTACTGTCTGCCGGATAAGGAATGCGAGACATCCTGCGGTGATGATCCCTGCGCGCTGTTCAGCAAGATCCGATTCCCGGTGGAGGAATTCTTCCCACCGGACACGGTTGAATGTCCGAAAGATTACAGGAGTATGCTGTAAACAAGTCAAACCCGCTGCCGAGGTCATTCGGCAGCGGGTTTGCGTTTCAGTCCTGCTGCGCTACGATGCAGTCGGGTCCTTTGTAAATCGACCGCTCCGGCAAAACGCCCCGAACACTGGATACAGGATACACATGGGTTTCCCGACCAATCACCGTACCGGGATTCAGCACGGAATTGCAGCCTACTTCCACATGATCTCCCAAAATCGCACCGAATTTTTTTCGGCCGGTCTCAATGGAAGTCTCCCCTTTCACCACCACAAGTGTCTTATCGCTTTTCACATTGGAGGTGATGGAGCCGGCGCCCATGTGGGCTTTGTGACCCAAAATCGAATCGCCCACATAATTATAGTGCGGCACCTGAACACCGTCAAACAGCACCACATTTTTCAGCTCTACAGAATTGCCCACCACGGCATTTTTTCCTACGATCGCATTGCCGCGGATGAAAGCGCAATGCCGTATCTCCGCACCATGGTCAATAATGCAGGGTGCGCCGATATAGGCTGAAGGAAACACCTTAGCATCCTTGGCAATCCAAACGCCCTCCTGAGGGCAGTCGAACTGATCGGAAGGCAGGGTCTTGCCCAATTCCAAAATGAAATCTCCAATCTCCCCCAAAGCCTCCCAGGGGTAAGTTTTTCCCTGGAACAGGGCAGCTGCGATGGTTTTGGACAAGTCCAAAAGCTGTTCGGTCTTAACAAATTGATTCATATCATTTCACCCGGATCAAATGTCCTGCGTCCTGCATGGCAGCAATCACATCGTTGACCTTCTCCTCACAGATTTCGTGAGTTGGCGCTTCCACCATCACCCGCAAAACAGGCTCCGTGCCGCTCTTGCGCAGCAGGATACGGCCCTCTCCGTGCAGTTCCTTCGTCACCTTTTCCTCCGCTGCCTGAACAACCGGATCATTCAGCGTACCGTCTTTATCATCCACGATCACATTCTTCAGCAGCTGAGGATAAATCGTCAACGGTGCCGTCAGCGCAGACAGGGGCAGTTTCCGATCCAGCATGACCTGCATGACCTTAATGGCCGTGAGCAAACCATCCCCGGTATTGGCATATTTGGCAAAAATGATATGTCCAGACTGCTCGCCACCGATCAAATGTCCGTTGTCCCGCATATTTTCGTAGACAAATCTGTCACCAACCGCCGTTTTTTCATAGCCAATATTCAGTTCATCTAACGCCTTATACAGGCCGATATTAGACATGACAGTGGTGACCACCTTTGTGCCACGCAACCGGTCATTTTCCTCCATGTGACGCGCACAGAGATACAAAATGGCATCTCCATCCACCACATTTCCTTTTTCGTCTACTGCCAGGCACCGATCGCCGTCACCGTCAAAGGCAAAGCCCACATCCAAACGGTGCTCTTTGACGAAACGCTGCAAATTCTCAATATGGGTAGAGCCGGCATTCAGATTAATGTTCAGTCCGTCCGGGGTATTGTTTATCACATAGGTTTCTGCACCCAACGCATCAAAAATGCTCTTGGCCATCTGCCAGGTACTGCCGTTTGCACAGTCCAGCCCCACTTTCTTATCCTTATAAGAATGTGTCGCCAGAGAAATCAGATACCCGATATAACGGTTTCTTCCAGAGGCATAGTCAATGGTGCGCCCAATATGCTCTGCGGTAGCCAGGGGGATTTCCATGTCGCCATCCAGGTAGTGTTCCACCTCCGCGATCATGGCATCTTCCATTTTTTCTCCCTTACCGTTGATCAGTTTGATACCGTTGTCATGGTAAGGATTGTGACTGGCTGAGATCATGATGCCGCAATCAAACCCATCTGAGCGGGCAATATAGGACACACTGGGCGTCGTTGTCACATGCAGCAGATAAGCGTCACCGCCCGCAGCAGTGATACCGGCTGACAAGGCACATTCATACATATAACTGGAGCGACGGGTGTCTTTTCCGATCACGATCTGTGCCCGATGCTCTTTTCCAAAGTACCAACCAAGAAATTTACCGATCTTAAACGCATGGTCTACGGTCAGATCCACATTGGCCTCACCGCGAAATCCGTCGGTACCAAAATATTTGGACATAGCTTATTTCCCTCCAATGGAGCAAAAGTTTCAAAATTTCCGCTTTACAGCATCGCAGCCACGCGGCGGACTGCCTCTTGGGTACTCTCCGGATCACTAAATCCGGTCAAGCGGATGTATCCTTCCCCACTGGGACCAAATCCCGCACCAGGGGTGGTGACCACATTTCCTTCTTCCAGAAGGCGGTCAAAGAACGCCCAGGAATCCATGCCGTCCGGTGTTTTCGCCCAGACATAGGGGGAGTTGACGCCGCCAAACACCGTCAGTCCCGCCTGTGCCAGACCTTCCCGGATAATTTTCGCATTGTGCAGATAGTAATTGATGGTCTCCTGCACTTCCCGCTTGCCCTGCTCGGTGTAAATGGCCTCAGCGCCCCGCTGGATCACATACGGACAACCGTTATACTTGGTGGACTGGCGGCGCAGCCAAAGTTCTCCCAGGGACACGCCTCCCACTTTCAGTTCCTTGGGGATGACAGTATAGGCACACCGCGTTCCGGTAAAGCCTGCAGTCTTGGAATAACTGCGGAACTCAATGGCACAAGTCCTTGCACCCGGAATCTCAAAAATACTGTGAGGAATGTCCGGTTCCTGAATAAACGCCTCGTAAGCAGAGTCATACAGGATTACTGAGCCGTGTTCATTGGCATAATCTACCCACATCTGGAGCTGTGCCCGGGTAGCCGCCATGCCGGTAGGATTATTGGGAAAGCAGAGATAGATCATATCCGGGACACGGCTGGGCAGCGCCGGCACAAAACCATTTTCCTCCGTGCAGGGCATATAAACCAGATCCGTCCATTTTTCACCATCATATTCCCCTGCCCGGCCTGCCATAGCATTGGCGTCCACATACACCGGATAAACCGGATCGCATACTGCCACGATATTTCGCTCAGAGAAAATATCTCCGATATTGCCGCAGTCGCTCTTGGCACCGTCAGAAACGAAGATTTCTTCCTTACTCATAGTCACGCCTCTGGAGGCGTAGTCGTGGGTCACGATGGCTTCCCGCAGGAAATCAAACCCTTCGTAAGGGCCATATCCCTGGAAAGTTGCCGCATTCCCCATCTCATCCACGGCGCGATGCATAGCCTGAATCACCGCAGGGGCCAAAGGCCGCGTCACATCGCCGATTCCCATTTTGATCAACTGTTTTTCCGGGTGAGCATTCTGATATGCCGCCGTCCGGCGGGCCACTTCTGCAAACAGATAGCTGCCCGGTAATTTCAAGAAATTCTGATTGATTTCAGCCATTTCGTTCCTTCCTTTGCAGTTTATTCCTCAATCTCGCCATCGAACACTTTCACAGCAGGACCGGTCATATAAATCTGATTTTCCGCTCTGTCCCACTCGATTTCCAATTCGCCGCCCCGCAGAAGCATTTTCACTTTGGGCATAGACCTGCCGCAGACCACAGCCGCCGCCAAGCTGGCGCTGGACCCAGTGCCGCAGGCCAAAGTTTCTCCGCTGCCCCGTTCCCAAACACGCATTTTCAGCGTATGGTCATCGATCACCTGGACAAACTCTGTGTTGACGCGCTCGGGAAACAGGGGATGATTTTCAAATTTCGGTCCCAATTCCTCCAAATCCAACCAATCCACATTGTCCACAAACACCACAGCGTGAGGGTTACCCATGGATACACAGGTCACATCCCAGCACTTTCCGGCGATCTCTACCGGCTGCATAATGAAATTATCGCCCTTCGCCGCCACCGGGATCAGTTCCGGATGAAACTCGGGAGCCCCCATGCTGACTTTAACGGTTTCCACCTTCCCATTTTTTACATGGAGCTGCAGTTGTTTCACACCGCTTCCGGTTTCCACAGAAAGTTCTGTTTTATCTGTCATTCCATGGTCATACACATATTTCGCCACACAGCGGATACCATTTCCACACATTTTTCCATGAGATCCATCTGCGTTATACATATCCATTTTAAAATCTGCCACATCAGACCGGTCAATGCAGATCAGGCCGTCAGCACCGATGCCGAAATGCCGCTGGGAAACTTTTCTCGCCAAAGCAGGCCGGTCGCTGATCTGCTCTTCCAAGCAGTTAACATATACATAATCATTTCCGCAACCATGCATTTTGGTAAATTTCATAGACAAACCTCCGTCATTTAAGATCAATTTGGCACACGCCCCGCACCGCACATGCAATGCAGGCACTACGGTATAATTTGATAGATTCAGGCAACCCTAAAGGAGAGTTTCAAATGAGATAGAGGGGATACACAATGGCAATCATCATGATCCGAACCCTTATTATATATCTTGCACTACTGGTGTCAATGCGAATGATGGGGAAACGCCAGTTAGGCGAACTGGAAGTATCTGAATTGGTAGTTGCCGTCATTGTGGCGGATGTTGCCGCCATTCCACTACAGGATATCGGGATTCCGCTCATCAACGGTTTAATCCCCCTGATCCTGCTGTTTTCTTTTGAAATTCTGGTCACCGGCGCCGTCACGAAAAATATTCGGTTCCGGCTCCTGTTATGCGGTAAACCCAGTGTCCTCATTGAGAACGGAATCATCGATCAGCAGGAAATGCACAAAAACCGTTTCACCCTAGACGAGCTGTATGAAGAGCTGCGCCAGCAAGGCACAACGGATATTTCCACCATTGAACGCGCCATTCTGGAAACCAGCGGGAATCTAAATGTGGTTCTCTATCCCGCACAACAGCCCCCCACATGCGCCCAGATGGGTATTCAAGCTCCGCCGCTCTGCTATCCGGTGATTATCATCAACGAGGGACGGATTCTCAGTGAAAATCTACACCAGATGGGACGGGATGAACATTGGCTCCGCAACGAACTGCACCGCCATAGTCTCACCCCTCAGCAGGTGTACCTGATGACCATAGACCATCTCGGAAAGATTTATCTTGCTCCAATGGAGGCCCATTCATGAAAAAAGAACTCTGTGCCGGTACACTGGTGCTTTTGCTGTTCATTGGCGCCATTTGGAATATTTTCTACCTAGACCGTCTGGCAGACCGCATCGAGACGCACATCGATTGTTCCCGGCATGCATGTATGCAGGAAAATTTCTCCACAGCAGAGCAGGAACTGCGCCGCTCTTTGGAAATCTGGCTGCAAGCAGACGCCTATACCCATGTGTTCATCCGGCATACAGAGATCGATGCCCTGTCCGATGCCTTTTACGACACGCTCTCCTGTCTGACTGCACAGGACAGGACTGCGGCAACGGGCGCCTATGAAAAACTCCTGTCGCACCTGGACAACATGGTATTCATGGAACATGTGACTGCCCGAAGCGTATTTTAGCAAATCACTCTGTACCTTTCCGGTCGCTGAGCAGTTTGGTCAATTCATCCATGAAGGTATTAATATCTTTGAACTGGCGATAGACCGAGGCAAACCGGACATACGCCACTTCATCCAAATCCTTCAACCGCTCCATAACCATTTCGCCTACTTCCTCGGAACTGATCTCATGGTCCAGTTTTCCCATCAGTTCCTGCTCAATATCATCGGCGATGTGTTCAATATCCTGCAGCGCTACAGGTCGTTTTTCACAGGCGCGGAGCATTCCATTAATGAGTTTAATCTTATCAAATGTTTGACGGCTGCCATCCCGTTTGATCAGAACCAACGGCATCCGCTCCACCGTCTCATAAGTCGTAAACCGTTTCTGACAACTCAGACACTCTCTTCTGCGACGAATGGACACGCCTTCATCGGCCGGTCTGGAATCTATTACTTTACTTTCTGCGTGGCCGCAAAACGGACATTTCATGGTAAATGCCTCCTCACTTGATTTGCACAGGCTTTGATAGCATTTTAATCGTTTTATTGTAGCATATTTTTGACTTTCATACAATCCGTTTGTCAAAAAAAAGAAGAAAGACCCACATTTTTCTTTACCATTCTGCCCCTATCGATCCATATTTTACGCCTTGCTCCCCACACTGCTCTTTCATAAAATAAGCAGTGAGGTGATTTTATGATTTCGAAACTGAAACAAATCCCCACCAGAATGCTGCAAATGCAGGAACAAGCATGGTGGATATGGATGCATTCTCTCACACTGAGCTGGGTCCTGCTCCTATGCGCCGCTGCGCTGCTTTGGTTCGGCCGCCCTTTTACCGCAGCGAATTATCATACATATCTATCGGTGCAAACGCTGATTCAGCTGTCTCAACTGGTTCTGTTTCTAGGTATTTTAGGCAGCGTCTGCGTGGAAGATCAGTTGTCCTGAAGGAGTGTTTGCAGCGTTTCCAGGTCCGTCAACGCATTCAGCACATCCAAAAGCGCATTGGGACTGAGCCGTTCCGGCAGATCCAGTTTCCGCAGCAGCTCCTGTCTGCGCTGGGCACTGTTCGGCCGGCCGGATAGCCCCAAAGCAAATAGGTCCGCCTTCGTGATCTCTCCTCCGGTCTTTTCTGCCGGCGCTCCATTCATGGTCGCGCCGGCTTTTTCCATGGCCCGAATCAACACATCAGGGCGCATCCCCTCAACGCCCAGTTTTCCCTCTTTGGAGCGGGTGGTTTTTCGCCGTTCCTTTCCATACAAATCAGGGATATAGGCATGTTTTACCAAGCTGGGGTCCAGGCAGCTTTTTAGATGATTACGAATCACGAATCCCGCCCCATCTGGATCTGTCAAGATAATGACGCCCTTCGCCTGGGCCATACGGCGGATCAGCTCCAGTTTCTCCCGATCCCGGAACACCCCAAATCCATCTGTGGTAACAATGATGGCGTCAAACACCTGTTTGAGGGTGTTGACATCATATTTTCCCTCCACCACGATTACTTCTTCAATTTTAATTTTTTCCATTGCCCTCATCAAATGCCAGCTTGACCAGCAACTCTTTCAGTAAATTTTCATCATCCGCGGCAGTGCTTTTCATCGCATAATCTGTCTCGGCACACAATACAATGGCGCGCTCCAACCGGGCTATGGAAAAACGCTTGGCATTTTCCCGGAGTTTCCGAATCAGAAAATCAAAACGCACACCGGTCACTTCCGTCAAATACCCTTTTTCTCTCTGTTCCCGTTCTGCCAGTTTGGCGGCATAAATATTCCGCATCTGATTGGCGATCATCGCCAGGAGCATGATCGGTTCCGTATCTTTTCTCCCTAGCAATTCCCCCATGACCCTCGCTGCACCGTCGTAATTGCGAATGGCCAACTGGTCAGAGAGTTCATACACTGCCGTTTCCGGGGATTTGGATGCAACAGCGTCAATATCTGCCGTTGTGACCACATCCCCTTTGGTATACGCCGCTACTTTCTCAATTTCCGGGATCAACTGCTGCATCAGATGCCCCGAATAATTGATAAGATAGTCCGCTGTAGCAGGATCGATTTGTTTCTCATGGGCAGCAAACCGTTTCCGAACCCACTTTACGATACTGCTCTGGGGCTGCTCCGTAAACTCCACATCCCTGCCATTTTTCCGAATGGCTTTGATCAGCTTTTTCCGGCCATCTGGTTCAAATCCCGCCTCTTGCACAAAAGCCAGCGTACAATACTCCGGAATATCCCCCACCTGCTTGGTCAATTTATCCGCATCCGATTCGGTGATGTGGTTTAGATCGATCCCGCGCACCTCCACAAAAGTCCGCTCCGTCAAAAACGGCAACGCGTCCACAGCGTCACAAAACGCCCGGACGGAAAAACTCTCCTGATTCAGCCGTTTGTAACTGAAGTCGTCCTCACCATCCGGCAAACACATGGTTTTCAATGCCGCAGTAAAGTCCTCCCGAAGGTATTCTTCCGGGCCGTACAACAGATAAATCCGCTGCGGCCCTTCTTCTTTCAAAGTGCGTTTCAATTTTCCGTAATCAAGGGTTTCCTTCTTCGCCATTCTGCTCCATCCTTATCTCAACATCTCCGATTTTGTCTGTCCGATATACTATCACATTTTGCTCTGCCAGTCTATCCAGAACTGCTGTATCCGGATGCCCATAGGAATTATATCCCACGGAGATCATGACCTGTTCCGGACGAAAAACATCCAGTAAAACCGGACTGGTTGATGTCCCCGAACCGTGATGTCCAGCCACAAGCAATTCCCCATCCGGGAGCTGTCCATGGCGGACCAGCCACTCTTCCCCGGCAACATCGGCATCCCCTGTGATCAGAATGTCAAATGTGCCTCTGGAAACCAGCAGGAACAGTCCCTGATTTTCTCCCTGATACGGCGGAACATAGGCCGTCATGCTGAATTCACCGATCTGCAGAGCCGTGTCCTGTACTATCTTGTGAATCTGTGTTCCGTGTCGTTGTGCGCTCTCCAGAATCTCCGGCAACGCTCCGCCCTCATCCTCACAAGCCTCGGCCAGAACCAAATGTTCCACAGGAATACGCTCCATCAGCCTTGCCACACCGTTGGTGTGGTCTTCATGGGCGTGTGTCAGTACCAACAGATTGATCCGATCCCGCTGACGCCCCAGAAGATAGGACGCCATCCGGTCACCTGCACTTCCATAATCGTCACCGCCGCAGTCAACGACCATCGTTGTTTCACCGGAGAGCAAAACGATTCCGGACCCCTGTCCCACGTCCACAGCGGCGGCCCGTGGCACTGACCGGTAATACCAGCGACTTCCCAACTGGAAAATACAGAGCGAACAGATGCACAAACAGACCGGGAGCACCGGCCGATATGACTGTCCTTTTCTTTTCACAAGGTAGGTCAGCAGAAACACAGCATAGCATCCTGCCAACCACCACCCCAACGCATTGCCCGACAGACTGATCACCGCCCCCGGAAGATCTGCGATTTTCTCACAGATACCGTAGATGACCTTCACCGGGAATTCCATGATCCGTCCCAACAAACACCCTAAGGAAGGCAAAAACGCGCCAACGATTCCAATCAAGAATCCGCCGGCAAAGCAGACCGGAATCAGCCACAACACCAGAAGATTGGTCAGGACACTATACAGAGGAATAAACCCAAAATATCCCGCTGTCAGAGGTGCAGAAAACAGGGTCGCTCCCAGGGTGGCTGATACCGACCCTGCCGCAAATCGTCCCAGTAGGTGCAACGGTCTCGGAAACCGTCGCACTTTCTCCTCCATCCAGCGATAACACCTGGGCGTCAAGAACAGTAATCCCGCAACAGAGGCAAAGCTGAGCTGCAAACTGACAGCCCCAGCCGCTCCGGGATTTGCCAACAGCAGCAACATCAGCGCAGCAGAAAGGCTCGTCAATGCATCATTTTCCCGACGAACTCCCGGCGCCATCAAAAGCAGGATCTGCATCAAAGAGGCCCGTACTACAGAAGGTGACATGCCTGTCATTAATGCGAAAAACAGTACAAGCACGATTCCCGCCCGACGGCCACGACCAGCCCCCAACAACAGGCAGCACATAGCTGTCAGGTAACTGACATGCATCCCGGATACCGCCACAACATGCATGATTCCCGCATCAGACAACGCCACATAGCGCCGGGTATTCTGGTAGATCCCGGATTTGTCTCCCGTAGTCAATGCACTGAGAAATTGTCCTGTTTCTCCCGGGCAAATAGTCACGATTGTATCTTTCAGCCACTTCGCCACATACCGCGGCGCATACAGAGAACGCCATTTCCAACCGGTTTCCAGTCTGTGTGTTTCTTGAAAATAGCCTCGCAGAAAAATTCCCCGGGAGGTATAAACATCCGTTGGCTCCCCGCGGCGCTGACCGGCTGACGCAAATTTTACTTCCCCGGTAAAGCGGTCTCCCGGGCTCAGACTCGAAAGATTCCCTTCATAATCGTACAAGATCGCATGGGTTTCCAATGTTTCCAGCCAAACTTCCACAGAGCCGTACTCACCATTCTCAACCGGGAAATCCACAACTCTGGCGGTCACTTCCAGTGTCTGCCCTACATACTGTTCCGGTGGTTGTTTTGTCCACACCTCATATCCTGCATAACGCAAAAAGCCCATGCCGGCAAACAGGCAGAAAATGCCCGCCCGCACCCGAGCATTGCCGCGCAGCAGCAATACAGGCAGCAAACATATAAAACACCCCACTGCAAAAGGGACTAGCCATTGAACTGGGACAAGATATTGTGCCGCGAAGATTGCCACACTGAATCCCATTGCTGCACAAGCCAATTTTCGCACCGGCGAATCCGAACGAATGCGTTCCATGTTGCCCCCACTTTCTGTAAATACTGTAGCCATTATAGCAGAAAACCAGGTCATCCGCTACAGCAGACGACCTGGTTTCTCATTTTTTCATAACAAGTTTTGCAGTTGGGAATCAGAGAATCTTCTCACCCATTTTCACACCGGCCAAAATATGGAAATGCAGATGTTTGACCGTCTGGCCTGCATCCTCTCCCACATTGGAGATCACCCGGAACCCATTGTCCAGATGCTCCTGCCGAGCGATCTCGGAAATAGCCCGGAAACAGTCTGCGACGACTCCTGCATTTTCTTCTGTGACCTCAGCTGCACTTGCAATATGCTGCTTGGGGATCACCAAAATATGCACCGGTGCCTGAGGATTGATGTCCCGAAAAGCCAGTACATTCTCGGTTTCATACACTTTGGTGGAAGGAATCTCCCTCGCCGCGATTTTACAAAACAGACAATCAGACATTTTCTACCGCTCCTTTTTCATCGTGCTCTAACCCGAGCACATCATAGTATTCATCACTAAACTGCAAACAGTCCGGTGAAAATTCTCGCTGTAAGGCTCGTACCGGCCCATAAGGGTCGATGGGATCAATTTGAAACACTTTCCCGAGGGTGTCAAGTGTTTTCATTTTCCGTTCAGAAAACTCCTCGTCCCCCGACCAACTGGCCTGCATATCCTCCTGCAGCAACTGGCGGAACCGTTCTTCCGACAACCACCAGATCTGAGAAATCGGGTTTGCATCCCGACAATACAGCACATAGGAAAGAAATCTCGACAGATTCTCCGCCACCGGCAATACATAGGTTCCCGGTTCTCCCATAGCAGGATCCACGCAGAAAATCCGTTCATCCTCCGGGAGCATAACAAAGTGGACGCCGTCACAGCCGATAGAGCCCACCAACTCTGCACCAATTGGCGTACAGAAATACGGTGTAAAATTTTCAGCCTGTTCCAGTCCTACCGTGTCAAGTTCTATCGGAAGTTTCTTCAGTTTCTCCAATTCCAGAGGCATTACAGACCCAGCTTTTCTGCAACAAAGTTGTCCACAGCAGCCAGAGCATCATCCAATTTCAGCACATCTTTACCGCCGCCCATGGCGCTGTCCGGCTTGCCGCCGCCGGAACCTCCGCAAATACCAGAAACTTTCTTGACCAGTTCACCCGCTTTAATGCCCTTTGCAACGGCGTTCTTTCCGCACACAGCCAACAAAGTAATCTTCTCTCCGTTGATGGATGCCAGAACTGCCGCCACATCCGGCTCTTTATCCCGGAGCATATCGCCCAGTTTCCGCAGGTCGTCTGCAGAGACATCGTTCCGGGTGGCAGTGAGTACTTTCAGTCCGCCCAGATTTCTGGCAGAGAACAGGATCTGGCTTACATCGCCCGCAAATGCGCTGGCCTTCAATTTTTCCACCTGACGGTGCAGTTCCTTGATCTCTTCCACCTGTGCAACCACACGGGAAATGATTTCAGCGGGTTTCGCTTTCAGTGCGCCAGCCGCCTCAGCCAAACGGTCTTCCACTTCATTCATACCGTTGAGGGTTGCAAGACCGGTCGTCGCCTCGATCCGGCGGACACCGGATGCCACGGAGAACTCCGACACGATATGGAACGGGCCTGCTTTTGCCGTGTTATCCAGATGGGTACCACCGCAGAATTCCACAGAGTAGCCACCCATGTCCACCACACGAACCGTTTCGCCGTATTTTTCGCCAAACAGCATCATGGCGCCCCGTTTTTTAGCCTCTTCAATGGGCAGTTCCTCGGTTTCGACCTGATAACCCTCCAGAACAGACAGGTTCACCATATGCTCCACAGCCATCCGCTCATCATGGGTCAGCGGGGCAAAGTGCGTGAAGTCAAAGCGCAGTCTATCCGGCTCCACCAGAGAGCCTGCCTGCTGCACATGGTCACCCAGTATGGTCCGCAGCGCTTTCTGCAGCAGGTGGGTGGCGCTATGGGCACGCATGATGGCGTGGCGGCGCTGCACATCCAGTTTGCAGCAGACCTGGTCGCCCACTTTCAGTTCTCCGGATTCCAATTTACCATAGTGCAAGAACTTACCGCCCTTATTTTTCTGCACATCTTCCACGCGGAACAGTGCGCCATCCAATTCCATCACACCGTGGTCAGCAGTCTGTCCACCCATCTCTGCATAGAACGGTGTCTGGTCCAGGACCACAATGCCCTCTTCCCCGGCTTTCAGCACACCAGAGACTTCTCCCTCATTGACCAGTGCCAGAATGGTACCGGTATCTTCCGTCTTTTCATAGCCGGTGAATGCAGTAGGCGTATTGTCCAGTCCCAAATCCAGTCCCTGCCATGCATTGGACATATCACCACGGGCAGCCCGGGCGCGCTCTTTCTGCTCTTCCATCAGCGCATTGAAAGCATCCTCATCCACCTGCATCTCCTGCTCTTCCAGAATATCCTGCGTCAGGTCCAGAGGGAATCCGTAGGTATCGTACAGTTTGAACGCATCTTCCCCGGAGAACATCCGCTCTCCCTTAGCCTTATGGGACTCGACCAGTTCGTTCAAAATCCGCAGACCGGTGTCAATGGTTTTGGCAAAGTTCTCCTCTTCCACTTTGATGACACGGGTAATATAATCCTGCTTTTCAGCCAGGTCAGGGTAAGCCCCCTTGTTCTCATGAATGACCATATCGCAGACCTTATACAGGAACGGCTCATTCACGCCCAGCAGTTTGCCATGGCGGGCTGCCCGACGCAACAAACGACGCAGCACGTATCCTCTGCCCTCGTTGGACGGCAGAATACCATCTCCGATCATAAAGGTTGCGGAACGAATATGATCCGTGATAACACGCAAAGACACATCCATCTTGTGGGTCTGTCCGTAAGTTGCCCCGGTGATCTCGGAGACCTTATTGGTAATATTCATTACCGTATCCACATCGAACAGAGAGTCCACATTCTGACACACACAGGCCAGACGCTCAAGGCCCATGCCAGTATCAATGTTTTTCTGCTCCAATTCGGTGTAATTGCCCTCGCCATCGTTGTTGAACTGGGAGAACACATTGTTCCAAACTTCCATGAATCGGTCACAATCACAGCCAGGCGCACAGTCAGGTTTTCCACAGCCTTTCTCGATGCCGCGATCGTAGTAGATTTCCGAGCAGGGGCCGCACGGACCGGAACCATGCTCCCAGAAGTTGTCAGCCTTGCCCAGCCGTACAACATGGTCAGCAGGCACGCCGATCTCATTGACCCAGATATTATATGCCTCGTCATCTTCCTCATACACACTGGGATACAGCAATTCCGGCTCCAGGCCTACCCATTCAGGACTGGTCAGGAATTCCCAGCTCCAGTTCAGGGATTCCCGTTTGAAGTAATCGCCGAAAGAGAAGTTGCCCAGCATCTCAAAATAGGTGCCGTGGCGGGCAGTTTTGCCGATATTCTCAATATCACCGGTACGGATGCACTTCTGGCAGGTGCAGACCCGGTGCCGGGGAGGCTCCACTTCTCCCGTGAAATAGGGTTTCATAGGTGCCATGCCGGAGTTGATGATCAACAGAGACGGATCGTTCTGCGGGATCAAAGAAAAACTGGGCAGGCGGAGATGTCCTTTGGTCTCAAAAAAAGACAGGAACATCTCGCGCAGTTCGTTCAGGCCGTATGCCTTGTGAGCCATGGTTGATTCCTCCAAATCATTTTCTTTTGTTGCTCCATGTTTTCGGGAAAAGGGAATAAAAAAATTCCGTCCCACCACAGGGACGAAATTACATTCGCGGTACCACCCTGATTCACGCGCACGCGTGATCTCATGTCATCCGGTAACGGGGATGAACCGTTCTGCTCTTCGCAAACTGCTCCAAAGCGGCGCTCGAAGGTGCCTGGCAGGAGTTTCCACCATCCTCCCTCTCTAAATCCAACAGCCTTCGATTGACTTTTTCCACACATTTAACATATGTTATTTTAGCACAATTTGCTCGCTTGTCAATGGTTTGAAAAGGAAAATCCTTTGCAAATTCGTTTTTCTTTGCACATTGACAGTGTTCCGGTGCGTGTGGTATGATAACTATGATAACATTGTTGTTTTGGTGGTCTTTCCGCCATTCATACAATACGCGGGCATGATGGAATTGGTAGACATGCGAGATTTAGGTTCTCGTGCAGTGATGCGTTGGGGTTCGAGTCCCCATGCCCGCACCAAATAAGCACGATAGTTTTAATACCATTGGTATTGAAACTATCGTGCTTATTCTTTTGCCCAAACCCCTTGCGGTACAAGTCTTTTCGGCTTTCTCCGTTTTGAGGTAAGTTTCATTGTGGGTGTTCACCTGTACAAGCGCTGTGTTTTGTTATGAAACACTCTCTCCGGTATACAAACACAGAAAAATGTGGGCATCTCCCCTATCCCCCCAAAAAAGGGAGCACACCATACAGCGTACTCCCTAATTGCTATTTTTACTTACTTCGCGATGTTCTCACAGAAACGCATCAGGATGCTGGATACTTCTGCGCGAGTTGCATTGCCCTTGGGGTCAAGGATCGTTGCACTCTTTCCAGTGATGAGGTTTTCTGCATTTGCCCACTGCATTGCAGATACAGCATAGGGGCTCACCTGAGCTGCGTCTGCATAGGAATCGAGCTTGTTCATCTTGCTCACGTTATAACCTTTGAACTGTGCATAACGGTACAGAATCGCCGCCAACTGCTCACGAGTGATTGCCTGATCCGGGGCAAAGGTGGTTTCGCTTACGCCCTTGACAATCTCGTTAGCTGCTGCCCAATCGATTGCTTTCTCGTAGTATGCGCCCGCCTTGACATCTGTGAACGCAGAGGCAGGTGCAGTCGGCTCTTTCTCCATTCGATAGAGAATTGCCACAATCATACCACGGGTAGTCGTGCCATTTGGAGCAAAGGTGGTGCTGCTCGTACCACTCATCAGTCCTTTGTCAACGACATACTGCACTTCTTCCGCAAACCAGTCTTCGATTTTGACATCAGTAAAACCTGCAACAGTTCCGCCCGCATTCAACGTCCACTTTGCATAGACTGTGGTATTGCTGTTCAGCTTAATGGAAGTAACCTTCTCGGTCAATTCCTTATCGGAATACCAGCCAGCGAAGGTGTACCCGGCGCGGGTCGGGATGTAATCAGAAAGATCGATTGTTGTACCATATGCCCTGGTCAGTTTCTTGAGTTCCGAACCACCGTTCACTTCGAAAGTCAACGTGTAGGTGGAAACACTGCCGCCACCGGTAGTAGGACGAGTATAGGTGATCTGAACTTTATCATCCTTTTTCTCAAGGGTATAATCCTTGCCATTGACTTTGAACGTGATCTTTTCTTCAGTACCGTTCTTCACGGTGATTGTACGGCTATCACCGGACATCTCAGCGGTCAAACCGTCTTTCAGAACAAATACAGTCTCACCGTTCTTTGCGTCAGCAATCGCATCAGCAAACTTTGCGTATCCGATACCGTTCAGAGTGGCCTCAGAAACAGGTGCCATGGTAAAGGTGAATGTGCTGAAACCATGCGGGTTATCAAACTCTGCAACAAATTTGCCCTGCAGATGCTCAGTAACTTCTGCTGCGTATTCATAGTTCTTGTGCTGAACGAAAATTGTTCCTTCACTAGAAACGAATCCATCCGGCATAGGAACGACCATGTGAACGGTACCCTTAACGTCCAGTTTTTCCGACTCAGTATTCGGAATGACTACTGCGTTTGCTGTGGTTTCGTCTACATTATCATCACCCTTAACAGCGATCTTCGCAGGATCATCTGCCGTGGATGCAACCAGACGGTACATCGGGGTGATCTCCATCGTCAGCTCTGGTACAACGGTTTCTCCTCCATCTACCACAGGTTTGGTGTAGCTTTTCGGGGTAATCTGGAGATAGGCCTGTGCGTAAATATAAGTATTATCCCCAGTCGCTTGAATTTGAGCATCATTCAGCGCCTTCGTTGCAGTTTCCTTTGTAACATTGCTCTGCTGTGCCACAGTGCTTGCATATGCCTCCAGGCCCTGCACTTCGATATCCTCAGCTGCATCTTTTAATACATCTTCATATTCTACGACGCTCTCAGGAATGGTGACATCAGGCTCACCGACAGCGGGTTCTACGATGGAACCAGTGGCATCGGTTACCATCCAGGGATAGTCTGCACGACCACTGGCAACGGCTGCTTTATCAGCAGCGAGATATGCGGACGGGTTGGTGCTGAAATAGCCGCCGGAAACTATAACACTACCGCTGTTTGTTGTGACGATGTCGTCTGAAAATCCTTTGAAAGCACCATCTAAAACAGAGATTGTCCCATTATCCGCCCACAGTGCATAACCATAGCCAGATGATTGATTGCTTGTATTGATGATTGCTCCTGTTTTCGTGGCGCTGCTGTCAGTAATGGTCAATGTACCCGTTCCATTGAACTTGAATACACTCTTGGCATATTTTATATTTGTAGTGGTGTACCGTGCCGCACAGGAAATGGTATGGCCATTCAGATCCAGTGTGCAAGGACTGTTCGTAATCTTGCCATATTTTCCCCAGTCAACATCTTTCAACAGCACAATGGTGCCACCGTTCTTCGCTTCATCAGAGGCAAATGCGCCGAGCAATGTTGTATAATACACGTCTCCTATCTTGGCCTCAGCCTGCTGCGGGTCTACGCATACAGTATATATCGTGGTACTTCCGTCAGTGCTGCTTGCCTGTACAAGACACTGTTTGGCTGGCGTAATCATAGAACTGTCAAAAACTGCACCATCCTCTACCGTTACGGTCAGACTTTGCCCCTGAGCAAATACCTTCGTCGTCTTTACATCTGCGGATGGCGTTTTCAGCAGCACCAGTTTCTGACCATTTACTGCGTTTTGAACAGCCAAATCTGCTCCATTTTCACTGATATAATAGAGTACATCGTTTACAGCCGCAGTGTATTCCATTGGCTTATCAGTTACTACCTGTGTATTGACTCCATTGCATATCCCATAATTTCCAACATCAATCCATTCTGGCGACAATGCTCCCTTAAAAGAGCCGCCTTGGAGTGATATTGTGTAGTTTTTGCTAGGAGAAATACTTGCCCCTATAAGTTCTGTGATGTCACCATCAGTAACTGTCAATTGGCCACCGACCAAAGTGATTCCATCTGCATAATCGCAGGTAGCCGAGATTTTTCCGCCACTCATGGTCATGTTACCGCCGTCAACCCAAACTGGGAACGCTTTGGCCGTTGCATTTTCACCATGAATGACGCCACCTTTTAGATCAAATACGCCACCCTTACACACATATACCGTTGAACTGCCAAAATTCGTTGCATCTCCGCCAGCATTTTGAATAGTGCCACCTGTCACCGTCAGTTTGCCGCCCGACAACACTTCGATCACTCTTAAACTGGAGTTCCCACCATAGCTTACAGTAATTGCACCTTTTTTCGATTCACTCGTGTCTTCTATTGTCAGGTTACCTTCCGACATTACGCGAATGAAGTGAGTTACTCTGCCTCCATCTGTACAACCACCATTGGCTACAGCGGTGATCGTCTTGCCGTTTAGATCCAGCGTCACCGACTTTTTAACATGCAGGCATGTCGCTGTATCAAAGTTGATATCTGCTGTCAGCTGAATCGAACCGCCTGCTACAATTGCTGCTTTTAGTTCGTCTCCATTAGCAACTTGGGTGGGCATTTCCACCGCCAATGCCGTGGCAGGCAGCAAGGATACGACCATGCAAAGCGCCAGCAGGAGACTGAGCAGCTTTTTCGTTGTTCGCATTTTCTTCGTCCTTTCTGTTATTTACTCGTTTACAAAATGCAAAAAGCACACTTCACCACTACAACTCATTAAATGGTGAAATGTGCTCTTCTCTCTTATAAACGGATCTTGAGTCCGGCGCCGACCGAAACAGACAGTATTAGCCCTTGTTTGTTTGTTTGTTTGTTTGTTTGTTTGTTTGTTAAAATGCTACGCTCTACCGTCATTTCTGTCAAGCTCCTTTCCCTGTCTTTATGAAACCAATCTACCACATTTTCCCGTACAATGCAACAGCACAGAGAAGGTATTCTCATACTTGCTACATAAAAATCTGATTGTGTAACGGTGGTAAATCTAGTAAAATATAGGTAAGGCTTTTCCAAAAACCAAGTCGTGGAATATCTACCAATTTATTTCTATACGTCATCTTCGAGATCAGAAAGAAAGCCGTCTATGATGCAAAAGGGGATATTACACAGATGGATTGTTTCTATGCGTTGCGCTATGCCCCCGGTCTATTTTCTCCATGCATCTTGATCAAATCCAAAGCTGTGTATTGCCTATCCTCTGATGTGATTCATGAACATGGTCACACATCGGAATAACTCCGTTCGGATTTTCCTGCCATCACGATAAAAGTCGCCACCACCTGAAACTCTCCACAAGCAATGTACTGAATGACCAGAAAAAAGATAGGAGGTCCATTATGCCCAGTCCTGAATTTATGATCTATAGAAGTAAAACTTCTAAAATCCCTCTAGAGAAACAAGACGAATTTCTCAGCCGGTTGGAGCGTTTGTTTCAGTTGTGTGGATTCGTAGAGTTTTCAACCATTGAACTATTCGATCAAAAAATTTTTTTAATTTCTCCGGCACGCTTGAGGAGCCAGGGGATCTCCTCTACCTTTAATATTTTTGAAGACGCATACCATCCAGAGGCTGGATTCACTACAAAATTCGGGTACGAACATAGCTCAGAGGTTGGTTACAAGCAATTCTTTTGCGGTACACTGATGGTGTACACTCTGACTGCCTTATATTATGATGACTACGCAGCCGTCTCATTCGGTGGTACTATCCTCGACGTGTCTGACTGCGTAGCTTGTATTAACGCCTTATTCGACGAAAAGTACAATACTTTCCTGCCCCATGATATCAATGCATTACGCAATTTAATTCTTCAGGAGCATCCAGCAGACATGGCAGAATATTTTCTGGAACAAATTGATTTTCAAAAACTTGAATATACACAGCGGAAATTGCAAGAAATATCCCATATCACCCAAATTGCCCCCACCATTCCAGAACTCATGGGGGTATCTCACGATGATTACGCTTATTTTTACGGTGGTGAGTACGATCTGAATTTCTCAGAAGAAATGCGCTGTCTCATGCAGAATTTCCACAACTCGTTCGAAAAAATCAAAAAAAGTAATTCAGCCAGCACTCTCCAAAAACCGATTCGTTTTATCATAACTCTCATATACAATATTCGTAGGGATTTTCCTTTTATCTTTCCCTATAAGTCTTTTTTTGAAGAAACTATGGATCACATCTCTGATACAAGGTATCTTTCTTTGTGGTTGCTCCTTGAAAAAATTTTTCACGAAAATGAAGATAGCTCTGCATTGAAACATTTCCACCGTATTGTCGCCAATCCATTGCTCCGTGAGGAAGTTTTCGGATTTTAACTATTTAACAGGAAGATTCTTCGATTCCGTCTTTCTTCAAAAAAGTCATTAGTACCCCGTCCAGACCATCCAAAAATTCCTGCTATTGTGACTCTTTCAGAGCTAAGGATCTCTACAGTAGAAAGCCGTCGGACAGTCCCCTCCGCATCAAGGGGACCTAGCAACTGATGCATATTGCAGTCCATTTTTTAAAGATTTTCGTCAGCTGCCGTGACATTCTCAGCAATATGTGGTATACTATCTCTGTAAAAAACAAAATAACGGCAGTGTATGGGAGTTGGCGCTCCCATACACCTGCGCAGGTGTCAACCCACCTACACAACGGACTTCGTCCGCACCGCGGGATTAGTATACCCCTTTTTAGGGGAAACTGCAAGCAAAATTCCGCGGAGCAGATTTTATCTCCGTGATCATTCTTAATGTGCTATTACACCGTGTAGGCTGATGCCCTGCACGGTGTTTTGTTTTCCAAGTACATTTCACAGGAGGTTTTCAAAATGGAAAACAGCAAAAGCATTGATCTTTTGGTCACAGTCACAAACAGCACAACATTCTTTCTTCGAACATATTTCAAGAAAGAATATCCAAACACTGTCATTCTGTAAAGGGGGTAACAAAATGTCTGCTTACAAAGACGAGAAACGCAATACTTGGTTTCTGAAATTTCGGTATAAGGATTGGACCGGTAAAACCAAGTGGGTCACAAAACGTGGATTCTCAACCAAACGCGAGGCACTCCAATGGGAACGTACTTTCCTGGCCCAGAAAGACGGTAGCTTGGATATGACATTTTCCGAATTCACCAAAATCTATTGGAACGACAGGTGCCCTCGACTAAAAGAAAGCACTGTTGCAACAAAGAAAAACATTATCGAAACCAAAATTCTTCCCTTTTTCGGTAACCTGCGACTGTGCGATATTACTCCCGCTACAGTTCTCCAATGGCAAAACACTCTGCTCCTGCATCGTGATGAGAGAACAAATAAACCCTACTCCAAAACATATCTAAAAACAGTCCACAATCAGCTCAGTGCTATATTCAATCACGCTGTCCGTTACTATGGTCTACAATCAAATCCCGCCCAAAAAGCTGGTAATATCGGCATTGAGGAACAGCGAGAAATGCTCTTCTGGACCAAAGATGAATACTTGAAATTTTCCCATGCAATTATGGATAAGCCCATCTCGTTTTACGCCTTCGAAATGCTTTACTGGTGTGGAATTCGGGAGGGTGAACTACTTGCCCTAACTCCAGCTGACTTCAACCTCCAGAAACATACCGTAACTATTAATAAAACATACCAACGGCTCAATCGTAGGGATCTCATCACTACCCCCAAAACGCCCAAAAGCAACCGTGTAATTTACATGCCGCAATTTCTTTGCGACGAAATACAGGATTATTTACTGCAACACACAGATCTCCCAGCAGATCATCGGCTATTCCCTATTAGTAAACATTCCCTCCACAGCGAAATGAATCGCGGGTGTAAGTTGTCAGGAGTGAAACGGATTCGGATCCACGATTTGCGGCACAGCCACATCAGTTTGTTGATTGACATGGGATTTTCTGCACTGGCCATTGCAAATCGGGTAGGACATGAATGCATTGATATCACATATCGTTATGCCCACCTATTCCCATCTAAGCAGACAGAAATGGCCAATCAGTTGGATACATTAAGAACCCAAAAGGAGGTTTGATTTATGTCCGCAAAAAATTATGATGCCCACCATAGATGGAGAAACAAAACTGTCGCTTTTCGTGTTTCTGAAGAAGAGCGCACACAAATTGACTGTGCTGTAAAGCTGTCTGGTCTGACAAAGCAGGACTATATTGTCAGGAAACTCCTCAATAAAGATGTAGTCGTACAAGGAAATCCACGCGTATATAAAGCCCTCAAAGACCAGCTTGCTGCTGTGTTAGAAGAGCTAAAACATATTGTCTCCAGCGATGCCATCTCTCCTGATTTGTTGGAGACTATTCAAATGATTGCAGTCATCCTGGACGGGATGAAAAAGTCCGAGTGATAGCCCTCTCCAACTAAAATCTAAAAAGTATGCTACCGGTTGGCAACACATCCCTGATCGCCGCCTTGTAAGAAATACAAACTAACTTCTAAACTATTTCACTTATTTTCATTTCTCTATCACTTATTTTCACTGATTTTCTAGGAAATCTCTGTTTCTCTATCAGCTATCGTGACGAAGGAGTCCTTGTGTTTCCGCTTTAGAAGAAACTAGGATCGATTGAGCGAAAATGGCAGAATTTGGGACACGAGAAACTTGCTACTTTCCTCGGAAAGACGCCGAAATTGACTCTGTAACTTAGAATTGTTTGCTGTCTGTTCCCAAAACATTCCCATAGTATTTAATCCCTTCTGTACCAGGATGGGATTGTATAGCGACTTGTTTTAGGAAATTCTGAGCAAACAAAAAAAGGGGTACCAATGGTACCCCTTTTTTCAAAGATCTTTTAAGGAATGGTTGCGGGCAGAAATCTACGATTTTCCCGGATTCATCCGCTGCGTATATAACCGTGAAAATAATATAGGCGAGAAAGCTGAAACAGTCGCATACGACCGTTCTCGCCTGGTAAAAGAACGGATATTCCATCCGGCTCAATGCTGTATTTTAATTACAAAAAACACAAAGCATAAGGGAGCTTATTCCAAGCTCCCTTTACTTTGCGAAAACTATATAGACTTCTCTATATTCAATAGATGTCTCTCCATACTTAAGGGGTACCATACGAATTATCAAATGTCAAGTAGCTCCTGAATCAACCAGAACAACGAGCATATCCACCCCCAATGCGGTAATAGTGAATATTAGAAGGGATGCGTCAATCGACGCCTCCCTTCTTAATATGCTACCTAAAGGTGAAGTGCGTTTCATCCACGTCGAACGCCAAAATGATATCGTCGATATCCTCAAAAAACCGTGGTGAATAGCAAGTGAGTCCTTCCGTATCGAACTGCTGAGTCTTGAAATCGCGCATCAGATTCTTTGCCTGTAACTTAAAATACGAAATCTTGCCCATGATACAACCTCCAAATTAACCTTTGTATTTTTGCGCCTGTACCCACAAAGCATACGGATCAATTCGGTAGGTATGTGGACGAAAAGCATGGCTGATGAAATCTTTGCACAGGCGAGCAGGCTTGCCAAATAGCCAAACTCATTATACTTCAAAAATCAGAATAATTCAACTCGTGCAAAATTTGCACGAGTTGACGACCGTAGAAAGAGACACCTCTTTACTTGTGGTTTTGAAATGGGTGTGGTAAACTGGACATAAGATACAGAAGAAATCTATGAAGAGTATTGGAGGGGAACCTGATGGATGGACAGCTGAAAAAATATGAAGAGCCCACTGTGACGGAGGCGTATGCGGCTCCGTTGACCGAGGAAGACCGGGCGTTTTTTGCGTACTTCCGTTCTGTATTCAAGCGGTATAACATCAATCCTTCGAAAGCGACCCGGCTGGAGTATGACTTTGTGACACGGGTTGCAGAGAGCGAATTTTACCTACAACGGGTGAACGTATAAGGCGGGCGTTGGAATCACAAACTGTATCGGACTACTGAATTTTTTTACCAAGAGAGGGCCGAAATGGGGCCTCCCTTTTGTTATGTTCGAGAAAACGGAGACACAAGACTGACCCATGCGAACATTTTTTGTTGACAAAATGTCAAAATCAGAATGAAACTCGAAATGATTATTTGGAGGTTACAGAGGGTAAAATGGACAAAAAATCATTGCAAAAAAGAAAAAGTGCGTCGACATGTGATATGTCTATCATAAATTTCGAGAGGAGCTCCTTTGCGTTTGCTATCGGTCAGATGGCAATCGCGCAATTGCCACGCGATGCGGAGACACTACCAGTCGTCAAAATACCTAAGGAGGCGTTGTTTGAATTGGGTTATACGCCAGAGCAACTCACTTCCAATGACGAGAAAATCATAGAAGACCTTGTAGAAGACCTCCTGAATTACAGGATTATATCATCGCAGCTCGACAGTGACAATACCCAAATTGATGTAACGGGAGAACCCCTATTTATCTATGTAAACTGCGATAAAAACGCAGATCTCAACTTGATTCTCAATCCAAATCTTGCTCCCCTTTTCGATATTTTAGAAGAAAAAGAACCATACCCCACCCCGAAAAATTTGAAAAGTTGAAATAGTGTGCCTCCCCGCAAAAAAGGGGTGCCATTGGCACCCCTTTTTTTATCCTCGCAGTTAATTCTGCTCATTGTGCTGCTCTGCAAGCAGACGTTCCATCAACGCGGATAAGGCAAGAGACAATGCTTCCGCCTCCTCATCTTCTGGCATCATATTAAAGATAATGTCAATCGCTCTTTGAGTTTATATCATCAAATAGAATCAGGTCGCCCCTGGATTGAACCAGCGTTTTCAATTCATCAGTTAAGCCTTCGGCGCTAAATAAAACATATCTGCTTACTCATTCTTCGATTTCTTCGATGCTTGCTACTAGTCTGTCAAAGTCGCTCTGATATGTTCTGTCCTGCAAAACACGGAATTTTTCAAATTCACTTTCTGCAAAGGCTTTGGCAATGGCTGCGGTCACTTTGCCCTTGTTTTGCAAAATATCTTCCTCGTTGAACTGGAGGAACGCATCCAGACGGCTCACCCAATCCTGCATATACATGATGTTTCCCCGGCGTGCCTGTCTTTCGGCATAGTCAAGATACATTGTCACAATCTCGTTCAGATTGGTCATTTCTGTTTCGTTTAAGTAGTTTTTGGCAATGGAAACATCCGATTTGCGGATGCGGCCCTGCGGAGCATTTTTCCAAGTGGTCAAGCCCATATTCGGCTTGGTGCTATCCGCTCTGCCATAGACAATCTCAGCTACCGTATGATGTGTGACGGCGTAATGGAGCTTATTTTGCACCGTTGCAAAAAACTCTTTTGTAATGGGGCTATCCACATCATAGTCGGCGCTGCACTGAGAGAAAATGTCGGTAATTTTCTGATAGAAGCGGCGTTCACTGGAGCGAATGTCACGGATGCGCTCCAACTGCTCCTCAAAATAGTCTTTACCGAAGAAGTTTTCCGGCTCCCGCAGCCGTGCATCATCCATCACATAACCCTTGATGATGAACTCCTTTAATACACGGTTTGCCCAAATGCGGAACATGGTGGCTTTTCTGGAGTTTACACGGTATCCGACAGCGATAATGGCATCCAGATTATAGTAGTTGGTGTTGTATCGCTTGCCGTCTGCCGCAGTTGTTTCCATTTTGGAAACAACTGATTCTTCAAGTAGTTCGCCGGATTCAAAGATATTTTTGAGATGCTTTGAAATGGCTGCTTTCTGAACTTCAAACAGTTCAGCCATTTTCGCCTGTGTCAGCCATAGATTTTCCTGATACAAAAGGATCTCAACCCGAACATCGCCGTTGTCAGTTTTATAAAACAGGATTTCCCTTGTTTCGTAGGGAGTCAGTCCGTATTCTTCGTGCATATTCGTTTCCTTTCCCTTCATTCCTTATTATCCTTTGCTCTGCTCTCGTAAACATTGTTCTTGCACTGAGGGCTGCAAAATACAGCGCTCGTTCTACTTGCGACAAAGGATTTTGTGCAGTGTTTGCAAAGGCGGATCGGCTTTTCACTGTCTGTCAGCATAAAGCTGAACACCATCTGTATTCCAAGCAGCAGCGAGTGGAAATCCCAAACGATTGTCGGCTTATCCAACAGGACGATATGGTAGGTAGGTGCATTTCCACCAAAAGCCGCCATACTCTCCTGCATGATCCGTCTGGTATCATCATTCAGCATAATGTCAATCGCTCTTTGAGTTTCCATCATAGCGTGCTACCTCCAACTGCAATCTAATTTATATCATCAAATAGAAGCAGGTCGCCCCTGGATTGAGCCAGTGTCCGCAATTCATCGGTAAAGCCTTCAGCGCTAAATAATACATACCATGTGTGTCGCTCTGCCTTTTTCCATGTGACACTCTTACTCTTCTCCACAAGATCATTGAAAATATTAACACCGACAGGCTCGTGCCAGAATTTGCACTCACCAAGAATCAGATTCTTTCCGTCAGAATCTATGGCAGCAATATTAATCTCATTTTTGCCATCCCACCAACGTCCAATCTTCGAAAAATGGAACGGCCAGCGATCTTCGCCATTCAACTCCCACATCCGCTCACGGCAGATATCCTCGTAGACAAAAGCAATATGGCCGCTTACCAAACTTGAGCGGATCTTCTTCATGACGATGCCGCTATTTCCGCTTTCGATAAAACTCATGTTGGGATAGACGAATGCAAACCAAAATCGAATGTAATTGTCTTTGATTTTGTAGAGACCCTTCTTACTCTTTTCTGGATTTTCCGCTGTGATTGGGACCTCGCGCTCCAGAATATCCAAATCAATGAGTGTCTTCAGATACTTCGTTAGGCTTGTGGCCGGCACCTCCAACACCGAGGCAATTGCAGAAAGCTTACTGTTCCCCATAGCGATAGCCCTGATGATGGAGAAGTAACTACCTACCTCCGATACCTCTTGCTGGAGCAAGAAGTGCGGCTCATCATAAAGATAACTAGAGCGATTGAGCACGTTCTTCTGGATGGCGGAGTAGATGTCTTCTGTTTCGGAAAACAGTTCGATATACTTGGGCACACCGCCAGTGATTGCATAGAAGGCAATCAGCTCTCGACGACTTTTATTGGGGAAAAAATCGTGATAATGGCTGAACGGGATTTGCGTAAGACGTATCTGTGCAGTGCGACGACCATATAGCGGGCTGGAGTAGGCGAGCGTCTGCGATTCCATCATGGATATAAGAGAACCGCAGAGGATGACCATGACCGAGCGGGCCTTCAAAATCTCCTCCCATATCCGCTGGAAGATGGATGGAAAAGCTGGATTGGATTTGCCGATATACTGGAATTCATCCATAACAATCACGGGCTTGCGGTCAAATGGACTGTCCATAATTGCTTTGAATATAACATCCCAACTCTTGACGTCGGCGTCTTTGAGTAAGTCGCTTCCAATAAAATCGGCTGCTTTTTCTTTGAATAGAGCGCGGTTTTGTGCTTCTGATTCTTCACTTGCAAGGAAGAAGAGTGCATTCTTATCCTTGATGAACTCCGAAATCAGTGTGGTTTTTCCAACTCTGCGCCGGCCATATATGATGACTAAGGCGCTGCCTTTTCTGCGGTATTCGCTTTCAAGAGTCTCCATCTCATATTCGCGGTCAATAAACTGATCCATACAGCAAACCACCTCTCTTTTTATAATATTATACTTCTGATTATAATAATGTCAATCATAATCCGCCACAGAAACGGTTCGATAGCAATCTCCCATGGATTGACAGCGAAAGCTATTTTGTGATGAAATAGCGGGTTTCCTCCGGCAGATCAATGAAAATATCTGATAGAGAAACAGGTTTCCTCCGGTATCCGGTGAAAATAAGTGAGATAGTTCCCCAGGTTTCCCCTGGCAGCCAGTGAAAATAAGTGAGATAGTTCCCCAGGTTTCCCCTGGCAGCCGGTGAAAATAAGTGAGATAATTCATGGGAATACAGCTGCAGAAGTCATTGTAGCGAGAGCAGACCACACAAAAGAACATATGGGGTTGACTTCATGGTGGAATGCGCCTAATGAGAAAATTATGAAAGCCGATGTTTCAGTTGCAAAAAATTACTTATCCATCGACAAGATTCATGCGCTAAACGCAATTGTTTCAATGTATTTGGATTATGCCACGAGGCAAGCCAGACGTCACATTTCCATGACAATGGCAGATTGGGCATCAAAATTGGACGCATTCCTGCAATTCAATAATGTGGAAACTCTATCAAATAACGGAAAGATAACTGCGGCAATTGCAAAATCCTTTACTGAAAGTGAATTTGACCGCCTTATAGCAAATACAGAGGACGTACAACCAAAAAGTGATGCGACTCATGATTTACACGATTCAATATGAACGTGTGTTTAGACTAGGAGAAAGAATAACGCGGCTCAATGTACAAATTGCGCATAGTTGGAAGGGATGGTATTACAAATGTATTTTGCAGACAAGTTTAGGCTGACGCCAGAAGAAAGCCTATTCTTAGCCAAGAAAAAGTGGGATGATAACGTCTACTGCGGCATGAAGATGGAAAATCGGGCTGTCACGTTTCCGCAGACAAAGACAATCCTAGAAGGTGTCAACGTGCCGAGTGTCCGATTAGACGATATCCAGGCTATCCTGAATATGCGGGATGCATGGAAATATCTCATAGGAAGTATACAGGCGCCGGTCACACTGGAATATCTCTGTAAGCTGAACGAGTATATCGCCAGAAACGAGGCACTGGACTGGGGAAAACTTCGCACGGGAAAAGTGACAATTTCCGGAACTGATCATGAGCCGCCTGTGCCGGAGGAGCCGGTTGTGCGGGCGGAACTGAAGAGCATTGTAACCCGGGATGATTGGAGTGCTACTGACAAAGCGCTAGCTGTTTTCACGTGGAGCCTGAGAGGACAATTCTTTTGGGATGGCAATAAACGTACCAGTATGATCCTGGCCAATAAACTCCTGCTGGAAAGCGGAGCAGGGATGCTGACGATCCCGGAGAAATTCATGGAGCAGTTTAACACTCTGCTCCTGGCCTATTACAATTCTGGCAACGACGCAGCATTAAAAGAGTTTCTGTACGAAACGGCCATATTGGGAATCACAAGAAATTGACACTCCCCACGAGTAAAGACAATGGGCACTGATGGTTTTTGCCATGGTACTTTCGTTGTTTGTTGAAATAATCCCTGTTTCTATTTAGGCAGCAGATTCCATAGCAGAAGAATTTATCAAAAAATATTAACAAAATCATACTTGCGCTGCAAGACTACAACTTAGCGTTGCCAACTGCAGATACTCAAATAAGCTTTTCTGCGAGTGGATTACGATGAGATTAACTGAAAAATCTGATTGTAGATCAATCCCATCCTGTATGATCTCCTAAATTGAATAAAAAATGCGGGGGCAATCAGTGTTGCCCCCCGCATTTTTTCATTTTTCGATGGGATTTTCACAGGCAGAAAAAGCTAAAAACGGTAGTTGCCAATTTATTTTGTTCCGCATCGTCCATCCGGAGATACTGGGATACCAGTCTTCTCTCCTCTTTCGTAAGCCTGCTAATTTTATTATCTTCGTCGACGCAAAATAAATCCAAGTAACTGTAATCTCTCGCGAAGAAATAGTCAATCGGAAGTTCCAGTATGTGACTAATATACATCATCGGGACGAGGAAAGTACTCCGTCCCTCAGAAAGACGCCTGAACTGACTCTGTAACTCACAATTGTTCGCTATCTGTTCGCAAAATAACCCGTTAGTATTTAATCCCATCTGTTCGCAAAAATCAAAAAATCTGGATCTATGCAGCTGGATATACTCTTCTTCATCGATCAACCACGGCATCTTACTTGCCGGCAACGATGTAAGGACCCGCTTTCTGTTTATACTGTCCAACTGACGGAATACAAGCACAAGTGCTGCGATTGGACGAGGTAGTTCCATAGTCATTGGCTCGCCAAACAATAATTCCTGTGCGGTAATCCCGCAAAAATGATTTGCAAATTCTGCGATCGCCCAGCACGGGAATCGGAATATTTTATTAAGCCCTCTGCTGACGCCCCCATTGTCAATGCCGAAATACTCGCCGATATCCTTAACCTTATATCTACGCTCTTTTACACGCCGTTTTGCCTCCGCCGCAACCTGGAAACGGCTTTCATCCAGTGCAACCATCATTGCTTTGTATCGCTCCACGGAATCACCGTACGCAGCGTCAATGGCACGATAATCAACGTACGTCATCTGCTTTCTCCTCTTGGTTTTTTTCTATTACCATACGGACACATTGCAATATGATTGCTTGCTCACGGTCGGGTAAGAAACAAAAATGATCGATCAGCCACTCTGACGTTGGATCGTTTGCGTATACATAGCAGTCATTCGGAAGTTCCAGTAGCCAATGTATCGATATATCCAATTGGGCTGCGATTTTTGGAAGGGATGCGATATCCAAAGTAGCCGAAGGATCTTTCTGTATTCGCCTGATCGAACTGTAAAGGTCCTCATCCATTTTCAGATTGGAATACTCATACAAATATCGGACTTTATATACCGGGGTTGTTAACGATAACACATTTTCCCGATACAGTGCTGGCATCATGTAATCCACGATCGTTCTAAGCTGGTATAATTGGTCCTCTGTCAGTGCCGGCAAGAGTTCCACAAGTTCTTTTGCCTGATTCGGCACCTGGAGTTCAATGCCAAATTCCTGGTACAACTCCCGGAGCGTAAGATTAGCCAAACGCAAAGCCGTAGCAAGCGTATCATACTGTATACTGCCCAACTCATAGGGTCCTCTGCGCCCCATATACTCCCGTCTGTATGCGGCCCTTCCTATAGGCATTCGGCCAAACAGAAAATCAGAGTATGGGTGCTGACCGTTCTCCCTCACCTGATCAATATCGATTCTCATTTTGCTATTCTTTTTATTCTCTTTTTTTTTGGCAATTCCGGAAAATTCATAGCGCTCCACTTCTCTCAATTATATTGTACTAAACATATTATGTCAATTATTTCATCAAGCAAGACAAACGGAAAAACAAGAAAAAACTTAAATCATGTACCCCAATTATATCATTTATTGATTATTTCGTCAATATTTTTTAAAAAAGGGACCCGCCATAGCGGATCCCCCAAAACAGTAAAAGGAGACTTATTAAATAAGTACTTCCACTTTCCAAGTCTATCACACAAGTTAAATTATATCAAGCAAAACCGGCATTTTTTACTGAATGTTCTGTTTTGCTTTTTGTAGTATATCAAGGAACTCTTCTTCAGGAAGATCAAATAGAACCGTGGACCGAATCTGTTCTTCAGATTGCCCTGCATTGAGCAGTCTCTTAACGATTTTCACATTCGTTTCCTGGATACCTTCCCGGATACCCTCTTGTCTTCCGTTCTCAAAAATACCTTCGCTCAGATTACACATCGTTCGAAGAGCCTCCTTTCTATCTTGTGTCATACTTCCCTTTCTTGCCTTGGGAGTCTTCCGGACCAGATGGCTGCGACTTCACTCGTAGATTGTCCACACCAGAGAATATTGGGTCAGATTACCGTTTGGCGCGCCCCGGCAGACATGCAATACGGCACCGTTTGGACGCTCTTGAACGCTGCGGCACCGCTATGGCCTGTTATTGTGTAAGACCTGATACCCACGGAAGAGCGGGAGAGCAGTGGCCAGGTGAACCCCTCCGGCTGGCATACGGTGAAGTACGACCATGTAGACGGGAAGTATCTGTATAACTGCTACCATCTGATCGGCTATCATCTCACGGCGGAAAACGCCAATGAGGAGAACCTGAGCCCCGACACCCGGTACATGAATGTGGATAGGATGCTGCCGTTTGAGAATCTGACAGAAGACTACATCTAGGAAACCGGTAACCATGTGCTGTGTCGGTTCACGCCGGTCTATGAAGGGAATGCGCTAGTGTCCGGCGGAGTGGAAATTGAGACCTGGTCCGTAGAGGACGAGGGCGAGGGGTCTGTTTCCATGTGATGTATTGTCCGATTCCAACAGGCATATCCAGCAGCGCTGGCCAGAACTTTGGGAGGCCGGTGTGGGCTTTTAAGGGCAATTACCCCACGAATAAGCCCGGTGGTCCGCATCAAATTTTTTGATGCGGATTGATTTTTTTCTTCGTTTCGCATAATATGTAGGTAGAGTTCAATTGGTTTAATATGTACAGGAGGGAATACGATGCCTGTATCATCAATCTACGAGTTTTGTCAGAAACAAGAACTGCTCCGTGAACTGGGAGCGGAGATATATGCCAAGTTCCGTCGATTCGAGCGGGCACATGAAGGGCGTCCGGAATGCGAGCAAGTGCGAAAAGAGGGCACGGCCGTATTACGGCTTAATCAGCAAGTCCTTCTGGCTCGGACAGAAGAAGAACTTGCTGACATTGAGAGGAGGTTTTCCTCTGCAAAACAATATATTGCTGCAATACAGTGAAAATTATACAGAGCAAGATGTTCAGCGCGAAGCAGAGGAAATTTGGAATCGAGCGAATGTTGGTGCTTTCAAACGGCGAAATGCAATCCCTTTAGGCGGCCAACCAGGTGCAGGAAAAACGATCCTGGCAACAACTTAAAAACTTGCGGTACTTTCAAAGTTCCCCCCCTATGCGAACTGGAGGAGCAAGTGGGCGGTGGATTGGATGACTTCCTGATAACGGCTGATCTCGCTGTCAGTGAACCCGCTGATCTCTTCCCAGCGATAGGACGGCAGCCAACAGGTAGCAGTGCAGAACCCAAGCTCTGCATCCGGACGCTCCATATACACTTTTACCTGCCCGTCAGAACGCATCTCGGAGTGTACGATCTCCGTTTGATCGTCAAGGGTCAAAAACGGATACATCATCAGACATCCCTCCTATTGTCTCATTCCCCTCGGTTTTTGCCGGAGGGCTTTTTATCTAACTATCTCAAGTTATAGTATATTCCCAAAACGAAGAACAAGTCTATAAATCTTCTTTATTTATCGCAAAAAGGGAAACCAATGGTTCTCCTTTTGTACTTCTATTTTTTGTTTTTTACACTTCTTTTGTTTCCTGGAGTTCACCAATATACAGAGTCTTTCCAAGGGGCACAAGCACCTTTAAGACAGTGCTGAGGTTCGGTGTTTTGCTGCCATTCTCCATCCTGGCGATAACTGGCTGCTTAACACCACTCAATTCCTCAAGCTGCTTTTGAGAAAGGCCGCGTTCCTTTCTTGCCTTGATCAGCTCGCCAATCAAAGCCACCCGAAGATTGCTTTCTGCAATTTCTTCTGGTGTAAACATTTCTTTACGTACCTCTTCCCAAGTCGAAAAAGTGTTCCCTTTCATCGCAATACTCATTATAAATCACACCTCTCTTTGAAATCTGCTAATTCTCGTTTTGCTCTTTCAATCTCGCGCGGCGGTGTTTTCTTAACGAATTGATGTAAGAGTACATACCTGCCGTTTACAATACCCGCAAACAGTATGCGGTCACGCAGGGGACGCAATTGTCTCATTCCCCTCGGTTTCTTGCCGGGGGACTTTTTATCTAACTATCTCAAGTTATAGTATATTCCAAAACGAAGAACAAGTCTATAAATCTTCTTTATTTATCAGGAAAAAAGGGGAACCAATGGTTCCCCTTTTTTCCTGCCCCTGCTAAAAGAGATAATCTGGTCTCCCATGTTTCATCTTCCCGATAACCGCATCAGTCCTCCACCTCTATCAAGTCATGCTCGGCAAAGTGTGCCCTGCCCTCGTCAATCTCTCTTTTCTTCTGTTCCAAATAACGGATATTGCTTTCAGAATAAAACGGGTCTACTGATACATCGAAGGGAATACGCTTTTCTCTACCAACTTTCTTAGCAAATATAGTAAACGCCGCACTCATAGAAAGACCTAATTCAGAACACACCTGTTCCATGTTCTTCTTCACATCAGCGTCCAGTTTGAAATTAACATTTACTACCTGAGCCATAATCAACACTCCTTTTCCGCTTATAGTATATGACAAAATGAAGATAAAAGAAATAAAATTTCTTTGTTTTTTCTTTATCTTTATCAAAATTATGTGACTCATCCCCTTGGAGTTATCCATAGGGATGAGTCGCTTTCCTTTCTATTGCTTTTTACTCAGGGTTTTACAATTTTCCGACTTTAACCGTTTGTTGATTGACACTGGCTCTGCTCGATGAGCCGGCTCTTCAGGAGAGTGATTCTATAATCCATTTGATTATTCTGAATTGCCCGCTCAATGGCTGCCGTCTCCCCTACGAATGCGCAGTTTTCAGTTGCTCTGGTAACTGCTGTGTAGATTAGGTTTCGACACAACAACGCTCTGTGTTGGCAGCTCATAACAACGCGATTACAGTATAAACCTCCTCCGTTGTTTCTGCTGTAAATTGCTCATAGGAGTATCCCTCACAGTATTCAATCACCTTGGCCGCATATCCATCCATCTTCTGGACGATAATTTTATTTCTCATAAATCGTCACTCCAGTGAATTGGATTTCACGGTCAATCAACGAACCTTGCTCAATATGAGATACATCAAACACATCTACAGGCATTCCCACAGCCTGTCTGATTTCCTCCATAAAACCCACAAATTTCAAACCACGCAGTTTGCTGTCCACCAAAATATCCAAGTCGCTTTTCTGCGTCGCCGTTCCCTTGGCAACAGAACCAAACAGGACAGCACGAGAAATGCCGTAGCGATCAAAGATAGGGGTGAGAACGGACTGCACCTCAGTTATTGTTTGGAGCATTTCAGCACCTCTTTGTACCATGATGATCGTCCTCTTCTGTCTGATTCTCCTTATTCACCGCACCCGGCCATGTTTGTAAATTATGTCACTCGGTAGATCAATTCTGTCATTCCAGAATACACATGTCCGGCTCTGGTCAAGTTGCACCGCATTGAATAGCCCGTAAATGGAGCGGAGATCGCGGTAGTTCTCGATCTGCTCCATATCTTCCTTCACATCATAAAAGACTGTCTTTCCATCATCAAATACGACATGCAGCCAAAAATCCGGTAACGGTTTCACTTCTTTAATTCTGGGTATCATTATTTCTTCACACCTTTCCATGGCGCACTTCATCAACAAGTGCCTGGATATCATCTTCTCCTGAAACTCCCATTACCTCTGCAGCACCAGAAAATGCGATTTGTGCTTTTCGGACGGCCGCAGCAGATGCATTGCTGAGAACGATCTCTCCATCCTGGTTTTGAAGAAATAGGATCTTGTCGCCGGGTTTCAGACCAAGTCTTCGCCTAATCTCCACTGGAACCGTGATTTGACCATTTGCAGAAATTTTCGCTAAATTCATCTAACAAGCCACCCTTTCTATTCTTATAGAAAAGTTTATCTTTATCTACATCCATTCTATCCTATTCGTTAGGAAATGTAAATGTTTGGCAAAACTCGTGTTTCTCCTTTTTAGGAAAGGATGTCGCATTGTCCAGCAATTCCCAGCCTGTAGCACTCGTTCTCCCCCCTGGATTCACCTATGTACTGCGTTTTGGTTGGATGCCTGTGCCTCTTTACCCAACTTCAGTAAACCACTTTCGGTTATTAATTCAACGCCAATTAGTAATAAATTATAATAAGATATCTCAATTTTTTAGTTCTGTTATTACTATTTTCGCTAAAATTATGTGGTCATCCGGGTGGTCAAGTGTCTGTAATAAAAAAGAAAAGCCTTGATAAACAAGGCTTTTCTTTTGATTTTACTTATTCCCATTCGATGGTGCCGGTGGGTTTCGGGGTCAGGTCGAACAGGCAGCGGTTGACGCCTTTCACCTCACTGGTGATGCGGGCGGTGATATGCTGCAGCAGATCAAAGGGCACATTCTCCACCGTTGCCGTCATGGCATCCACCGTATTCACTGCGCGGATGATGACGCACCACTCATCGGCGCGCTTATTATCCCGCACGCCCACGGACTTGATGTCGGGAATAGCGGTGAAGTACTGCCACACCTTGCCTTCCAGGCCATTTTTGGCAAACTCTTCCCGGAGAATCGCATCGGACTCCCGAACAGCCTCCAGGCGATCTCGGGTGATGGCACCCAGGCAGCGCACGCCCAGACCGGGGCCGGGGAAGGGCTGGCGGTAGACCATGCTGTGGGGCAGACCCAGCGCTTCGCCTACGACACGCACCTCATCCTTGAACAACAGCTTGACCGGCTCCACCAGTTCGAAGGTCATGCCCTCGGGCAGACCGCCAACATTGTGGTGGGCCTTGACGCCGTGGGACTCCAGAATGTCGGGATAGATGGTTCCCTGCGCCAGAAAATCAATGCCTTCCAGCTTCTTCGCTTCGTCGTTGAATACCTCGATGAATTCCTTGCCGATGATCTTCCGCTTGGTCTCGGGGTCGGAGACGCCCGCCAGCTTGTCGAGAAAACGATCGACGGCATCCACATAGATGAGATTCGCGTCCATTTCGTCCCGGAAGACCTTGACGACCTGCTCCGGCTCACCCTTGCGCAGAAGACCGTGGTTGACGTGGACGCAGACCAGCTGCTTGCCGATGGCCTT